>AR_comb_assmDRAFT_10292990_pt1 | contig 11219 bp, 9 predicted proteins | sample ArasoioldDNA_FD_10543 | JGI IMG/M metagenome (IMG submission 10543) | reverse complement strand
GAGCCGCGCGGGCCTTCCGGAATCTCGCCGGCATTACCGTAGACCGGATGCGCCGCCAGTGCGGTCAGCGGCTTGCCTGATGAGAGTGACAGGCCGACGCCGACGTTGAGCGCGAACGGGAACTGATACGTGCCGAAGAGTTTGCCCTGGTGCGACCGGTCGAGCGGCAGCGGGCCCTCACCAAGCGCTCCAAGGAAGCGCACGTCGCCGCGATAGCCGAACTGCGGCACGCCGATCGCCGTGTAACTCGGGTCGTTGGTCGGGAAGTCGAAGAGCGACGTGATGCCCGGATCGGACTGGCCATTGTCGTCGCGGAAGAAACCCTCGAACGTCCCGCGCAGTTTCGAGTAGCGATACGACGCCTGTAGCGACCACCGATCCGCGAACCGCCTGTCGGCCGTGAACTCGACAGCGTCGTACTTGTGGACCGGCTTCTCGAAGCTCGCGCCGAGGTCGCCAGCGGTTGGCGTCGACGGTCCTGGGTTGGTCAGCGTGTAGTCGGCCGTTTTCGCGCCGGGAATGCCGAGATCGGCGGCGACGACCGGGAAGGCCTGGACGTCCTCGAGCACCCGCGGGATGTCACGGTGGATGTAGCGCACCCCGACGTTCATGTGCGGCAGCGGCTCGAATTCGAAGCCGGCGACGGCTTCCCTGACGTAGCTCGACTCGAGATTGGGATCGATGAGGTCGGAGGTGATGCCCTGCTGCAGGAAGTGGCTCGTCGTGCCGAGCGCGACGACACCCTCGGGTACCGGCTGCGTCAGGCCGGCGTCGAAGTAATCGGCCCGGCTCACGCCGGCATCCGACGACAGAGACCGCGCCGCCAGGTCGTTGGGGATCTTCGAGTAGAAAAGACCCCAGTTGCCGTACACCTTCATCGTGCCCTTACCGGTCGGGTCGAACGTGGCACCGATGCGAGGCGCCCAGTTGTTGCCGAGCGTCAGGTCGGACAGGGTACCAGTCAGGGACTGACGCTCGTAGCGAATGCCGGGATTGATCGTCAACCGGTTGCCAATTGTCCACGTGTCCTGCGCGAAGAGTGTTACGTAGTGCTGGTGCGTGTCGCGGATATCGCTGGTGTTGGCGCGTACGACTCTGTAGATCTGTCCGAAGTCCGGATCGGGATTGACGTCGATTTCGGCGCCGGTCGCCGTCTGCGTGCCGTCCGGCAGGGTGAACGTTGGACCCGTCCGATTGATCGTATTGGCGTAGTCGATGTTCTCGTATTCGAGGCCATAGCGGATGTTGTGCTTGTGCAGCACATTGGTGGCCTTGGCTTCGTACTGCCAGTTGACACCATTGTTGCCGACCTCGTAGAAGCCGATGCCGCCGCTGCGTATCTGCGGCGTGACGGTGTTGTCGGTCACCGACCATTGATCGACCGACGGAATCTCGACGATGCTGTTTTCAGCGCGAGCAAACGAGGCTTCGACGAGCCAGTTCGGCTTGACCGCGCCTGCGTAGCGGACCGTCTGGTTGTGGCCGCCGTACTTATCCAGCTTGCTGAACCCTGACGTGTCCGTGCGCAGGAGCGCCGTGTATCGCTGCGGCCCGTTGTCGCCGACGGCTGGATCGCCGAAGAACGACGCATCGAGACGGTGCCCTGACGCCATCTGCCACGTGCCCTTTGCGGCGTACGCCGTGATGCGGCGATCCTGGTTCACGTCTCCCAGGCTGCGCAGCGGGAACCCTTCCGGCGCGATGTAGGTCGTGCGCAACCATTGCGGATCGACCGCGCCGAAGAAGAACACCTTGTTCGGCACCACCGCACCGCCGGCTTCGACGCCGGCGTCGCTCGCGCGTGTATTCGTCAGGTTGACAGTGCCATTGACGGTGGTGACCTGGTCGTAGGAGTTCTCGAGCCCTTCCGGCCGGAAGTAGCCGAAGGCGGTGCCGCGCAGTGTGTTCGTGCCGCTCTTGGTGACGACGTTGACGACGCCGCCGGTGGACTGGCCGAATTCGGCTTCGTAGCCACCGGTCTTGACCTGCGTTTCCTTGACGAAGTCGAACGGCACGCCGTTGCCGAGCGATCCGAACACAATCGAGTACGACCCGAGCGCGCCGTATCCGGCATTGGTGATGTTGACGCCATCGACGACGTAGAGGTTGTCGAGCCCGCTGCCACCAGACATCGACGGGTTGGCTTCACCGACCTGGCCGCCGCTGCTCACTCCGGGGGCGATGTAGAGCGTGTCGCTGAAGCGTCGTCCAACCGGCAGGCGCTCGAGCATATCGCTGTCGATCACGGCGCCGGTCGTCGTCGACGATCGATCGATCAGCGGTGTCGCGCTGGTGACGTTGACCGATTCGGTCAGCGCGCCGATTTGGAGCGGCAACGTCAGCTCGACTCGCTGGCCGAGCCTGACGTCGATGTTCTGACGATCGAGCGTGCGGAAACCCTGCAGCTCGACCTTGACCTCGTACTGCCCAGGCGGCAAAAAGGGCGCGAAGAAGGTGCCGTCGACTGCCGTCGTGAACGTCTGTGGACCTTGTGGTGCGATGACGGTGACCGTGGCTCCAGGTACCGCTAGTCCTTGCGAATCGACCACGCGCCCCGCGATCGATCCCGTCGTCGTTTCCTGAGCCGTGGCGAGCGCCGCGGTCAGGAGCACGCAGACGAATGTTAGAAGACTCTTCCCGTGCATGAGTGGCCTCGTCTCTTCACCGGTCGGAGCCGTCCTCCTCGGCGGCTTGCCGGCGTTGGGGCGGATCGAGGCAAGCCAGGTACCGGCCCTGCCACTCTGGAATCCATGACAATTCGCGCGTGCGCCGCCACGCCCGTGCGAGTGAGCGTTCGGGCGTGGGCATATGTGCGCACGAACGCGCAGGTCGATTGACCGTGAATTGGGGGACAGGAGATCAGTGGCGGCGATTGCCGACAAGCTCGGGACTCAGAATCCAGAGGCGAGAGTCCGTTCGAAGGAACACATCCATTTCGTCGCGCGTGAGCACGACGCCGCGGAGGTTGAGGTCGGCGAGCGCCAGAGCCGGATCGATGGCAAACAACAGGCGCAGGTCATCGTCGGTCATCAGCGTGTGAACCACGACCCTCACCATTTGAAGCGACATCGGCTCGGCTCCTGTCAGTCACGATCGCTTTGAGGCAACTCGTGGGCCACATCGCCTCGGCGTGTAGCGGCCGAAAAACGTGGGCTTTTGTCGAAATGGACGCCGCGCCGAATTTCTCGCTGCGCATCAGCGCGCAAAAGTGCGTGCGCATGCCGTCGCGCCTCAGTGAGGCTAAAAGCCCTCGGCAATCCGCCGCCGGTGGCGCGTTCGGCGCGGGTTTACCGCAGGAATCTCGATGTTTTGCCCCTGAACGGCCTTTGGCGTTTCCGTTGCAGCGCGACAGGGCGTGGTCCTCGGCTCTCCGTGCAACCGGAGGTGCCACGATCGGTTGAGCTGGTTCGCAGCGACTCGGGGAGCCGGGCCACGCCATCACGTCTGGAAAGCGCGGCATCGCGACGCCGCGACGAGGCCGATATGAGTCAGTTGTTTGCAATGCGCGCCAGCCCGGAATCGCCTCATGAGGTAAGACGATCCTTTGTTGCCGCAACGTCCTCAGATATGAACGGCGACGCATCCGTCGAGCTCCTCCGGACCATGGCGGAGGTTCTGGATATCCGCGCGGTATTTCCCCGCGTCTCGGCAATCACGAGTCAGGTGCTGGCCCATGACGCGCTGGCGCTGGTCTTTGTCGACGCGGCGAACAGTCTTCGGCTCGAGGCGCGGTCTGCCGACGACGTGCCGCAATTCACACGCCTCGTCCTCGATGGCGATCGCGATTTTTCCGTCGTCACCGATCTGCGCGCTTCGCGCTTCCGGTTTGGCCTCTGTCAGCCGGCCGACCTCGTCGAGCAGCTCGCCGACGCCGGCTACCGTTCGCTCGCCGTCGTCGGCAGCTTTGCGCGGCGGCAGGCGATCGGGTTGATGTTCCTCTCGAAAGAGCCAGCGGCCTATAGCGTCGCCGACGGACCGGCGGCACACAAGATTGCCGACTACGTCGCGCTGGCAATCTCGCATCAGCAGTTGGCGGACGCCGAACGGCTGAGAGTGGAGGCGCAGTTTCGCGCCGAGCGCACTGATGTTCGGATGCCGGCATCGGCCGTGCGTCACGCTCATCACGCGGCACCTCTGCCGGTCATCGGTCAATCCGCGGAGTGGAAAGTTGTGTTGAAGCGAGCCGCACAGGTGGCTTCGACCGAGGTGACGGTCTTCCTGCACGGTGAATCTGGAACTGGCAAGGAGATCATCGCCCGCTACATCCATCGCGCCTCGGCGCGTCAGGCCGGGCCGTTTGTCGCGATCAACTGCGCCGCGCTTCCGGAGCACCTGCTCGAGTCAGAACTGTTCGGCTACGAGCGCGGCGCCTTCACCGGCGCACAGCAGAGCAAGCCCGGTCAGATTGAGCTGGCATCAGGTGGCGTGCTCTTTCTCGACGAAGTGAGCGAAATGCAGCCGACTTCGCAGGCAAAGCTGTTGCGTGTCTTGCAGGAGCGGGAGTTCCTCAGGCTAGGCGGGACGCGATGGCTGAAGGCGAACGTCCGGGTGATCGCAGCGACCAATCGCGATCTGCGCACGGCCGTTGCCCACGGCACGTTCCGCGAAGATCTTTACTATCGCCTCCAGGTGTTCGACATCCGCATGCCACCGCTGCGCGATCGGCCCGGCGACATCCCGCTCTTCGTCGATGTCTTCCTGAAGGAGATCGGTCAGTCTGTCGGTGTCCAGCCGGCGGGTGTCACGCCAGAGGTTCATCGACTGCTGCTCGCGCACACGTGGCCCGGCAACGTTCGTGAGTTGCGCAACGTGCTCGAACGAGCGGCGATTCTGTGCGAAGGCGGGATGATCACGCCTCAGCATCTCTCGCTGGCGGGTGCGCCGACGCTCCCGCTCCCGGCGACGACGGATCTCAAGGCGGCGGAGCGCCGGACGATCGAACAGGTAATGCACGAAACCGATGGCAACAAGGCCAAAGCCGCGCGGCGGCTCGGCCTGACGCGGACGCAGCTCTACGTGCGTCTGCGCAAATACGATCTCGATCAGGCCAATGCTTCCTAAGTACTTACGTCTGTCGACGAATCGCCAGTCGCCGTCCGTACGTTGCTTGCCGCCAGAGCCACTCCAGTGGCCCGAACGCAAAACGTTCCAGCCACCATCGGCTGAAGGCCAGCTGCATGGTGATGACGGCAACGACAATGAGCGGCCACCAGACCGGGCCGACGCGGCCCATCAGGCCCAGCCCGATGCCGTAGAACGCCGCCACCGCAAACACGGTCTGCGACAAATAGTTCGTCAGCGCGAGGCGTCCGGCGGGCACCAAGCGCACAAGCCGCGCGCGCCACGTGTTCGATTGCCACAGGATGGCAAACGTCGTCGCATATCCAATCGCGAGCGGCGCGACTCCTAGCGCGTACGCGAGCGACTCGGCGATCTTGAGCCACGGGTTGTTGCCCGTTCCGCCAATCAGGAACACCGCCTGCGCCAGCGCTGACGGTAGTCCGATAGCGAAGGCCCATCTTCGGACCCTGCGCAGTGTCGGTATCCAGGGCGTCAAGTTCAACAAGAGGCCCGATCGTCCGACGTACAGGCCGAGCACGAACATCGCCAGCACCTTGAACGGGCGGCCGGTCGTCAGCAAATCGCCGTAACGAAAGAACACGCCGCTCAACTGAAAGCGCAGGTATTCGAGCCAGCCCGCGTCGCGGAGCACGGGAAAGGGGGCCGCGTCGGCAGAGAAACCGTTCGCGACGAGCACCGACTGGCCAACGCGGTTGAGTGGTGCTCCCGGATCGAGACGGCCGCCGCTCGCAACGATCAGCATCTCGAGTACGACGGGCGCCAGCACGAGCGCGGCGGACGCGCGCAGCAATCGCGAGTCCGTCATTCGCCGGAACGGAATCAGGAAGAAGCCCATGATCGAGTACAGAACGAGGATGTCGCCTTCCCAGAGATAGAGGTGAACGGCGCCGATGGTCATCAGCACCAGCAACCGTCGGCGAAAGACGGCGAGCCGGTCATCGCCGCGGCGCTCGGCGGCCGCCAGCTGCAGCGAGAAGCCGATGCCGAAGAGGAGCGAGAAGAGCGAATAGAACTTGCCGTAACCGAGCCAGACGATGAGCCCGGCCACCGGCATATCGACCGACGCGGTCGGCGAGGCGGACATCTGCTCGGGCGTCATGAACGCGAAGCCGGTGAACGACGCCAGGTTGAGCAGGAAGATGCCGGCGAGCGAGAAGCCGCGCAGGGCGTCGAGGATGTCGAGCCGCTCGCTGTCGAGTGTGGGGGTCGGCGCGGCGCTGGCTGAGGTGGAGGACATGTGCCACGGATTCTAGCCGCGTAGAATGGGAATATGTGCCGAAACATTCGCACCTTGTTCAACTTCGATCCGCCGGCCACCGACGAGGAGGTCCGCGCTGCGTCCGTTCAATTCGTCCGCAAGCTGTCGGGGTTTACCAAACCGTCGCAGGCGAACCAGCCCGCGTTCGACCGCGCCGTTGACGATGTGGCCGTGGCTGCCCGGCGGTTGATTGATTCGCTCGTGACCGCGGCCGAGCCGAGGGACCGGGAAGAGTGGGCGGCACGGGCCAAGGCGAGAGCAGCCGAGCGCTACGCGCGCTAGTGGTCAGCGGTTTCGCACCAGCGTGTCGAATTCGCCCGCGAACAGCCGCGTCAGCAGCTCAACGACGCCTGCTCCACGCGCGCCGGTGGTCACGACGTCCGCCATCTGCTTGACGGCCGGCAGCGCATTGTCAACGGCAACGGCCAACCCGCACATCCGCAAGAACGCCTGATCGTTTTCCGCGTCGCCGACGGCGACCGTCCGTTCCGCGCCGACGCCGATGGCCGCGAGCGCCGGCACCAGCCCGGTCGCCTTCGTGACGTCCGAGGGCAGCGCCATCACGGATCCTTTGTTGAAGATGACATGCCACTCGATGCCGAGATCGCGGATCGCCGCGAGGACGTGATGCTCGTACGGCTGCACTGTCGCAACGATCGAGTGCCCGACCGAAAGCGGAATCGACTGGCGCTCGAGCGCTTCGACGAGCGCCGGCGGCGGTGGCGGCGCGATTGCCTCGACGGCCTTGGTCGCCGGCTCGTAGAGCACCGCACCGTTCTCGGCAACGATGCGATCGAAGAGATCCGAATGCTCGAAGGTGTTGAAGAGATCGGTGAGCTCGCGGCCGGTCACCATCACGAGGCGCAATCCTTGGGCTTTCGCCTGCCGCAACGCGTACGTCGTCTCGTCGTCGACTGTGCCGTCGTATGCCATCGTCCCGTCGTAGTCGGTGGCCAACGCTGCGAATCGCATCGCTCTCACCGCACCACGCGCCAGACGCGCGCCGACTGCCGGTCGTGCGGTTCGACGACTTCTTCCCAGAGGCGAAAGCCCCCGGTGAACGCGTCCTCGTTTCCACCGCGCCGCGCGCCCTCGGGAAGGGGATGCAGCCGGTGCGCGTTACCGCCGCCAAGCAGGATGTAGTCGGCGGCGAACGCCTCGCGCAGCGTCGTAAGGACGCGCTGGACTGACGCTGCCCACGCCTGTTCGCCGCGGGCTTCGAGACCGGCCGACCCCAGACGATCGAAGAGTGTTTCGTCGTTGCCGTACGGGAGGCAGCCGAGCTCGAGCGGAACGATGACGTGCTCGGTGACGAGCGCCGAGCCGACACCCGTGCCGAGACCGACAAAGAGCATGCGCCCGCCGTCGTAGCCGCCGAGCGCCTGCAGGGCGGCGTCGTTGATCACGCGAACGGGCTTGCCGAACGCTTTTGAGAAATCGAAGCGCACCCAGCCGTCGCCGAGGTTGCCGGGCTCGGCGCTCGGTCCACGAGCATCGACGCTCCCTGGATAACCGATGGAGATGACGTCGTAGTTCCAGTCCGGCGTACGCTCGCGCACCTCTCTGACGAGTAGGGACGGGGTGAAGTCTTTGCCGGAGTCGAACGCGCGCGGTTCTGTGGCCGCGGACGCGAGCATCTTCACCTGAGAACCACCTACGTCCACGACCAGCACATCCATTGCATCGTAAGGATGCAAGGGACGCGCCGCTAAGTCGTCGTCAGGTCGTTACATCGACGCAAACCGTGTTGAGGCGGTAGTAGAGCGTGTCGATGAAGCTGCCGGCGTGCACGCGTGCGAGCAACGGCGTCGAGGACGAGCTGACGACTTGCGTGCGGCCTTCAGCGAGCTCCAGCCAGTCGAGGAGACGAAGCTGATCTTCGATGGTCAGCGATCCGGCCTCGTGCAGCACCAGCGTGCCGCATTGGTCGGGAGACGGAAGCGTCAGCGCTTCGCCCGATCGCCACCGCTGAATTGGCTCCTGTAGATCGAGCAACAGCGATTCGAGTACGAACCTGACGACACCATCGGGGGCAATGAGCAGGAGGTTGACGTGGGGCATCCCCATCAGCAGCAGATCGACGTGCGCTGCCCGTGCGAGCCGCCAGTGATCGGGAAGTTTCGATGAATTTGTCAGCGGCCCTCCGCCAACCGGGGTTCCGCCGACGACCTGCGTTTGGTTCTCCACGGGCACCTCCTCCTTGCGTACTCCGGCTGCGGAAACTCGGCAGGCCAGCGCACGGCGCGACTCTACGACGCCCTGCGGTAACGGGCATATCGGGAAGTAGCCGCTTTTGCATAGGGAAGATCCCCTATTCCTGGTGGTTCACGGGTTCAAGAGGTTCCAGCGCGAGGCTAGGTCGAATCGAGCCAACCCTGCAAAATCGCGAACTTCACGATGTCGATGCGGCCGCTCAGCCCGAGTTTGCGCATCGCGTTGGCCTTGTGGGCCTCGACGGTCTTGACGCTGAGGTCGAGCCGCGCCGCGATCTCTTTGTTGCTGTAACCCGATGCGATGAGCCGCAGCACTTCGGACTCGCGCTCGCTGACTTGCACGCCCGGCCCAATCCGCTTGCCCTCGCGGCCGAGGAATCCTGCCGTCACACGCGCGGTGAGCGACGAGTCCAGATACTGACCACCTGCTGCCGCCACGCGGATGGCCTGCAGCAGCTCGCTCGGCGCGCTCTGCTTCAGCACGTATCCGGAGACGCCCGCTCGTAATAGCTCCTGCAGGTAGGCATCATCGCCGTGACGGGTCAGCGTGATCACGGCCATCTGCGGCCGCGCTTTTTTCAGCGTGCGCGTCGCCACGAGCCCGTTCATGCCCGGCATCGAGATGTCCATCACGACGACGTCCGGCTTGATGTCGAGCGCGCGCTGCACGGCGGCGGCGCCGTCGCTGGCTTCGGCGACCACCTTCATGTCGGGCTGGCCGTCGATCAACAGTCTCAGCCCATGGCGCACCGTCACGTGATCGTCTGCAAGCAGCACGCTGAGCGGCGTTGTGTGATCAGCCATGGTCGCCAGATTTCCTGGATTCCGCCGGCAGAGCCATGCGGAGGAAGATGGTAGTGCCCTTGCCGGGCGTCGATTCGATTTCGACCGTCGCGCCGATGAGCGACGCCCGCTCCTGCATCCCGAGCAGGCCAAAGCCGTCGCCGTCCGGCTCGCTCCTGGCGTCTGCTTCGAACCCGACGCCGTTGTCCTCGACGATAAGGACGACCGAATCGCCCTTGCGCTCGAGGATGACTTCGACGCGAGTCGCCTGCGAGTGTTTGGCGGCGTTGGTCAACGCTTCCTGCGCGACCCGGTAGAGCGTCGTTTCGATGTCCGGAGCGAGTCGATCGTCGACGAGTCCCGACACGTGGAGGTCGGCTGGAATACTGACGCGCCGCGACCAGTCCTGCACGTAGTTGGCGAGCGCGGCACGGAGACCGAGGTCGTCGAGTGCGGTCGGGCGCAGCTGCCACACCAGTTGATCGACGTCGCGATCGAGCTGACGCGCGATCTTCTCGAGCGCGGTCACATGCCCCGAGAGCTCAGGCGAGCCGCTGCACGCCTGCTTCATCGCATCGATCCCGCGGCTGAGCGCCGTCAGCTGTTCGCCGAACTGGTCGTGCATCTCGCGCGCGATCCGTCGCCGTTCGTCTTCCTGCGCGAAGACCAGCCGCGACAGCAGTTCCGTGCGCGCCCGTTCGGCGTCCGCCTGCCGTCGCTCGGTGAGATCGAAGTGCGTGCCGACGATGCGCGTGACCGGACCACCGAGCTCGCGACGGACAGGGAAGCCGCGCGACAGGACCTCGACGTAGTGGCCGTCTTTGTGTCGCAGCCTGAACTCGCCCTCGTACGACTGCGCGCCGCGCGCCACGACGCTGTCGTTGACCTGTTGCGCCCGCACCATGTCCTCGGGATGGAGGAGACGCTCCCATGCCCGTACGTGCGGCTCGATCTCATCGTCTGCGTACCCGAGCATCTGCTTCCAGCGGCGCGAATACACGACGTCGCCGGTGACGAGATTCCAGTCCCACACGCCTTCCTGTGCGCCAGCGAGCGCAAGCGTCAGCCGCTCCTCGCTTTCACGGAGCATCGCGTCAGCGCGCTTGCGCTCGGAGATCTCGCGCATGTTGAACGCGATGATTGGCGAGCTGTCGGCGCCTGTGGACGGGTCGTCGAGGCGCGCGAGCGCGACCTCCACGTCGCAGTTGCCGCCGTCGGCTTTGACGAGCTGTTCTTCGTAGGGGGTGACGGGCTCGCCGGCGAGCAAAGAGGCAATCCGTTCCCGGCGAAACGCGTTCCCTTCCGGGGCGAAGAGGTCGAGTGCCAGCCTGCCGAGCAGCTCGTCCCCGGAGGAGACGCCGCACAGCCGGGCGACGGACGGATTCGCAAAGACGATGCGATCGCGCTCGGAGATGACGATACCGTCTGGGGTGCGCTCGACCAGCCGTTGCTGGGGTTCCGTGATCATCGAATCAATAGTGCCGGGAACGGTTTCGCAGGGCTCTCTGAGGATGGATCACGGCGGCCAGCTTGTCACCGTCAAAATTCTGCTCGGCATACAATGCTTCTGTCGCCAGCGCCGCCATGTCTGATTCCGTCAAAGACCGCTTTTCGATCCTCCTCTTCTACCTGCTTGTTCTCCTCGTAGGCTACCTGGCCTACCAGGTGCTGAGCCCGTTTCTCGGGCCGCTCGCCTGGGCGTCGGTGTTTGCGGTGATGTTCTATCCGGTGTACGTCGAGCTCTCCGGCCGCTTCGGCCCCAACCGTGGCGCGCTCGTGACCACGTTGTTGGCGGGCGTCCTCATCGTCGCGCCGGCCGTGCTGCTCGTATCGGTGCTCGCGCGTGAGGTGCCGCAGGTCATCGAGTACGTGAAGCAGTTGTC
>AR_comb_assmDRAFT_10678390_pt1 | contig 11220 bp, 7 predicted proteins | sample ArasoioldDNA_FD_10543 | JGI IMG/M metagenome (IMG submission 10543) | reverse complement strand
ATAGCGCCGTTTGTGTTCTTCTGGGGGCCGACTACTTTTTCATCAGGAAACACGACGCTGTTGCCGGCAATTTCCGATGCATTTAAGACCGGGTATCATGTAAAGCGATGGATCATTTCTTTACAATTCAGTCATTCAAAAAATGAGATAAGTTTTCTTCAGCCGGAGAGCGACAGTGCATCAAACCTCATTTACCGGTCGCAAAATTTAAAATACCTGAATACAATTGGGTTGGTGAATTCCCTGTCATTTAACGTCGCATCCTGGTGGGAAGTGCAAACAAATGTGACTGCCCAATATTTAACTGCCCGGACAATTCATCTTGCGGACAATACAAGGATAACAAACTATGGAGTGAACATTAATATCATAAACGCCTTGAAACTTCCTAAAGATTTTGCAATTGAGATCTCCGGCATGTATCAATCGAAAACACTTTGGGGCATATCAGAATTCCTTGCCATCGGTTCGTTGAATGCGGGTATTCAGAAAAAATTTGGGAAAGGAGTATTGAGACTTTCCATAGACGATATTTTCAACACAAATAACTGGAGACTCAAAACAAACCTGCCCGGGAATAATCTCCATTCATACTTTGATTACGATTTCCATACGCGGTATGCCCGCTTGACGTATACACGCAGTTTTGGCAACAATAAATTGCAATCGGTAAAACTAAAACAAGGAGCTGAAGAAGAAAGGGCCAGAGTCGCCAACTAGAAAGAAAAATTTATTTCTCATGTGGTTTAGCTAACACCTGGTGTTTTTACACTGGGTTCTTTTTTATCCCGAATTACACGAATTAGCACGAATGACACTAACCCTACAGCTCGATAGATTTTATTAATCCTTTTAGTTTATCCGCCGATTTATTTAGCAATAATTTTTCTTCACCAGTGATTGAGAGTGTGAGAACTTCTCTAACGCCGTTGCGGTCAACGATACAGGGCACTCCCAAATAAACATCACTTATGCCATGGTAATTTTTAAGTAAAGTCGAAACATTCAGCACCGAAGCCTCGTTCTTTAAGATCGCTGTGCATATACGGTCCAATGCAAGGGCGATAGCATAATACGTCGCACCCTTTGCTTCTATAATTTTATAAGCTGCGTCTCTTGTATTGACAAATATTTCCTGTTTCTCCTGATCGCTGAGTAAAATTTCTGACCCGGCAATATTGGCAAGACTCCACACCGCAAGTTCAGAGTCACCATGTTCGCCAATAATATGTGCGTGCACACTCCGAGAATCAATATTCAATTTATTGCCGATGAGATAACGAAGGCGGGAACTATCGAGTAAAGTGCCGGAGCCGATCACCCGCTCTACTGCCCATCCTGATTTCTTCCATGTAAAATAACTCATGATGTCAACCGGGTTGCTGGCAATGATCAATATTCCATCCTTGTTATACTTCAACACTTCATCCGTTATACTTTCAAAAATGCTCACGTTACGTTTCAACAGGTCCACTCTCGACTCGCCTGGTTTCTGTGACACTCCGGCGGTAATGATAATTATATCGGCCTCGCCGCAATCCTCATAACCACCGGCCCAAACTTTTGCTTTGCCTAACAACGGGAGACCGTGGTTCATGTCCAGTGCATCGCCAATAGCTTTTGCTTTATTAGAATCTATTAGCACCAATTCATCCATGCGGCTTCTTAATAATAAAGTGTAAGCAGTTGTTGAACCAACTGCACCAACGCCGATCACTGCAATTCTCGTTTTCCTTGAAGATGACATTTGATTGAAATACTACCGCTAATGTAAAGCATTGAGTGCTTCTGCCATAAAATGCGTCGCAAATTTTCCAAACGTTCCGGGGCAATTTTTTTTGAACCACATAAGGCACATCAGGCATAGAAGTTGAAACACGTTGTAATTTGTGTGGATAGCCTCTGCTTTCTATGTGACAAATGTGGTTTTAGATCGAAGGACTACAGTCCGTCTTCTTTCTCTTGAAGAAGATGTTCTGAAATTGACCCCTTACCGATAATTTCTTCGCACAAACCGAAACTCAATGTCATGCCTGCTCCACCTACACAATTAATTATGGTCACCCCTTCTTCAGGTTGAAGAATTAATTCGGTTTCACCATTTGTTAGTTTGGGATAGATCCCGTTCCAAGTCTCAATGATCGTCTCGTCTGCAAACCGTGCAAATTTTTTTAAGTAGTCAAGGATCATCCGGTTAATAAAATATTTGTCGAATGGATCATGCGTCAATCCATATTCGTGAGAGTCCCCAACGGTTAGCTCACCGGATTCGTTTTGTGAAACCATAACATGGATCCCCCATTTCAGATAATCACAATATTCATTTTCAAAAAAATCCTTTAACGAAGAAAGATCAGCTGCGGCAAATGATCCATAATGTACCAACGATAGCCCACCGCATAATGCAGGACCAATGCGTTCATTACCAGGTTGAGCAGCCATCCGCATCATCTGCAATTTACATTTCGTAACTTCTATCCCTGAGTAAAAGGAAGGATAAAGAGTTTCAAAATCTGCACCCGAACAAACATAGACCTCATCGGCCTTGAATTCTTTTTCTCCTGCAAATACGGATGGATAATTAATTCCGGTGACAGCCTTGCCCCATAAAAACTCAACACCATATTTTGCATACAAATAAGCAGGAATTGAGCTTATGGCTTTTCTCGGGTCAACGATCATTTCCTGGGAACTGTACAAGGCTCCTGATAAATTTTTCTTCACGATCACACGAGAATGTTGATCCGCCGCGTCAGGTAACAATAGTCTATATTGACGATGCCTGTAAACTTCTGCTAGTTCACAAAGAACATCCCATTCATATTTGTTGTACGCCAGGTGCAACGAGCCGACTTCGTCATGCCATATCTTCGCCTCCCTGCAGATCTCTTTCCAGATCCTCGCCGAGAGCAAGGCTCTTTCATACAAGCTCCCATCCGGTTGACCGATGGGCCAGATCATTCCGAAATTCCGGATGGATGCACCGACAGCCCTGTCCGTTCTTTCTATCACTTTCACTTCATAGTTTCTTACAGCCAGTGCCCTTGCTGTGGCGAGCCCCACAATACCGGCACCCACAACTATCGCGGATCTATGCATAGCTCAAATTTGAAGAAGGAGTAAAATATCGCTGGTATTTTCGTCTGAAATAAATGGATGAAAGAATGGTGAGCCCGGTTCCCAATGCAGAAACTCCAATTATCATTTTTACAAAAAAATCACTGTAAGAGATAGTGCTGCTGCTGAAATTTTTTACCAGCACCGCGACATCACTCCCGAGGTAACCGAAAGAATCAGCCACATAAATAATAAAGCAGGCATTGCTTACATACCGGAAGCTCGCGATCATTCTTTCAAACAACATACAGTTGAACGGAACATATCCCATATACAATCCAACACCCGTGATGGTCATCCACCAAAATGGAGACAGTTGGTTGTAAACAAACAATAAAGTACCGCTCAACGATAAAACAAACCCAAGGACAATTAAAAAATGATTGACCAGGAAGGCCTGGATATTTCTTTTTACATATACTAATGAACTCATCAGGACCAGGACCAATAATGAAGAAGGGATCTCAGTTTTTGTAAAAAGAGAAATATCATTTCCGTGACCTGTCTCTTTCCAGATATTAGCCGCAAAATTGCTCCGGTAGTCACGAATAATGGTGAGCATGACATAAACGACAAGAAGCACGAACAACCCAGGTAAAAAAGTTTTTATGAAATCAAGTCGTTCCTTTTTGTTCATGGGCTTTCGCTCGGTACGTAATGATATATCATCTTGTGTAGGCTTTGGTGTTTTTTCCAACAGCCACGTAAAAAACAACAGAGGTATAAAAAATACCAGGCCAGTAACCCATGGCATCCACCATTGATTAATATTCCATTTTAATAAAATGAATTTTCCCGCGGTTTGTGTAAAACCAGAAGCAAAAATGAAACTTGAAGAAAGTGCTGCACCAAGGAATTCGGTTGTCTTTCTTCCCTCCAAATAGCTAAAGACAAGACCGTAGATGACACCGAGTGGAAATCCATTGACCAGTAAAAAAATGATATTGTAAGGCGCTGGTACAATTGCAAACAGCAACAAAGCCATCCATGCAATGCCAATGAATTTTAAAATAATAAGGGTACGGTTCTTATTCTTTAATTCTGCCATGAATTTGATGCCGAAAAATTTGCTGAGCGTATAGCCGGCAGTTTGAGACATTACCAACCATATTTTATAGTCCACTCCCAGGAAGCACAGGCCTGCATACTCGGCCACGGTGAATGGTTTCCTGAACGCATACATACAAGTGTAGACACAAAAGGCAGAAAGAGCAGCTAATAAAGTAGCCAACCAGGCAGGAGGCTTGTATGTCAACGTCAAAGACATTACATTATAATAGACGGAATTTCAAGCAGGCTATTTATGATATGCGTTGGCTTTGAGTTTTCCAAATCAGCGGTTCCAAATGCACCTGTTGTAATAGCAATATTGTAACAACAACCTACATTTTTTCCTTCTTCAATATCAACGGCTGTGTCTCCGACCTTTGCCACCATAAGAGGATCATCTACACCTGCACGAAACATGAGTTGTTCGATCATAAACGGATAAGGGCGCCCCTCTCTTACTTCGTCACTGGCTATGTAATCATCGATCAACCCTTTTTCATTCCATTGAAAACGATGGACGATTACGTCAGCTATATTTTTGGGGAACCCGGTATTGAGAGCTACAGTGATAGATCTTTCTTTCAATTGCTGAAAAAGTTCTTCCGCGCCCGGGGCTGGTTTTACTTCGGGAGAATATTCGTAAAAATCAACCATCTCTTCAATAAAATCATTGTAGATCTCATCGATCATTTCGTCATCAAAATCGATCCCATGCTTTTCGAGCATCATTTGAATAGCGAGTTTCTTTTCATAACCCCTTAAAGGATTGATCTCGTCTGAAGAAATAACAATGTGATGGTTCTTAAAAGCATTTTGAAATGCAGTGGCAACAAAATCCTTGTCAGTGACTGTTGTTCCAGCCATATCAAACACAATAAGTTTTACAGGCATAGACTAATTTTTTATGAAAGCTACATTTCAATTGTAATGCATCATTAAAATGCAGATGAAGAAAACATTAATTCTGCACGATTAGATGCTGGAAAGCCATTTGTTTATAGATCTCTAACGAGGGTAATGGGATCTTCTCGATCTTAGCCTTGTCGTCCCATTCGCGTATTTTGATAAACAAGAGGTACAGATTATCTGATTCAAATTGTTTTGCTTCAGTATCATTCATTCTTCCTCCCTGCTTGTCAAGTGTTATCTTGCTAGCATCTGAGAGCTTGTTGTAGTACTCAGGATATTTGAATGTGAGATATCTTTTTGCCGGCACATGGCTTTCAACGAGTCTTGCAATTTTTTCGGAAAAGCCTTTTTCACGCAGGTAGTGACTACCCAGGCTCTCATGATCCACGACTCCGTACCCGTCCATTTGCTTTGTTTCAAAAACGTGTTCACATAAATGACCGATATCGTGAAAGAACGCTGCCAGGATCACCTCGTCGTCATAACCTTCGGCTTCGGCCAGCTGTGCTGACTGGCACATGTGTTCAATTTGTGAAACCGGCTCCCCGATATAGTCAGCAGCACCATAGTTTTCATACAAAGAAAAAATTTCATTAACAACAACCCAGGCCTGGTCAGCAGTCATAAAATTTTATTTACCGTAAATAGTTGAAATAGGCTCCATCACCGGATGTTCGGGTTTAAAATCAAATCCGAGTAACGCAGCAATAGTGGTGGCAATTTGTCGCTGGTACAAAGTTTCATTTATTTTCATTTCACCCGATGGCGAAGTGTCGGGTCCTATCGCGGCGATCCAAATCTGCCCTGCATCTTTTATTTTTTGTCCGTGATGTTTCCATTCTTCTTTTACCGCGTTGCCACGCCCATGATCGCAGGTAATGATTAATGTAGTTTTATTTTTGTACTCCCGCATTGATTGAACGGTTCTCCAGAGATCCGCGATCATCGCATCTTCTGCATGGGCAGCACCAAGATATTGATCATACAACCCTCCATGCGCAAAATCATCGGTCTCATCAAATGCGATATACAACACTTTGGGTTCATAGTTTTTAAAATATTCGCGGGCTGCAAAATAAGTAAATACGTCAGGTCTTATTCCCAATGGTCTTGCAGTGAGAAATTGCATATCATTGATCAGTTTCAACTCCGGTCCATTAAACTTAAACGTATCAACATCGGCATTTACGAAAATCCCGCTACGTGGACTGTTCAATATATATGGAAATACATCCCATGTGGAGAACACCGCCACTTTATCCTTGTACTTCGATTGATGATTTATGTATTCCAGGACATTTTCGTTCTTATTCCATATCTTATCATTCGAGTTTACACTGTCATCAGGATAACCTGTAAATATTTCATTATACCCCGGATAGGAAAACCAATATTTATTCGCATTGTTCACTTTATTTTCCTTCCACCTGTTGCCGTATAACTGACCCTGTGACTGAATCGTATTCCAGAAAAACGGAAGAAGTTTTCTTCTTCTTTCTTCCGCTGATGAAGCCCAGAATTGTTGTTTGAGGGAACCAGTGTCGTGGACATAAGTGCTGTCATTGATCAGTGCACTATCGGCGCCACCAAAAACTTCTTCCCACCGGAAGCCGTCAAGAGTGACGATAATAATATTTTCCGTTTTTGTCTGGGCAAAGGAAACAGAAATCGAAATAAAAAATAAAGCGGATAAAAATATTTTTTTCATGCTAGGTCTTTTGAGTAAACGTGCCACGGTTAATTCTAAATTCAACAACTTGTAACACGCAACCGTGGCACGTATTAATTTTAAAAAAAGGCGACACTTAGACAAGAATCGCCGTGAGAAAACTGCTATGCTTGCAAAAAGAAAATTATTATTTAAGTAGCCACATTACGCCATTTATATCATCGTTACCTCCATACTGAGATTGCAGCGCCGCCTCATAATTGGCAGTGTTTGCACTTTGTTCTGAGCTGGGATATTTGTAACGCAGCGCGATCCTCGATCCATTACCCGTGCCCGGGCCGGTCGTGAAATTCGGCACTCCTGTTCTCCTGTAAGTAAAATAGGATTCAAATCCAGAATGACGAAACAGGGCAATATATCTTTCTTTCAATATTTGTGTAAGAGCCGTGGCGTTATCAGCCGAATATTTTACAGAAGCCTGGTTATAGAAATCACTAAACTCGAAGTCTACATTATACTGATTATATACTGCAGTTGAACCGGGGCTTCCTGATGCAAGAAAGTATGCGGTGAATGATCCTGATTCGGGAATCCCATAGTAGGACATTGAAGCCAGGATGGCTGCTTTATAATGAGCTTCTGCATCTCCGAGTGGGCCTGATGCGATCCAACCACGATTTATTGCTTCGGCGATATTGAACAACAATTCGGGATAACCTACCTGGATACTTGGCTCACCTGTGTACGTTTCATAATAGTGCTTCCTGTTAATTAATGAGTACTGGCCTGAGTTTGCCTTTACGTACATAATTCCAAGGTCCTCGCCGGGATCTGCACCTACGAATGCAGTGAAACTGGTTGGACTTGTTCCGCCCGCAACGATCGCACCTGCGGGTTCAGCAGTGACGTAAACCCTGGGATCATTTGTTTGTGTCAACAGGCTTATATAAGTAGCAGAAGTATTATAGCGCAAGGCATCAAATCCAAAATTATCCGGATTCATCGGATACTTGTTGGTAGGATTAACAAATTGGAATGAAAGGTTGTCGTCCATGCTTGTCATGAGTGGATACTTGTTTGGATCGGCCAGGATACTAACTGCTTGCTGCTTCACGCCCAGCTCAGCATCATCTGCTTTTTTACTCAAGCTAACCAGAAGGCGTATACGGAAAGTATTCACCACCTTCCTCCATTTTGCCAGGTCATTATTAAAATATATGTCTCCACTGATCGTAGCATTATTAGCAATTAGCTGCGCTAATTCGGTGTTTGCGCTGTCGAGCCACACAAAGGCCTGTTCAAATACTTTTTTCTGCGGATCGTAAGTTGGGGTCAGATTACCTGAACCCTGCAATGCTTCAGTCATTGGTATATCACCCATTTCCAGACTCATCTTTGTAAAAAAGTAGGCCTTAAAAAATTTCGCCATTGCGTCATAGGAATTGATAGCAGGTAATCCACTCTTTATGGCCTCGTCTACCATTTTATCTGCATTCTTTAACGTAGAATAATAATTATCGCCCGGACCGAAGTCATAGCGATTGTTGCCGTAATAATCATAATTGCACAAGTAGTATTGCGAAAATCTTTCGCCTGAGCCGTAAGGCGCGTCATACAAGGCATATGCGATACTATTAAATAGCAGTGAAGGAGGAACGCTGGTCGGTTTATTTTCGTTTGTGTTCAGATCTTCAAACGATTTTTTACAACCAGTGTTCACTGTCGCAAAAACAATTACAATAAAAAGTATATTGAATATCGTTTTCATTTTTTAAGTTTTATAATTTCAGAATACAACATTGATATTGAATCCAATCCTTCGAGTGGTTGGTGATTGCAAACCCGTGCCACTCTCCTGGTAATTATATTGGTCAAGATCCACATCTTTGAAACGTTCGTCCTTGTAGAAATAGATCAGGTTGCGACCCACGACAGAAATAGTTACTTTGCTAATAAAAGTCTTATTCAAAATTTTATCAGGCAGATCATAGCTGATGCTAACCTCTCTTAGCTTGGCAAAGGTTTTACTCATGATGTTAGATTCACTGATCCCATAATACTTACTTACATAGTCCTGGACCTGCGTGGTAGTTGCATTAGGAGCGAACGTCAGGTCTTTATAATTAATAATGTTGCCGTAATCATCATAATTGATAGCAACTCCATTTGAGACCTGGACGCCTTGTCCCACATAAGCGCCCTTCCAGTTTGGATCGCCCCCGTGATCATTATCCTGCGATCTTGCCGCACCTAATGCGCCCTCTGCTGTTTCGATATTTCTGCCACCACGCATTGTTTTGTTATGCATGTAATCCGTAGTAACACCACCAACATTGCCATCAAACTGAAAGCCGATCGACAAATTTTTCCATGAGACTTTATTGTAAATACTCCATTGGTACTTTCCGTTCATGTAACCAAGAAACTGGTCTTTAGGATTATTGAGTGGTTTGCCGGCAGCATCATTTATGATCTGCCCATCGGCGGTGCGCACAAATGCGCTGGAATATAAGGCATCGGTTCTGTCGCTGTAATAAGACTGTGCTCCAGCCGGCAGTGTTTTCTTATAATCAGACGTAGTATAATGGCCGAGGTATATCTGCTGACCCGGTGGAAGTTCAGTGTATCTGTTTTGGTAAGTTGAAACATTAACTAAAATGTCCCAATTGAGCCCACTCGCGGTGCGCACAGGTGTACCGGATACTGAGAGCTCATAGCCTGTTCTTTTCGTTTTCAACGCATTTATATAATACGTAGTGTATCCGGTAGTAGGAGAGATCTGGTTCGGAAGAATTGTTGGTCCGTCAATATATTGAAATGCAGTAGCACTCAATCCCAACCTGTTCTTTAAAAATTTTATATCAAAACCTTCTTCAAAGTTGACACGGTTGAATGTTTTGATATTAGGATCTACAATGGCATCTGAATACACAGCTGCAGCCTGGTTGTTATATACCTTGGTTGTTGAGTAAACTGGTATCAATGAATAATCAGGACCTCCATAAGGAGATAAATAGTTGTTTCCATAATCCAATGGATAATCATACAGCGAGTTGCCAGAAGGCGTATTTCCGAAAGCAGAAATAGTAGAAAATGGCGCCATGCCCACAGTTGGCTGAGTCGCATCTCCATGAACAGCTGCATAAGATCCGCGTACTTTGAGAAAAGAGATGAGCTTCGGTAAATGAAGATAGTCGGTTAGAACCGAAGCCACCGAAATGCTTGGATAAAAATAACTGTTGTGGTTTTGCGGTAAGGCAGATGATTTATCCACCCGGCCAGTCGTCGAGATCGTAGCATATCTGCCAAGTGAAGCATCAAGTGAATAGTAGGCGCTTACCACTCGCATATCGGACAAAAAGCTGCTTGCCTGCACAGGGTTCAATGAATTACTGAAGCTGTACACTTCCGGAACACTTAAGTAGTCAGTTGATGTGAAGTTTGAATTATAAGAGAAAGACCTGATGTTTCCGCCAACAAGACCAGTAAGATTCAAAAACTTTTTGACTGTATAATTATAGTTCAATAAGACTTCGGTATTGTTTTCAAACAAGTTCCTGTGATCTTCCCTGTAATCGCCTTTATTGCCTTCCCTGCTATATGGGTGTGCCGAATAAGGCATCTGTTCCGTTCTCAACAAATTATAAGCGGTGACCTGCGTACGCCCTACAACGTTCAAGTTATCATTGATCTTGTAGTTTGCGGATACATAACCATACACATCGTTCTTGTGGTGACCGCGGAGCCACTCATTCACCATGAACCACGGGTTGTGATATCGCTGATACTCTGCAAAGACCGATTGAGTTCCTATTTTACCAGGCTGCCACATGCCTTTGATATCTGGCGAAAGAACATCCCAGTCTGCGCCCGTCCATACAGAAATGTTATAGATCAAACTATTTGGACCATAGTCAACATCAGGAAAATTGGGCGTGTACTGCCTGTTGAAATTAAGATTTGCTTCAATCTTCAATCTCTTTGTGGGATTGATGGATCCATACATGTTAAAGTTCGTGATGTTCAATTCCATGTTTGGAATTATACTCTTCTGATAGGAATGAGAAAGAGAAAACCGGAGATTGTAATTATCCCCATTTGCACTTAAGGAAATATTGTTGGTAGTTTGAAAACCGGTTTGTAAGAAATTCTCGAGGTTATTCTTTCCGCGGGCAACCCAGGGTGTTGGTATTATGTGATTTGTTGTAGCCCCATAAACATATCCTCCCGGGAAAGTGACGGGATAGGTATTGTTGGGATCGTACACTCCATCATATTGAGGAAGTAATTGACCCTGGAATTTTGGTCCCCACACGTCATAGTCATTATCATTTAGGCCGCCTCCCTTTCCATCACCAAAGGCATACAATGTATTTTCTCCCGGACCGTATTCGGTTTGTACTCGCGGGAAAGCAAGAAATCCTTTATCAAAAGAATTAGTTGAATTGATCTCAACCGTCCAGCCTTTACGATTT
>AR_comb_assmDRAFT_10101682_pt1 | contig 11223 bp, 7 predicted proteins | sample ArasoioldDNA_FD_10543 | JGI IMG/M metagenome (IMG submission 10543) | reverse complement strand
GCCGGTCCTCCTCGACCGCGTCGCCCGCGGCGAGCCACTCCTCCCAGGAGGGTCCGCCCCCCCGGGCCTCCCCGATCGGGACCAGGGTGCGCACGCGCTCGAGGCCGGCGCTGGCGGCGACCGCCATCTCCCAGAGGCTCGCGCCGCGGTTCTCGGGCAGGACGAAGCAGGCCGAGGCCCTCGCCTTGGCGAGCACGAACTCGACCTCGCTCTCGCGGTAGAGCGGGTTCATCGGCACGACCACCGCGCCCGCGCAGGCGGCGCCGAACTGCAGCTCCAGCCACTCGGGGACGTTGGTCGCCCAGATCCCGATCCGCTCGCCCGGCTCGATCCCGGAGGCGATCAACGCGCGGCCGGTGCGGCGCGCCCGCTCGCGCAGCTCGGCGAAGCTCCAGCGCGCCGAGATCCCCATGTCCTCGTAGGCGGAGAAGACGATCGCTTCGCGCTCGGGCCAGCGCTCGGCCGATTCGTCGAGCAGCTCGGCGACCGTCTGCTCGCGCAGCGCCGGCTCTTCGCCCGGCTCGGGCACCCAGTGGGAGACGCCGGCGTCGGCCAGGCCCATCGGCGCACCTAGTCGAGCCGCAGCTCGTGGAACGGGGCGTCGCCCGGGTAGGCGACTTCGGTCGCCAGCCGCACGCCGCAGCCCGGGCAGCAGAAGTCGCGCCAGACGACCTCCCGGTCGACGAACTTGGCCGGGTCCGGGTAGGCCGGGTTGAGCGTCGCCGTGGGGCGCTCGAGCATCGCCATCGCCTCCTTCGGGTTGCCGCCCAGCGGCCCGAGCCCGGTCGCGCAGCGCTGGCAGCGCCAGAGGCCGGCGTCGCGGTCGACCAGGTAGGCGTCGCCGAAGCCCTCCGCCCCGGCGGGCGGCTCCTTCGCCGGCTCCAGCGCCTCGCGCTCGGCCCCGGCGGCGCGCAGCCGTTCGAGCAGCCGGCGCTCGCGCAGCCTGACCGTCGCCTCCGCGTCGACGCCGCCCTCGGGGTCGAGCTTGACCGCGTAGTTGTCGTCGGCGCCGCGCGGGCTGACCGCGCCGGCGGCGACGTCGGCCAGCACGGCCTCGGGGTCGCGGGTGAGCGGGTCGCCGTACCCGCCCGGGCCGAGCCAGTTCCAGTAGAGGACGTCGTCGTCGGTGACCGAAAAGCCGTCGCCCTTGCCGCCCACGTCGAGCTCGGTGCCGCCGAGCTCGTCGAGGTCCTGCGGCATCTGGCCGGCGGCGAAGCGGGCGCGGATGTCGGACCCCTGGATCACCCGCGTGACCATGATCGAGCCCGGGTTGCCGCCGAAGATCCCAGGCGTCTTCGGGATCCCCTCGTTGGTGTAGAGGCCGAGGAAGGACTCGCCCTTGTGCGGGACGTAGGCGATCTCGCCGCCGTTGCCGGCGCGGCTGCGCCCGGCCCCGCCGGAGTCGGGGTGCTCGCGGCGGAACAGGTAGAGGATCGGCCAGTCGGCCTCGTAGGCCTCGACGTTCGGCCCGCGGCCCTCCGGGATCCAGAAGTGGCCGTTGGCGAATTCGCCGTCGCGCTCGGCGGTCGCGCCGCCGCCGCCCAGCATGTTGTCGCCCATCCCGCCGACGTAGTAGTCGCCGCGCTGGTTGTCGCCGGCGACGAAGTGGCAGGGCCACTGGGCGCCGTCGGGGGTGACCGCGCCGGCGCGCATCCCCGGGTCGGAGGAGGCGAGCATCATCTTCGAGACCAGGGCGTTGCCGAGCGAGATCGCGGTCTCGGTCGCGTACACCCCCGCCGGGCTGACCGCGGCGCCCCAGTCGGGCGCGGTGATCGTCCCCGGTTCGGGGTCGAACCTGCACAGCCGCGCGGCGCCGCCGATGCAGCCCATCTGGCCGGGCAGCATCAGCACGTTGATCGAGCCGAGGATCGCGCCGCGCCAGGCGGCGAAGCCGACGTTGATCGAGCCGACCTGCGCGTGCGTGCCGACGTTGTCCCAGATCAGCTCGCGGCCGCGCTTGCGGACCGTGGTCTGCACCGGGTAGGTGCCGCGGTCACCGTTCATCGAGACCTCCTGGATCAGGCGGTCGGACCAGGTGCCGTCGGGGATCGTGTCGAGCGCCCGCTCGAAGGCGCGCTGGCTGGCGTCCAGGGCGCGGCGCATCGTGCCCTTGACCACGTCGGCGCCGTAGCGCTCGACCAGGCCGAGGATGCGGGCGCGGGCGGCGTTGTTGCCGGCGATCGTCGCCCGCAGGTCGAGCGAGAGGTTCTCCGGGGTGCGCGAGCAGCGCCGGTAGAGCGCCTCCATGTCCGCGACGATCTGGCCCCCCTCGACGATCTTGAAGGGCGGGAAGCTGGGCGGGTCCCAGAAGGCGTCTTCGGCGTTGGGGCAAAAGGAGCCCGGCACGGTGCCGCCGATGTCGTTCTGGTGGGAGATGTTGGCGACCCAGCAGAAGAGCTCCTCGCCGACGAAGACCGGGCAGATCAGGCCGACGTCGGGCTGGTGCGCGGTGCCGATGATCGGGTCGTTGCAGAGCCACATGTCCCCGTCGCGGACCCGTTCCCCGCGGTGTTCGAGGATGTACCGGGTCATCATGTCGAGCATCCCCGACATGTACTGCAGGCAGGGGCCGAAGTAGAGGAGCTCGGCGTCCTCGGTGAGGATGCAGGGCTGGAAGTCGCGGATCTCGACCGTGATCTGGGAGACGGCGAGGTTCTCGATCTCGCGCACGTGCTCGGCGTTGGCGTTCCAGAGTCCGTGGCGGACGACCTCGTAGGTGATCGGGTCGATCTCGGTCGCCGCCTCGCGGCTCAGGGTGAGGTTCGGCGGCACCTCGACCGGGCCGCTCGGGTTGAAGGCGTGGTCGACCCCGTCCCAGAACTCGGGCGGGCGCTGCGGGCGCTCGGGCGCGGACGGGGAGGCGGCGGTCTCCGGATTCACGCCCCGGCCCTCACGCGGCCTCGCGCTCGACGGTCATCACGAAGTCGCCGGTCTCGCGGCGCTCGCAGCGGGTGCCGGGCGGCACCACGATCCCGGTGATCGCGAGATCGATCACGGCGGGACCCTCGACGGTCTCGCCCAGGGGCATCGCGTCGCCGCCGTAGGTCGGCGCGTCGACCGCGCCCGCGCCGCGCTCGAAGTGGACCGGGCGCGAGCCCTTGCGGAACTCCCGCCCCGCGGCCACCTCGAGCCGGTCGAGCTCGGCCGAGCCCATCGCGATCGCCGGCTCCAGCCGGATCGAGACGATCTCCACGCGGGCGCCGGGAAGCAGGGCGACCTCGCCGTAGCGTTCGGTGTAGAGCGCGACGAACTGGTCTTTGATCTGCTCCAGCTTCGCCGCGTCGATCTCCCCGTCGGGGAAGCGCATCTCCAGCTCGTGGCGCTGCCACTGGAAGCGCATACGGGCGTAGCGGCGGAACTCGAAGGAGCCGACGTCCTCGCGCTCGGAGAGCGCCGCCCGCGCCTGGCCGTCGAGCTGCTCGAAGGCGGCGGCGACCCGGGCGGGGTCGAAGGGCTCGATCAGCACCACCGAGGCTTCGTACTGGTAGCGGATGTCGGCCTGGGAGATGCCGAAGGCCGACCAGACCGAGGCCGCCTCACCGGGGACGACGATCGTCTCGACGCCGAGCGAGGCCGCGTACCCGGCGGCGTGGAACGGCCCGGCGCCGCCATAGGACATCAGCACGAAGTCGCGCGGGTCGAAGCCGCGGCCGATGATCTCGTTCTCCAGCGCGTTGGCCATCTTCGCGTTGGCGACCTCGACGATCCCAAGCGCCGCGTCGGTCAGCGAGAGGCCGAGCGGCTCGGCGATCACCTCGCGGATCGCCTGCTCGGCGAGGTCGCGGCGCGGCCGCAAGCCGCCGCGCTCGCCCTTGGAGCCGAAGGTCGCCTCCGGGGCGATGTAGCCGAGCACGAGGTCGGCGTCGGTCACGGTCGGCTCGGTCCCGCCGCGGTCGTAGCAGGCGGGGCCGGGCAGCGAGGAGGCGCTCTGGGGGCCGACCCGCAGGCCGCCGCCGAGCTCGTCGATCCAGGCGATCGAGCCGCCGCCGGCGCCGATCGAGACCACCTCGACCGCCGGCACCCGGTAGCGCCACTTGCCGAGCAGCGTGTCGTCGGCGGCGAGCGGCTCGCCGTCCTTGACGATCCCGACGTCGAACGAGGTGCCGCCCATGTCGGAGGCGATGATGTCGCGGCGGCCGAGGTCGTCGGCGACGCGCGCGCAGCCGATCAGGCCGCCCACGGGTCCCGATCCGATCGTGAAGATCGGGCGGTCGGCGCCGAGCCCGAGCGGGACCATGCCGCCGTGGCACTGCATGATGTGCAGCTCGCCGGCGAAGCCGACGTCGGCGAGCCGGTCCTGGACCCCGTGCAGGTAGGTGCTGGTGACGGGGCCGACGTAGGAGTTGATCAGGGTGGCGACGAAGCGCTCGTACTCGCCGACCGCTTTGGAGATGTCGCTGGAGATCGTGACGAAGACCCCGGGGGCGCGCTCGGCGACGATCTCGCGCGCGCGGCGCTCGTGCTCGGGGTTGCGCACCGACCAGAGGAAGGCGATCGCGATCGTGTCGACCCCGGCCGCCACCAGCGCGTCGGCGGCCTCGGCGACCGCGGCCTCGTCGAGGGCGACGACGACGTCGCCGTCGGAGTCGACGCGCTCGGCGACGCCGTGGGTCAGCTCGATCGGGACCAGCGGCTCGGGCTTGCGCGTCTCGGCGAAGCGCAGCAGGTTCTCGGGCGGCTCGCCGGTCGGCCGGCCGAGCCCGCGCATCGTCCGCACCGTGTCCTCGAACCCGCGCGTGGTGATCAGGCCGATCGCGGCGCCCTTGCGCTCGACCACGATGTTGGTCGCGACGGTCGAGCCGTGGGAGATCAGCCGGTCCATGCTCGTGTAGAGGTCGGCCGAGGAGATCCCCAGCTGCTCCCCCGCCGACTCGACCGCGCCGAAGAAGCCGGACTGGAAGGAGTCGGCCGGCGAGGAGAGCGCCTTGCCGTAGGCGACGCGGCCGTCCTCGCCGATCAGCACGCAGTCGGTGAAGGTCCCGCCGATGTCGACGCCGCACACCAGTCCGGCCACAGTCCGCTCCTCCTGGTCGGGTGAGGTCACACTAGCCCCGCTCCGGCGGGCGCAAACCGCCTCTTTCCCCGCCCTTTATGGGTCCTCCAAAGCCGGTTTCCGGTGACTGACCGCTCGGTCGGTCGGGGCGTGCTAACTTCGCTCGGTGCAGGCCGTGCGCTGGCATGCCGCGGGTGACGTGCGGCTCGACGAGGTCGAGCTCGAGCTGCCGCTGGGGCCGGGCATGGTCGAGGCCGAGGTGCGGAAGGCCGGCATCTGCGGCTCCGACCTGGCCGAGTTCCGCGCCCCCTTCGCGATCCGCCCCGGCCGCGAGCATCCCCTGACCGGGCAGGAACCGCCGGTCACCCTCGGACATGAGTTCTCCGCCGTGATCACCGCCGTCGGCGAGGGCGTGACCGGCGTGGCGCCGGGCGACCGCGTCGCCGCCGACGCCTGCTGGCGCTGCAACCGGTGCGAGGCCTGCGTCGCCGGCCACTACAACCTCTGCCTCCAAAGCGGCTCGATCGGGCTCTCCTCCGACGGCGCGTTCGCGCCGCTCGTCCGCTTCCCCGCCTACTGCGCGGTGCCCCTGCCCGAGGAGGTCGGCGACGAGGCCGGCGCGCTGCTCGAGCCCCTCGCCGTCGGGCTGCACGCGCTCGACCGCGGGGGCGCGCGGGCAGGCGAGCGGCTGGTCGTGCTCGGCTACGGCCCGATCGGCGCCTGCACCGCGCTTCTCGCGCGGGCTATCGGCCTCGACCCCCTGGTCGGCGAGCTCCACCCCGGGCGCCGGGCCCGCGCCGAGGCCGAGGGGTTCACGACCTTCGAGCCCGCCGGAGAGGTCCGCGACGTCGTCCGCGAGGTGCGCGGCCTGACCGGCATCGGCGCCCACCTCGTCGTCGACTGCACCGGCTCGGTGCCCGCCCTCGAAGGCGCGATCGAGATGACCTGCCGCGGCGGGCGCGTCGTCATCGCCGGCATCCCGAAGACGCCGGTCCCCGTCGACGCGGCCCGCATGGTCGTCTACGAGCGCTCCCTCCTCGGCGTCCTCGGCTACGCCAACGACCTGCCTCGGGTGGCGGCGATGATCGCCGCCGGCAGCCTCCGCCCCGAGGGGATGATCACCCGGCGGGTGCCGCTGGCCGAAACCCCGGCGGAGATCGCGCGGCTGGCCGAGGACCCGGGGGACGACGTCAAGGTCCTGGTCGACGTCGCGGCATGACCGAGGGGGCGAGCACGGTCGTCGTGCCGATGCCTCATATGGGGGTTTCCGTTGAGGAGGGGACGGTGGTCGAGTGGCTCGTTGAAGAGGGCGATTCGGTGACTGCCGACCAGCCGATCTGTGCGATCGCCACTGACAAGGTCGATACGGAGGTCGTTGCGCCGGTCGACGGGGTGCTCGCCAGGATCGTGGTTCAGGTCGATGAGGACGTGGCCGTGGGGGCGCCGCTGGCAGAGCTGGCGGTGGAGGGCGTCGGGGCGGGCTCCCCGGACGCGACTCGGGGAGGAGAGGGGGCGGCCTCCGAGGAGGGGGACGGCCCCTCGCGCGGAGTGTCCGGGGAACCCGCCCCGACGCCCCTCTCAGATCTGGGAGCTGGTCGTCCGGGTGCCGACGTCGGCCTGAAGGAGCGGGCGGCGGCGGGGCGCGACGAGTTTGGGCGGTTCGATCCGGTGAGGGCGGCGAAGGCGCTGCTGAGCTCGGTTCCACGGCCGTCTCTCGGTGAGAAGCTTGCGTCGCCGATCGCTCGGCGGATGGCTCGGGAGCACGGGGTCGCGCTCGATTCCGTTCAGGGCAGTGGGCGTGCGGGGCGGATTCGGAAGGCCGATGTGGAGGCTGCGATCTCGAACAAGGCAAGGCCCGCAAGCGCCGCGCCGGCTGAAACCTCGGCAACTCCCCCGCCCCCCTACCAGCAAGTGAGGGGGGCGGGGGAGTTGCCGGTGGGTTATGAAGACGTTCCGCACGAGATCGTCAAGACGGGGCGGGTGCGGAAAGTGATCGCCGAGCACATGGTGCGGTCGCGGGGGACGGCGGCGCATATGACGACTGAGGTCGACGTGGATCTCTCGGCGTTGGCTGCAGTCCGCGCGGGGCTCAACGAGGCGCGGCAGGGGAGCGGGGAGGCGAAGCTCTCCTACCTGCCGTTCATCGCGCGGGCGGCGTGCGACGCGCTGGGGGAGCACCCGGAGCTGAACTCGACCTTCCTCGGGGAGCGGACGGTGGTTTGGAGGACGGTCAACCTCGGGGTCGCGGTCGACACGGAGGAGGGGCTGCTGGTGCCGGTGGTGCGCGGGTGCGAGAAGCTGAGCGTGGCGGAGATCGGGGCGGCGATCGCAGATCTGGCCGAGCGGGCGCGGGCGCGGAAGCTGGCGCCGGACGACCTCGCCGGCGGCACGTTCACGCTCTCCAACCCCGGCTCGGTCGGGGCTGTGTCGGCACCGGCGATCATCAACCAGCCGCAGGTCGCGGTGCTCGGGGTGCCGGCGATTCAGCGGCGCGCCTGGGTCGTGGTGGACGACTCGGGTGAGGAGTCGGTCGAGGTCCGACCGATCCTCCGCCTCGCCGTCACCTTCGACCACCGCGCCCTCGACGGCGCCGACGCCACCCGCTTCGCGACCGCAGCCAAAGAAAGGCTCGAAACCTGGCCCGCCGACGCCTACGCCTGAAGGTCGAGTGCTGCTTTTTCCGTCGTAGGAACGGAAAATGCAGCGCTCGTCAGAGCGCGACCAGCTCGCGAGCCGCCGCGGCGATCTGGGCGACGCCGGGGATGACGAGCTGCTCGAGGTCCGGGCTCTGGGGAATCGAGGTGTCCATCGCGCCGAGGCGCCAGACCGGTGCGTCGAGGGAGAAGAAGGCCGCTTCCTGAATGCGGGCGGCGATCTCGGCGCCGGCGCCGGCGGTGCGCACGGCCTCCTGGGCGACGAGGGCGCGTCCCGTCCTCTCGACCGAGCTGACGATCGTCTCCATGTCGAGCGGGACCAGCGTGCGCGGGTCGATCACCTCCAGCTCGACGCCCTCGGCGGCGAGCTCCTCGGCCGCCTCCAGCGCCCGCCCCACCATCAGCCCGGTGGCGACGACGCTCGCGTGCTCGCCGCGCCGGCGGACCGCGGCCTCGCCGAAGGGCACGAGGAAATCCGGGTCCTCCGGCACCGGCCCCTTCACCCGGTACATCCCCTTGTGCTCGAAGAAGAGCACCGGGTTGGGGTCGCGGATCGCGGTCTTCAGCAGGCCCTTGGCGTCCGCCGGCGTCGCGGGCAGGGCGACGCGCAGGCCGGGGAAGTGCATCCCGAGCGCCTCCAGCGATTGGGAGTGTTCGGCGCCGACGCCGCCGAGCACGCCGGTCGGCAGGCGCAGCACCATCGGCACCGAGAGCCGGGCGCCGTGCATGTAGCGCCACTTGGCCATCTTGTGGAAGACCTCGTCGCCGGCGATCAGCATGAAGTCGGCGAACTGCAGCTCCGCGACCGGGATCGTCCCGGTCATCGCCGCGCCGACCGCGGCGCCGACGATGAAGGTCTCGTTCAGCGTCGTGTCGCGCACCCGCCCGGCGCCGAACTCCTCGAAGAGCCCGCGGGTGACGCCGAACACGCCGCCCATCCGGCCGACGTCCTGGCCCAACATCCAGACCCGCTCCTCGCGCCGCATCTCCTCCCCCAGCGCCTGGTTGATCGCCCGCGCGTAGCCGAGCTGGGGCGCCTCGGTCACACCCACACCCCCTCGGTGACGACCTCCTCGTCGGGCTCGGGCATCGCCAGGACCTCTTCCAGCGCGGACTCGGCCTCCGCCCGCGCCTCCTCGTCCAGCCGGTCCGCCTCCTCCGCGGGGACCCGCTCGCGCAGGATCTTCAGCGGGTCGCGCGGCACCTCCAGGCCGTCGGTGAGGTCCTCGCGGTAGGCCTGTTTGTCGCCCTCGTAGTGGCCGCGGATGCGCAGCGTCTTGGCCTCGATCAGGGTCGGCCCCTCGCCGGCGCGGGCGCGGACGACGGCCTCGGCGGTTGCGTCACGCACGGCGATCGCGTCCTGGCCGTCGACCACGACCCCGGGCACGCCGTAGGCGGCGGCGCGGTCGGCGATGTCCTCGGTCGGGCTCTGCTCGGCGATCGGGACCGAGATCGCCCACCCGTTGTTCTCGCAGACCCAGACCAGCGGCAGCTTCCAGACCGCGGCGGTCAGGGCCGCCTCGTGGAAGGTGCCGCGCGCGGCGGCGCCGTCGCCGAAGAAGATTGCGACCACCCGGTCGGTGCCGAGCATCTGGGCCGAGATCCCGGCGCCGGCGCCGAGCACGAAGCTGGAGCCGACCGTGCCGCCCTGGCCGAGCACCCCGATGTCGGGATCCACGAAGTGGACCGTGCCGCCGCCCTTGCCGCCGACGCTGCCGCCCCTGCGGCCGAAGAGGTCGGCGAGCAGGGTGACCGGGGGCATGCCCTTGGCCAGCGCGCAGCCGAGGCCGCGGTGGGCGTAGAAGAGGTAGTCGTCGGTGCGCAGCGCCGCGACCGCGCCGGCCTGGACCGCCTCCTGGCCGAGGCCGGGATGCCAGAAGCCGCCGAACCCGTGCTCGGAGATGTGCCGGTTGAGCAGCAGCTCGAGCGCGCGGATCCGCGCCAACTGCCGGTAGAGCTCGAGATCTGCGTTGGCCTCGCTCACAGCTCGAACCTCCTCGAAATGTGCGACTGACCGTACGGACGGTTAGTCTATAGCGATGGCCGCCAGGGGGGTCGAAAACCGCCCAGGAGAAGGCCCGCACCGGCGCCGGGTGGCTCTGGTCACGGGCGCCTCCTCGGGGATCGGGCTGGCGATCGCGCGGATCCTCGCCGAGGAGGGATACGAGCTGACCGTCCTCTCCCGCACGCCGGAGAAGATCGAGCGGGCGGGCGCGGAGCTGGCCGAGCGCGGCGCCGCGGTCCTGCCCGTCGCCGCCGACCTGACCGACTCCGAGCAGATCGCCGCCGCGCTGGGCGCGCACCGGGAGCGCTTCGGTCGGCTCGACCTGCTCGTCAACAACGCCGGCATGGGGGTCCACGGCGAGCTCGCGCAGACCCCGACCAAGCTGCTCGACCTGCAGCTGGCGCTCAACCTGCGCGCGGTGATGCTGGTCTGCCGCGAGGCCCTCGGCCTGCTGCGCCGCGCCGCCGCCGAGCACCGCAACGCGCTCGTGGTCAACGTCTCCTCGATCCTCGGCAGGCAGGGCGTCGCCGGGCTCTCCGTCTACTCGGCCGCCAAGCACGGCGTCGTCGGCTTCACCGAGGCGATGAACGCCGAGCTCTCCGGCGAGGGGATCAAGTCCTGCGTGCTCTGCCCGGGATACGTCGACACCGAGCTCGCCGACTACGGGCAGAACCCGGTGCCGCCGGAGGAGATGATCCGCCCCGAGGACGTCGCCGCGACGGTGCGCGCGCTGCTCCACCTCTCCCCCACCTGCGTGATCCCCGAGATCCCGATGACGCGCCCCGGCCGCGAGGCCGTCGTCACCGGCTGAGCGATGGCCTCCGCCTCCCCGGTCGAGCTGAGCCTCACCCACGGCCTCGCGACGATCGCCCTCGCCGAACCCGAGCGCCGCAACGTGCTCGACGAGCCGATGGCCGAGGCGCTGCGCGAGGCCGCCGAACGGGTCGCGGGCGCCGCCGAGGTCCGCGTCGCGATCCTCACCGGCACCGCGGACGTCTTCGCCGCCGGTGCCGACGTCGAGGAGATCGCGGCCGCGAGCGCCGAGCAGAACCTCGCCTACAACGCCCGCCTGCGCGCCGCCGTCGACGCGGTCGCCGCCCTTCCCGTCCCCTCGATCGCCGCGATCAACGGGCACGCCGTCGGCGGCGGCCTGGAGCTGGCGCTCGCCTGCACGCTGCGCGTCGCCTCCGCCGGCGCACGCCTGGGCATGCCGGAGGCGCGGCTCGGGATCGTCCCCGCGACCGGCGGGCTGGCGCGCCTGCCGCGCCTGATCGGGCGCTCGGCGGCGGCGCGGCTGCTGCTCACCGGCGATCTCCTGAGCGGGGAGGAGGCCGAGCGGGCCGGGGTCGTCGACCTCGCCGTTCCGGCCGTGGAGGTCGAGGAGACGGCACGCGCCCTGGCGCAGCGAATCGCCGCCGCCGCCCCGCTCGCCACCCGCGCGATCGTCGACGCCCTGCGCACCGACGCCCTGCTCCCGATCGACGACGCCAACCTGCGCACCGAGGAACGGCTCGCGGCGCTGCTCGAATCGGCGGACCGGCGCGAGGGCGCCGCCGCCTTCCTCGAGCGCC
>AR_comb_assmDRAFT_10025744_pt1 | contig 11223 bp, 9 predicted proteins | sample ArasoioldDNA_FD_10543 | JGI IMG/M metagenome (IMG submission 10543) | reverse complement strand
ATGCCGGTGTTGACGATGTAGAAGCGACGCGGCCCGTGCCCGGCCAGGGTGCGCACTACCTCTGCCGTCATATCGCGGGCGGTCGCCAGGGTCAGCGAGGTCGAGCCGGGATACTCGAGGAAAGCAGGATAGAAGTGGTAGGGCAGAGCCGGCGCCACCACGACGGGCGTAGAATCCGCGACGCGGCCGGTCAGATAATCGGCGAGGGCGAGATCGTTGCGCAGCTTCAGGTGCGGTCCGTGTTCCTTGCTGGCAGCGCCCAACGGAATCATGACGACCGTTTCCGGCGTCAAGATGGCCTCGGCTTCGGGCCAGGTGAGCGTTTCGATCCGCGGGCTCTTCGCGACGGCCGGCGGCGCATTTTGCCGGGCGACTGCGGTCAGTGCCAGAAGGACGGCAAAAGCGACTGCGCGCATAGGCATAAAATATGGGGTCAGGCCGTGAATCGTGAACGGCGACGAATGCCTAAGGTTTTTTGCCGATTCCGTTCACGATTCACGGCCTGACCCCAACGAACCGCGAATACCCGCATTATGTCGGACTGGGACGCTGAGCGATATCACCGCGTGTCGAACCCGCAACTCGAGTGGGGACGGCGCGTGCTCCGTCGGCTCGCGCCGCAGCCAGGCGAGCGCGTACTCGACATCGGCTGCGGGACTGGCCGGCTGACGGCGGAGCTGGTCGGGGCGCTCGGTGCCGGGACGGTCGTCGCCGTCGATCGGTCCGACGCGATGCTGCGTGAGGCGGCGGCCAAAGCGCTCGAGCCGCATGGACCACATCGATTGCACGAGAGTGACGGACGGGTCCGCGCCTGCTTCGTCCGCGCTGATGGCGCGGCGCTCCCGTTCGTCGACGCGTTCGACGCTGTGCTGAGCACTGCCACCTTTCACTGGATCCTCGATCACGTTCAGCTTTTTTCGAGCATCTACCGGGCGCTCGCGCCGGGCGGCCGCCTCGTCGCGCAGTGCGGCGGCGGCGCCAACCTTGGCCGATTGCTCGAGCGCGCCAACACGTTGACGGCGTCCCCGAAGTTGTCGCCGATGTTCGACGGCTGGCACGGTCCGTGGGAGTTCGCCGACGTCCCGACCACCATCGCCCGGCTGGAGCGCGCGGGGTTCACCGCCATCGACGTGACGCTCGAGCCATCAGCCGTTTCGTTTCCTGACCGCGCCAGCTTCCGTGAGTTCGTGTCCTGTGTCTGCCTGCGCGATCATCTCAGCCGGATGCCAGATACGCTGCGCCCGGATTTCCTCGACACCATCGCCGATCAGGCGAAAGGCGATGATCCGCCCTTTACGCTCGACTACTGGCGCCTGAATCTCGCTGCGACCAAGCCGGCGGCCTCCGAGCAAGCAGCGTGAGCGAGCGTCCGGTTCCATACTCGGAAAATGCGGCGCGCCACGCCAGCGACGGCGCACGGGAGGCACTGCGCTCCACGCGCATCTCGCGTCTGCGCCTGACGACGTTCCTCGCCGCGTCGGCCGTTCTTGTCTGGACGCTGTCTCGCGGCGCGACGCCGATACCGTTGGCGACAGCGGCAGCGCTCTTCGCCGTCTTCGGCGGGCTCGTCGCCTGGCACGCACGCGTCGACGCTCGCGTCGCCTGGCATCTCGCCCTCAAGAAAGTGAACCTGCGAGCGCGTTCACGCCGGGCACGCGACTGGCACGCGCTGCCCGACGCCGATGTCCCTGGTGGTCTCGACCTGACCGATCACCCGTACGCGCTCGATCTCGATCTCTTCGGACGCGCGTCTCTCTTTCAATGGTTGGGCCCGGCGGCCACGTCCGGAGGGCGCGTGACCTTGGCAAACTGGCTGCTTCGACCCGCGCCACGAGCCGAAGTCCTCGAGCGGCAGGCCGCTGTTGCCGAGTTGTCGACGCTGGACGATTGGCGGCTGACGCTGGAAGCGCACGGCCTGCTGGCGTCGGGCGCACGGGAACCAGAGATCGACAGGTTTCTAGCCTGGGCCGAAGGTGGCGATGCGTTCGGTACGCGCACGCCGCTACTGCGCGCCGCTGTGCTCGGACTGACAGGCACGATCTGGATACTGATTGCCGCGAACCTGACCGGAATCGTTGACGCTGTCCTCTGGCCGATTCCAATGGCCGTGGGGCTCGTGTTGTCGTTTGCGACAGCTGATCGACTGCAGACAATCCTCGATCGCGCCGGCGGCGGGCAGGACGCGCTCGGCCGATACGCGGCAATCTTTGAGCACGCCGTCACGGCGCCTCACGGTTCGACACGGTTGGGAGTGTTGCTCGACCGCCTCTCGGTCGAGGGCCACCCTGCGCCCGTGTGCATGCGCCAGCTGAATCGCATTCTCGGCTTCGGCGAGTTGCGCCGCGGCGCCGCGATCCTGCATTTTCCCGTGCAGGCGGTCACGCTCTGGGACTTCTACGTGCTCTTTGCTCTCGAGCGCTGGCGCCGCGGGAGCGGGCCGCGCGTCCGTGGCTGGCTCGACGCCCTCGCCGAGCTCGATGCGCTGACGCAGCTCGCCACGGCACGGCGTGACAACGAGAGCTGGGCGGCCCCAGTGATCGATGCGAGCGACGTCATCACCGCCGACGCGATCGGTCATCCGCTGATTCCCGACGAACGCCGCGTCGCCAACGACGTGACCGTCGGTCCTCGCGGCACCGTGCTCCTCATCACCGGCTCGAACATGTCCGGCAAGAGCACGCTGCTTCGCTCGATCGGCCTCAACATCGTGCTCGCTCAGTGTGGCGCGCCGGTCTGCGCCACCCGCATGACCCTGCCAGAGTCCGATCTCCAGACGAGCATTCGCGTGCAGGACTCGCTCGAGCGCGGCCTGTCCTACTTCATGGCGGCACTGGCACGTCTCAAGGGCGTGGTGGACGCCGCCGAGCACGAGCGTCCGGGACGTTGCCTGGTGTACTTGCTCGACGAGATCCTGCAGGGCACCAACAGCATCGAGCGCAGCCTCGCGGTTCGCGCCGTGACCAGGCACTTGCTCGAGGCCGGGGCGATCGGTGTGATGACCACCCACGACCTCGCTGTGGCGGAAGAGGAGCCGCTCAAGACCGCCGGCAAGTTCCTGCACTTTTCGGAAACGCTGGAGCCGGATGGCACCATGCGCTTCGACTACCAGCTCAAGCCGGGCCTCGCGACGTCACGCAATGCCCTTCGCCTCATGCAGTTGATCGGAATCGACCTCTGAACAAACCGCGATGTAGCATGGTGTCCATTCGCTCCATGCCGCGCCACGCGATCCTCGCCACTGTTCTTCTCGTCTGGACGCTCCCCGCCGGGCCGGCCGCGCAGAGACAGGCGCGGTACGACCTCGTGATCACCGGCGGCCAGGTCGTGGATGGCACCGGCGCGAAACTGCGCCGCGCCGACGTCGCTGTGAAGGACGGTCGCATTGCCGCTGTTGGTGCGATCGCGAAGAGCGACGCACGCGAGGCCATCGATGCTACCGGGCTCATCGTCGCGCCAGGCTTCATCGACGTCCACACCCACGCCGACGATCTTGCCGAGCAGCCCCGCGCCGAGAACTTCGTCCGCATGGGCGTCACGACAATCGTTGCCGGCAACTGCGGATCCTCGGCACTCGATGTCGGCAGGGCGTTGAGCGATGTCGATCGAGCGGGCACATCGGTGAATTTCGCGACGCTCATCGGTCATAACACGGTGCGCCGGGAGGTGATGGGCACGGTCAATCGCGATCCAACCATGGCCGAGATCAACCGGATGAAGTCGCTCGTCTGGCGGGCGATGGCCGATGGCGCGGTGGGGTTCTCGACCGGACTTCAGTACGTCCCTGGCACGTATGCAAAGACCGGAGAAATCACCGAGCTGGCGCGCGTCGCCGGAAACGAAGGTGGCGTGTATGCGTCGCACATGCGCAACGAGGGAACGGCGCTCGAGGAGGCAGTTACCGAGACCATACGCGTTGGCGAGATGAGCGGTTGCCGAGTGCAGATCTCTCACCTGAAGGTCGATAGTCCCAGCCGATGGGGCGCGAGCGCCAAGGCGCTGGCGCTCATCGACGACGCCCGCCGCCGCGGCACGATTGTCGAAGCCGACCAGTACGCGTACTCCGCCGCGAGCTCGACGCTCGGCATTCGGTTCCCGTCATGGGCGCTCGAAGGCGGTCAGCAGCAGATCACGGAACGCCTCAACGACGCCGACAGCTGGGCGAAGATCAAAGGCGAGATGCGGACGCTTCTCGCCGAGCGTGGTCTCTCCGACCTTTCATTTGCTGTCGTCGCGTCCTATCGTGCCGATCCGTCGTTGAACGGGTTGTCGATGAAGCAGGTGGCGGCAACGCTGCAGGGCACGGACTCGGCCGATGCCCAGTTCGAGGCCGCCCGCACGATGATGCTGGCCGGCGGAGCATCGATGGTCTATCACTTCATGTCGGACCAGGACATCGAGCGGATCATGCGGCATCCGCAGGTTGGCGTGGCATCGGACAGCTCCGTGCTGACAATGGGGGAGGGCGTGCCCCATCCGCGCGGTTATGGCAACAACGCGCGCGTGCTCGGAGAATACGTCAGGGTGCGGAAGGTCATCACGCTCGAGGAAGCGGTAAGAAAAATGACCTCGCTTCCGGCAGATCAGTTTCGTTTCGCCGATCGCGGCCGCATCGCGCCGGGAGCATTCGCTGACATCGTCGTGTTCGACCGCGAGACGGTCGGCGACGTGGCGACATTCGACAAGCCACACGCCTACGCGCGCGGCATCCCGTTCGTACTCGTGAACGGCATCGTGGTGGTGAGAAACGGCGAACACACGGGTGCGAGACCCGGAGTGGCGGTGACGCCAGGACGACCGAAGAGATAAGGCCCACGGGCGAGCGGCTCGCGGCTCGCGGTTGCAGGCTCGACGCTGGCGGCTGGAAGCCGGCAGCTGGGAGCTTTCTAATCATCCACGACGGCGAAGTAGATCGCTACCGGCGCCAGCAGAAGGGAGACGCCGATGATGATGGTGGGGATCATCCACACCTGCACCAGCGTTGTCGCCGGCGCTGCCACGACCGCTGGTGTCGGCGTAAGAGCGGCCCTGGCCCCGGCGATCCAGTCAACCAACACCACGCCAAGCCACGGCGACAACACGACGACGGCGGCGATGATGAGCGCGACCGCCGAGATCGACGCGACGATCTGCGCAATCGTGATGGGCCGCGAGGCTTCGCGGGCGGCTTCCTGGCGCGCGCGCATCTGCGCCCGCCACCACATCACGGCGGACGACGGGATGCGCATCTCGGTCACGTTGTCGTCGCGCCCCTCGAGGATCGCTCCGGCGACGTCGACGATGTCGGCGCAGATCGCGCACGCGGCGACGTGCGTCCGAAGACGGTCATCGGCACGATCCGGCCAGCGCCCGCTCGTCAGCGCATCGAGCACGTCGTCTTCGTGGCAACATTCGACGCGTTTCACGACCGGTCTCCCTGCATGCGGGTCGGTTCCTGACGCAGCAGCCCCGCCAGCTTGCGGCGCGCCCGAAAGAGCAGCAGCTTGACGCTCGCGGTCTTGACTCCCAGCGTATCAGCGATTTCGGTGTGCGCGTGTCCCTGTGCGTAGGCCAGCCATAGAAGAGCGCGTTCGCGCGGGCGGAGCCGTCCCATCGCCCGTTGCAAATCGGTCCGGCGCACGCCGGCGTCGGCCGGATTGACGCCGGACGCCGCGAGCGTGCTGTGATCCGGGTCCGGCAGCGGTACTGTGTATCCGTGGCGGGCGCGCCGCTGGCCATCCCTGACAAGATTGGTGGCGATGCGGAACAGGTAGGCGCGGCGATGCTGCTCGCTTTCCCAATGTACGCGCGTCCGCAGGAAGCGATAGAAGCTTTCCTGCAGCAGATCGTCAGCGACCTGCGGGTTGGACGTCAGCCTCGAGACGTACGTCCAGAGGGGGCGCGCGGTTCGATCGTAGAACGCACGGAAGGCCTCCTCGTCCATCTCGAAGGGCACGTCGATCTCCGTGGCCTCGAGTCGTTCGACCTCGGAAAATGTCAAATCTCGCATGTGCGTGCTACTGACTGCTCTCGACGCGCTCGCGCGGCGCCGGCGGTGCCTCGAAGAGTCCCAGACGCCGCGACAGGAGGAATGACGCGGCGGCAGATACCACGAACCCAGCGCCAATCGCCAACGCGAGCACGCCGATGGCAAAGAGCGGTTGGGAGACTTCGTCGACGACACGGCCGCTGACGAAGAGCAGGCCAAAACCCGCAGCCGCCAGGACGACGCCGGCTTGGACGGACCAGAGGATTCGTGCCAGCGGTGCACCAACCGGCCGGGCTGGCGAGTCGAGCGACAGCGGCGCTGATTCGAGGAAGCTCTTGCCGGCCGGCGTTTGCATGTAGGCCAGCAGATCCTCGTTTGCCGTGAACCGATCGAGCAGCTTGTTGTGCACTTCGGTGTGGACCTTGGAGACGCGATTCCACCGCCTGTATTCGACGATGGTTTTGATGATCCAGATCAATCCGCTGGCGATGGTGAGGAAGATGCCGGCAACCGCGACGAACTGGATGAGGTCGCGCCAGATGCGGACGGCTTGCGTATCTCGCGACTCTGGCTGATAGAAATCGATATAGCCGATCCGCTCGAAGAAGAACCCGGGGGACATGCGGACTTCAGGATGCTGCTTAAGAAACGCTGTAAGTGCCGGATATGTAGCGAGATACGAGTCGTTTGTGAGGAGCGATGGATCGGTGCGGAGCACCCGGCCGACGGCCGGTGGGAGCTTTTTGAGGATCTCTTCGAGATTCTCACGTGTCTCCTTGGCGTCCTGCTCCGGGACGAGTGGGACGGCCGTCTGCGGTGTCTGGGCGGCGGCTTCTGGCCGCTCGACGGCTGGGCGCTGCCGCGCCACGGCCTCAACCGGGCGCGCCTGGCTGGCCAGCGAGGCCGATGGCAGTCCGAGCGCGATGACCGCTAGAAGGAAACGTGTAAGAAAACGGTCGCAAAACATTAGTAGCAGGCTCCTTACCCTACTACTACGCTCGAGTGGGTCTCAGGTTAACGGGTCCGGCTCCTATGAGCCGGACGCCACAACGGGCTCAATCGAACAGCGCCTTCAGCTCGTTGCCGATGCGACGCAGTCCCTCGCGCAAGAACTCTTCGCGGCCGCCGAGCCAGACCCGGAGATAGCCCTCGAGCCCCACGTGAGACCCCGGCACAATGAGCGTGCTCTGGTTGACGCGCACGCGCTCGGCAAGAGGGATGCTGGGAATGTCGGCATCGTAGCGCACGAGAGCGATCGCTCCAGCCAGTGGCTCCTGCCAGGTGAGACGTCCGCCGAACCCGGCGATCCATTCGCGCGCGATGGGCAGGTTGTGCCGGAGGATGGCGCGAGTGCGCGCATAACAGCGCTCGCGATTGGCAGAATCGACGGCGATGCGGGCAATTCGGTCCGACATCTTGTTGGGCCCGATCGTCAGGTAGTCGTGCTGCGACCAGGACTCCGAGACGAGCGCCCGAGGGCCGACCATCCACCCGATCCTCACGCCCGGGATCCCATAAGCCTTGGACAGGCCGCTCGTCACGATGACGCGATCGCTCATACCCGAGAAAGTGCGCGTGCGTTCGCGATCGATCTCGGCGCCGAGGTAAACCTCGTCCGCGAGGATCCACGTGCCGGTCGTCTCGCAGCGGCTGACGATTCGCGCCATCGCATCCGCCGAGAGGACGGAACCTGTTGGGTTGTTCGGGTTCGATAAGTAGAGGAGCCGCGTGCGTGGCGTGATCGCGCGATCGAACTCGTCCCAATCCGGCGCCCAACCAGTGTCGTGGCGTAGCTGAAACGTGCGAACCGTGGCGCCGAGGCTTCTGGCGACGCCCGGCATCTGCATGTAGTTCGGCACTTCCATCGCAACTTCGTCGCCGGGCTTCAGCTGGCTGAGCGCGATGAGGTAGTTCGCCTCGGACGTGCCGTTGGTCACCTCGATCTGTTCGACGTCGGTGCCCGGGTATATCGTCGCAAGGCGCTCGCGCAACTCGAGCGTGCCGTTTGACTGGCTGTAGCCGAGCGGCTGATCCATGAACGCGTCGAGGTCGAAACCCATCTCGACGAGCTCGCGCAGCGTGAGTGGGCGCACACCGCTCTCGCTCATGTCGTAGTCGACGAGGTTTTCCCACGTCGACTGCATCCGCTCCATCTCGAACGGTTCGATGCTCATTGCCTTACTGCGCGGCCTGCGACCACTCGGCCAGCTTCTCGATGCCCATGTTGCCGCCGCTGACGATCGCGACGATCGGTCCGTCAACTGCCAGCGCGGCGTCGAGCGCTCCGCCGAGCAAAGCCGCCGTTGTCGCGGCGCCGCTTGGTTCGGCGACGAGGTGCGCGTTGCGGAAGATCCACAACACGGCGGCGATAATGTCCTTGTCTTCAACCGTGATCACGCGATCGACGAAATGGCGCACGTGTGCGAACGTCAGATCGCCCGGCCGAACAGGCATCAGTCCGTCGGCAATGGTTTCGGTCTTTGGCAGCGTTACTGGATGACCCGCGTCGACCGACGCCTTCATCTTGGCTGCACCCGCAGGCTCGACGCCGATCACCTTCACCTCCGGCCGGGTCTGCTTGACGGCGGCTGCGACGCCCGCCGCCAATCCACCGCCTCCGATCGGCACCAGCACGGCGGCGACGTTCGGGCACTGTTCGATAATCTCGAGTCCCGCGGTCGCCTGGCCTGCAATGATCCATTCATGGTCGAACGGCGGCACCATCGTGAGGCCGCGGCTTGCCGCTTCGGTCTCGGCACGTGCGCGCCGGTCGGCAGACGTCGTGCCGGCAAAGATCACTTCGGCGCCAAGCGCCCGCGCGCCCTCCACCTTTACCTTTGGCGCCGTCGTCGGCATGACGACGACGGCAGGCGCCCCAAGGGTACGGGCGGCTAGCGCCATGGCTTGGCCGTGATTGCCGGACGAGTAGGTGATGACGCCGGCGGCACGCTGGAACGGATCGAGCTGCGCCACCATGTTGTAGGCGCCGCGAATTTTGAACGCGCCTGCCGGTTGCAGGCTCTCGCACTTGAGGAAGAACGGCCGCCCGGCGGGTCCCGAAACGTCGACGATGGGTGTCACGCGCGCGACTGCAGCGATTCGCTCGGCTGCAGCGCGGATGTCGTCGAGCGTAACGAACGTGGGTGTGGCCTGCACGTGAGTCATAGAGGTCGCATTTCTGAACGGTTTCTGCCGGCGTTGATTGCGGTTCAGTGGCCGCTCGATCCGTGCCTACAATGCCAGTGAGCGCATGAGATTCGTTCTGACGTTTGCGCTGGCCTGTGTCATCTCCGCGATCGCGACAGCGCAGCTTCCGTCTGTCCGCCAGGACCCATTCGTGGCGATGGCGGTTTCGTACCCCGCCGGGCTCGTACGCGATCGCGAGCGGACGGCGGCCGACTTCGACGCCATTCGTGCCGACGGATTCAATGCCGTTCGCCTGGTGGTGTCGTGGGCTGACGTCGAACCAGTCCGCGGTCAGTATCGCTTCGAGGTCGTTGACGGTGCCCTGGAGCTTGCCGGCCGGTCGGGCCTGCGGGTCATTGTACGGCTGGACACGGCATTCCCTCCAGCCTGGGTGTTCGATCGCTACCCTGACGGCCGTTATGTTCCCGCCGATGGAGCGGCGCGCGCAGCCACGCGCGCCTGTTTCGACCATCCCGCTGTCCGCGCCGATGTCGAAGCCTTTGTCGCTGCGGTGACGGCAAAAGCCGCGGGCCACGCTGCCTTGCATGCCGTGGACGTTGGAAGCGATTTGGACTCGGGCTTCTGCTTGTGTCCCCACACAGCCCGTCGCTTCCGCGAGTGGACCAAGGCGACGTTTGGCGAGGCATCTCGATCGACGGCGCAGCGGACCGACGATCAGACGGCGTTTGTCGCGATCACGCGCCGAGATCATCTGGCGTCGCTTGCCGCTGCGGCCGGCGCTCGCGGCAACCGGCCGTTGATGAGCTCGTCGACGACGCCGTCGCTGCTGCGCCAGGGCGAGGCGCCCCTTGGCCAGGACGATTGGCTGATGGCGCGTGTTGTCGATCGCTATGGCGTGGTTGTTCCGCTGTCGCATCGAAGCGTCAGCGGCGCATTGCCGTCGCAATTGTCGCTCGCGTTCGACGGCGTCCGTGGCGCAGCGGGGGCAAGCGGATGGTTCGCTAGCCTCGACGATGACACCTCGGCAGTAGATCTTCGCTTCTGGACATGGGCAGCGGTGTCGCGCGGCGCACGTAGCGTGATGTATGGCGATTGGCGAACGGGCGAAGCGAGCACCGGCGCCGTGCTCTCCGGCTCCGATGTGCGTGTTGCTGAGCGTGCTCAGACCGCGGCAGCATTGTCGCGAGTGATCGGCAGGAATCCAGCGCTCTTCGCGCCGCTGAGGCCGGGCAAGGCAAAGGTCGCGCTCATTTACGATCCGCGAGCTGACGCCGCGCGGATCGACTGGGCGCGCGTTTATCAGGCGTTCTTCGAGCGCAACATCCAGGTCGATGTCGTACACCTCGATGAGCTTGCTTCCGGTGCCATCAGCGGCTATGTCCTGGTTGCGTCGCGGCCGAGCGCGGAGCTTCCGCCGGTCGCCGCGGCGGCGCTGAAGGCGTACGCCGACAGTGGAGGAAAGCTGCTAACCGTGTCTACGCGCGGGCCGGCACTCGACGAGATCGTGCGCGCGGCGGAGGCCTCGGGCGTCACGCCCGTTGTCAGGATAGGTGGTGCGGGCGGTGTCGTCGAGACGCGCTTCCTGGAGTCGTCAGACGTGCTGATGCTGATCGGTTTGAATTACAGCGACACACGTCAGCGCGTGACGATGACGTTTCCGCCCGATACACAGGAAGCGATCTGGCAGAACATGGAAACGGGCGCCGCCGTGAACTTCATCGCTGGCCCCGAGGGGCCGACATACACCTATACCTTCGGCGCCAAGGACGCCCTGGTGCTGATGATCCGCAAAAACATCCGCTGATGGACGCTTCAGAGTTGTGGGTGGCTTCAGCCGGCCCTCTGCGTCCGCCTAAAGCGGACACTACAACACTTGGAGCTATCGCAAGGCGCGGCTGTGGGCGAGGTCGTGATCGCCAGGCGGGGTGAAGCCGGCGAGGCGGACCGCCAGCGCAATCTGCGCCCAGTGACGGATCTCGTGAATAAGGATATGGAACAGGATCTTTCGCGGCGACAGCGCTAGCGTCTGCCCCTGCACGACGGTCTGCCTCGCCGCATCGTCGTCCTCGTCTTCGACGGCGCGGGCGAACTGCTCGAGCTCACGACGGACC
>AR_comb_assmDRAFT_10311344_pt1 | contig 11225 bp, 4 predicted proteins | sample ArasoioldDNA_FD_10543 | JGI IMG/M metagenome (IMG submission 10543) | reverse complement strand
AAAGCCACGGTGTGAATGAGATAGATCAGCTCAACCGAACTTTTTGTGCAAAGCTAGATCGCCAGATCGCCGGATACAAGGTAACCACTTGTATATCTCAGTATCAGGCGCCGGTACGAAAAACCCAGCAATAAGAGCCGCGCATTCTTCCACTGGTTATCTCGTATACACTCACCTCTCACGCACTTTTGCTGACACTCCCTCCAAAACCGAATAAACGCTAGAAATAAACGGTTTACCTCGATTCTTTCAGTGCCGCTCACCGTGCGGCACGTGTGTTGTAACTATAAGTTTCGAACAGACACAGAATCGAGTGAACGTCGGCCCCCTTCATCTGACCAAACTCACCCCCGGTTTCGGAGCAGATAACGACAATGATAAACCTCTTATCAGCGGCAACGTCCACGCCTCAACATCTCTTTAAAACAACTGAACTGGTGAGTAGCATGATGCACAAGCTGTCACCAGAACTGATCAATACAATCAGCGCACTGGGGGTTCATCAGCGATTTTCTGCTCTTGAAAACTACCCAGACTTTCTCTGCGGCAAACCAAAGCAAGCGACAAGTTCCACTACTGACCTTGGAGTAAGAGCAACAAAACGTTGTATCCAGGAATGGGGTGGAGACCCGTCGAGAATCGGCTTGTTGGTCGCAGCAACAAATACACCTGACCATATGTTGCCGTGTCTCGCCTCAGAAGTAATGGGCAAGACGCATGGGTTGCTCTCGCGACACCTGCGGACCGTCAGCATGCAAGCGCAAGGTTGTTCTGTTTTACTGAAATCGATCGAAGTAGCTCAGTGGTACCTGGCAGCGAATCCCGGAAAGCTGGCGATCGTTGTAATGGCAGAATCCCATACGCCATACGTCGCGCCCCTTTTGCGGGATGAGTACTTAGGGTTCCGAGAAATTTTAAGATTGAGGAAGGAGCAGAAGCTTGATCCCGACCAATTTGAACAACAAAGGTTGGATACGACCTTTGTAATCCAATCGATGCTATTCGGGGACGGCGCTGTGGCTTTACTGGTTGGTAATGAAGAAGGAAAGCCGGCGTTCGGACCAATCTCCCACCTAACCAACGATGAACCAGGTGATATGAACCTGTTGACTATGGTTAGTAACAGCTCACACCCATTCCTGAAAGGACGTCCACAATATTTCATGCAGCCCAGCGTGCCATCCCGCGGAGCGCACTACGCAGTAACGACCGTTAAGAACGTTTTGCGACACCCAGACTCCCCCGTTAGCGATCTCGAACAGGTCGATGACTGTCTAATCCATACCGGCAGCAAAAAAATTCTAGACGGCGTTTGCTCCCAACTCGATCTTTGCCCTGACTCTTCCAAAGTGCATGGGTCATACAAAGTTCTACAACAATACGGAAACCTTTCGAGTGCTTCGACTGGCTTTATGTTGGCTGCGAAGAATGACTGGAAAGGACCAACAATGGTTGTGGGATTTGGAGTTGGATTTACAGCAAGTGCGGGAATAATGAACTTCAACTAAAAAACTGATCTTGATGGTGTCGGTGCTTAAAGTGATCGGCGTGTTTACGCCACCGGCAGTTCTTCAGGTCGATCGGTGAGTGCAGTAAGGACTGCACCAACTTGAGCGAAATCGAAGGGCTTGCCAATTATTCCGTCAACCAGATCTTCCTCACCGACGGGAGGTGGAGTACTAGGTCCATAGCCAGTGACCATCACAATGCGGATCTCAGGCCAACGAAGGCGAATTGCACGTGCAGTTTCCCAACCGTCCATTTCGGGCATAGCCAGATCGGTAAACACAAGATTAAATGGGCCACCGCCTAGTTTCTCGAGCGCCTGACTGCCACTCTCGGCAAGCTCGACTTCATGATCGTTTGCTAACAGCATCTCAGCCAGCGTTTCCCTTACCGCCACTTCGTCATCAATCACAAGAATTTTCAGCGCTGGTGTCTTTTCAATTAATTCAAACTCCGTAGTGGTTGGCCCATCCTCTAAAACTGCCGGGAGTTCGATCGTAAAAGTGGTACCAATCCCTGTTTGAGAGGCAACGCTGATTGAACCTTCGTGCCTTTCCATGATGCTGTAGCTTACCGATAGACCAAGCCCTGTACCGTGAGCACCTTTGGTTGAAAAGAACGGTTCAAAAATCTTTTGACTGACCTCTTCCGGCATACCCATGCCGTTATCAGTAAACTGTAATTTCAACTTGTCCCCCACCCTTCGACAAGTGATCGCCAGTTCACCACCGCGCGGCATCGCATCTACGGCGTTCACGATTAAATTCACGAACACTTCGCGCAGTTCGGAGGCACTTCCATAGGTGTGCCCTTCCACTTCGAGTTTCACCTGGTACTCCAGACCTCGCAATCGAGCCTCGTTCTCCCATCGGGTTCTCGTTATTTCGACTGCGTCATGCAGCAAACTGCGCATATCGAGCAGTTCAAAATCTTTCACAGGCGACTTTCTTGCAAATGTCTGGATTCGTCGGACAGTCGCAGCAGCGTCTTCTGCCGCCGTTTGAATGATGTCGAGGTTACGGACCAGGGCTTGATCGTTAAGTTGCCGGCGCAGCAACTGGGCTCGACCTAGAATCGCTGCTAGTGAATTGTTGAAGTCGTGCGCAACCCCAGAGGCAAGCTGACCCAATGCACGTAGCTTGTCGGCTCGTGCTGCCCGTTCCCTCTCTTCCTTTTGCTCAGTCACATCGCGCGCAATGCCGAGAACACCTGTCGTTCTCCCATCAACAACAAGTGGCGAGTTGTCGACGCGCGCGTGTCGCAAACGGCCGTCGTGCGCAAAGTAGCGCATTTCATATGTTTGCGGAGCGCCACTCAACGCTGCCTGAAATTTTTCCTGGACCAGTTCTCTGTCGCCTTCATAGACCATGTCGAGAAGCGAACGCCCAATGAAGTCGTCGAGCTTGAATCCGAGTCCTTTGAGAGTTGCGCTGTTGCACCATTTAAAGCAGCCATCTGTATCGACTGCATAGATCGACTCGCGCGCACTCTCCAGGATATTGGTGAGAAGCGATTGGTGTTCACGCGCAACGGCCTGTACTTTTCGCAACTCCGAAAGATCACGCGCAGTGCAAACGACTGCAAGCGGATTACCCGAATCATCGAGCACCGGTTCAATCGTAACGAGCAGTGGACGCTTGAGACGCGTCGGAGTAATTTCAATCGTAAAGCTGCGGCGGTCTTCAATAGCACGTTCAACTACGCACGTCTTATCACCTTCGCTCGTACGAAGAATCTCACAACACTTGCGGCCCAGTAACGCACGAGGATGTAACGACTCGAGCGCCGCACCCGCACGGTTCACACGCTTCAATTCTCCGGCACGATCAAAAATGAAGATGCCGTCTGACATCGCGTCGAATGTTGTCTCCCACTCACTCTTGCCACGGGCGACCATTTCAAACAGTTCTGCCTGGGCGACACCGATTGCAAGTCGTTCAGCTAAGGCTTCTACGAGTGTTATCTCATCCTCAGTCCAATGACGCACTCGATCAGTTTGATGAATGGACAATATGCCCCGGAACTGACCCTTAACAATCAACGGATAGTTGATCTGCGACCGCAGCCCCAGGCTTCGGGCGTGCTCACGAACATAAGAACTGAGTTCTTCCGATTCGTCCGAATACTTAAGTCCGTCGTGGATGATTAAAGGTTGGCTCGAACGCAGCAGGTACTTCCCGACTGGATCGTCGTAGCTAACTTCAAGGTGCCCAATGCTATCGACGCCCGGAGCCAGGTACTCATGTTCCAGTGGAGAACTGACTTCTTCATCGTTGTAGAGGAATAGATGAACTCGCGAAGCTGAAAGTGCCAGACCAAGTTCACGTGTCGCCGTGCTCAATACTTCTGGCAGACTCAGCGACGCGCGAATCGCCATAGTCAAACGATTAACCAGTGCTTCACGCATAGAGGTTGAAGCCGCTTTTTGATAGAGACCTGCTTGTCTAATCGCGATACCAGTTTGATCAGCAACGGCTTTGGCCAGTGCAATGTCGGCCTCGGTCCAATGACGGAGTTGTTTAGTTGTCGACAACGCGAAAGCGGCGGGCACGTCATCACCTACGCGAATTGCGACATACATGATCGACCGCACACTCGCCTTCGATAGAATGTTGTTGTAGAGATCGGCAATACGTTTGTCCTGCGCCGCATCATCAAACGGCAGCACGCCCGTCTCATCTAATGCAGTTATCAAAGCCTGCAAATGCGACAACTCAAAGTCAGACGCTGCCGGTATAACGCCCTCGGAGTGATACTCCGCCACGTTTGTTGCGCACTGCACCGTGTCGTCCCTCATGAACAGCGAGCAACGATCCACGTTCAGATAAGAACCTAACTCCCTAACCGCTGTTTGGAAGATTTCCTGGCTGTCCAGCGAACAACGAATTGCTTGCGAGATGCGATGAGTCATCGCCTCTCGTTGAGCCTGTTTCGCCAAAGCGTCTTCCGCGCGACGACGCGCACTGATATCGACGCCAACGCCCGCTACAAACTTATTTCCTGCGGAGTCCGTCGTGGGAAATTTAAAAACTAACCAGTGATGAGGTGTGCCGTCCTCCAAGGGAACGGTTTCTATGACTTCTTCCGGCAGGCCGGACTGCAGAATTTTCAAATCGTGATGGTGAGTTTCTTCTGCGAGTTCCGCCGGCAACCAGTCGAAACTTTGTCTTCCCTGAAGAAAACTAAGTTTCCTACCGAACAGTCGCTCGAATGGTTTGTTTACGTAAACGTAACGACCCTCCGCGTCTTTCATGAAAGCAACCGCAGGGCTGTTGTCCATAAAGCTATTGAAGAACGCCTGGGTCTCGCGCAGTTGGTCTTCCGACTTCTTACGCTCGGTCAGGTCACGGCCAATTCCTTGAACACCGATTGGTTTGCCATCGCGGAAAATAAGACGTGTGCTGACCTCCAGACGAACACGTCGACCGGCTTTCGTAATGATGTCGATTTCATAAACTGTCGACACGTTCTCAGATGCCTTGTGAGCAATCATCTCGCGTGCAAGGTTCAAATATCCTGGTGCAATCACATCCGCAACGTTCATCGCTGCGGCTTCTTCACGCGAATAGCCCGTAAGTCGTTCACCGCTTCGATTGAGTGACGTAAAGTTGCCGGCGAGATCGTGTGTATAGATGATGTCGTTCGCGTTCTCGAACAACTCTCGATAACGGTCACCGCTTTCGCGAACTACTGCTTCAACGCGACGCCTTTCGGTAATGTCAGTAGCAACACCAATGACACCGACAACCTCGTTCTTTTCACTGAACAGTGGTGAATAACGTACTTCGAAAATAAGATCGTACAACTCAACGGCGGAAGTGAATGTCTCGCCTGCAAGGGCACGCCGGATGTTGGTGCCAATCTCCGGATAGTCAGCGTAAATTTCGAAAATGGATTGGCCAACCAGTTGTCCGGGTTTGAGGGAAAGACTCTGTAGACCTTCGCCTTCGCAAAGTGTGAAGATTCCGTGGCTGTCAGTGGCGAAGAGAATCAGTGAGGCGCTGCCAACTACGGTTCTTAATCGCGCTTCGCTTTCTTTTAGAGCTTCACGCGCTCGCTTTTGTTCAGTTACATCACGGAATACGGACTGAACTGCTGAGACTCCACCAAGGTCAAACGGAATACCGGTACCTTCGACATCAAATGTTCCTCCGTCAACTCGAACACATCGTTGTTCCGCTAATGCCGACGGCTGTTGCTCGCTGATTATTCGTTCTACGCGCTCCTGAACTTTTTGACGACTATCGGGATCGACAAAGTCGTATATGGACCTTCCGATTAACTCTTCGGCACTAGACGCACCCCATAGTCTTGTTGCCGTCGGATTCAGATAAGTGAACTTACCCTCGCTGTGAATCACGATTGCCTGGGGCGACAACTCAACCAGTTTGCGATAGCGTTCTTCGCTTTCTTTCAGCGCATCTTCAGCAGTCTTTTGATCCGTGATGTCGCGGACAACACCACGAACACCAATCTGATTGCCAAGTCGATCGGTTTGGACCGTGAGCATGCCTTCAAGAAAACGAAGTTCGCCCTTGGCATCGCGCAAAGAATAGGTCGATCGCAATGCTGTCGCTCCGCTGTGACTACGTGTCTGTTCAATGTCGCTTGTGGCAGAAGCGCTGCCAACCAGGTCGCTTAGATGAATACCAATTAATTCACTAACGGAACGGCCAAAGAAACGAGCACCGGCAAGGTTGATACTCGTGAGATATCCGCTCACGTCGCGGGTATAAATGATGTCCGCAGCTTGCTCGACAATGTCGCGATAGTGCTTTTCGATTCGGTGACGCTCGACCAGTCGGGCGACCTTTACAAGTAATTCATCATTCTTGAATGGGAGTTCGATGTAATCGTCGGCGCCGGCGTGCAGACCCAGCAGACCGTCGTCATCTGAACGTCTTAGTCCACTGACGAGAAGTACCGGAACGTTATTCGTGCGCTCATCATCTTTAAGCCGACGGCACAATTCCAAGCCGTCCACAACGGGCATAACAACGTCACTGATAACAAGGTTCGGCTCGAAAGAAACCGCCACGTCGAAGCCTTCGGAACCATTCTTGGCCCCCACAACTTCGTATCCCTCCGCGATCAACAGTTCGACGAGCAGGTCCAAGATCCTGTCATCGTCGTCGACAATAAGAACGCGTCCTCGCTCGGAGGGGCTGGTGTTCATCGAGTTTGATTCCGGCTGTGCCTAGAAATCCCTGAAGATCGTGCGGATTCGTCTGGGAGGTTCTTACGATTTCAGCGGGTTCCACGCTGAGCATCGTGGAGTATAACAACTTTGGCGCGGGTTTGTCACTCCAATGTTTTCTATAGTTTAGAGGTGATGTGGTCCATTAAACGACCCTTCGGCAAGAGCGGGATGGACACCTCTTTGCGCAAGAATTGAGACCGAGGCAGCGGCTATTCAATTGCCACGTTTGCGAGTTCCTGGTGCGCCGCTCAAGGTCTTGGCAAAGTAACCATTGCGGTAGTTCAGCTTGAGATTTTGACTTTTCAGAGTCGGATTGATGAGCTGGATCTCGATGCGACGGTATGAACCGTCACGAGCCTTGTTCGATGGCGAGTATGCAACCAGATATTGTTCGCGCAAGTCTTGCTGAATCTGAGCGAAGGCATCGCGCAGGTCGCGCTCCTGTCGTGGAAAATACGCGCGGCCGCCCGTTTGTTCGGCAATTTTTCTAAGCGAGCCTTCGTCAACGCGATCCGTATACCTGTCACCGATACCAATCGCGTAGACAAAAGCGTCGGCTTTTTGCGCACGTTCAACTGCTTCGTGCATCTTCATATGGCTGCTCGTGTCTTCCCCGTCCGTGAGCAAAATGATCGCACGACGGGTATGTTCAGCTGATGTGCTCAACAGTTCTTCGGAGGTGGCCCATACCGCATCCCAGATAGCAGTCGAGCCTGCGATGCTCTGATTGGTTCCCGAGATAGGTGGTGTGCCGTTCACTACTACGCCGCCACCGACGTATCCGGAGGGTGGAACAAACTCAATCCGATCGATCGCCCGACTCAGACGAGCAGCGCTTCCCGTAAATCCTTGCTCCAAAGTTGTCTCGCCTGTAAACGACAATACTGCAGCTTCATCCTTTGCAGGTCGGATTACCTCTTCAAGAAAAGCTCGCGCAGCAACTTTTTCGTCAGGTAGTGTTCGTTCTTCAGAGATACTGGTATCTATCAAAATCGCGATCGACAGCGGTAAATCAATATTCTGCTGAAACGTAAAAATTTCTTGTGGCTGACCATCTTCAAGGATGCGAATGTCTTCAGCTTTTAGTGTGTTAACGAAGCGCCGACTTTTGTCGGCAGCCGTAAAGAACAAGTTCGTAAGATTAGTTTCGACTTTAACTACCTCATCGGAATCCTGAGGCACCTCTTCGGTTGGACGGGGTGATGGCGAAGGCGAGACAACTGGTCCATCAAAACGTCCCGTGCTTTCCGCATGGACCGGCAACAATGCGTGACCAGCCGAACCAATGATGATCATCAGCGACGCGAGTAACCATATCAGGGGACGTCTGGATTCGTTTTTTAACTTCATTAACTTCACACTTCTCTTAGGGCACATCTGCTATTGCCTTGTAACCACGTTTCGTTCGTACCTTGAGATCTCCGCGACCTTGCGCAAGTTTCACGTCGATCTTACGGAAGGTTCCATCGTAATTTTTGTTAGCCGGGTTGTAGGTGACCAAATACTGAGCACGCAATTCTTTTGAAATTTTTGTAAACGATCGTTCGAGCGAGAGCATGTCGCCTGTGAAAAAAGCAATGCCGCCAGTTTCTTCCGCCATCGTTTGAAGCACACGATCGTTTGCGTCTGCGATTTGGCCAGCCTCCACCCCAGGCACTGTACTTAAGAATCCGGCCTTTGTTGAAATTGTGAAGACCGTTGTCTCGGTTCTTTGTGCGATGTCGATCGCGTCGCGCATGTTGGCTCGACTATAAGTGTCGCCACCGTCGGTAACGAGCACTAGCACTCGCCGTCCTGGAGCTGATCTCATCTTCTCATCGCAAAACTGCCAAACTGCATCGTAGAGTGAGGTATGAGTTCCGGTTTGCTTCGTCGCATAAACTGCGCGGTCCAAAAGATCAAGCTTGTCGGTGAAGTCCTGACGTAGTTTCACGTCATCATCAAACGTCCCGTACAGCACTCGATCTTTGCGCGGTTTGATAACAGTCTGAATAAAGTTCATCGCCGACTCTTGTTGAAATTTGAGCTTGCCCGCAGTCGATGCCGAAGTATCGATTAGTACACCAACATAGAGTGGAGTTGTTTGCGATATGTCGTCAGAAAAAGTCTCGATTGCTTGCGGAACTTTGTCTTCAAGAATGAGGAAGTCGTCCTTAGTCAGACCAGGAACAAACGACCCCTTTTTGTCGGTCACTGTAATTGGCAATCGAACACGTCGAATCTGAGTGACAATTCGTTGACTATCATCGGCCGTCGGGGTTGGACTCGGCGAAGCTTTTGGTCGCTGCGCATTAACGCTGACAGACGAAATAAGCAGCGCGGCAAACCACAACAATTGGTTAAAAAAACGACGTGATACTACAGGTGACATACGGTCTGGATTATAGTTCAGGCGATCTCTGGAGTCTGCTTGATGCCGCCGTTTCGATGCTGTGAAGCGCAAACCTGTTGCCCTTTCTGCTGTTAGTTGTGTGAACGAGTGAAGAACTAGAAGCCTTTAGCACCAGCAACTTGCGAGTTACTACTGCATGCTCAATTTTCTAGGCGGGTGATACAATGCGCCGGAATCCCGAACTGGCCTGATTAGTCGCGCAAACATTCGCCTAATGCCCGACAATTCAAACAAGCCGAAAGTCAGCACATCTAGTCCGTTACCTGAATACATTTCCCATTATCGCATCTTGCAAAGGCTGGGCAAGGGTGGGATGGGAGAGGTCTTTCTCGGCGAAGATACAAAACAACACAATCGCAAAGTTGCCCTCAAAGTACTGCCTCCCGAATTGCTCAAGGAAGAGAGGCGACTGCGCCGCTTTCGCCAGGAAGCACGCGCGGTTCTGGCACTTAATCACCCGAATATACTAACGATTTACGAAATCGGCGAATCACCCGATTGCCAGTACATCGCCAGCGAGTACATCGAAGGCGAGACGCTTCGACATCGTCTGTGGCAACAACCGATGACCATTGACGAGGTACTCGGCATTGGAATTCAAGTTGCCATGGCCCTTGAGGCAGCCCACGCTGAAGAAATCGTCCATCGGGATATCAAACCCGAGAACATTATGCTGCGCGAAGATCGGTTTAATCGCGATCGATTTGTTAAAGTGCTCGACTTTGGTCTAGCAAAACTTGCTGAGCCAGAAACGGTGTCGGCAGATCCAGAAGCGCCGACGATTCCAGTTACCGAAACAAGTCCGGGAGCGGTCGTCGGATCGAGTGGTTATATGTCGCCCGAACAAGCCGAAGGCGACACCATTGACGCACGCTCAGACATCTTTAGTCTCGGTGTCGTGTTGTATGAGATGGTGTCAGGCGAACAGCCATTTAAAGGGCGCACTGAAAGTCATACTCGAGTCTCCATTCTTGATCACGACCCCACTCCTCTATTCCAACACGTCGCAGATGTTCCACGGCAACTTGAACGCATCGTGTCGAAAGCTCTCGCGAAGGATCGAACAAAGCGATATCAAACTGTCACTGATCTTAAACTCGATCTTGAACAGCTCCGCGATGAAATCCACATCTCTATTTCTGGGATATCGGGAGCTCATCCACCGATCCAGCGAAAGTTAGTTGAAACGATCACTGTAGATTCGCTGCCTACCGAAACTCCCGATCACGTTAAAACGCATTCTGAACGAGGCGCATCTACTGGGCCGTTGCCGCTCTTGAGAATCGCGCGTACTCACAAGTCGTCAATATATCTCGGTGCTGGTTTGTTGACTGTTTTACTCGCGATCGGATTTCTGTATTGGCGCTCAAGACCGGCACCGATCAGTTCGGTGGCGATTCTTCCATTTGCTAACGAGAGCAGCGATCCTAATGCTGATTACTTGTCCGATGGCATAACTGAAAGCATCACGAACAGTCTTTCGCAGCTTCCTTCATTGAAAGTAATGTCGCGGAATGCGGCGTTTCGATTCAAGAACTCGAACCAAGACCCGCAAGAGGTCGGTCGCAGTCTCGACGTTGGCGCGGTGTTATCGGGGAGATTAGTTAAGGTCGGTGATCAAGTTGTCATCAAAACAGAACTGATCAAAGTTGCCGACGGTGTTCAAATTTGGGGTGCTGAGTACAAAAGTAATCTGGCTGATTTGTTATCGGTGCAGGACGAAGTGTCGCGCAAGATCTCGGAAAATTTGCGCGTACGACTCACCGGAGAAGACGAACAAAAACTTACTAAGCGTTACAGCACAGACGCCGAAGCGTATCAGCTGTATTTGAAAGGACGTTATTACTGGAACAAGCGCGATGAAGAAGGGTTCCGCAACAGTATCGACTACTTCAAACGTGCTGAAGAAAGAGATCCAACGTTCGCCCTCGCTTTTTCTGGCTTAGCTGATTCCTACGCTTTGCTTTGTGATATCGGGGTGACTAAGCCCATCGACGACATGCCGAAAGCAAAAGCTGCCGCGCAGAAAGCCGTCGATGCAGATCCAAACTTGGCCGAGGCTTACACATCGCGCGCGTTTGTAAAACTCTCGTACGACTGGGACTGGTTGGGCGCTGAGAGCGACTT
>AR_comb_assmDRAFT_10061322_pt1 | contig 11226 bp, 13 predicted proteins | sample ArasoioldDNA_FD_10543 | JGI IMG/M metagenome (IMG submission 10543) | reverse complement strand
CGGGAAGCGGGAAGCGGGAAGCGGGAAGCGGAACGGGACTAGAGATCACGGCCCCGCACCTGCGCTCACTGTCAGTATCGACCGGTTTGTGCCGGAACCTGAATGGGTGCGGTGTTTTACGCTTCCCGCTTCCCGCTTCCCGCTTCCCGCGCTTCGCCCACTCCGAGCAGATCACGGAGCTCTACAGTCGCGTTGGCGCGCTGATTCTCCGACGCGATCTGCGTCACGATCTCCTCGCGGAGGATGCTCACATCGGACGGCGCCTCGACGCCGATGCGCACGCCCTTGCGATCGCAGGCGATGATGACGATGCGAATGCCGCCATCCACGAGGATCGCGTCACCGACACGGCGGCTCAGGATCAACATGGCTACGGCGCCATCTCGAGCAGCGATTGCATCATCTCGTCGGCGGTTCGGACGAGACGTGACGCTGCCTGGAATGCCTGCTGATAGCGCATCAGGAGAGTGAGCTCTTCGTCGATCGAGACGCCGTTGACGCTCGAGCGCCGCGCATCGGCCTGGCCTGCGAGTGTCTCGGAGACCGTCGCTGCATTCTCGGCATCGCTGACCTGCATGCCGACGCCGATGACGGTATTCCGCAACGAGTCACCGAACGTCTGCCCGCCGCTCAAGCCTACCTGCCCGGCGAACGTGGCCGTGCCCATGGACGTCTGCAGCGCGGCGATACCAGTGGAGTCGCGCAGCGAGCCGATGGCGAGCGCGAGCGAGTTGTCGCCTGGCGCGTTCGGGGTGACGCCCGCGGCAATGACCGCGGCATTCGCGGAGACTTCCGCGGAGATCGAGATCGACGCTGCGGTCGTGCGCGTCGGATCGAAGAAGTTCACGCGCGAACCGGTGGGCGGGGTCGCCACGTTCCAATTGGCATTGCCGAGCGCATCGCCGGCGGCGGTCCACCCGCTCGTGTGGAGGAAGTTGACGCCGTTGACGATTCCTTTCGCGAGCGCGTCGAGCTTCGAGCGGATGTCCGGAATGTCCTTGTTCAGCAGCGTGACCATAGCGCCGAGCGTGCCATCCGACTGCGGCAGTGCGTCGGTCGCCCCGACGATACCTAACGACGTGGGGTTCCCGGACCGAACCTCGATCTGACGCGCGTTCGTGCCGTCGACGATCGAGACGCCGCCGATGAGGAACGAGAGCGTTCCGTTGCTCTGCTCCATCAGGCGCGCGCCTCCGAGCTTTGCCAGCTGGTCGGCGATGCGATCGCGGGCATCTCTCAGATCCGGCGCCTGGGTTCCGTTGACCTCGGCGTTCGTGATCTGGCCGTTGAGCTCCGCGAGCTGCCTGCCGAGTGTGTTGACCTCGGTGACCGAGCTCGCGAGCTTCGCACGCGTGTTTGCATCGAGATCGCTCAAGCGCGAGGCGAAGCCGTTCAGCGTCGTAGCGACCTCGACCCCACGCTGCCTAACGACCGACTGCGCACTAGTGGAGCCGGGGTTGTTCGCCAGGTCGGACCACGACGACCAGAACGCGTCGAGTGAGCTGGACAAGGCCTGATCGGATGGCTCGCCGAAAACGGCTTCGATCTGCGAGAGCACATCGCGGCGCAAGCCGGAGCCCTCGGCGCTCGCGGCCTCGCGTCGATAGTTCGCATCGAGCATCGTGTCGCGGAGGCGCACGATGTTCTTGACCTCCACACCGGTGCCGACGGAACCGTACCCGAACCGTTGGGGCAGGGCCGGCACGAGCTCGGCGCGCTGGCGCGAGTATCCGTCGGTCTCAGCGTTCGCGATGTTGTGCGACACGGTCTGGACGGCCGTCTGCTGTGCGCCGATGGCCGTCCGCGCGATGCTGAGAATGCTGCCGAACGTCGACACGTCAGGCCTGCCGGTCGAGGAGGCGCGCTCCGGCCGGACGTTCGGCGGCGGCGGTCTCGGTATAGAGCGGCTGCGGCGTTCCTGCGTTGAGCAGCGTGCGCACGTATTCGTCGCCGACCGCCAGCGCCTCGCGCAGAACGCGACGGTTGATCGCGACCTCTCCGGAGAGCGTTTGCGCCGCGCTCTGCAGCTCCTCACGCGCTTCGCGCACGCGAGGGGTGAACGACGAACCGAGCGCGTCCTCGAGCTGGGCCAGGTCGAGATCCTCCGCGCGGCCGAAGCGAACGTTGAGGGCGCGACGCCGCTTGCGCGCTTCGCCAAGCGTGCAGAGCACGCGCTGTACGGAGTAGACGGTTTCTTCCACACCCTGCAGGTCATCCGAGCCGACGGCGGCGCGCTGGCGTCGCATGAGGCTGATGAGCTCATCGATCAGGCGACGCTCGGTCCCGAGCGCATCGATCATGCGGTCGCGCGCGACGGCGATCTGATGCGGTACCGCGAGCGGTTCGGTAACGTTAGGCGTCGGAGCGGACGGGCGAAACGGGGCTGCCGGCTGCATCACTTGCTCCTCTGGTGTTCCGCGGCGGCTGGAGCCGCCCCGTGGTTCGCGTGCGGCAGCGCCGCGCGCAGTTGTCGATAGAGCGACTCGCCGATTCCATGCTCCCACTGCTCCGGCACGTGGGTGGCCATCTTTTCATCCATGAGGCCGGTGAAGATGTCCTCACCGGCACCACCGTTCGTGAGCCCATCCTGCGGGACTGTTTCGCGCATCGCCTTGAACAGCTCCTGCACGAACACTCCTTCCAACTGTTTCGTCGCTGCGCGCAGCCGCTGCTCCTCGGGCGTCACGGGCGCGGGCGGCAACGAGCCCGGGGCAGACGTTATGCGCGTCATCGACTCACGACCTCGGCTGAGATTGAACCCGCACGGCGCAGCGCCTCGAAGATCATCGCCACCTGTGACGGTGGCGTCTGCACAGCATGCAGCGCGGTCATCAACTGCTGCACGGAAGTGCCGGCGGCCAACCGTACGCGGCCGTCGGTATTCCCTGTCGTAGTATCGGCAGGTGCGCCGCCAATCGAGAGTGTGACGGAGCCCACACTCACGACGGCCGGACCGACCGGAAGCTCGCCTCCGGCCACGACGCTGCCATCGTGGGCGTCGATGATGATCCGACCGGATGTGGCGAGGCGCACAGTGAGGTCGCGGATCTTCGCCATCTGACTCGCGACGTCAGCGCTGTCCTTGAGCGTGAGCGCGACGGCGCCAGGGTCTTCGACCTTCGCGGTTCCGGCGCCAAGTGCGGTATCGATCGCGGCCGCGATGCGCGAGGCGGTTCCGATATCGGGGTCGCGCAGCAGGAGTCGCGGTGCCGAAGCAAGGGAAGGGCGGGGTAGTTCGCCCTCGATGAGTCCACCGTCAGGAATGCGACCTGAGGTTTCGACGAGGTACGGACGGCGCCGGCCGGCCGCGTAGTCGGTGACGAGCAGCTGCCCCTGCGCCGTGGCGACGGGGTCGCCGCCAGGGTCGGCGACGAGTGGTGTCATCCAGAGGACGCCGCCGCGGAGCGAGCGCGCGTCACCGACGGACGATACGTGGATCTCGAACTTGCCTCCGGCGCGGAGGTACGGCGACACTTCGGCGGTGACGAGCACCGCGGCGACGTTGCGCGTGCGAAGCAGCTCGGGTGGCACCGACACGTCGAATCGCTTGAGCAGGTTCACGACCGACTGCACGGTTTGCTGCGAGGAGCGTCCGCCATACCCGTTATCGCCGGTGTTATCGAGCCCGACGACGAGGCCATAGCCCATGAGCCGCACCGGCACGGCCTGGTTCTCGATGACGAGGTCGCGGACCGGTGTCTGGGCGCGGATCGGCACCGAACCTAACGATGCAATGCCAGCGGCCGTGACTGCGATAAGCCAGAGTCTGCGGGTCATGGCCAGACGACTCCCAACACGCGGGTAATGATACCCGTCTTTGGCTTACCTAACGAGCCCTGCGCCGTGTACACCAGCTGTGCGTCGGCGACACGCGACGAGTGCGCCACGTCCGTCGTGCTCACGTCCTGCGGGCGAAGCCAGCCGCTCAGCGTCATGACCTGCTTGTTCTTGTCTACGTCGACGGTCTTCGAGCCCTTGATCTGGAGATTTCCGTCTTTCCCGATCGCGACGACCTTCACGCTGATCTCGCCGACGAACTGATTGCCACGGGTCGCTTCGCCGTTCTGACGCGACTCGCCGTCGTTGCTCGACTCGATGCCGGCGCTCTTGCCGGCGGCAGGCGCCGGCAGCGTGGCGTCGAAATCCATCTTGCGCCGCTTTCGATCCGTTGCCGTGTTCAGCTTGTTCGCCGACGCCGCCGTGTTCTCATCGACGAGAACGGTGATGATGTCCCCCACCGTGAAGTCGCGACGGTCGGCGGTCCATGAGCGCGGAGGCCTGCGCACGGGCGCGGAGTCGGCGGGGGGCATGGCGGACGGTCCGCGTGGGGGCGGGCTGCCGGCGCCACCAGAACCTGGGCTGCCCTGCGCAGCAAGCGCTCCAGCGAGCGTCACGCTCAGAAGCAGAGCGACGAGAGAACGAGTCATCGAAGTGAAGTAGTGTCTGCCTGAACGGTTCCCGGCGCGGCGACGACTCCGCGCAGGCGGCGTCCGGAGTCCATTCGGACCCAGATGCGATCACCCAGCGAGCCGGCCGTTGCCGCGGTACCGCGGACCGAAAGCCGGACGGTGCCGGTTTCCGCAACGAAGCTCACCGCTTGCCCGGCCGTCACGAGCGCCGGCGGGCCGACTGCCGGCTCGATGAGAGGTTCGCCTTCGGCAATGGTGCGCCGCGTCACCCAGCCGGAGTCCGCGGCCACGGCGCCACGGAGCGCTGCCCGGACCACGACGGTTGTGATTCGGTAGTCCGAAGGAGCCAGTGCCACTCCGCGGGCGAGCACGCGTGAGGCCACCGGAACACTCCGCTCGACGCCTAACGCCGAAGCGCTCGCCGGCGCGGACGTGCCGGCGCTCGGCGCCTGAGCGTCGAGTGGCGCCAGGGCGAGCGCGACGAGCACGAGGAGCGTCGCGGCGAACGTCATCACCGCACCATGCCGTTCGCGATCTCCATCATGTCCTCGGCGTTCTTGATCGCCTTGGAATTGATCTCGTAGGCGCGCATCGAGGTGATCATGTCGACCATTTCCTGCACGATCTCGACGTTGCTGCCCTCGAGGCTGCCCTGCAGCAGGCGACCCATTCCGTCCTCGGACGGATAGCCGACGACTGCGGCGCCGGAGGCGGGCGTCTCGAGATAGATGTTCTGCCCCTGCGCGATCAGGCCGGCGGGGTTCATGAAGCGGGCGAGCTCGATGCGGCCGATCTCGGTCTTCGCCGCATCGCTGCCGCGCGTCGCGGTCACGACGCCGGTGGCCGAGATCCCGATGTCGGTGGCATCCTCGGGGATCCTGATGCCCGGCATCACCGTGTAGCCTTCGGAGGTGACGAGTGTTCCGGTGTCCGAGACGCCGAAGCTGCCGTCACGCGTGTAGCCGACCTGCCCGTTAGGCATCTGGACCTGGAAGAACCCTTCGCCCTCGATGGCGAGGTCGAACGGGCGCTCGGTGGTCTCGAGCGGTCCCTGCTGATGCGCGCGCTCGACGCCGGCGAGGCGAGTCCCGCGCCCGACCTGAATGGCCGGCAGCGAGTTCGCGTCAGGCGCGCCAACGATGGTCGAGCCCTGGACCGTCTGATAGAGCAGGTCCTCGAAGTGGGCGCGGCTCCGCTTGAACCCGGTGGTGTTGACGTTCGCGAGGTTGTTGGCGATCACCTCGCTGCGGGTTTGCTGCGCCATCATGCCTGTAGCTGCTGTACGAAGGGCCGGATCCATGGTTGTGCGGGAGACGGGAGACGGGAGACGGGAAGCGGGAAGACGGCGCTGGTGGCTGGATACTCGTGGTGGTGGCTGGGTGACGCTGGGTGCTGGTTTGCTGGCTGCTGTGTTTAGCCCGGCACTTTGCCCAGGTCATTCGAGATCGTCGCACGAATTCCATCGAGGGTCGTCAGAGCCTTCGCGGCGTTCGCGTACGCGCGCTGGACGGAGATCATGTCGACCATCGTCGAGATCGTGTTCACGTTGCTCTCCTCGACGAAGCCCTGCTTCACGGCGCGGCTGCCGAGCGCCATTGCCTGACGAGTGGGGCCGGGGACGAAAAGCGTTCCGGCATCGTGCTGCATGCCGGTACCCGCAGGAACGGTCTCCATGCGGAGGCGGTCGACGGCATCGCCGTCCACCGCAACCAGGCCATCGCGATCGATCGTGATCTGTCCCGGGCCGAGCTTGATCACACCCTTTTCGCCGAGCAGCGCGTGGCCGCTCGCGTCGGTGAGGACGCCGTCCGGCGAGAGTTGCAGGGCACCGCCGCGGGACAGCCGTTCGCCCTGCGCGGTGGATACGACGAAGAAGCCGTCGCTGTCGGTGGCGATGTCGAAGGGGCTGCCGGTCTCCTTGAACGCGCCGCGACGGAGGTCGGTGGCGGTGTCGGGAGCGGGATGGGCCTCTTCGATCAGGCGGGCGAAGACGCGCTCGGCCTTGAAGCCGTCGGTGTCGGCGTTCGCGAGGTTGTTCGCGACGATCTCCTGACGGCGCTCGTAGTAGCGAAGTGCGCTCGCGGCAGCTGCTATTCCATCAGGCATCGTCGGGAATCGGGAATAGGGAATCGAAACTGCGGGACACGGAGCGATCCCTCGCTTTCGCTCGGGACAAGCCGGGAACAGAAGCCCTCTATCGGGAACCCTGCGATTCCTCGCCTGTCGGCTCGGAATGACCACCGTGGTTAGGCAACCGCCATACCGGCGAGGTCAGATACGTAAGGCGTTAGGTGACAGTCGGTTACTGTTGCGAAGGCGATTTCGCCGGGCGGAAGATCATGCCGCGCTCGGACGACTCTTCCGCCTCGGCACGGTGCGATCGCCACGCGAGAGGGCGCTCGCGCGCAGAATCGTCGCGACGGCGTCGTGCGAGAGGCCCGTGCGTCGCGCGATGTCCGCCGGAGCAAGGCCGTTCGTGGCCATCACGCGCACACCGCTGGCGGTCGCGGGTTCGCGCAACGCTACCTTGGCCTTCGTTTCTGCCGGCCAGACGAGAAGCGTGACCAGCGTCACCATGATGCTCGCGGCCGCAACGAAGGCGCACATCGCCCAGACGTTCGTCGGCGCGCTGCGCACGAAGTCGGCAACAGCGTGGAAGAACTCAGCAATCTGATGTAGCACGGGAGTCAGCGTCATGCGACCCTCTGGCGAAAGCCCGCGAGCTCGACGCGCAGCTTGCCGAGCGCCTTGGCGCGGATCTGGGAAACCCGGGATTCGGTGAGATCGAGAACATCTGCGATCTCGTGCAGCTTGAGCTCCTCGAAGTAGTAGAGCGTGAGGACGATGCGCTCCTGGTCCTTGAGCGTGGACAGCGAGTTGCGAAGGATCTCGTACTCCTGTTGTCGAGAGATCTCCTCGTCGACCTGCGCTTCGCCTTCGTTGGTGATCGGCTCGATGACGTGCTGCGTGTTGCCATCGCCGTCCGTCGTCGTGTGCTCGAGCGGCACGTGCACGGCGCTCTCGGTGTCGGCCTGCCAGCGCCACAACGTGTCGAGGTCAATGCCGAGGTGTTCGGCAACCTCCTTGTCTGTGGCGGTGCGACCGAAGATGCGGGTCAGGTTTTCCCGTGCTGCTGCGATCTCGCGCGTCTTTCGGCGGATCGATCGAGGGACGTGATCCTGCCGACGCAGCTCGTCGAGGATCGCGCCTCGAATTCGCGGTACCGCGAACGTGCTGAACGCAAGGCCGCGTGACACGTCGAAGGCATCGAGGGCGCTCATGAGCCCGATGGTGCCACAGCTCACGAGCTCATCGAAGTCCGCGGGGGCAGCCAACGATCGCGAGAGCTGGCGTGCCACGTGGTGGACGAGGCTCAGGTGCTCCTTGAGCAGCGTTTCGCGTGCGGCGGGGTCGCCGTTCGCGAGTGCATGCCATACCGCCTTCTGATCCATCGGAGAAGAGCTCATTTCTGAACTGCGCTGGTGGGTACGGATCGGGTTCCGATCGCGCGGAGAGCATCTGCGGCAGGGGAGCCCGCTGCGGCATCCACGGCGTTCAGGCCCGCTGCGAGCGCGTGTGCGAAGTTCGGATCATCCGGAACCGCACCGGCAAACGACACCGGGCGGCCGAGGAACTTCGCGCACGCTTCGGTAAGCGAATCCATGGTGCGAAGCGCGACGTCCTCATCACACCGGTTGGCGACGACTTCGAGTGCCACGTTAGGGCACCGCAGGTGAAGCAGCTTGATGAGAGCGTACGTGGAGATCACGGCGATGCGGTCCGGCGCGGTGACGGCGAGGAAACGGGCGCCGTCAGCGCACGCCGAGACGATCGAGTCGACCGTCGAACCGGCGTCGATGACGACGAGCTGGAACCGCTCGTAGAGCGCAGTCGCGCGCCGGAACAACAGCTTGCGCTCTGCTGCAGTGAGCACGTCGGCCGTGGGCGGAGTGTGCGCCGAGAGCAGCGTCAGTCCGTCGAGCACCGGCATGAGCAGTTCCTCCGGCTCGGCCCGGCCTGCACGCAGGTCGTCGAGCGTCCGCGCGGGATCCAGCCCCAGCATGTGGTGCACGACACCGAGCTGATGGCCGGTTTCCACGAGCAACACATTCTGCTGGTCGCTCATTGCCGAGGCGAGGAGAGCGGCGACGGTGGAAGTCCCGACGCCGCCCTTGCCGGCACCGACCACGATGATGGGCGGTGCCGACACCGGACGCGGCACGGACCGCCCGCGGTCCAGAATGAACTGCCTAACGGCGGAGAGCTGGGAGCTCATGCGGCGATCGCGCGATTCGACGACGGTGTGCCGGAGCCCATCAGCGTGATGATGCGCCTCGCGGCGCTGAGATCATCCGGAATTCCCTGGCCGTCGGTCATCCAGCGCGACGGGAGATCGAGGGCCGCCGCGAGCGCGGCCAGGCCGCCATCCTCGGGCGCCTCGTCTGCCTTGGAGATGATCACGTGCGTCGGTGCACACGTGGCGTACACGTCGCGGAGGTCGATCGCGATGTCCGTCCGGATCGTGGCGGGCACCACGAGATGAACCTCGTCAGGCGAAAGCGGCTTGAGCAGCGACTGCCAGCGAGCGGAATCGTCGCGAGACCGCGGGCCTCGGCCCGGCGTGTCCACGATGACGACATCGCAATGATCGAGTCGCTTGAGCGCGCCGATTGCCTCGCGCTCGTCATAGACTACCTCGAGCTCGAGCTCAGCGATCTCGGCGAACGCGTGCATCTGCTCGATCGCGCCGACGCGGAACGTGTCGAGCGTGAGGAGGCCCACGCGGTTCAGGCCGAAGGCGTCGGGATGCAGCGCGAGCTTCGCCGCGGTCGTCGTCTTGCCCGCACCGGTTGGACCGACGAGCGCGACGACGTGCGGGCCGAAGCGACCGCGCCCGCCAACCGTCTTCTGAAGAATCGGTGCCGCCGGCGAGAGCCGGTCACGCAGCTGCTCGATGTCGGCCGAGCGCGCGGCGATGACTTCCACCCGCGTATGGCCACCGTCCCGCTTCAACTCGCTGCGCACGATGATGGCGTCGTCGCCCAGCACCTGACGAGCCTCATCGAATACGCGACGGAGGTCAGTTCCACGGAACGATTCAAACCGCATTGGTCAGCTCCCAGGTGGCGACGGAGTTGAGCTTGATCGAGGCTGGTAGCTCGGCGAGCGACACGACGGGCAGGTTGGGCAGCACAGGCTCGACGAGCTTGCGAATGCCGACGCGAAGACTCGGCGGCGTGATGAGTGGCGCCGGCCGTCCTTCGGTCGAGTGCGCGCCGGCGACTGCGTTCAGCTCGCGCAGCAGGGATGCGAGCGCGTCCGGGTTGAGCAACTGCGTGCCGGCGTTCGGGGAGCGCGGGCTGAAGAGACCCATGAGCGCGGCCTCGAGCCTCGGACCGACGGTGACGCCGCGGACGGAGCCATCCTCGCTCTGGTAGAGTCGCGCGATGGCGTTGGTCATCGACCGGCGCACGTGTTCGGTGAGGATCTCGGGATCCTTCGTCTGATCCGCCGAGTCGCCGAGGGCCTCGAGAATGGTGACGAGGTCGCGGATCGGGATGCGCTCGCGGAGGAGACGCTGGAGCACACGGTGCAGCACGCCGAGCGAGATCTTCGCCGGGATCATCTCCTCGACGAGCGCCGGGTGCGACTTCTTCAGTGTGTCCACCATCTCCTGTACGTCCTGCCTGCCTAACAATTCGGCGGCATTGGCCTTGAGCGCCTCCATGAGGTGCGTCGCGATCACCGTCGATGGCTCGACGACGACGTAGCCGTACGACTCGGCCTCGACGCGACGCGTCGCCGCGATCCAGCGAGCGGAGAGACCGAAGGCGGGATCGGTGGTCTCGATGCCCTCGACGGCGCGGATCGCGCTGCCGGTATCGAGCGCGAGCATGAATCGCGGCATGACCTCGGCGCGGGCGACCTCGGACCCACGCAGCTTGATGACGTAGTCGTTCGCCGGCAGGCGAATGTCGTCGCGGACGCGAATGGGCGGCACGAGGATGCCCATCTCGAGCGCCGCCTGCTTGCGGAGGAGTTGAATGCGCTCGAGGAGGTCGCCGCCCTGCTTATCGTCGACGAGCGGAATGACCGCGTAGCCGACCTCGAGCTCGATCGGATCGATCTGGAGGAGGTCGCGCATTGGGTCGGCGACCTTCTCCGGCTCCTTTGCGGCGACCTGTTCGGCATGCGCCTTCGAGCGCCGTGTCGACTCCGCCTTTTCGGCCGTGCGGGCCAGCAGCGCCATCGTGCCGCCTAACACGAGGAACGGAATCTTCGGGAGACCCGGGACGATGCCGAACGCGGCCAGAACAGCAGCACTGACCCAGATCGCCCTCGGGTATGCCGCGAGCTGTGCAGTAAGCTGCGCGCCCATCCGTGCGCTGCCGGAGGCGCGCGTGACCATGATACCGGCGGCCGTGCTGACGATGAGCGCCGGGATCTGTGCAACGAGTCCTTCACCGACCGTGAGCACCGTGAAATGCGACGCCGCTTCTCCGGCCGACATCCCCTTCTGCACGACGCCGACGAACATGCCGCCGATGATGTTGACGCCAGTGATGAGCAGCGCCGCAATGGCGTCACCCTTCACGAACTTGGACGACCCATCCATCGCGCCGTAGAAGTCTGCCTGACGAGCGATCTCGTCGCGGCGTCGGCGAGCTTCCGTCTCATCGATCAAGCCAGCGGAGAGATCGGCGTCGATCGCCATCTGCTTGCCGGGCATGGCGTCGAGCGTAAAGCGCGCGGCAACCTCGGCGACGCGGCCGGCGCCCTTCGTGATGACGATGAAGTTGATGCCGATGAGGATCAG
>AR_comb_assmDRAFT_10105861_pt1 | contig 11229 bp, 7 predicted proteins | sample ArasoioldDNA_FD_10543 | JGI IMG/M metagenome (IMG submission 10543) | reverse complement strand
TCGAGATCTTTCCGGGCGGCGGTGCTGGCGGTTCTCGTCCTCGCGGCCGGCGCTCTGAGCGCGTCCGCGCAGGAGTGGAGGGGCAAGGCCCGCATCGACGGCCGCGTCCTGAACGAAAAAGGGGAAGGGGTCGGCGGCGCGAAGCTCACGTTGCGCCGCAATGGCGCGGGACCCGAGGCCGTGATGAGCAAGAGCAACGGGCGGTGGGCCTACCTGGGCCTCTCCGGCGGAGCGTGGGACATCGACGTCGAAGCCCCCGGTTACCTGCCGTTCAAGACGACGGTCCAGCTCTCCGAGATCGAGCGCGTTCCGTCGATGGACATCCGGCTGCAGCCCGCGCCGAAGGCCGAGGCGAAGACCGACGTCCCGAAGAACGCGGCGCCGGACGTCATCCCCATCCTGGAGCACGGCAACCAGCTCCTGCAGCAGAAAGACTACGCCGGCGCCCGCGGGGAGTACGAGAAGGGTCTCGCTGCGATCCCCAACAACGCCATCATCCTCCGCGCCATCGCGCAGACGTACTACGGCGAAAAGAACCTCGACAAAGCGATCGAGACTCTGCAGAAGGTCCTCGCGATCGAGCCGACGGACACGACCGCGCAGCTCCTCCTGGGGGAGCTGCAGCTCGAGAAGGGGAGCCTCGACGAAGGCCAGGCGACGCTCGCCAAGCTGCCCCCCGACACCATCAAGGACTCCGCGGTCTACGTGAACCTCGGGATCCTGCTCATGAACAAGAAGAAGTCCGAGGACGCGTGGGGCTACTTCGACAAGGCCGTCACGCTCGCGCCGGCCGAGGCCGACAACTACTACTACCGCGGCCTGGCTGGAATGCAGCTGAAGAAGAAGGAAGCGAAGGCGGACTTCCAGAAGTACCTGGAGCTCTCTCCGACCGGAGAGTACGCCGCGGACGTCAAGGAATACCTGAAGTCGATGAAGTGAGGTAGGCCGCCTCAGTCGGGCGGCCGATCCCTCAGATCCCTTCCGGTCATCGGAACGGGGGCCGGGAGGCCCGCGAGGCCAAGGAGCGTCGGGGCCACGTCCCGCAGGCCGCCGCCCGAGCGCAGTGGCTTCTTCTCTCCGCAGAGGACGAAGGGAACCGGGTTCGTGGTGTGCGCGGTGTGGGGCTTTCCCGTCACGGGATCCGTCATCTGCTCGGCGTTGCCGTGGTCCGCGGTCATGGCGAGCGTCCAGCCGCCCTCTCTCGCCGCGGTCTCCAGTCGGTCGAAGCAGCCGTCGAGCGTCTCGATCGCCGACACGGTCTCGGGAAGCTTCCCGGTGTGCCCCACCATGTCGGCGTTCGCGAAGTTGAGCACGATCGCGCCGAAGCGGTCGGACGCCATCGCCTTCACGGCCTCCGCCGTGATCTCCGCCGCGCTCATCTCGGGATGGAGGTCGTAGGTCGCGCCCCGCCAGGAGGGGACGAGAATCCGTTCCTCGCCGGGGTAGGGCGGCTCGATCCCGCCGTTGAAGAAGTACGTCACGTGCGCGTACTTCTCGGTCTCCGCGAGCCGCAGGTTTCGCACGCCGGTCTCCGCCCATACCTGCGCGAGGATGTGATCGAGGCGCGGGGTCGGGAAGGCGACCGGAAGTCCGAACTCCTTGCGGTACTCGGTGAAGCAGACGAAGAGGAGGGAGGGCCTGCTCCCGCGATCGAACTCGGAGAACTCCGGGTCCGTGAAGACGCGCGTCAACTGGCGCGCGCGATCCGCCCGGAAGTCGAAGAAGACGACCGAGTCGCCGTCCCGAATGGTTCCGGAGGAGCCCACGCCGTCGATCACAGCGGGCCGCAGGAACTCGTCCGACTCGCCGCGCGCGTAACCCGCCTCGATCGCGGCGGCGGGGCTCGCCGCCCGCTCTCCGCGCCCGAAACGGAGCGCTTCCCAGGCGAGGGCGATCCGGTCCCACCGCGAGTCCCGGTCCATGGCGTAGTAGCGGCCCGAAACGGTCGCGATCTTTCCGCCTTTTTCGGCGAGCTCCTTCTCCAGGCGTGCGACGTAACCGAGCGCCGATCTCGGCGGTGTGTCGCGACCGTCCGTGAACACGTGGACCCGGACGTTCGGAACGTCGCGCCGTCTCGCGAGCTCGAGGAGGCCGAAAAGGTGTCGCTCGTGCGAGTGGACACCGCCGTCGGAGACGAGCCCCAGGAGGTGGAGCGTCGCGCCCGTGGAGCGGACCCGGTCTGCGGCCTCGAGAAGCGCGGCGTTCTGGAAGAACGAGCCGTCGCGCAACGCCAGGTCGATTCGAAGGAGGTCCTGGGGAACAACGCGGCCGGCGCCGATGTTCAGGTGCCCCACCTCGGAATTGCCCATCAGTCCCGCGGGCAGGCCGACGGCCTCGCCGGAGGCCTCGAGCGTCGTCCATGCGGAGTCCCGCCGCCACCGGTCGAACGCCGGAGTCCGCGCGAGCGTAATCGCGTTTCCCGGCGACGGGGGTGCCTCTCCCCAGCCATCGCAGATGACGAGCAGGACGCGCGGTCGGGGCACGGACGCCGTGCTATCCGCCGAAGTGCGTGTGGACGATGCGACAGAGCTCCGCGACGCTCCACGCCTGCGCGAACGCGCCCCGCGGAGCGTGCGGCGGATCGCCGTCGAAGATCTCGGAGATCGATCCCATCCCGGCCTCGCGGACGTGCGCCCGCAGCGGGGCGAGCCAGCTCCGCGCGGTGCGCACCGACTCGAGCGTGCGGCCGAAGACCCGGAAGTGTGCGTCCACGAGCGGCCCCAGGAGCCAGGGCCACACGGTCCCCTGGTGGTACGCGCGATCACGCTTCTTCTGCGTGCCCTCGCACCTTCCGAGATAGCGGGGGTCGCGCGCGTCGAGCGTCCGCAGGCCGAACGGGGTCAGGAGATGGCGCCGGACCGACCAGTAGACCGCGCGGGCGCGGTGAGGCGGAAGCAGGTCCTCGGAGAGGGAGACCGCGAAGATCTGGTTCGGGCGCAGGCTCCGGTCGGGACCGTCGTCTCCCACGACGTCGAAGAGCCGCTGGTCCTCCTCCGACCAGAACGTCTCGTTGAAGTGACGGCCGACCCGCCACGCGTCCGCCTCGAGGTCGCGCGCGCGGGCGTTCTCGGCGGAGAGCCGCTCCAGCCGGGCCGCCGCCTTCAGTGCCGCGTGCCACAGTGCGTTGACTTCGACGGGACGACCCCGGCGCGGCGTCACCGGCTCTCCGTCCACGACCGCGTCCATCCACGTCAGCGCGCGGCCCGGCTCTCCGCCGGTGACGAGAAGGTCGGGGCCCACGGAGATGCCGAACGCGGTGCCCTTCCGATACGACGCGATCACGTCGCGGACGGCGCCGATGAGCGGTGACGGCTTCGACGGATCTCTCCGAAGCCGCCCGAAGGCCTCGACCGCGAGGACGAACCACAGCGGAGCGTCGATCGCGTTGTAGTCGGGCTCCTCCCCGTCGCCCGGAAAATTGTTCGGCAGCAAGCCGCCCCGCCGGTATCGCGCGAACGAGTTCAGGACGCGGGCGAACGAGCGGTAGCGGCCGGTCGCGTGCGCGAGCCCGGGCGCCGCGATCATGGCGTCGCGGCCCCAGTCGGCGAACCACGGGAACCCCGCGAGGATCGTGGCATTCCCGTCGCCGGGCTCGACGAGAAAGGATTCTGCGTGCCGCGCGAGCTCGTCGAAAGAGGAATCGCCCGTCCGGGGAAACACGTCCCGGCGCGCCCGCTCCGATTCCCGGAGGACCTCGGGGTCGTCGTCCGTCTTCTCGGTCGAGAACACGAGGTCCGCCGACGCTCCCGGCGCGAGCTGCCACGTCCACGCGAGTGGGCTCCAGAGGTCCTCCTCGGCGTCGTATCCGCGCTCGGCCTCGACCGAGTAGCGAAAGTTCCGGAACCAGTCGGGCTCGGACTTTCCCGCCGCGCCCGGTGCGCGCATGTGGAGCGGAGGAAGGCCCTCCGTCGGTCGGACGAGCGCCGAGTCTCCGGCGATCTCGACCTTCGCCGTGAATCCGTTCTCCCGCTGGAGTCCGTGGAGGTCGCGAAAGGCGAGGAGCGGGCGCACGCGAAGCTCGATCCGCCGGTCGCCGTGGTTCGTCCAGCGGACGAGGCTCACGGAGCGGCCCCGCGGAACGCAGAGGGAGCGTTCGACGCGGAAGCGATCGGTCTCGTGGCGCCACACGGGGAAGGGCTCCAGCGCGAACCGCGTCAGGCTGGAGCGTCCCTCGGGATAGGTCACGTCCCGGTAGATCTGCGTCGAGATTCCGGTCGACGTGCCGCCCTCGCGCACGAACTCCTCGCAGGCCGCCACGATCATCCAGCGCCGGCGCGGGGGAGGGATCGCCGGCGCAAACCAGCCGTGGTACTTCCGCGTGCGCGCGCCGACGGCCGTGCCGCACGCGAAACCCCCCAGTCCGTCGGTCTCGAGCCACTCGAGCGAAAGTCCGCGCGCCGCGAGATCCGCGCCGGACCAGACGAGCGGGTTCTGACCGAGGGGGTTCCGAACGTCCCGTTCCAGAGCGGTGCCGGGGTCGTCCATGCTCTCCGCGGGGAACCTCCTGGCGCGATTATTCCTCAAGGGAAATTCGCGCGGAAAGTGGCCGCAGGCGGCCTTTCCGCGGATCGCGGCGCCGCGCGGGAGCGTAATAAGATCCGAGCGCTCTCTTCGAGACGAAGAGTGGCGGGCCTCGGAGGACGATTTGAGCACCGTGCGTGAGTCCCTGGATGAGCTCTGCGTCGACACGATCCGCACGCTCGCGATCGACGCCGTCCAGAAGGCGAACTCGGGACACCCCGGCCTTCCTCTGGGCGCCGCGCCGATGGCGTACGTCCTCTGGTCTCGACACCTCAAGCACAATCCCCGCGATCCCCTCTGGCCGGACCGCGACCGTTTCGTCCTGTCGGCGGGGCACGGCTGCATGCTCTGGTACTGCCTGCTGCACCTGACCGGTTACGACCTCTCGATGGACGACCTGAAGTCCTTCCGCCAGTGGGGCAGCCGCACGCCGGGACACCCCGAGTACCGCGTGACTCCGGGGATCGAGGCCACGACGGGTCCGCTCGGCCAGGGCACCGCCAACGCGGTCGGAATGGCGATGGCCGAGCGCTACCGGGCGGGCCGGTTCAACCGGCCGGGCCAGGAGATCGTGAACCACCGCACGTTCGCGATCGTGTCGGACGGCGACCTGATGGAAGGGGTCTCGGGCGAGGCCGGTTCGCTCGCCGGGCACCTCGGCCTGGGCAAGCTCACCTACCTGTACGACTCGAATCACGTCTCGCTGGACGGACCGACCTCGATGACGTTCACCGAGGACGTCGGAAGGCGCTACGAGGCCTACGGCTGGCAGGTCCTGCGCGTCGAGGACGGCAACACGAACCTCGACGCGATCGACCACGCCCTCCACGAGGCCGAGAGCGACCCTTCGAGGCCGAGCCTGATCATCGTCCGGACCACGATCGGCTACGGGTCGCCGCACAAGGCCGGTACGTCGGAGGCGCACGGCAGTCCGCTCGGCGAAGAAGAGGTCGTCGCGACGAAGAAGGCGCTGGGCTGGGAGCACGAGGAGCCCTTTTACGTGCCGGCGGACGCGCTCGAGCACTTCCGCACGGCGATCGCGCGCGGAAAGGAACACCAGTCGGACTGGCAGGAACGCTTCGACGCGTGGGCGCGGAGTAACCCGGATCTCGCCGACGAGTGGCGGAGGTCGAGCTCCGGAGAGCCGCCGGCCGGGTGGGACGCCGACCTTCCGAGCTGGAAGGCGGGTGAGAAGGAAGCGACGCGGGCCGCGGCGGGCAAGGCGCTGAACGCGATCGCAAAGAAGGTTCCCTGGGTCCTGGGGGGCGACGCCGACCTCTCGGTCTCCACGTCGACGAAGCTGAAGGACGAAGCGGATTTCGACGGCCGGACCGGCGGGGGGCGCAACATCCACTTCGGCGTGCGCGAGCACGCGATGGCGGGGATCGCCAACGGCATGGCGTACCACGGCGGCGTCCGCCCGTTCGTGGCCACGTTCTTCTGCTTCTCCGATTACATGCGGCCGTCCGTGCGCATCGCCGCGCTCTCCGAACTCCCCGTCGTGTTCGTGTGGACGCACGACTCGATCGGTCTCGGCGAGGACGGCCCCACGCACCAGCCGGTCGAGCACCTCGCATCGCTGCGGGCCATGCCGGGCTTCACGGTCATCCGGCCGGCCGACCCGAACGAGGCGGTGGAGGCGTGGCGCGTCGCGATCGAGCACCGCGAGGGGCCGGTCGGTCTCGTCCTCTCGCGGCAGAAGCTCCCGGTCATCGACGCGTCGAAGCTCGCGGGTCCGGCGGGTCTCGCGAAGGGGGCGTACGTGCTCGCCGAGTCGACGGGGGGCGCGCCGCGGCTCATCCTGATCGCCTCCGGGAGCGAGGTCGCGCTCGCGCTCGAGGCGCGCCAGAAGCTGGAGTCCGAGTCGATCCCGACGCGGGTCGTGTCGATGCCGTCGTGGGAGCTTTTCGAGAAGCAGGACCGAAAGTACCGCGACGAGGTTCTTCCGCCTGCGGTCGCGGCGCGGCTTTCGATCGAAGCCGGCAGCATCCTCGGGTGGGCGCGCTGGGTCGGAGATCGCGGCGCCTCCATCGGGCTCGAGCGTTTCGGCGCCTCCGCCCCGGGCGAGATCGTGCTGAAGGAGCTGGGCTTCAACGTGGAGAACGTCGTCGCCCGCGCAAAGGCGCTTCTGTGACCGGGCCATGAGAGTCGCGGTCGGCTGCGATCACGCCGGGTTCCCCCTGAAGGCCGGGGTCGTCGCGCAGCTCAGCGAGGCGGGGCACGCCGTCGAAGACCTGGGCACCGACTCGACCGACCCGGTCGACTATCCGGACTTCGCCCGTGCCGTCGCGTCCGCCGTGGTTTCGGGGCGGTGCGACCGGGGGATCGTCCTCTGCGGAAGCGGAGTGGGCGCCTCCGTCGCCGCCGCGAAGGTGCCGGGCGTCCGGGCGGCGCTCTGCCACGACACGTTCTCGGCGCGCCAGGGGGTCGAGGACGACGACATGAACGTCGTCTGTCTCGGAGCGCGGGTCATCGGCCCCGCGCTCGCCGCGGAGGTCATCCGGGCATTTCTCTCCGCGAAGTTTTCGGGGGCGGAGCGCCACGTGCGCCGCGTCGCCAAGATCCACGCAATCGAAGAGGACGCGCGCAACGGCGTGTTCGACGAAGCCAGGAGGACCTCATGAGCGCATCGAATCGGCTGAAGCAGCTGACCGAGCTCGGGCAGAGCGTCTGGTACGACTACATCCGCCGGGACCTGATGACCACGGGCGAGCTCGCGCGCCTGATCCGCGACGACGGGCTCGCGGGCATGACCTCGAATCCCACCATCTTCCAGAAGGCGATCGCGGAGACCGACCTCTACGACGAGGACGTCCGTCGCGCCGCAGAAGAAGGAAAGGAGCCGTTCGCGATCTTCGAAAAACTCGCGGTCGACGACGTGTGCCGCGCCGCGGACCTCTTCCGGCCGGTCTTCGACGCGGCCGGCGGAAACGACGGCTTCGTGTCGATCGAGGTGGGGCCGAAGCTGGCGAACGACACGGAGGGCTCGATCCGCGAGGCGCGGCGTCTGTGGTCCGAATGCAACCGGCCGAACGTCATGGTCAAGATCCCCGGGACGGCCGCGGGCGTCCCGGCCATCCGGCAGTGCATCTCCGAGGGGATCAACATCAACATCACGCTCCTCTTCTCGGTGGCCCGGCACCGCGAGGTGATGGAGGCCTACCTGTCGGCGCTCGAGGAGCGCGTGGCGGCGGGCCGGCCGATCGACGGGCTGCGGTCGGTCGCCAGCTTCTTCGTGAGCCGCGTCGACACGAACGTGGACAAGAAGCTCGACAAGCTCGGGACCGACGCGGCGCGGCAGCTCCGCGGCAAGGCCGCCATCGCCAACGCGAGACTCGCCTACCAGGCTTTCCGTGACGTGTTCGGTTCGCCGCGATTCGCGGCGCTCCGGGCGAAGGGGGCGGCGCTGCAGCGTCCGCTCTGGGCGTCGACCTCGACGAAGGACCCGGCTTACCCCGACCTCTACTACGTCGAGGCGCTCGTCGCCTCCGACACGGTCGACACGATGCCGCCCGAGACGTTCGCGGCGTACCGGGACCACGGCGACCCGAAGATCCGGATCTCGGACGACCTGGACGCGGCCCGCCAGGTGTTCCCGCGGCTCGCCGCGCTCGGAATCGCCGAGGCCGACGTGTCGCGCGAGCTCGAGGAAGAGGGCGTGCAGAAGTTCTCGGCATCGTTCGACTCGCTCCTGAAGGCACTGGTCGAAAAAGAGAAGGCCATGAGGGTCGCCTGAAGCTCGCCGCCGGCCCGTATTCGGACGCCTATCGCAACGCCCTGCGCCGGCTCGAAAGCGAGCGGGCGGTTTCGCGCGTCTGGTCGGGCGACGCGACCCTGTGGAAGAGCGAAGAGGCGCACCGCCGGACGATCGAGAACGCGCTCGGCTGGCTGACGATCGCCGACCGCATGGCCGGGCAACTCCCGGGACTCCGCGAACTCGCGGACCGCCTGCGCCCGGGCACGGACCGCGTCCTCGTGCTGGGGATGGGAGGATCCTCCCTCGCTCCTCTCGTCTTCGCCTCTTCCTTCGGCCGGCGGGAGGGATTCCCCCGGCTCGAGGTCCTCGACTCGACGGAGCCATCGAGCGTCCTCTCCGCGGCGCAGGCCGCGCCCCCGGGAAAGACGATCTACGTCGTGTCCTCGAAGTCCGGAACGACGCTCGAGCCGAACCTCTTCTTCGACTACTTCTTCTCGCTGGCCGAGGCGGAGCTGGGATCGAAGGCGGGCGGGCGCTTCGTGGTGATCACCGACCCGGGGAATCCGCTGCAGGAGCTGGCATCCTCGCGGAAGGTGGAAGCCATCGTCCTCTCCGACCCCGCGATCGGCGGCCGCTACTCGGCGCTGTCCCCGTTTGGCATCGTGCCCGCCGCGCTCGCCGGAGTGGACGTCGGAGCCCTCCTCGCGGGCGCGCAGAAGATGGCGATCGCGTGTCGCGCCCCGGGCGTCGAGGAAAACCCGGGCGCGTCTCTGGGAGCCGCGATGGGAGCCTTCGCGCTCGCGGGCCGCGACAAGCTGACCTTCTCGGTCGGAGGCCCGATCGCCCGTTTCGGAATGTGGGCCGAGCAGCTGATCGCGGAGTCGACCGGCAAGGAGGGGAAGGGGATCCTGCCGGTGGAGGGCGAGCCAATGGGCGCGCCCGACGTCTACGGCGCGGACCGGTTCTTCGCTCGGATCGGGCCGGACGACGCCGAGGTCGACGGGAAACTCGCGGCGCTCGAGCGCGCGGGCCACCCGGTCGTGCGTTTCAACGTCACCGACCCGCTCGAGCTCGGCGCGGAAATGTTCCGCTGGGAGTTCGCGACCGCGGCTGCCGGCTCGCTTCTCGGGATCAACCCGTTCGACCAGCCGAACGTCCAGGAGGCGAAGGACCGCACGAACGAGATCCTGTCGGGAAAGGCCGCGGGCGGGAGGGGCCCCGCGCCGGGGCCGGCGTCTCCGGCGGAGCTCGTCGACTCGTTGCGTCCCGGGGACTACTTCGCGATCACGGCGTATCTCCCCTCGACCGCGGAGAACGAGAAGCGCCTCGAGAAGGTCCGGCTGCCCGTCCGCGACGGCCGGCGGGTCGCGACCACCGTCGGTTTCGGGCCGCGATTCCTCCACTCCACGGGCCAGTTCCACAAGGGGGGCCCGGATACCGGCGTGTTTCTTCAGATCACGGCGGCGCCGGCGGCGTCCGTGCCGATCCCGGGACGGCCCTACGGCTTCGAGCGCGTGGTCGAGGCGCAGGCCGCCGGCGATCTCGCGGCGCTGCGCTCCCGCGGGAGACGCGTGCTTTCCGTGCGCCTCGCGGGCGATCCCGCGAAGGACCTGGACGCTCTGGCCGCGGCGGTGGTTTCGCCACGGGCTGATGGAGGGACGTCATGAAGCTCGGCTTCGTGGGCCTGGGGAAGATGGGCGGCAACATGGTGCGGCGCCTGCTCGCCGACAGGCACGAGGTCGTCGCCTGGGCCCGGGGCGAAGACTCCGTGAAGGAGGCGGTCTCGTACGGAGCGGTCGGCGCGACGTCGCTCGAAGACATCGTTCCGCGCCTCTCTCCGCCCCGCGTCGTCTGGCTGATGATTCCGGCGGGAGATCCGGTCGAGAGCTCGATCGCCGCCCTTCGTCCCCTTCTCTCGAAAGGCGACGTCATCGTGGACGGCGGCAACTCCCGCTTCACGGACTCCGCCCGGCGCGCGGCCGATCTCGCGAAGAGCGGGATCGGTTTCCTCGACGCCGGAACCTCCGGCGGGATCTGGGGACGCCAGAACGGCTATTGCCTGATGGTGGGAGGAGAGGCCGCCCACTTCCGCACGGTCGAGCCGGTCTTCAAGACACTCGCACCGCCCGACGGGTACGCGCACGTCGGCGCCGCGGGCTCCGGCCACTTCGTCAAGATGGTGCACAACGCCGTCGAGTACGCGATGCTCCAGGGATACGGCGAAGGCTTCGAGATGCTCCAGGCCTCCGGCTACGACCTCGACCTCCTGAAGATCTCGAAGCTCTGGACGCACGCGTCGGTAGTGCGGTCGTGGCTCCTCGACCTGCTCGTTCTGGCGCTCGAGCAGGACCCGAAGCTCGACACGATCAAGGGATTCGTGCAGGACTCGGGGGAGGGGCGGTGGACGCTCCACGAGGCGATCGAGCGCGCCGTTCCGATGCCGGCGCTCGCGGCCGCGCTCTTCGCCCGCTTCACATCGCGTCAGGACGAATCCTTCTCGGCGAAAGTGATCGCAGCGCTCCGCAACCAGTTCGGCGGCCATGCCGTCGAGAAGGAACGATGAAGACCGAAGAAGACATCCGGCCCCCCGCCACGCTCGTCATCTTCGGGGCGTCCGGCGACCTCACGCGGCGGCTCCTCGCGCCGGCCATCGCGCACCTGTCGCGCGACGGCGCGATCTCTCCGGAGTTCGCGATCATCGGCCTCGCCCGGACTCCGTACACCGAGGCGGCGTTCCGGCAGCGCCTGGACGAGGGCGCCCGGGAGTTCACGCCCCGGGAGCAGGGACGGCCCGGGGACTTCCCGTCCTTCGTGAAATACCTGACGGGGGACTTCGGGGACCCGGCCCTCTACGATTCGCTCCGGTCGACCCTGGAGGAGATCGAGGGAAAGCGGGGGGGCCACCGGAACCGGATCTTCTACCTGGCGACGCCCCCCGACGCCGACGCGGAGATCGTGAAGTTCCTGGGGGACAAGGGGCTCGCCCGGGCCGAGGACGGCTGGACGCGGAT
>AR_comb_assmDRAFT_10555478_pt1 | contig 11232 bp, 11 predicted proteins | sample ArasoioldDNA_FD_10543 | JGI IMG/M metagenome (IMG submission 10543) | reverse complement strand
GCTGGCGGGAAGCTGATCACGGTGATGCGCTTCCTGCGCCAGGATCTCGGGGCGCTGGCCCGGATCCTGTCCGGCGCGGTCTTCCAGGCGCTCTGGGCCGACGCGAAGGTCGTCGGTACACTGCTGCTCCCGGTCTTCCTGCTTCTGCACTACTCACTGCAGGCGCTCGCCGATGTGAGTGAGTACCTTGCGCCGATCCTGGCGCTGCTGGTCTTCTGGTGGCTCGCTGAGAAGACCGCCGCCATGCTCTCGACGATTTGGATCGGGCGCAACTCGGCCGGCAAGAAGCTCAATGCCTTCTGGTCTCTGGTCAACAAGCGGGCCGACCAGGGACTGGCCCTGGCGCGATGGAGCCTCGTCGCTGCCGACCGCGCCGCCGTGTTCATGCAGACGCTGCTGACCGGTGGTCTGATGCGGCTGATCCCACTCACGCTTCGGATGCGAGCCGCGATCATTGCGACTACCGTCTCCACCTGGCTCTTCAACGCGGCGCTGTGGGCGAACCCCATCGTGATCATCGTCGCGGGCATCATCGTCCTGGTGGGCGTGCTCGTGCTACTCGAGTACAAGTTCCAGCTGGTCAGCCGCGCCGTCCAGTTCCTCTGGGACAAGATGAAGCAGTTCTGGGCCTGGCTGAAGGGTCACGCCGGAGAGATCCTCAAGTGGCTCAATCCGGTCACGGCTCCGCTGATGGCGTTCCAGAAGGTGACCGGCATCAACGTACCGTTCCTCGCCGAGGGCGGCACTGTGCTGAGCCCTGGCTGGACCGTCGTGGGCGAGCACGGCCCGGAGGCGATGAGCCTGCCACGCGGGGCCAGGGTCGAGCCGCTCAACCGTACCCTCGACGACGACCACGACGGCTTCGCGCTGACCACCACGGCTGTGCCGTTCAATGTGGACGGCCGCGAGCTCGCAGAGATCGTCTTCGAGCATCGACTCGACAGAAAGGCTAGGCGCTGATGCCCGGAGAAGTCGTCCTCCGCTCAACGAATCCGAGCCTCACCGTCAGGGCGCTGCTCGACGAGCAGGGCGCGAAGGTCACCAAGGGCTACGGCGGCTGGTCGGTCGTTCCTCGGCCTCGTCGGCTGGGGCTGACGCAGTGGGACGGCCGCGACCCGTTTGAGATGTCCGTCGGGCTGATGCTTGACCGGTTCGCTGAGGACGAGTCGGTCGAGGTGCTCTGCTCGAGCATCGAGCGCATGGCGCTGCCGCCTCGTGACCTCGCCGAGCCACCGGTGGTTCGCATCTCAGGCCCGGTGCCGCACGACGATCTCACCTGGGTCATCACGGGCATCGAGTGGGGCGACGTGATCCGGAACCAGTCTGGCCTCCGGGTGCGGCAGAGGCTGACGCTCTCGCTGCTTCGGTACTCGGCTGCCGACCGGATCCAGCTCCGCCCGGCAGCTGAGCGGGCGCGGAGCAAGCCTGCTGCAGCTGGGAGCTCAGCCTCGGGCGGACGGACGTATGTCGTGAAGCGGGGCGATACCCTCAGCTCCATCGCGGCCAAGTTCTACCGTGACGCGAGCAAGTGGCGGAAGATCGCTGACGCCAACGGCATCCGTGATCCGAAGAACCTCAAGATCGGCCAGAAGTTGAGGATCCCGTAGTGGCTACTCGCAAGCTCCAGCCTTCTCGGCTCCTGAGTCAGCGCGAGCTGCTGCAGCGTGACCTCGATCTCGCGCAGCTGAAGCTCCTGACCCGAGGCAAGGCTGCCTACCCGATCGACGAGGCTGTGATCAGCGGTGACATCATCCGCACGATCGAGGGTGCCAGCACCGTCGAGATCACGGTGAACGACCGCAGCCGGGCGATCAGGAACAGCGGCCGGTTGGTAGCCGAGACCGACATCCGCATCGACGGTCTCTGGTTCCGCCTCGTGAACGTCAAGAAGCAGGGCAACAACCTGTCGCTCATCTTCGAGTCTCGCGAGGTAGCCATCCTGCGCACCTACAAGAAGAAGAAGACTTCAGCCTGGGGCAAGACCACTCGGACGAGGTTCGCCAAGGCGCTGATCACCGAGGTCAAGGAACTCTCGATCAAGTTCGTCTGTCCTGAGCTGACCAAGAAGAAGGTCACCAACATGGCCGGTGATCCGGACGCGAACCAGCGCGACGATCCCTACGAGGAGCGCGCATTCGGCTTCGGTGCTCAGCATGAGAAGCGTGACCTGATCATCAACGGCGCGAAGGCATCGGCCGCGCAGCTGTCCAACGCCGAGGACATTCTGAACGAAGGAGCGAGCAGACTGGTGCCCCGCAAGCTCCTGGTCTGTGCGATCATGACCTCGATCACTGAGTCGTCCCTGATCAACGTTCCGTTCGGCGACCGTGACTCGATCGGCCTCTTCCAGCAGCGGCCCTCGCAGGGCTGGGGTACGGTGCAGCAGATCCTGAACCCGAAGTATTCGGCCGGCAAGTTCTTCGACAGCGCCGTGCAGGTGCAGCGCAGCAATCCGTCGATTGACTACGGTGATCTCTGCCAGGCCGTGCAGCGCAGTGCCTTCCCGGATCGTTACGCGAAGCACCGCACCGAGGCGGAGAGGATCGTGACGGCTTACGGCGTGCCGGGTAGGGACGTCTCCAGCCCCAACGACATCGCCTCGGCGAACAACATGACCGAGTGGGGCCAGATGGCCACCGAGTACCAGTTCTCGCGCGGCTTCCCGAAGCAGGCCCGAGGCGGCAAGCGGGCCTGGGATCCTGAGGATTCCTGGGAGTGCTTGCAGCGGCTGGCCGACGAGGTGCACTGGCGCTGCTTCGAGGTGAGCGGCTCGGTCTACTTCATCAGCGAGCCGAAGCTCTTCCAGAGCGCACCCCGTGCCCGGATCAAGGAGGGTGACAGTGGGGTCGACTGGGTCGACTGGGACTACGACGTCGGGAAGCACAACGCGCGGGTGACTGTCACCGGCCGCATCGATCGCTGGGCCGCGCCGCCGGGCTCGGTCGTCGAGCTGTATGACGAGGGCGCGGTGAACGGACGCTGGCTCGTGACTGAGATTCGGCGCTCGCTGTTCAACCCCTCAGCGACGATCACACTGAAGAAGCCCAGGCCCAAGCTGCCCGAGCCCAGCAAGGATGACCTCACGGGGCTGTGGGACAACCCCTGGACGGGCGAGACCAACCAGGGTGAGGGCGTGGGCGGGTTGGCCGTCGGTCCATACCACCCGCCGCTGAACACGCCGCGTCCGAGCAGCTCGCAATTCAACATCCAGGATCCCGAAGGAGCGCCCGACTCGAGCGGCGTCCGCTGGCACGCGGCGCTCGACTGGATGGCCCCGCTGGGCGGGCAGCCCGTCTTCGCGGCGCAGGACGGCGAGATCGTGGAGGTCACCCCGTCACGGGGCAGCTTCGGACAGGTCTTTGGCGGCGTCGTCAAGATCAGGAATGCTCGCGGGTACGTCTGGGTCTACCGGCACGTCGCGCCCAAGTCAGCCCGCGAGGTCGGGCAGCAGGTGTCGGCCGGTGACATCGTCGCCGAGGTGGTTACCTGGAGCACCAACCCGTCCAGCTCGCACGTGCACATTGAGGTGTGGAAGACGCTCGACGGCGGCTACCACAAGGAGAACATGGTCGATCCGCTCGAGTACATCGACCAGATCAAGGCGGGCAAGCTCGTATGAGCATCCTCGAGGACGAAGTCCCCGTCAGCCAGGATGGCGCGTGGTTCGCAACCGTCGCGACATCGGCTGGTGCCCTCAGCGATCTCATCGAGGTCGTGATCCCCGCGTTCAGCACCACCCATCGGTGGGGTCCGTGCCGGTGGCAGTCCCGCGACGACACCTCCCTGCCTGCCCGGGGCGACCAGTGTCTAGTCATCTTCGACGACAAGCGACAGCCGTGGATCGTCTCATGGTGGCCGTTCAGCTAGGAGGACAATGAGCGTCGTAACAGCAGCAGGCTCCATCGCCCTCAATACGGGTGCCAACGGCGCGACGACCGTGACGGGCAAGACCGCCCCGGCTGGCGGCTGGAAGATCGCCATGATCTGGGTGACGCGCAAGACCGGCGCTGACGGCTATCTGGATGACATGGCGTACTCGATGGGCTTCGCCGTCGCCGGGTCTGTCGGTCGCGTCGTGGACGTGATGAAGGACAACGGGCAGGGCACGGCGCACGCGGGTGAGCAGCCAAGGAGCGACGGCGTCATCTGCATGATGCAGCCGGTCTTCGGAGTCAACAACGACTTCGCTACCGCGTTCACGGCGTTTACGTCAGACGGCTTCACCGTCACGCACTTCGGTGGCTCGGCTCCAGACGGTGCCTACATCATGAACTACTGGCTGATCGGTGGAAGTGACATCACCGATGTCGAGGTGGGCCACGTCAGCATCCCGACAACCACGGGAAACTTCTCCAAGACAGGGATGACCTACAAGCCCGACATCACCTTCCTGATGCACAGCGGTGAGGGCGGCTCCTTCCCGTCGCAGCAGGGCGGCAAGATGGGCTTCGGTGCATTCACGAAGGAGGGCGACCAGTTCGCCTGGGCGGTGACGGACATCCAGGGTACAGCGCAGTCGCACACCGGCGTGGTTCACGTCGAGGATGCCTGTCTGATCGAAGTCGACGTGAACGGCAGCGGCGTAGCCTCTCAGCTCGCCCGCGCCAACTTCGTTTCGATGAACACCGACGGCTGGACAATCAATGTCACCGACGCACCGGCAGCATCCCTCTTCACCCCGTATCTGTCGATCAAGGGCGGCATCTGGAAGATCGGCTCGGACACGGTCAAGAGCTCTACCGGCACGAAGTCACGGACGGGTCTCGGCTTCCGGCCCAAGGGCGTGCTCTACACCGGCACTCAGCAGAGTGACGCCTCAATCCACGGCGACACCAACGCTTGCTGGTTCCACGGGGCATTCGACGGAACCAACTCCGCCTGCGCCTGCGGCATCTACGGCTTCGGTTCGTTCGGCAGAGGCACCCAGGGTCAGTTCTCGAACGCGATCATCGTTCACTCGACCACAGCACCTGCCGTCCAGCAGTCCGCAACCAAGACGAGCTCAACGCTCGACTCGGACGGATACACGCTCAACTACGATACGGCGAACGGTGCCGTTCCGAAGTTCGCCTACATCGCCGTGGGCGATACCCCGTTCCCGGCCGGGATGCCTTCGGTGCTCGGCTCCACCGGCGCGACGGCCAACGGCGGCTCCAGCCCCTACGGTGGCAACTTCTCACCGCCCGTCGGCACTAAGTGCGTCGTCGCGATGATCACCTTCAGGCCGGGAGCGCAGACGACCGGGGTGACGGCCAGCTTCGACGGTGTTCCCATGACGAAGATTGCCGAGGTCGGAACCGACGGGTCACAGCACGCCTTCATCCTGAACGATCCACCGGTTGGCGGCAGTAGGCCGGTCACCTTCACGAAGGCAGGTCACGCCGGTGACTATCTCTGGGCTGTCGCCGCTGTGGACAAGAACTACGACACGACGCACGCCGTCGTCGTTGCGAACACACAGGGGAACAACGACCTCAGCGTGAACATCACGCCGAACGAGGGTCTCGGGATCATCTTCTCGCTCATCTCGCACGAGAATGCGGTGGGACCGACGCCCACCGGAGGTCAGACGCTCATCCTCAGCAACAACGGCTTCGGCTGGGCTCGGGCTGCCGCCTACGAGCTTGCGACGGCCGCAGGAGGGACGCAGAGCGACAGCTGGAACAACGGGACGCTTGATCACGGTAGCCTCGCGTCCGTCTATGTCGACTTCGATGCACCGCCTCCCCCGCCTCCCCCACCGGCTGACGTGGGGAGTGGCTTAGACGCTCCGACCCAGGCTCCGAAGGAGCGTCCGGTAGACGTGACCATTCCCCACTTCAGTCTCCCATTCCATTTTGCCGACCAGGGCACGGGGTACCCTACGGCGGCGGTGGTTCAGCAGGATTCAGACGAGGAAGTAGTCAACTGCGTGGAAGCAATCATCCGTTATAGCCCTGACCAGAGGATCGAGAAGCCCGACTTCGGAACGCCGGATACGACCTTCGGGTCGCCCCAGCCGGACATCGAAGTCATTCGTAGCTCGGTCGCTGAGTTCGAGCCTCGCGCCGACCTCGCGATCTCGCAGGGATACGATCCGGTGGACGAGGGCTTGAACAAGATCCGGCTCGAGGTCGAGAACCAGGCCAGCCGGGCGAGGGAGTCGACCGATGTCTGATCTCTATATCGATCCGCCGATCGAGACCAGCCCCGACGAGCTCGCCGAGGATGCGTTCGATCAGGTTCAGGAAGCCATCCCGGGATGGGTGCCCAACGACGGCAACCTCGACACGATCATCCTGGAGGCTGTTTCCCAGATGGCTGCCGAGCTCAGAGACGTTGCCTCGGCGGTGCCCCGCTCCATCTTCCGCTACTTCGGGCGCTCCTTGGTGGGCGTCCAGCCGCAGGACGCCACACCGGCGACCGCGCTCACGACCTGGACGATGATCAACAACGCTGGCTACACGATCCCGGCCGGTACGGTCGTCGCCGTGCCGATCGCAGGTGACGTGCTGATCGAGTTCGTTGTAGACGCCGACTACGTGATCGCGCCGGGATCAACCAGCCGCGCAGATGTGCGGGTGGTGGCGCTGACGCCGGGAGCGAACTCGTCCGGCCTGGGCAGCGTGAGTCTCGCGCTCGAGCTGATCGACACTCTCGACTTTGTCTCGAGCGTCACTCTCAACTCGGTCACGACCGGCGGCGTCGACGCGGAGACCGACGACGAATACCTCGACCGGCTGGTTGGGCAGCTCCAGCTTCTCTCGGCAGCGCCTATCTTGCCGGCCGAATTCGCGGCGATGGCTGCGAACGAGCCCGGCGTGGACCGTGCACTCGCACTGGACGGATACAACCCCGCCGACTCGACGTACAACAACGAGCGGATGGTTGCGGTGGCGCTCGTCGACCCGTCCGGTGAGCCGGTCTCACCGAGCATCAAGTCGAATGTGGACGCCAAGCTGCAGGCGCTGCGCGAGATCAACTTCATCGTGAACGTGATCGATCCGGTCTACACCACGATCGATGTCAACGTAACGGTGAACGCTCTCACCGGATTCGATCTCGTTCAGGTCGAGGCCGACGTCGAGGCTGCGTTGACGGCCTACTTCTCGCCCGCGACGTGGGGACGAGCCGAGGTGACCGGTGACGTAGCCACCCCGACCGACTGGGCTTCGGTCACGGTCGTTCGGTACAACGAGCTGATCGCGCTCGTGAGCGGGGTCGTCGGCGTCGACTACGTCGAGACGCTTCAGATGCGCATCGCCGCTGGTTCATTCGGTACTGCTGACATCACGCTGCCTGGACCGGCGGGCCTGACCCGGCCTGGCGCGATGAACGCGACGGTGAATCCGTGAGCATGCCGACCCTGGGTCTGTTCGGCACCGAGCTGTACCGGCGGCTGGGTCCACTTGCAACGCGCGACGCTGAGTTCGACTACCCGCTGGCGAACTACGTCGCGGCGATCGCTGCGCCGTTCGAGCTGGTAGAGGATCTGGCGCGTGACGTAGGCACCCGGCCCGGCTGGGCCTCGTCGGTCGACATCGACCTCACGCCGGACTTCATGGTCCCGTGGCTCGGGCAGCTCGTGGGCGTTCCTGCGCCGGGCAAGCAGAAGTCCCGGGGTGCCCATAACCAGATCCCGAATCCGAGTCTCGAGGTTGACATCTCAGGCTGGTTGCCCTGGCCGATCGCTGGGACGGCCGCAGAGACGCTCGCTCGCAGCACGGCCCAGGCCAAGTTCGGCGGTGCCTCGCTCCTGATGACCTCGCTCGTCACAGGTGAGAACTGGGCCAGGGTTGATCCGGGTGTGGGGCTGTACTATCCAGTCGTTCCTGGTCAGGTCTACACACTCTCAACCTACGCCAAGCAGGGAGTGGGCACTAGGAAGGTGCAGGTCAACATCGACTGGCATGACAAGGACGGCAACTTCTTCGACTGGGATGTCACCCTCACTGACATCGTCACAGGGGGATGGACCCGGTGCTCTCTGACGGTAGCGGCCCCCGAAGGAGCTGTATTCGCAAGGGCATGGCTTGGCACTACCCCCGGCGCGGTCAGCGATGCGGTCTACTTCGATGGCGCTCAGTTCGAGAAGGGCGAGCTGACCGAGTACACAGACGCTCAAGTCGCTGCCAGTCTAGGCCGGACAGAGACGGAAGCGGAGTACGCCGAGCGGGCACGCGGTCTCGTCAAGGCGAGGACGGGCTGGTCACGGGGTACGCGCGACGCCATCGTCGCTGCGGCTCAGCAGTTCCTGACCGGCACCAAGCAGGTCAACATCTTCGAGCGTGATACCTCGCCGTACCACTTTACCGTTCTTACCCGGGTGAGCGAGACGAGGACATCTGACCTGCCAACCACGAATCTGGTGTCCAACCCCAGCGTCGAGACTGACCTGTCGGGCTGGCTGGCCGGGTCCGGTGTGACTGCGACGAGGGACTCCGCCAGGGCGATGTTCGGAAGCGCCTCCGTGAAGGCGATTCTGAACTCAGTCACCGACTCGTATCTCTTCGTGTGCACCGGAGTCACGATCTCCGGCTCCACGGCGGGTCGCTCCTACACAGCTTCTGTCTATCTCTGGGCACCCGAGAGCGCGGTGGGGAAGATTGTCGCGATGGGCGTCCGGGCAGCCGGTGGTGCCTCAGCTGACACCGACGTCCTGGTCAACCACACGCTCGTCGCAGGGTGGCAGCGGCTGACGGCGTCTATCACCCTGACGCAGAATGACCGCACCTCGATTCAGTCCTTCGTGTACCTGACCAACCTTGCCATCGGAGAGACCGTCTACCTTGACGGCTCCCAGATTGAGCTGTACCCGTTCGCCACTCCGTTCGTCGTCGGCTCCCGCCCGCTGGGCCAGGGTCCGGTGGGCACTGCTCTTCTGGCAGCCAAGCCCGCTGGTCTGCAGATGACCTACGACATCATCCCGGGTCTCACCTACGACGAGCTCGATCCCCGCTACGTCACCTACAACGCTCTCGACGCTGCGGGCTGGACCAACTACGACGACGTCGAGAATGGCGTGATAGGAGGCTAGAATGCCAGTCGATCCACCGGCAGCATTGGCAGCACCGACCGAGCAGCAGTTCGAGATCATCAACCAGCCTGACTACTTCAACGATCTCAAGGCGAAGATCAACGCCATCCGGTCTGCCCTGGCCTCGGTGGAGGGCATGGCTCCTGAGATCACCACCCGGGTCAACGACGTCGTTGTGGTCGTGAGCTTCACGGGCACCAACGAGGGCCGGGTCCGGCTGGGCCTCGACTTCGACGGAAACCCCATCTACGACTGGACCTTCCCGATTCGCTGGCTGGAGGAGGTGGCCTAGTGCCGAACACAACTCCAAGGATGGGCCTCACCTCGCCGCTCGGCACTGAGGCCGTCAACATCGACCAGCACCTCAAGAACCTGGCCGATGGCGTCGATGCCAACGCGGCCATGTTCAGCCAGGGCGTGCTCGCCTCTCGGCCGACGAGCACCCCGGGCACGCCAGGCAAGACGGGTCGCATCTACTACGCGACCGACAACGGGAAGGTCTACTACGACTTCGGCACCGGCTGGGTCATCCTCAACGCCGATATCCCGACGCTGGGGCCGGACAGCATCACCTCGACCGAGATCGCGGCCAATGCGGTCGGGGCATCCGAGCTCGCTGACAACTCTGTCGATGCAGCTGCCATTATCGACGGCGTCGTGGGCGCGGCCGAGATCGCCAACGCGCTGAAGCCATCGGCAGGAGCGGGCGGCTCCACCGAGGCTCTGCGGGCGCTGGGAACGGGAGCCGCCAACGCTGCGGCCGGCAACGATGCTCGACTCTCGGACAAGCGCGAGCCGCTTGATTCTTGGAAGACGCTCTTCTCACAGTTCACGGACGTGAACCCGATGGGCTCCGGTGGCAGCGGCACCTGGGGGACGCTGCTGATTCCCACGGCCGGAACCTACGTCGTGCGGCTCTCGGGCCAGGGCATCGTTTCCGGTCAGGGCGGAAGCTTCACGCTGACCGTGAGTGCCCCGGTCAGCAAGGCCGTCACCGGTGGTGGCTTCAACTTCGAGCACGTTTCGCCAGCTTGGCAAGTCGTGGTCTCCGCTGGCACCACAATCACTGTCACCTATCAGAACAACGATACGAATGGACCGGGCCAGCTGCTCAACGGCTCGCTTCAGGCCACTCGGATCGCCTAGTCGTCAGAAGAGGGCAGTCCCACTCGCCTACAGGGGGACAAGTTGACCGGCAATGGAAGGAAGTACAAATGGATGACACGAGAGAACATCCTCTTCGCTCTCGGTATCGCCATGATCATCGGCACGTGGATCAACAGCGAAGTTCGCGGGCGTCCTTTCCACTACGAGTTCTTGATCGCGGGCTTGGCGCTCTGCGGAGTTGGTATCGCCACGCTCGGGGACCGGAAATGAAGGACATTCGCAAGTGGGCGGCTGACAACGCCTGCCAGTTGATCTTCATGTCTGTACTGTCCATCCTGACGTGGATCTGGATCCTCGTCGTGAACAAGCTGATCTAGGAGGTGTGATGACCAAGGAGGAAGTCAAGCGTCGGTGGCATCGGTGGCTCCACCCACGCCCGAGCGAGATTCACCCGTGGCGCTGGCGGGCGCTGACCTTCTGGATCATCGTCTTCTCGATCTCGGTGTTCTTCGCACTGCGCCAGAACAGTAACCAGTCGGCTGAACTGAAGGAGCAGTCGGCCACGCTGGTGCAGCTCGAGAAGACCAACTGCAACACGAAGGTCTTCCTGCTCACCGCTCGTGAGGCCCGACTCGACTCCGCGGACACAAACTTCGGGATCCAGCGCGAGAGCGATCTCAAGGCGGCGGCGGGCTACAAAGCGATCGCTGACAACTTCACCGCGATCGGAAGGTGCAAGATTCCTCTCGAGCTGCGGGTGCACAAGAGAGCGAAGGAACGGCGCTAGTCGCGAAGTGCGTACTTCAGCCAGTCACATTCCTGGCTCAGCCGCACGGCGGCTGACTTCGCAAAGCGGAGCTCGCCTGACTTCTTGCCCCATGTCGCGACATACACCAGGCGATTCTTCAGCCAGGTGTTGTGCTCCTCGTACCACATCACCCAGTCCACCTGGGCACCTTGCCGCCGATCGTCATCCGTCGGGTCGCGCCCCTCACCCTCCCAGATGCTCAGGCACTTGGTGAGAACGTGAAGGATCCGACGGGACCGCTTCTTGTCGAGCGCCAGCTCCTCCCGGCTCGCGTCTGAGATGCGGCGGGGGATGGTGGCCG
>AR_comb_assmDRAFT_10217536_pt1 | contig 11233 bp, 9 predicted proteins | sample ArasoioldDNA_FD_10543 | JGI IMG/M metagenome (IMG submission 10543) | reverse complement strand
GCCTCGGCCTACGGCGCCGCCGGATCGGTCCTGGTGTTGCTCTTGTGGGTGTATTACACGTCGCAGATCGTGCTCGTCGGCGCAGAGTTCACGAGGCTCTATGCTGAGAGGGTGCGAGGTCCCGTGAGCCCGTCGTCTTTTGCCGAACGCACACCGCGAAAGGTCACGGCCTGACGCGGCTCACCGCGAGGCGCGCATGTTGCCCGCGACCGGCTCGCCGTCGACGCTGACGTAGTCGTAGGTCATGCTGAACGTCGACGGACCGAAGAACTTCACCTTGGCGGTGGAGTGGAGGGACACGGGAAGAACGGCGTCGCTGTGGATGCGCTCGTACTGCCAGTCGACGTCAACCTGAGACACCCAGAAGGACGGGCTCTTTGCCAGCCTGCCCATCATTCGCACAGGATCGCCGGTAGCCGGCTGCAGAAACAGGCTGCCAAAAATCAGATTGACGTCCTTGCGCCGTGGACGCAGCGCCACGCGCATCAGACCGGAAGCGTCGAGCTCTGGTTCGGCGCACTCATACGTTGGTTGACTGGAGTCCGAGCCCGAGTGACGCTTGGCGACCAGCTCCTGTTCGCTCTCGAGCGCCGCGCGTAGGACCTTGTTGCGGATCTGTTCGGAACCGCCCTCGTTGAGGAATTCGATGACAAGCGAGCCCTCGCTGCTGAAAGTGGTCTTGACTTCAAGCCACCCTTGGCGGCCGCTTCGCTCGTTCTCCGCCTCGAGCCGCCGCAACGCCACATACGGCCGCTGCGGCAACGCGAACGCGGCACTGTCGACGCAGGTGCGCGCTCGAGGTTCCGCGGCCGGACCTGAGGCGCCCCACACGAGGAGCATCGCGACAACTGGTAGAAGATAGCGCCTCATCGTTGCAACCTCCGCGACCGCTTCGAGCCTTCCGGGCCGGAGAGACTGCAGACGGTGTGCCAGCAGCCGGCCGAGATCAAGAGCTCGGCCGGCGTTGCAGTGCTTTTCTCACGAATGCGGCGCTTCCGCGTGGACCGTTTGCGGCTTCTCGACCGGTGGGCGGCGAATCGCCTGGTCGACTCCGGGCTGCCGCACGGGTTCGTAGGGCGGTAATTCCACAGCTCTGCCGATCTCGGCCGACTCGTAAAGCGAGGTGACAATGCGCACGTCCTGCAGTCCCTCTTCACCGGACGGCTCGGGCTCAGTCCCTTCGAGCACGCATGTCGAGAAGTAGATGAGCTCGGCTGCGAACTGATCGCGTTTGCCGGACTTGTGCCTTGTCGTGCGGCCATCGATGGTGAGCTCGTACGCAAGCCCCTCGGCGTACTCGTACGCTGGCTCCATCTTCAACCGTCCCTTGGTGCCGAGCACTTCGTACCAGCTGACGTCGGCGGCGTTGAAGCTGGTCACAAAGCTCGCGAGTCGTCCGTTGTCGAACCGCAGAATCGCCGATGTCGTCTCGTCGATCTCGGGCAACCGCTCTCGGTCGGTGTTGACCGAGCTCGCGATCACTTCAATCGGCTCGGCTTTGAAGAGATGCCGAGCGGCGTTGATGCAGTAGACGCCGATGTCGTAGAGCGTACCCCCGCCCATCTTGCGCTGCGTCCGAATGTCGCCAGGACGCACCCGCATCGAAAACGTCGAGTTGAAGAGCTTCGGATCGCCCAGCGTGCCGTCCGACACGAGCTCGATCGCCTTGAGCGTCTCGTGCTCGAAGTGCAGGCGATACGCGATCATGAGCCTGACGTCGGTCGCCTGAGCCGCCGCGATCATCCGCTCGCATTCCTCGACGGTCACCGCCATGGGCTTCTCGCACAGCACGTGGACGCCGGCCTCGGCGGCCCTGATCGCGTACTCGGCGTGCATCGAGTTGGGAAGAGCGATGTACACCGCATCGACCTCCTCGAGGCAGCGGTCGTACGCCTCGTAGATGAACGCGTGTGGCACGTCATATTTCCGGGTCAGTGTCGAAAGCTTCTCGGCATCGTCGCTGACGAGCGCGGTGAGACGAGAGTTCTCGGTCGCGTGTGCAAAGGCCGGCAGCACCGCCACCTGGGCGATGTGACCCAGCCCAACGACGGCATAGCGGACCCTTCCGTCAATGGGTGTGCGAGACATGTTGCACGCTCCCTTTGTGGTTGTGCCCAGGCTTGATGACGACCTTGATGCAGTCGTTCTGCTTGTCTCTGAACGTACGATACATGCTGGGGACATCGTCGAGCCCGACGCGATGCGTGATGACGAAGGACGGGTCAATTTCACCCTTCTCGATCCGCCCGAGGAGCAGCGGCAAGTACTTGTGCATGTGGGTCTGACCCATCTTGAGTGTCAGGCCCTTGGCGAATGCGGCACCCAGCGGGAACTTGTCGAGCCAGCCGCCGTATACGCCGGGAATCGACACCGTGCCGCCCTTTCGGCAGGCGCCGATCGCCTGACGCAGCGCGTGTATGCGATCGGTTGCGAGGTACATCGACGTCTTGACCCGGTCGTACCATGCGTCAAGCGTCCTGCCGTGCGCTTCGAGCCCGACCGCGTCGATGCAGGCATCAGGTCCCTGTCCGCCGGTTCGTGCTCGCAGTTCGTCGTAGACATCAGTCTCGGTGTAGTTGATCGTCTCGGCCTTGCCCTGAGCGACAGCCATCGCCAGGCGCTCCGGGAACCGGTCGATCGCGATCACCCGTTCGGCGCCGAGAAGATACGCGCTCTTGATCGCGAACTGTCCCACCGGACCGCAGCCCCACACGGCAATCGTGTCGCCCGGCGCAATCGAGCAGTTCTCCGCCGCCATGTAGCCGGTCGGAAAGATGTCGGAGAGAAAGAGCACTTGCTCGTCCGTGAGCGAATCGGGCACCTTGATCGGCCCGACATCGGCGAACGGCACGCGCGCGTACTCGGCCTGGCCGCCGGCGTACCCTCCATACATGTGGGAGTAACCGAACAGGCCGGACGGTGTGTAGCCGCTGGTTTTTTCGACCATCCAGGCATTGGGGTTCGAATTGTCGCAGAGCGACCACAACTGCCTCTTGCAGAAGAAGCAATACCCGCAGGCAATCGTGAACGGCACGACGACGCGGTCGCCAACGGCGAGGCGTTTGTTCTCGGGCCCGACTTCGACGACCTCGCCCATGAACTCATGGCCGAGCACGTCGCCCTTCTGCATGGTCGGGATGTACCCGTCGTAGATGTGCAGATCGGACCCGCAGATGGCGCTGGCCGTGATCTTCACGACCGCATCTCGCGGATTGATGATCTCGGGATCGGGCACGGTTTCGACGCGTAGATCTTCTTTTCCGTAGTAACGAACGGCTTTCATTGGTGGACACCTGCAGAGCGATGGTTGATGGCGGTAGGAATCTCGCCTGCCTCGAGCAACTGCTTGAAGCGGCGCAAGTCTTCCCGAATGGTTTGCGATGGCTCGCGCCCGAAGAGCTGTGCGACGAGAGCGGCGGCGCGCCCAGCTGGCGGCGCGTATTGGAGATGCACCGACACCTGCGTACCCTGGCCGTTTCGACCGCTGTCGAAATTGACCGATCCCGCCATCGTCACGAACGAGCCTGGCAACGTGCGCCAGCCGATGACCTTGTTCTCGACTTCGTTGATGATCTCGGCGTCCCACTCGACGCGCATACCCGCCGGGCCCTTTGCCACCCAATGCGAGCGGCCCTCACCGAGGTCGTCGACGCGCTCGAGGTAGGTCATGAAGCGCGGCAGGTTCCCGAACCGTCGCCAGAAGCGGTACATCTCATCCACCGGCTTCTCCAGCCGTACGGCTTCGCGCACGTGAATGCCGCGATCGCCGGCGAGCGCCTCGCGCGTTTCCGATTGGTTGGCGGTGCTGACACCAAGGCTGGAGTAGACAGGACAGTGTCCGGTCAGCCCGCGATAGACGAGCGCCGTTCCCGCAGCCGACCACAGCGTCCGGGCGCGAGAGCGGCTGCTCAGCCCGTATGCGATCGCGACGGCTCCTGACGCCAGAGAACTCCACCGTTCGAGCTCGGCCACGTTCGTCCGGCGACGCACGTGACCACGACGCCTGATATTCAGTTCGCCGGGTGCTTGCGTTACATCCATAGGTTCGCTCCTACACTCGCTGATTCATCCATGACCCACGACGCGACTGCTGCGTAGCAGACACTGGGGATTCATGTAACCGTGCACGGCGCGTACCGAACGCGGCGGCGAAGTTGCAACTCTGCGGTCGCGATGGTGGCGCCACGTATCGGTTGTTCTGGGTGGAACTACAAGACATGGCGGGGCCACTTCTACCCACCTGAGCTCCCCGCGTCGCAATGGCTGCCGCGATACTCGGCAGTCTTCGACACCGTCGAGGTCAACAGCACGTTTTATCGATTGCCGGAGGCAGCGACGTTTGCCGCATGGCGGGCGCAGACGCCTCGCAATTTCCTGATGGCCGTGAAGGCCAGCCGATACCTCACCCACCTCAAGCGGCTGCGCGATCCCCGGGAGCCGATCGCGCGCCTATTCGAACGCGCCCAGACGCTTGGTCCGCGCCTGGGGCCGGTCCTCTATCAGCTGCCCGGCAACTTTCATCGCGACTTGAGCCGCCTCGAGACATTCCTCGCGGCGCTTCCAGCGAGCGTACCGCTGGGCTCGAGCGGAGCGCGACAGCGCCGGCTTCAGCATGTGATGGAGTTCCGGCATCCGTCGTGGTACGAGCCAGAAACCTACGCGCTGCTCGAGCGTTACGGCGTGTCGCTCTGCCTTCACGACAAACGTGGAGCGAAGATCTCGGAACCGCTGGTGGGGCCGATCGTCTACGTCCGGTTCCACGGCACGAGCGGCCAGTACGCGGGCAGCTACGATCGGCCGGCGCTTCGGGCATGGGCAATCCGCCTGGCCGGCTACGCCAAGCAGGGCCGTGCCGTCTATGCGTACTTCAACAACGACCCGAATGCGGTCGCGGCGGAGAACGCGCTCGCGTTGCGGGCGGAGGTCGAACGGTTGCTCATCCCCCGACGTTCGGCGTCACCCGGGCAATCGGGTGTGTCTTCTTCAACCTTTTCGAGTTCGGGGCTGAGGCGAGGATAGATATCGCGGGCGCGATATTTGCGGCTGCGCATCATCTCGCGCTTGAAGTTTTCGGGATAGACCGTGGTCTCGGCGTCTTTGATCACGTCGGCCACGAGCTGCGGCGGGACGTACTGATAGTCCCAATCACCTTCTTTGGCCAGCGTCTGCACGGACTCCATCAATCCGGCCGCACCGGCAAATACCGCATCGTCACCGCGCGCCCGACGATCTTTGGACTGGCAACCGTCAGCCGGAAATTGCCCTCGAACGAACGCATGTGTTTCTTGTTCTGCAGGGCGCCCCATACGGCCTCAAGCGGAAGCTCACGCAGCCGCTGCAGCTCGGCGTCGGAGACGGGCACGGCGCGTGAGGCCTTGAGCACCTCCATCACCGGTGTCAACGTATCGTGTGCCGCCCGATTCACCTGTATCGTCGGCGCTGCCGATCGCTGCGCGCTCACGACCGTGCTGGCACAGTCTCTGTGTAAAACCTTTAGTCGCTGAGTTCGCCGAGCACGCAGAGTACGCGCGGAGTTGATCTCACTCACATGTCAGCCGGTCGCGGCGCCGGCCGTGTCGGCCGCGACCGGCTGCAACCGTGCGCATCGCCTCCGCGCTCCTCCGCGTCTCGGCGACCTCCGCGCTTTAGGCTTTTAGACAGCGAACGGCGACGAACATAGCCATCAGAAATTGAGTTTCAACGAGAACTGCATCGACCTGTTGTCGACGATTGTCGACGTGATTCGACCTGCCGTTGGCGAATCGAAATTCTGGTTGGGGAAGCCGAAGCCCGGATGGTTGAACAGATTGAACGCGTCCCACCGGAATTCGATGTTGGTTTCGCCGGAGATCGTGAACCGCTTCGACAGCGACGTGTCGAAGTTGACGTGGCCGGGCGCGTAGAGGATGCCTCGGCCGCTGTCGCCGTAGGTGTTGGCCGGCGGCGCCACGAAGTCGGCCGGGTTGTACCACAGGTCGACTGTCGGGTTATCGATCTTGCCCGACCCGGTGCGGTTCGGCCAGCTCGGCGCGCCGTTGTTGACGCCCGTCTGCATGAAGACCGTGAACGGACGACCGGTCGTCATCGTCGCGATGCCCGCGAGCTGCCAGCCGCCGGCGATCGCGCCGAGCACGCCGCCGTTCGATAGCCACTGGCGGCCGGGGCCGAATGGAAGCTCCCAGACCCAGCTCACGACGGCGCGGTGGCGCACGTCGAAGCCGGCCGGACCGTGGCCGGCGTCGAGGTTGGTGACGGTCTGTGGATTGCCGACGGCGCCGCCGCCGCTTGCCGCCGAGCCGCCGTAATCGAGCGCTTTGCCGTAGGTGTAGCTGCCCAGGAACTGCAAGCCGTTGGTGAAGCGATGCGTCAGCTTGATCTGACCGCTGTGGTACGTCGAACGGTTTCTCGGGTCGCACTGCAGCATGTTGCTCAGGCGATTGAGCGGCTGGATCAGGCGACGAGACTCCTGACTACCCAGCCCCGGCTGCACTTCGTTCGGGTTGTAGCAGAAGATCAGGTGCTTGCCCGCGCTACCGGCGTACGTCAGCTCGATGGCCATCGAACTGAAGAGGCGCCGGTCGATCCCGAGGTGCCACTGCTCGGCGTACGGCGTCTCGTTGACGAAGGAATGCCCGAGCACCCGTGGATTGGCGGCCTGCAAGTCGGCGGTCGTGATCGGCTTTACTTGCGTGATGACCGGAAATGGATCGTCGATGCTGCGCACGGTCGAGAAGTCCGTCGGGTTGGTCGCGAAGCTGACGTTCTGCGAGATCGTGTACGGCACCTGCTGCCCGATCATGTTCGACGCCGACGGCTGCTCCGGGTAGTAAGTGATCGCAAATCCGGTGCGCAGGATGGTGGACGCATCGCCAAAGAGGTCGTAGGTCAGACCGAGCCGCGGCGCAAGGTTGCCGTAGCGTGTTTTCTTGTTGACCGATTTGCTGGCGCCGTTCTCGTCGGCGTAGATGAGAACAAGACCCACGGGATCGAAGTTGACAATCTTGTTGTCCTCTTCGGTCTCGGCGCGGAAGATCTCGTAGCGCAGGCCGGCGTTAATCGTGATCCGAGAATTGACCTTGAAGTCGTCCTGCGTGAAGAGGCCATGCTCCTGCGTGCGCAGCATGTACGGCTCGAGCAGGAAGCCGCGAGCGGCGTTGTTGATATACCCTGTGAGAAGCGACGCCAGCCCGGATCCCCCCGAGTTGTTGACGGGGTTGTTGGTGTAGTTCCGGCCGAAGTTGATCGTTCCGCGGGTATCGGTGTTCGTGAAGGGCGAGGCGTAGCGATCGACGAGGCGATAGCCGAACTTCAAGCTGTGACGGCCTTTCAGCCACACCAGCGAGTCCTCGATCTGCCAGTGGAATTGCGTCGGGTTGACCGGCAGAAACGCCGGTCCGCCTGAGATGCCGGTCATGTCGGGAATGTTGATGTTCGGCAGACCGGTCGTGAACTCGGTGACGTTGATGCCGCGGATGCCGAGCGATTCGGCTGCCTGCGTGCCAAAGTCAGACTGGAACGTGGACGGCACCGTGCGCGCATAGCCGGCACGCAATTCGTTGACGAGGCGTGGCGACAACACCCGCGAGTAGTTGAACGCGGCGCCGTGCGTGGTCAGACGCGTGTTCTGGATGCCGGCCACGAACGGTCCAAGGTCGAATCGCGCCGCGGCGTCAGCCGGCGTTGGCAAACAGCACGCGGCCTGTCCCTGTGGCGCGTCGAGCGTGAAGTGGCCGTAGTTGAACCTGAAGAACATTGAACCGTTGTCGGCAAGCCGGTGATCGACGCGCCCGGAGAACGCCTGGTCCGTCGACTCGCGATCGACAGTCGACGTGTAGTTGTTGAAATTGCCGGACCCGTTCGGCAGCGGATAAATGCTGGCGACGTTGCGTCCGACAGGGTTGATGCGATTACCGGGAATCATGTTGCCCGGGTACGGGTCGCGCAGGAACTGCGGGTTGTTGGCACTCACCGGCAGCGCTGGGTTGAACGCCGGGTTCGTCCTCGTCGTCAGCGGATCGTAGATCGTGATCAGATTGCCGCTCGCGTCCCGGAAGTTGCTGAAATCACCGTTCCGCGTCTCCGCCGTCGGCACGGTGTTGACGAACACTTGGCCCCGCTTCTCGTTCAGGCCGGAATAGTCGGCGAAGAAGAACGTCCGGCTGTGGCCGTCGTACATGCCGGGAATGACCAGCGGTCCGCCTACGGCAGCGCCGTATTGATGACGGTCCAGCGGCGGCTTCGGATCGACGACGAGCTGGCCGTTGGTAACCGTCTTGCGGACGAAGAAGTTCCTGGCGTCGAACGCATCGTTGCGCATGTATTCGAACGCGGTGCCATGGAACGCGTTCGTGCCCGACTTGGTGGACACGGACACGACTCCGGCGCCGCGCCCGAACTCGGCCGAGAAGACACCCGAGAGCACCTTGAATTCGCGCACCTGCTCGACTGACGGCGTGATGATGACGGTGTTGAACGAGTACTCGTTGTTGTCGATGCCGTCAATGAGCCAGCCGTTGGCGTTCGCCTGGTGGCCAAGCGCGTTGAAATTCGAGGCGCCGCGGGGGTTGAACGTGCTCGCGCCAGAGAGGTTCTCGCCCGCCTGTCCTGGCGTGATGCCTGGCGTGAGATACACGAGCGTCGCGAAGTTCCTGCCATTCAGCGGCAGCTGGCGGATCGCGCGCTCCTCGATCACGGTGCCGACTTCCGACGAGTCCGTCCTGACGAGTGGCGCCGACGACACGACGGTCATCGTTTCCTCCAGCCGTCCGACTTCGAGCGTCACGTCGACGCGGGCGCGCTGGTTGACCTGGAGGATGATGCCCTCACGAATGGACTTCTTGAAGCCCTGCACGTTGACTTCGACGGCATACGTGCCGGGAACGAGGAACGGCGCCGTGTAGGTGCCCGTCTCGTCGGTGACGTACGTAGTCGTGGTGCCCTTGTTCACCTCTCGCACAGTGACGGTCGCGCCAGGCACGACACCGCTCGAATCGGTCACGGAACCGATGATCGTCCCGGTTGTAACCTGGGCATCTGCGGCGGCGGCGACGACGAGCGTCGCGGCGAGTATCAGGAAGGCCCATCGTGTACGCATCACGTGTCCTTTCTTGGCGCCCTTCGGCGAGATTGAGACGGATACGGGCCGGAGACTGCCACTGCTGTGCCGCGAAGTCAAGGACTCGCAGACCACGTGTCGACTCGCTGACCAAGTGTCGAGCAGGCGCTCAGAGGTAGCCAAGCCACCAGTCGCGGCGCCGAGCCTTGACTCCGGCAAACCAGCGGCAGAGCGGATAGAGCACGGCGACAACACAGATCCAGGCGACGTATGTGACCCAGAGCGGATAGCCGAAGTCGGGCGGGAACACGTCACGCGATCCGCCCATCGAGGGCACCGGGCTGAAGAAATACGCGAACGAGGCGCCGCCGTAGCGCATCCACGCGAGCGCCACTGTCACGACGTGCAGCAGCCAGAAATGGAGCACGTAGTAGAAGAGCGGCACGCGGCCGATGACGACGAGCGGGTTGTCGGCGGCGACACCTCGGCGATCCAGATATCTGAGAATGAGGAGCGCCGGGCCGAGCGTCATCAACAGAAAATCGAGCGACGGTGGATATTTGGTCGCTCTGAAAAATGAGAACACCGTAAAGAGGGGCGACGATTGCACGGACCACGGCTGTGGATCGCCGTAGACGTTGAACGCTCGAATCACGACGAACGCGACGATGAGGCCGATTCCCCAGCGCAGGAGCAGGCGCTGCCGCTCTTCGGGTGGGCGGAGGAAGAGGCTGCCAGCGCAGAAGCCCAAGGCCATCACGGCCACCCACGGCACGAGTGGATAGGCGACGACGAAGGGAATATCACCGAGGATGAAGACGCCCTGCTGATGCAGCAGGTTCCACACGGGCGCCAGCGCGCCAAACGTCGACGCTTGAACGCCGTCGAGCAGATTGTGCCAGGCGACGACTGCCAGACTGCCGATGGCCAGCACGCGTCGTGGCAGGTGAACGAGCACGGCAAGACAGATCATCGACAGCCCGAGCGCCGAGAGCACGAGGAGGATCACTGGAAAGCGGGCGTCGAGCGAGAAGTTCATCGCCAGGCGCATGATCGTCAGCTCGACGATCACCAGCCACACGCCGCGCGTCCAGAGGAATCGCGACAGGTCGGCCTTGGTTGTTCCCGGGCGCTCAAGGCGGAAGAACGCGGCGAGCCCGGCGGTGAACATGAACACCGGCGCGCAGATGTGCGTGATCCAACGTGTGAAGAACAGCGCCGCCGTGGTGCGCGACAAATCTTCCGGCGAGAAAGACATCGCCCCGATGTGCAGGAAGTCCCGCGTGTGATCGAGCGCCATCACGATCATGATGGCGCCGCGAAGCGCGTCGATGGCAGTCAGGCGCGGCAACCGCGCGACGGCCGCCATGGGCCGATCGACGTCGGCTATCGGGTGCGGCTGCCGAGCCATGCGAGCGCCTGGGCGATCAGCTGATTCTGGAGCGGCTCGGCAAACGTCGACGAGAGCTCGTTGTTGGTCTTGTTCTCGTAGTCGATGTCGTTGTGCCCCATGTTCATGTAGATCATGCGATAGCGCGTGTTGGTCCACACCACGGGGTAGTAGCCACTGTGCCAGACTTCGTGCGGCTTCGGTCCCGTCCCGAGCGGAAAGCTCGATGGATCGATCGACAGCAGGATCTGAATGTTGGGGTTCTCTCGCAGATCCTTCTCCCATCGGTACCACTCGCTCGGAGCCGACCTGAAGGTGTGCGGCAGGCCCTTCGTCGCCGGGTGATCCGGCCGTTCGACGCGCAGCACGGCGGATGTCGGCCGCCACGTGTTGCTGACGTACGACCCGGCGCCAAGAAACTCGTTGTGGTACCAGTCCCAGTTCTGCGGATACTTCGACGGCGTCAGCGCAAAACCGCCAAAGTGGAATCCCATCCACGCGCCACCGCTTTCCATGTACTTTCGGAATGCTTCACGCTGCGCGGGGTCGTCGGGGCGCGTGTCGAGAAACAGGACGACCTGGTAGTTGCTCAAGAAGCCGGCGTTCAATTGGCTCCAGTCGGTCGTCGCCTCGTAGCTGAAATGGTGCTGCTTGCCGAGTTCAGGAAACCAGCGGTTGGCTTCGCGCACGAAGCTGATGTGGGCCTGATCGTTGACACCGGTATAGAAGGCGACGACCGTGAACTGCGAAGGTCCTTCCTGCACGACGGCGGTCGTCGTCCGCGTCGT
>AR_comb_assmDRAFT_10110128_pt1 | contig 11233 bp, 10 predicted proteins | sample ArasoioldDNA_FD_10543 | JGI IMG/M metagenome (IMG submission 10543) | reverse complement strand
AGGATCTCCGCCTTGAGCCAGGCGTCGTACGCCTCCATCTGCTCCCCGAGCTTGGCGAGCGCGGGCTCGTAGCCGGTCAGCCCGGACTTCTTGAACAGCTCACCGATGCCGGTCACCAGTCTCTTGCTGTCCGCCATCGCCTGCTCGACCTCGGGCCGGAAGGGACCCAGGAGCTTCTTGTCGCCGAGCTTCTCGACGGTTCGCGCCTTCGCCAGCTCCGCGATGGGCGTGCTTCCTGGCTCCAGCCCCGCGTATCGCCGGAGCCGGACCAGCGCTGCCGCCTGGCGCTCGTTCGGCACGCGTGGATCGAGGAGGGAGAAGATTCCGGAGAACGCCGTTCGCGCCGGAGCGTAGAAGGGCAGGAGCAACGCGTCCTCGAGCTTCCCTGCGGCGATACTCCGGTGCGCGTTGTCGATGAGGATCTGGATGTCCTCGCGGACCTTCGGATCTTGCGTGGTCGCCAGCCTCGCCTCGAGCGCCTTCGCGGTCGTCTCCAGCGCGGCCCGGTATCGTTCGCCGTGCTGCGGTCCGAGGTCGACGACCTTGTCGTCCACGCCTTCGACGCCGAAGCGCTGCGCGCCTTCGGGCGCGAACCGGGCCATGACCTGGAGCATCGGCTGGGCGGCGGCGTCGCTCTCGCGCACCCAGTCGGGCGCGGGCGCCCCGAGCGTCGGAAGTGCGAGGAGCGAAACGAGGAGAGGCCAGGGACGGACGCGCATGAGGGGGTTGTCCTCGAAACCGCGGCCATCCGCCACAGCAAGGCAGCGAACGCGCTAGATCGTCCGGCCCGCGCCGAGCAGCGCCCCGAGCGGTCCCAGGGTGACCAGGAGCAGTCCGGCGAGGAGCAGCCCGAGGGGATGACAGTGCCGCCCCGCGAAGAGGATGTGGACGAGGGTCAGGGGCGGACGCTTCATGACCCCGAGCCCAGTTGCAGGTGCGGAGCCAGCCCCAAGCCCCGGGAATCTCGGGGGAATGACCCGCCGCGTGCTGCGCTGCGTGCAACTCACGACCGATTCCTGTGTCGCCCGCTGCTTCATCCAGGAAGCCAGGCGAACCGAGGGGGAGGATTCCTACCGGTGCACCCCGGTGAAGTCATTCACACCCTGGCTCGTCGTCCTCGCGATCCTGATGAGCTCTTCCGCGCAACGCCCGTCCGATGCCGACGCGGAGATGTCGGCAGCGGCGAGCCGGTTCCTCGCAGCGCTCCGGCCGGAGCAGCGAACGCAGGCCCAGCTCGGATTCGATGAGCCCGAGCGCGCTCGCTGGCACTTCGTGCCCCGTGCCCGCAAGGGGTTGCCGTTCAAGAGCATGTCTCCTGAGCAGCGCCAGCTCGCGGAGCGACTGGTGGCCACCGGCCTCAGTCACCGCGGATACGACACCGCGCTGACGATCATCGGCCTCGAGACGGTGCTCGCGGAGACGGACGGGCCGATGCGCGACCCGGAGCTCTACTACCTGACGATCTTCGGCGAGCCCGCCTCGCATCAGCCCTGGGGCTGGCGCTTCGAGGGTCACCACCTCTCGCTGAACTTCACCTCTCCGGTGACGGCACTGCCAGCGGTGACCCCGTCGTTCTTCGGGAGCAACCCCAATGAACGGAACGGTGCCGGCGTCGTGCAGCGGGTACTCGCGCCGGAGGAGGACCTCGCCCGCGAGCTCGTGAAGTCGCTGGACCCGGGTCAGCGCAAGACCGCAATCCTGTCCGGACGTGCGCCGCCGGACATCCTCGCCGGGCCCGGGAGGGAACTCCCCGACCGGGAAGGGATCGGACACGGACAGCTTGGTGAGCTCCAGCAGGCGTTGCTGGTCCGGCTGATCAAGGTCTACCTCGAACGCCACCGGCCCGACGTCGCCGCCGCCGAGTGGGCGCGTATCGAGCACGCGGGGCTGAGCAACGTCCGCTTCGCCTGGGCTGGAGGGCTGGAGCCACGCCAGGGTCACTACTACCGCGTGCAGGGGAGGACCTTCCTGCTCGAGTACGACAACACGCAGAACGACGCGAACCACGTCCACACCGTCTGGCGGGACGCCGAGCGGGACTTCGGCGTCGACCTGCTGCGAGAGCACTACCTCGCGTCACATCGCGACGCAGGAAACTGAGCGGCAACGGATTCCAACGCCGCGAGGCGCCGCGCCGCTCGCTCAGGCGAGGTTCTTCTTCAGGAAGTCGATCGTCCGCCGCCAGGCCAGCTGGGCCGCAGCCTTGTCGTAGCGAGGCGTGGTGTCGTTGTTGAACCCGTGCTGCGTGCCCGGATAGACGAAGAGCTGGTACCACACGTGGTTTGCCTTGAGCGCGGCCTCGAACGCCGGGATCCCGGCGTCGATCCGGTCATCGTGCTCGGCGTAGTGGATGAGGAGAGGCGCCTTGATCTTCGCCACGTCCTCGGCCTTGGGCTGGGCACCGTAGAACGGCACCGCGGCGGAGAGATCCGGCAGGCGTGTCGCGAGCATGTTGGCGATTCCCCCGCCGAAGCAGAAGCCGACCACGCCGATCTTGCCGGTGCAGTCGGGTCGGCTCTTCAGCCACTCGGCGGCGGCCACGAAGTCCTCCCCGACCTTTTGCAGGTCAAGCTTCGCGAAGAGGTCGCGCGCCTTGTCCTCGTCGCCGGGATAGCCGCCGAGCGGCGCCAGCGCGTCGGGAGCAAAGGCCATGAACCCGTCCAGCGCGATGCGGCGGGCGATGTCCTCGATGTGAGGGTTCAGCCCCCGGTTCTCGTGCACCACCAGGACACCGGGCAGCTTGCCCGAGGCCTTCGCCGGCCGGACGAGGTAGCCGCGCATCTTCCCCTGGCCCTTCGGCGACGAGAACTCGACCGTGCTCGGCTTGATGCGGGCGTCGTCCTTCGGGATCTGCTGCGCCTCCGCGAACTTCGGGCTCAGGGCATCGAGCAGCATCGAGGCCGTCATGCCCCCGACGGCGTAGCGGGTCGCTCGCTCGAGGAATCCACGGCGATCGACGTCGCCGTGCACGTATTTGTCGAAGAGGTTCAGGAGCTCCTGATCGAAATCGGCCGACGTCTTGCGATCCATGTGGGCGCCTCCGGGGTCGCGCGAGGATAGACAGGCACGTCTCGAAGGAAAGCGACATCGCCCGGTCGATGCCGCCGGCGAACAACGGGCCGCGATCCGGACGCCCGTCAGCCGTGCATCCTGGCGCCGTGGGCGAATGGGCAGCGCGCCGGTCGTTCCCCCGTCGTGGGCCCGGCCGCCCGCGGCGTCCGTGCCTCGCGCCGCGCGATCCGCAACAGGAGCGTGTTGTCCTTCGGGAGCAGCGTCACCCCGAGGAACGGCTGCGCCTCGAACCCGGGCGGAATGCTCAGGGCGAACCGGCGGCAGGTCTCGCCGAGGACGACCGAGGATTCCAGGTTCGCGAACGCATTACCGATGCAGGTGCGCGGGCCGCCGCCGAAGGGGAAGTACGCGAACCGGGGAAGCGTCTCCAGGAAGCTCCGCGTCCAGCGCTCGGGCCTGAACTCGTCCGGAGCCTCGAACCAGCGCGCGGAACGCTGGATCGCCCACTGGGGAATCATGATCTCCGCCCCCGGCTTCACCTCGTGCTCGCCGATGCGGCAGCGGGCGATCGTGGTGCGGCTGATCCGGTAGGCCGGCGGATGGAGCCGAAGGCCTTCCCGGGTGACCTGCTCGAGGAGCTCGGTCCCGCCCTCGCCGTCGAGCTGGAGCGCCAGCGTCCCGGCCACCTCCGGATGCGCCGCCAGCTCGTACAGCGTCCAGCTGAGAGAGCTCGCCGCGGTCTCGTGCCCGGCGAGGAACATGGTCACGATCTCGTCCCGGATCTGTCGATCGTCCACTGCCAGGTTCCCGTCGTCACGGGCGGAGAGAAGGAGCGAGAGGAAGTCCTCACCGCGCGGGGCGCTCCGCCTGCGCTCGAGGAGCGTGGCCACGAACGCATCCAGCGCCCGCACCGCCTCGCGAAACCGGCGTGCGTACGGGGTGGGGAGCAGCGTGGGCTCGAGCACGAAGTCGGGACGTCCGAGCGCGCTGGCGAGCCCGCGGACGGCCGCGAACAGGAGGCCACCCGGAGCTCCGACCCACTGGCTGAAGAGATGGTGAAAGGCGTGCAGCGCCTCGGCGGTGGCCGCGACCAGCGCGTGGGCCTCGGGCAGCTCCTCTCCGAAGAGCGAGCGCGCCAGGACCTCGAAGCACAGCTCGGTCATGTCGTGATGGATGTTGCGGGTCTCGCCGTCCTGGAAGCCGTCCAGCAGGCGCCGGCACGCCTCATCCATCAGGCGTCGGTAGAGCTCGAGCTGGCGGGCATGGAACGCGGCCTGCACGGTCTTGCGCTGGCGGAGCCACAGCTCCTGGTCCGAGGTCAGGAGACCCTGGCCGAAGGCGAGGCGCGTCGAGCGAAGGCCAGCCGACTTGATGAAGCACTGCCGCTTGCGGACCAGGATCTCCTCGACCAGCTCGGGAGCGGTGACGACGTAGACCGGCAGACGCCAGATGTGCGTGCGGACGACACCGGCCTCCTGCTCGCATCGCCGGTAGAACTCGAGGATGTCACGGCGCGCATCGAGCGCCGAGCCGTGCAGCCACTCCAGGGGGCCGCGCGTCCGTGCTTCCTTCTGCTTCACGGCACGCTCCCGGCCTCCGCCGGGACCGGAGGGGCAACGTCGTCGCGGACCGCCGCCGGCAGCCGGCGCAGGTCCCAGATGACACCGGTGGCGCTCAGCGCCCGCAGCACCCAGTAGGTCACGTCCAGCTCCCACCGGAAGAATCCGAACGTGGACGAGGCCGGGTAGTGGTGATGGTTGTTGTGCCAGCCTTCGCCGAGGGTCAGCAGCGCGAGCACGGCGTTGTTCCTCGAGTCGTCGCCGGTCGCGTACCGAGCCGAGCCGAAGGTGTGGGCGACCGAGTTGACGGCGAAGGTGAGGTGCCAGAGCAGCACCGACGAGACGAACGCTCCCCAGATCGCCGCCGGGAGCCCGCCGAGCGCGAGCAGCGTCCCCAGCAGCACCAGCGGTGGCACGAGGTGATGGCGGTCCAGCCACCGGAGCTCGGGGAAGTGGGCGAAGTCGCGGATCAGCTCGTGGTCGGTCTTCTCGAACCGCTTGGAGAGAATCCACCCGACGTGGCTCCAGAACAGGCCGCCGTGACGTGGCGAGTGGAGGTCGGTCGGATCGTCGGAGTGCCGGTGGTGATGGCGATGGTTGCCGGCCCACCACAGGGCGCCCCGCTGCGCACAGGTCCCGCCGAGGAAGGCGATGACGAGCTGGAAGCCCCGCCCGGTGCGGTAGCTGCGATGCGCGAAGTAGCGGTGGTACCCCCCGGAGAGCGCGACCATCCGCACGCCGTAGACGGCCAGCGCCAGCGCGACGTAGCTCCAGCGGAACGGCACGAGGAACGGACCGACGATGCCGACCGCGTGACAGAGGTACATCGGTATCGAGCGGTGGTGAGGGAACACTTCAACGCGGATCGACCTGTCGGCTTGGACCAAGCACGCTCCTCCATGGATGCAGGTGTCGGAAAGAAACGCGACGGTGCGCTCGTTGCGGACACGCGGCGCACCGGAACAGTTCGCTCGGGAGATGACCGGTACGCCGCGCATCGCGGTCCCCCGCTCGGTGTCCGCAGACCTGGGTGGCACCGAGCGCGATCCGATTCGACGTGATCATCGTCGGTGGCGGGCCGGCGGGGAGCAGCTGTGCCCGCGTCCTCGTGCGGGCCGGAATGCGGGTCCTGGTCATCGACCGGCGGCGCTTCCCGAGGGTGAAGCCTTGCGGCGGCTGGATCAGCGCTCCGGTCTGGGACGTGCTCGAGCTGTCGCGGCGGGAGTACCCGGGAGGCGTGTGGCCCTGGCGTCGCTGCCACGTCCGCTACCGCGGCCGCTCGTACCGCATCGGCGCCCGGGGCGACTTCATCCGTCGCGTCGAGCTCGACGACTTCCTCCTCCATCGCAGCGGAGCCCGGCTGATCCAGGACAACGCCGTCTCGAGGATCGAGCGTCGCGACGGAGCGTGGATCGTCGACGGCACACACTCCGCTCCCTGGCTCGTCGGCGCGGGAGGGGCGAACTGTCCGGTCGCGCGAACGCTCTTCCCGGCGAAGCCGGGCCAGCCGGTGGGAGCCCAGGAGCGAGAGTTCGCGGCCGACCCCGCGGAGATCGCGGCCGCCCGCATCGGAGCGGACGGCGAGCCGGAGCTCCTGCTCCACGACGACCTCGCCGGCTACTCGTGGAACGTTTCCAAGGGCGCGTGGCTGAACGTGGGCAGCGGCACCGCGTCCGCCAAGCACGTGCGGTCGGCATGGGCCGCGGCTCGCGACTTCTTCCTCGCGAGTGGCCATCTGCCAGAGAGCGCGCGAATCCCGCTGCGCCAGGTCGAGGGGCACGCCTACCACCTCTTCCATCCCGGGCATCTCGACGGCGCCGAGCAGGAGGGCGCGTTCCTCGTGGGCGACGCGCTCGGGCTCGCCCATCCGCTGACCGCCGAGGGCATCCTGCCCGCGGCGCTGTCGGGGCGAACGTGCGCCGAGGCGATCCTCGCCGGCGCGCCGCGCTCGTATGGACCCCGCCTCGCGGCCCACCCCACGTTCCGGGACTACGCGCTGACCCGCGAGCTCCTGGGGACGCTGGCGAGGCTGCGTCGCGGCCCCTCCGGCCTTCGCGTCCCCGGTCCGCTCGCCTGCTCGGCCACTGCGCACGGCTTCGCCTGGATGTTCGGCGGCCGCCCGATTCCGGGAGGACGCCTCCTTCGCGCCGCGCTCGCCGCCCGCGGTGAAGGAGCGCCGGCGTGACCGCCAGCCTTCGCGTCGTTCACCGGGAGCAGGGGGGCATGGCCGAGCGGACCGTTCGCGAGCTCCTCGAGTCGGCGGACATCCGGGTGGGAGGCAACCGTCGACACGACGTCCGGGTGCACGACGCCGGCTTCTACCGGCGGGTGCTCCGCGACGGCCGCCTCGGCCTCGGAGAATCCTACGTGGACGGCCAGTGGGACACCGATGCGCTGGACGAGCTGACCGCACGGCTGATCTGGGCGGGCGTGAACCGGCCCCTGCCGGGCTGGCGCGGTGCGCTCCACGGGGCGGCGGCCCGGGTGCTGAATCTGCAGAGCACCGTGCGGGCACGCCGCTCGGTGCAGCGCCACTACGACATCGGGAACGACCTCTACCAGGCGATGCTGGGCGAGACGCTCGCCTACACCTGTGCCTACTGGAAGTGGGCCGGAGATCTGGACGAGGCCCAGCGCGCGAAGCTGGACCTGGTCTGCCGCAAGCTGAACCTGGCTCCGGGAATGCGGGTGCTCGAGCTCGGATGTGGATGGGGCACGTTCGCGCGCCACGCCGCGGCGACCTACGGCGTCCAGGTCACCGGCTACACGGTCTCGCGCGAGCAGGTGGCCCTCGGACGGGAGCTGTGCCGCGGACTCCCGGTCGACCTGCGTCTCGCGGACTACCGCGAGGCACGTGGGAGGTACGACGCCGTCGTCTCCATCGGCCTCTTGGAGCACGTCGGCCCGAAGAACCATCGGGTCTACATGGAGACCGTCGACCGGTGCCTCGCGCCGGGTGGCGTGGCGTTCGTCCACACCATCGGCAGCAACCGTCGGCAGGTCCTGATCGACGCCTGGTTCCACCGCTACGTCTTCCCCAACGCTGCCATTCCGTCGCTGGCGCAGATCGGCGAGGCGATGGATGGGCTGTTCGTCCCCGAGGATGTTCACAACATCGGCCCGCACTACGAACGCACGCTCATGGCCTGGGCGCGCAACTTCGAGCGCGCGTGGCCGAGCCTGAGGGTCCGGTACGGGGAGCGCTTCCGGCGGATCTGGCGGTACTACCTGCTCTCGTCCGCGGGGGCGTTCCGCGCCAGGTTCATGCAGCTCTACCAGATCGTCATGACCCGTCCCGGCACCCGCCAGCCCGAGTGCCGCTGGAGCTGAAGGCCGATTCTGGTCTGTGGCGCTCGTCGCGCCCTGGCCTGGCGAGCCCGCAAGGGCAGCGCCACGCTCCGGTGAATGCTCAGCCCACGTCTGCCGCACCTTCTCCTCGCCGGGTGCCTCGCGCTCGGCTGTCATCCGCGCGCCACAGCGACCGGCGCCTCGTCCCCGGCACCCGCGTGCGAGCTCGGTCCGGCCTCGGGGGACCACCAGCACGACTTCGACTTCGAGTTCGGGGCGTGGACCACGAAGCTCTCCCGGCGCCTCCGTCCCCTCACCGGCTCGGAGGAGTGGGTGGGCTACGAGGGCACCTCGGTGGTGCATCCGCTCTGGGACGGAAAGGCGAACGTCGGCGAGCTCGACGTCGGTGGCCCGGCAGGTCGGATCCAGGGCCTGACGCTCCGGCTCTACGATCCTTCGACGCGACGGTGGACGGTGCGCTTCGCGAACAGCCGCGACGGCGAGCTGACGCCGGGCCTGGTGGGCGGCTTCTCCGAGGGGCGGGGTGAGTTCCACGACCAGGAGACGCTCGACGGCAGGCCCATCTGCGTGCGCTTCGTCTTCTCCGAGGTCACCCGGACGTCGTTCCGGTTCGAGCAGGCGTTCTCGGCCGACGAAGGACGTACCTGGGAGACCAACTGGGTTGCGACGTTCGCCCGCGTCGAGCGCTGAGGAGCAGCGTCGCTTCCTGCGCAGCGGCTGCGTATGTTCTGCGGCGCGGAGGCAACGCCGATGCTCAAGCTCAACGTGGTCGTGGTCAGCACCCGGCCGGAACGGGTCGGCCTCGCGGTGGGGCAGTGGTTCCACCGGCGTGCCGTGGCCCACGGGCGCTTCGAGGTGATCTTCGTAGATCTCCAGGAGCTCGCGCTTCCGCTCCTCGACGAGCCGGAGCACCCGAAGCTCCGCAAGTACACGAAGCCGCACACCCATGCCTGGAGCAAGAGCGTCGAGTCCGCGGACGCCTTCACCTTCGTCACCCCCGAGTACAACTTCGGGATGCCGCCGACGCTCCTGAACGCGATCGACTTCGTCTACTCGGAGTGGAACTACAAGGCGGCGAGCTTCGTGAGCTATGGCGGGGTGAGCGGCGGGCTCCGCTCGACGCAGATGGCGAAGCTCCCGCTCACCACGGTGAAGGTGATGCCCATCTTCGAGCAGGTGGCGATCCCCTTCGTCACCAAGCAGATCGCCGAGGGGACGTTCACTCCCACCGACGCGCAGGACAAGGCGGCGGCGTCCATGCTCGACGAGCTCCACCGGTGGGCCACCGCGCTCAAGCCGATGCGCGAAGAGAAGCGCTGATCCTCGGCGAGGGGGTGCTCAGGGCAGGGTGCGGATCGTGGTGTTGAACAGGTACGGATCCTTGAACTCGGTCTGATCGCCCGCCTTCTTTCCCTTGACCGGCTGCAGCCGCGCGGACAGCGGTTTGCGCCATTTCCAGGCGAGGGAGGCCACGTCGCCGAAGATCCGGGTCAGCTGCTCCTGGGTGACGTCACCGGGCAGCGGGATCGTGTCCAGGCCCGTGCCGCAGACCGCGGAGTAGGCGAGGAGCGAGTCGATGCTGACCGTCCCTTCGGCCCAGCGGCGGGCGAGCACCTTGTCCTCCATCACCGGAACCATGAGGCCCGAGTAACCGGTCTGCTTGACCGGAACGGCCTTGACTGCGGTGGTGATGATCAGCGCTGCGGTCATGGTGCCGCTCGAGCCGAACCGGGCACCGGTGTACGACTCGATGGCCGCAGCGATGGACACGTCGGCGAGGGGCGCGGGCGTCGGATCCACGCCGGCGAAGGTCCAGCCGGTCGAGGCCGCCACCCGCTGACCGATCGACTCGGCGACCTTCGCGTGGACCGTCAGCTGCCTGGTGAGCTCGGCGACGGCACCGTCGAAGTCGCCGCGCCTGGCCGAGAAGACCTCCTGCACGACGCTCGCCCCTTCGAACCCGATCGAGAATTGCCGGCCCGTCCCCGTGTGGTACGCGCCCGGGTAGAACGGCGAATAGGGCTGCAGCATCGCCGTCCCGGTGAAGTTGAAGCTCCCGATGCTCCCGGGACTGTGATCGGTGACCTCTCGAAGGAGGGCCGCGCTTTCCCCGATCACCTTCCAGTGAATCCCGTCCTCCCCGGCGAGCACGGCGTTTCCCTCGATGTTGGGAAGCGTGGAGAGAGCTCGCGCGAGGATCCGCATGGGACGCGGATCGTCCGAGTCGCGCAGCATGGCCGGGCCAACGCCGGGCAGGAAATCCTCCTTCGTCGAGAGCGCATCGAACCGCTGGAGGAGACCGAGCGCATCGGTCTCCGACAGCCCGTCGACGAGCTCTCCGAGCGGCTGGGTGACGATGCGGAGAGACTCGACCGCGTAGCCCTGCTTCTCGAACTCGCGCTTCGTGCTGCGGAGGACCGTCAGCGTGGCCCCGACCCCTTGCGTGAGCTGGGTGCGATCCAGCCGAGCGAAGGCGGTGATCGCCCGGACCTTCGGCTTCGACAGGGCTTGGCCGCGTGCGGGAGCGGAAGAGAACGCGCACAGGAGCAGCACCCAGAACCACACCCGCCCGATCCTCGCGACCATGGAGCCTCCCCGGACGACGCTCACCCGCCTCACGCACCAGGACGTCGCGCGGGTGGCGAGCCTCTGCCGCCGGACGGCGGTGGTGCAGGTCCTCGGCGAGCCCTCGACCGTCGACCGCGCCGTTCAGTCGAGCGGAGGAGGGTGACCGAGTCAGATGTCTCGCCGAGCGAGTCGGCCGAGTCCGGTCAGATGTCGAAGTAGAGCGCGAACTCCATCGGGTGAGGCCGCAGCCGTACCGGGTTCACTTCCTTCTCCATCTTGAGGGTCACCCAGGTCTCGAGGACGTCCTCGCTGAACACGTCGCCCTTGAGCAGGAACTTGTGGTCCTTCTTGAGGCAGTCCAGCGCCTCGTCGAGGCTGCCGGGCATCTTCGGGACGTCCTTCAGCTCCTCCGGCGACAGCCCGTAGATGTCCTTGTCCAGCGGATCACCCGGGTCGATCTTGTTCTCGATGCCGTCCAGGCCGGCCATCAGCTGCGCGGCGAAGGCGAGGTACGGATTGCACGACGGGTCGGGGCTACGGAACTCGAGCCGCTTCGCCTTCGGGCTCGGGCTGTACATCGGGATGCGGATCGACGCGCTCCGGTTCCTGCTGGAGTAGGCGAGGTTCACCGGCGCCTCGAATCCCGGCACCAGGCGCTTGTAGCTGTTGGTGGTCGGGTTGCAGATCGCCGCCAGCGCGCGAGCGTGCTTGAGGACGCCGCCGATGTAATAGAGCGCCATCTCGCTCAGGCCCGCGTAGCCGTCACCGGCGAAGAGCGGCTTGCC
>AR_comb_assmDRAFT_10028945_pt1 | contig 11233 bp, 10 predicted proteins | sample ArasoioldDNA_FD_10543 | JGI IMG/M metagenome (IMG submission 10543) | reverse complement strand
AAGCCGATCGCGGACAAGCTCGCCCGCGCCGAAACCAAACTCGACGACCTCACTCGCGAAAAGCACGGTCTCGACGCCTGGCTCGCCTCCCCCGAGGCGTACGTCGACGAGAACAAGGAACGCCTCAAGCAAGCGTTGGCGCGCCACGCCGACCTGAACTGGGAACTGGCCCGCGTCGAAACGCAGTGGCTCGAGCTGCAGGAAACCCTCGCGCGCTTGAGCAGCCCTTAGTCGAGGCCGCGGTTGTGGAGTACGACCTGGATCGCTTTTTGCTTTTACCGCTGCCAAAGGGAGATCCAGGGGAGTGGCCATCAACGGTTTCAGCATCCGAGGGCTTGTTCGCGCCCGCGCCAGCCGCGTGCTGTTCGCGATCGTCTGTCTCGCCTGCGGGGTGGCGCGCGCGGACCTCCTTGTGCCGAGCGGCGCGCTCGTTTCGCTCGCACCCGGCGTCGCCGATCTCGCGTGCACCGATGTCGTTGTCGCGGGGACTTTGCAGATCAACTCGGGCCAGCTCAACAACGTCCGCAGCGTCACGATCCAGCCCGGTGGCGTGATCGATGGCGGCACCGGAACGATCGTGGTCGCAGGTAACTGGACCAATGGCGGGACGTTCAATGCGGCGAGCGGGACGGTCAATTTCCGCGACCTGTGCGCGTTCGGCAACGCAGTCATCATCGGCAGCACGACCTTTTCACGCGCGAGCTTCGTGACGTCCAGCGGCAAGAACTACGTATTTGCGGTCGGGTCGACGCAGACGGTGACATCGCTCCTGGAGATCGCAGGCCCTGCAGGGAGTCCGATCCAGTTTCGCAGTTCGTTGCCGGGACAGGTCGCTTTCATCAACCTCGTCAACGGCGGTACGCAGCAGATCCAGCACGTCGGTGTGACCGACGTATGGGCCACCGGACAGTGGCTGGCTCCGTTCCTCACCAACGAGGGCGGTGGCGGCAACGCGAGCCGCTGGTTCGGCACCCCCGATCCGGTCGCTGCTACTCCCATCCCCACGCTCGACTCGACACTGCTGATCGCGCTGTCGCTGCTGGTCGCGGCCGGTGCCGCTCAACTCTTGAAACGGCGCGGCGCCCTTTTGCGTCGCCGCGCAACAACGACGTAAGCGCGCCGTAACAGCGCGCAGGGAGAACCATGATGAACGGAAAACGATTCGCGAAACGGCCGCTGGCGCTTGCGCTGGCGGCGGCCTTGGCGCTGGGCAGTGCGAACCTGCTCGCCGCCGACGTGGAGATCCGCACGCCAGCGGGTGGAGGCTTCGCGGTTCGCGATTCCACCGGCACGTTCCTGCGCATGTTCATCAACGGCGGCACTGGCGAAGTCACCATTCCGTTCCTTACCACCGCGGCTCAGCAGCCCAATGGGGTGTGCTTTCAGACCGGAACAGGTTTACTGGGCCAGTGTCCGCCCGGAGGCGCCCAGGGTCCCCAGGGGTCGCAGGGTGCGCAAGGCACGCCGGGGGCACAGGGTTCGCAGGGCGCACAAGGCGTTCCTGGCTCGCAGAGCGGGGGGGCTCAGGGTCCACAGGGCGCGCAGGGTAGCACCGGTGCGCAAGGCAGCGTAGGCGCATTAGGCCCGCAGGGCAGCGCCGGTCCGCAAGGAGGTCCCGGTCCACAAGGTGGCATTGGCGCGCAGGGCCCGCAGGGCCTGATTGGCACATCAGGGGTCCCGGGCGCCGCCGGTTCGCAAGGCGCACAAGGCCCTCAAGGTAACGACGGAAGAACCGTGCTCAATGGTGCGGGTGCACCGCCGGCCGGCGCGGGCGCGATCGGCGATTTCTACATCGACACGACGACCGACACCATTTACGGTCCGAAGACCCTTGGAGGATGGGGTAGCAGCACTTCGCTGGTTGGGACGCAAGGTCCCGCCGGCGCTCAAGGCCCTCAAGGCGTGCAGGGCACCGGATCACAGGGTCCACAGGGCGCGCAAGGTACGGGAGCGCAGGGTTCGCAGGGCGCTCAGGGAGCGGTGGGTGTGCAGGGACCCCAAGGTACCGCGGGCGCGCAGGGAACCGCCGGCGCGCAGGGAGCGCAAGGTAATGTTGGTGCGCAAGGAACACAGGGCAACGCGGGGACTCAAGGGTCAACGGGAGCACAGGGAACGCAAGGGGTGGCGGGCGCGCAGGGCACCACTGGCGCGCAGGGTCCGCAGGGCAACCTCGGCCCGCAGGGAGCGCAAGGCGTCGTCGGCGCCCAGGGAACGACCGGTGCACAGGGGCCACAGGGCAATGTTGGCGCACAGGGAACGCAAGGTGTCGCGGGCGCCCAGGGCAACACCGGCGCCCAAGGTCCACAGGGCAACGCAGGCGCACAGGGAACGCAAGGCGTCGTCGGCGCACAGGGAACGATCGGTGCACAAGGCCCGCAAGGTAACCTGGGCGCGCAAGGATCCGTCGGTGCGCAGGGTACGACGGGCGCCCAGGGTCCGCAGGGGACAGCGGGCGGCGCGGGCGTGCAGGGTGCGCAAGGGGCGGCAGGCGCGCAAGGAGCGCAGGGAGATCAAGGAATCACGGGCGCTGCCGGCGGGTTCAACACGGCGATGACCTTCAAGACGATCACGGCCAATTACACGATCCTTACGACGGATTACCTCGTTTTGTGCAACGCGGCCGGAACCGGCGTGGCCGGCGTGACCGTCACATTGCCTGCGGCAGCCTCATTCGCTGGCCGAACCTTCGCCATCAAGCGAATCAATCCGGTCGTGGGTGCCACGTCGCAAAACAAATGCTTCGTCACTCCCCTTGCTCCTTCGGCCGTGCCCGTGGGCCTGGACGCGCCGGACCCCACCGCCACCAACATCAATAGCGGCTTTACCGTGGTGTCCGACGGCACCAACTGGTGGGTAGTCAGTGCGGGACCGTAATCAGTCGGAGTTGACTTCGATCGCGACGCGCCAAGGGCTTGGATAGGACGGAGCCTTGGCGCGCCATCCGCGCGCAGAGCGCCTCAAATCTCGCAGATCCCCGGCTGGCGCTGGCCCTTGAGCGCAACCAGGTCGGCATACACGTACGGAATGTTGTTCGCGCGGTGCCATTCGGTAGGGAAGGTCTGCCAGATGCGCGTGCCCTGGAAACGGCAGCGCACGCCGGGGACATAGCGCGCCTGTTCTCGGCGCGTGTAATACCAGAACGAGTTCGGATTCCAGAACGAAACGTGCGTCGGATCCTGGAACGCGCCGCGGCCGTCGGTGGACGGCGTGCGCGAGATGATCCATCCGCTGGGCGCGAGCACTCGGTAGAGCTCGTTCATCATGCCGACGATGCACTTCCCCGCCGCGCCGTCGGCACCGTGATCGCAGGTCGAATCGCGACACGTTGGCACATGCTCGAGAAAATCGAAAGCGCGAACGCAGCCCACCGAGCTGTCGGGAAGCGGCAGTCCCTTGCGCAAATCGCAGATCAGATCGGCATCGTGGAGGTCGACGCTGCGAAACCCCTCCGGACATCCCGTGGCTCCGCCGAGGTCGTACATCGGCAGGCCCTTGCGACGCGACCATTCCGCGATGAGGCCGTAGACGTAGCGGTTGGAAACTTCCTGTTGCCGCTGCTGGATCTCGGCGTTGCGCTGGAGGTAGGTGTTCTGGCCGTCCTCCTGCAGGCGATACAGATACAGGCATTCCGCGATGTGCTTGAACTCGACGCCCGCCAGATACGTTCTGCACACCAGGTCGTGGTCATCGACCACGCCGAGGGTCGAGTCGTGTCCCGCGGCGCGTAGATACGCATCTCGCGTCCACGCGCGAACGTGGTTGGGTGCGAAAAAGATCAGGTGCAGCGAGCTCGCATCGGTCTCGAAAGCGCGCATCGCGGTGTAGGCGCGACCATTGTGAACCAGCGGGTACGATTCCCATCCGTACGCCGCGTCGTAGACTTCGCAGCTGCCATCGGCGCGAAAATTAGCGAAGTCGGAATAGATGAACCCTGCTCCTCCAGCCGCCGCGGCGCCGATGCGCGCCAATGCCTGCGGAAGCAGCATATCGTCGTGATCGAGCTCGACGAATACGTCGCCGGCGCACTGCTCGCAGGCGAAGCGCTTGAGCATCCCGATGCCGAGCTTGGCGATCCAGTCGGGAGCGGTGACGATGCGCACGCGCTTGTCGTCGGCGATGCGCTTTGGCACTTCGAACGCAGTGCCGTTGGGAACGAGCACCCACTCCCAGTCCGGCGTGGTTTGCGCGGTGAGCGACGCGTAGGCTTCGCCCAGATAATCCGGTTTGTGGGAGGGAGTGAATACGCTGATCTTCATGCCGTGAGGCCGCTGTGAAATCGAAGTGGGGCGATTATGGCAGGGCAGGACGATCGCGCAAGCAGCTCACCCGGTGCAACCGCTTCCTCGCGTGCGATGCTGCGAGCATGGGATGTCACGCCTTTACAGGCATCGCCGGCAGGGGCTCGTTCCACGGCGCGACGCGCATCAGCAACGCCATGCCGGGCAGCGCCAGCCCGAAGCACAACAGGTAGAAATCGAACCAGCCGATCGCCTCGACCACCCATCCGGTCGATGCGTTCACCACCGAGCGCGGAACGACCGCGAGACTCGTGAACAGCGCGAATTGCGTTGCCGTATACCGCGGATCGGTGGTGCGCGCGATGAACGCCACGAACGCCGCGGTTCCCAGGCCGACGCCGAGCGCCTCGAAGCCGATGACGGCGGCCAGCAGCACGCGGTCCGGCGCGTTGACGTGCGCGAGCCATGCAAAGCCGAGGATCGATACCATCTGCACGGCGCCGAACAGCCAGAGAGCGCGGTTGATGCCGATTTTCACCATCCAGAGCCCGCCCAGCAGCCCGCCGATGACGCTCGGCCACAGCGCGGCGTTCTTGGCGATGAGCCCGATCTCCGACTTGGTGAATCCGATGTCGAGGTAGAACGGCGTGGCCAGCGCAGTCGCCATCGAATCGCCCAGCTTGTACAGAAAGATGAAGGCGAGCACGAGCAGAGCGTTGGCCACGCCGTGGCGCGCGAGGAACTCGCGAAAAGGCAGCACGATCGCATCCATCAGCGTCTTCGGTGGCGGCTGCTCGACCGCGGGCTCGCTCACCAGCAGCGTCATAATCAATCCCGGCAGCATGAACAGCGCGGTGATCGCGAACACGCTGCTCCAAGGCAGGTGGTCCGCAAGGATCAGCGACAGCGCCCCAGGCACCAGGCTTGCGATGCGATACGCCTGCACGTGGATCGAGTTCCCGAGTCCGAGTTCGGCATCTGGAAGCAGCTCGCGCCGGAACGCGTCGAGTGCGATGTCCTGCGTCGCCGAAAAAAACGCGACCGCGGTCGCCAGGTACGCGATGGTCCAAAGGTCCAGCTCCGGCTGGAGCGCGCCGAACAGCGGAATCGACAGCAGCAGCAGAAGCTGCGTCAAAAACATCCATCCGCGACGCCGGCCGAGCGCGGGCAGTGCGTAGCGGTCGACGAGCGGCGACCATACGAATTTCCACGTGAACGGCAGCTGGATGAGCGCGAACAGGCCGATCGCCTTGAGGTCGACATGCTCTGAGCGCAGCCATGCCGGGAGCAGATTGATCAGGAGGTAGAGCGGAAGTCCCGAGCTGAATCCGGTGAACACGCAGATCAGCATCCGCCGGTTGAACAATGTCTGCCAGATGCGCGCGTGGGGCTCGGTCATCGCCGCATTGTATCCGGCGCCTGAGGCGCACCGCGCCATACGCGCAGCGCACGCCACGCTGCGATCGGGTCTACGACTTGCGGCGAAAGCGATAGATCGCCAGCGAACCGCGAAGGTTGGGCAGCACTTGCACGCGGCGGGCCTCGTGCAGCACGACACGCTCGAGCACGTCGAATTTGTGGGCGACGCAGAAGGCGTCGAAGTCGGCGACGGTGCAAAGATGGATGTTCGGCGTGTCGTACCACTGGAAAGGCAGGCTCCCCGAGACGGGCATGCGGCCATTGATCACCTGCAGCCGGTGCGACCAATGGCCGAAATTGGGAAACGAGATGATCGCCTCGCGACCGACGCGCAGCATCTCCGCGACGATGGCCTCGATGCGGCGCATGGCCTGCAGCGTCTGCGAGAGGATCACGCTGTCGAAGGACTGGTCTTCGAACCCGGCGAGGCCCGACTCGAGGTCGCTCTGCAGCACGTTGACGCCGTTGCCGATCGAGGCGCGCACGCCTGCATCGTCGATCTCGATGCCGTACCCCTTTGCGCCGCGCAGCTCGCGCAAATGCGACAACAGGCTACCGTCGCCGCAACCCAGGTCGAGCACGCGCGCGGCGGGCGCGATCCAGCCGGCGATGGTGGAGAAGTCGGGACGCAGGGATCGATCGACTGCGTTCACTGCGATGCCTTGTCGAGGTAAGCGCGCACCACGGCGTGATACTGCGGCGTATCCAGCAGGAACGCATCGTGGCCATGCGGGGCGACGATTTCCGCGTACGAGACATCGCGCCCGTTGTCGACCAGCGCCTTCACGATCTCGCGGGAACGCGCCGGCGAGAAGCGCCAGTCGGTGGTAAATGCGATGACCAGGAAGCGGCAGCGCGCCGGCGACAGCGCGCGCGCCAGATCGCCGCCGACCTGCTTGGCCGGATCAAAATAATCCAGCGCCTTGGTAATGCGCAGGTACGTGTTGGCGTCGAAATATTCGGCGAACTTCTCGCCCTGGTGACGGAGGTACGACTCGATCTGGAATTCGGTTGCGAACGAGAAGTTGAGGCCATCGCGGAGTTGCCTGCCGAACTTCTCCGCCATCTGCTCGTCGGAAATGTAGGTGATGTGACCGATCATGCGCGCGACACGCAGTCCGCGCACGGGCTTGGTGCCGTGCTCGTAATAGTGACCGCCGTGGAAATCGGGGTCGGTCATGATCGCCGCGCGCGCCACCTCGTTGAAGGCGATGTTTTGTGCCGACAGGTTGGGGGCCGCCGCAATCACCAGCGCATGGTCGATGCGCGCCGGGTATCTCGTCGCCCATGACAGGGCCTGCATGCCACCGAGACTTCCGCCCATCACGGCGAAGAACTTGTCGATGCCCAGGTAATCCGCGAGCCAGGCTTGCGCGTCGACCCAGTCCTCGACGGTCACGATCGGAAAGTCGGCGCCCCAGGGCTTGCCGGTGGTCGGGTGCGACGATGCCGGTCCGGTCGAGCCGAAGCAGCTCCCCAGATTGTTGACGCCGACCACGAAGTAACGGTCGGTGTCGACCGGCTTGCCGGGCCCGATCATGTTGTCCCACCAACCCTCGCTTTCGGCCACACCCGCGTAGGTGCCGGCGACGTGGTGCGACGCGTTGAGCGCGTGGCAGACCAGAATCGCGTTGGAGCGCTCCGCGTTGAGCATGCCGTAGGTTTCGTATGCCAGCTCGAACGACGGGATGACAGCACCCGAGGCGAGCGCCATCGGCCGATCGAACGACGCGCGCTGGGCGCTGACGATGCCGACCGAGCGTACAGGCGCGCTCATGAATCGGGACTCCATGCAGGCATCGATGCGTCCAATAAAAAACCCGATCAGCTTTGCGCCAATCGGGTCGGAATATCCTCACCGCTTTAGCCGCATTTTTTCGGCAACCATCCCTGTCGTGGCGATGGAGCTTTCGCGCCCGCAAGCTGATCGTCAAATCGGCGCGTCGAACCAGATCAGTGTAACGCGGTGCCCCCGAAAGTCAATCGTTGAGCCTGCCGAGCAGCGCGCCGAGCTTGAGCGGGTCGTCGCTGCGGCGCATTCGATCGACGATGGGAGTTGCCTTGCCGGCTTCGCTGGTAAGCACGCGCTGCTTGACCGAGAGCAAATGCGCAGGATGCATCGAGAAGTGGCGAAGACCCATTCCGAGCAGCAGTCGCGTCATGCGGACTTCGCCGGCCATTTCCCCGCATACGGCGATCGGCACGCCAGCCTTGGTCGCGGTGTGGATGGCCATCCCGATCAATTTGAGCACCGCGGGGTGCAGCGGATCGTATAAATGCGAGACCGCGTCGTCGGCGCGGTCCACCGCCAACGTGTACTGAATCAGGTCGTTGGTGCCGATGGAAAGAAAATCAAGCCGGCTGGTGAACATCCCGATGGCGAGCACCGCGGCGGGAATCTCGATCATGCCCCCGACCTCGACGCCGGGATCGAAGGGAACGCCCTGCTCGCGCAGCGTCTGTTTGGCACGCGCGATCAGCGAGAGCGTCTGGTCGATCTCGGACGCCGATACCAGCATCGGGATCAGAATGCGGATATTGCCGTAATGCGACGCGCGCAGGATCGCGCGCAGCTGGGTCACGAAAAGGCGGGGCTCGGCCAGGCAAAAGCGCACCGCGCGCAGGCCCAGCGCCGGGTTCGGCGCCACCCGTGCAAGGCCATCGAGCCCCTCCTTGTGCTTATCGGCGCCGAGGTCGAAGGTGCGTATCGTGACCGGCTTGCCGTCCATGCCCGCCGCCACCCGTCGATATGCCTCGAACTGCTCGTCTTCCGAGGGCAGCCCCGAACGGTTGAGAAACAGGAATTCGCTGCGGAAAAGCCCCACTCCCGAGGCACCCGCGGCAAGTGCGCGCTCGAGATCATCGGGCAACTCGATGTTGGCCAGCAGCTCGACTTGCACGCCGTCGAGCGTCGTCGCCGGCGTCGTGATCAAGCGCTGCAGCTTTTTCTGCTCGAGTGCGAATTCGCCCTGCTTCAGCCGATACTCGGCGAGCACCGACCGATCCGGGTTGACGATGACGACGTTACGCGCGCCATCGACGATGAGCAGCTCGTTTTCCTGGATCAGCGTGCGCGCGTTGTGCGCGGCCACGACGGCGGGGACGTTGAGGCTGCGCGCGACGATCGCGGTGTGCGACGTCACGCCGCCCAGGTCGGTCAGGAACGCGGCGAAGCGGTGATTCTTGAACTGGATGACGTCGGCCGGAGAAAGGTCGTGCGCGACCAGAATCGTGTGCTCCTCGGCGTTGAGCGGTCGCATCGGCCCGGGCTTGCCGGTCAAGACCTTGAGCACGCGCTCGGCGACCTGGACGACATCGGCTTTGCGCTCGCGCAGGTACGGGTCCTCGATCGCGTCGAACTGTTCGACCAGCACCGCGGTTTGCTGCGCAAGCGCCCATTCGGCGTTGCAGCGCTGCTCGGCGATGATCCGTTTCGACGTCTCGGCGAGCGTCGGGTCGGTAAGGATCATCCAGTGGACATCGAGAAACGCGCCGAACTCCGCAGGTGCTTCGTCCGAGTCCATCTCGGCACGCAGCGATTCGAGCTCGAGCTGCACCGCGCGCATCGCCTGCGTCAGGCGATCGATTTCAGCCTCCACCTGGTCGGGCGCAACGGTGTAATGCGCCGCCTCCAGCGTCGCGTGCGACACCAGCTGCGCACGTCCGATGGCGATCCCTTCGGACACTCCGATGCCGTGCAGGACGAAGCTCACGGCGCCCCGCCCGGCAGATGCAGGGACCGCATCACGCGTCGCCGGTCAGGCGTCTTCGCCGAAACGGTCGTTGATGAGCTGCATCATGGCGGTCATCGCCGCCGCTTCGTCCGGCCCTGCCGTCTCCAGCCGGATGGTGGTGCCCATGCTCGCCGCGAGCATCATGACGGCGAGGATATTGCGAGCGTTGGCGCGACGGCCGTCGAACACCAGCGACACACGGCAACGAAAGCGTGACGAAAGCTTCACGATTTTTGCGCATGCGCGGGCGTGCAAGCCGAGACGATTCCTGATTCTGATTTCGCGTGTCTGCATGATCGAATGGGGCGCTAGGCAAAGGAGGCAATGCCGCGGGGATCGCGGGCACCTCCAAGTTGATCATCCCAATGTTGCAATGGTTCCATCGAATCGCACAATCGATGCGAAACAACCGTTCCTCACTGTCCCTCGCCGAAACAATCCTTGACCAACGCGGTGATCGCGGTCATTGCGTCATTTTCATCCGGGCCGTCGACCTCGAGCGTGACGCGCGCTCCCTTGCCCGCAGCCAGCATCATGACACCCATGATGCTCTTTGCGTTGATCTTGCGCCCGTTTCGCGAAAGCGTCACCTCACTCTGGTAGCGGGCGGCAAGCTGAGTGAGCTTGGCCGACGCGCGCGCGTGCAGGCCCAGCTTATTGACGATTTCAAGTTCGCGTTGCTGCATACACCGGGTCGATTTCCACGTGCAGCACGCCATCGCAGCCGCCGCTGATGGCCTTTTTTATCATCGTATCCATGCCTTTGGCGCGGTACGTGAAGGCACGCACCAGCATCGGCAGATTGACTCCCGCGACCCCCTCGATGCGGCCGGGGACGAGGAGCTTGGCCAGGAGGTTGCACGGCGTCGCGCCGTAGATATCGGAGAAAATCAGGACGCCGTCGCCAGTGTCGAGCGCCGCAACGCGTTCGCGAGCGCGCGGCAGCAACGTCAGAGGATCGTCGGAGGCGTCGACCGCAAAGGCCTCGAACTGCGCAGGCCGCGTGCCAAGCACGTGCGTTACCGCACCGACCAGGCTCTCGCCCAGCCTGTCATGGGCGACGATCAGAATGCCGATCATGCGTTCCTCGTCTTCGGCCACCGCTTGCGAGCCTGCGCGTTGGATCCGCGTTCACTCGCCACCGGGTCCGACTGCGACAGCAATGTTAGCACGCGCCGCCGCGCGGTCGCGCCATTGCGCAGTGCATCAATCAGCTTCGGCTTGCGGCGCGCTCCAGCGCCTCGACGAAACGGGCGCCGACGTCGAATCCCGACTGCTCGGTGATCTCGACGAAGCACGTCGGACTGGTGACGTTGATCTCGGTGAGGTAGTTGCCGATGACATCGAGCCCGACGACGAGCAGGCCTTCCGCCCACAGCACCGGTCCTAGCGCACGCGCGATCTCGATATCACGGGCGCTCAGCGGCTGCGCGACACCGCGGCCACCGACGGCGAGGTTGCCGCGTGTCTCACCGGGCTTCGGTATGCGCGCCAGAGCATACGGAACCGGCTCGCCGGCGATGAGCAGGATGCGCTTGTCGCCGGCCGCGATCTCGGGAATGAAGCGCTGCGCCATGACGCTGCGCGCGCCGTAGTGCGCCAGCGTCTCGATGATCACGTTGCGGTTGGGGTCGTCCTGGCGTACCCGGAAGATCGACGCTCCACCCATGCCGTCGAGCGGCTTGAGGATGACGTCGCGGTGCTTGTCGATGAATTCGCCGAGCAGCCTGGCGTCGCGCGTGACCAGCGTCGGCGCGGTGAATTCGCGAAAGCGCGTGATCGCCATCTTCTCGTTGTGATCGCGGACAGCGCGGGGTCGGTTGTACACGCGCGCACCCGCCG
>AR_comb_assmDRAFT_10012873_pt1 | contig 11235 bp, 8 predicted proteins | sample ArasoioldDNA_FD_10543 | JGI IMG/M metagenome (IMG submission 10543) | reverse complement strand
CCCGCGACGTTGTCCGCCTCCTTGATCAGCCCGTCCATCGCCGGGCAGTCTGTTCCAGTGGGGGTTTGACCGAGCGCCTTGAACACTTGGTCGAGCCGGCTCACTTGCCGCTCGGTCTCAGCCAAATGATTGCGCAAGCCTGAGGCGAGCTCGCGGTTGGTCGACTTCTCGATCATCTTCGGCAGCGACTTCACGATTAGATTCTCTGCGTAGTAGACGTCCTGCAACGAATGGAGGAACAAGTCCTCCATCGATTTTATGTCTTTGCTGAACAGACCCATTTCCGATGCTCCTTTGCGTGCTGAGGGGGCAAACGTCGAGCGCGCCCCAGGCAACTAAAAGCCGGAGACATCGTTCCGGTTCCCCTCGAATCTTGCGGCGCGAGAGCGGGCTCTCCCGGCGGATTAATGCTGGCCTCGCTGAGTTGCGATTTTGCCAGAGCCAGCCGATAGCGTTCGCTTTGGGCCTAACCGGAACTCCACCGTGGTCCAAGCGTTTTCGCGAGGTGTCGAACACAACAAGCCCAAGAAGGAGATATCTCGCATGTACAAGTATGTTCTAGTGGCAGCTCGCCGGCATATGGAGAGTACGCACATTGAGTCTGAGTCAATAACCAGTCGCACCGCTTAACGGTAGATCAATCTCACACTCAAGGCCATCAGGTCGAAAAGAGTGATTCACACGCGCGCCGGGCAAGCTGCTCTGAATAAGAGTGCGACCTAGGCCCTCACGGATAGGCGGGGCAAGGATAGGCCCATCATGTTCGCGCCATCGAAAGAGGAGCGTCTCGCTTTCTGTCTTCCAGCTGACCTCTATCTGACCACCTTCAACTGACCACGCCCCGTATTTGAGTGCATTTGTGGCAAGCTCGTGAAGAACAAGAGCCATAGGTGTGGTCACCTCAGCGGCAAGCCTGAATTTCTCACCCTCGACCTGAAGGGCGGCTGGACTTGGAGATAACGTCGAGACCAAAGAGTTTACTAGTTCCCCTAACTCCGCGCCCTCGGACGCCGTCACGCTGAGCAAATCCTGGGCTGAGGCAATTGCCAAAATCCGGCCACTCACCGCCTGTGTCATCTCGTCAACCGATCCGCCAGCCATGATGGTGCGCTTGCAAATTGAGTTTGTGATCGAGAAGAGATTTTTGATCCTGTGCTTTAGCTCGCGATTGATGAGTGCCAGCTGCTCGTCGTGATGCTGCAAAGCTTGATGAGCCGTCCGCAGCTGATGAATCAGCACAAGAATGATCGAGGCTAGGGCGAGAAAGAGAGCGAGGCTAAAGGCGTAGACGACGGGACCCTGTCCCGTGACGTCCACCCAGCTTGCCCCTGCGATAGCTGATAAGCCAAGAACGACGAGCCCAGGCCCCAAACCACAAAAATAGGCAGCTAGGAAAACTGCAGGAAAATAGGTGATGAATGGCAGGCGGTCGGGGACAATGTAATCCAGCAGTAATCGTGCTCCGAACGCAGCTGCGAAGATCAACAGCGCCAAAAAATAGTTCCGCAACCGACTGCTACTCATCCCTAGTCCTAACGGGATTAAATGCTCGAAGCTGAGTGCAGCGCCCGAGTCCCTGGGACGGTTCTTTTTTGCTCGGTTGGGTCGTGGGCAACGAATAAGACGGTGCAGGATGCCGGTTAATAAGAACGCATGCGGCTATAACGGGGTTGTCAACAACCGTGCGCGACCTGCGAGAGGCTTGCCAATCTCTAAATGATGTGAAGCAGGTAGAGTAACATGATTACAACGACCGGCACGCCAGCAACCACAAAAGAATAGGCATCAATTTCCTCCTTCGGTCTTCCGCGTACTTAACTGCGATTAGGCTGACTTGTTCCGTCCAGCAAAGATGCGAGGTCCACAGCCTCGGTACCATTTCGCACCTAACTTCTAGCAGTGCGGCGGATCCAGCGCCACGCTGGACCAGAGTTCATCGAGACTGGTGTCGTCGGGCACCTGCTGCGCCGCCTCGGCCGCAATCATATCGAAGATCACGGCGTCGATCTCTTAGGTCATCGGGATGTTGTGCATGCTCATAGCTCCCCTCTTTCTATTATCCGCAGAGATCCTTGGAGGTCTTCACCGCCCAGGTGATCTCGCGCTCGTTGAAACTTTGGCAGCTCCGGTAGGTCGGCGTAGCAGGCTCCATCGAGATTCTTCATATCGATGAGCCCAGGCGCTCCGTAAATCACGCGCAGATCAGTGAAGTTGGCGTCAAGAAGACCACGTTCCCAAAGGGAGCTGATTGTGGCTGGGCTACAGGCGCGGTCAGAACACGTCACTCCGTCATCGGGATGCCAGCCACTCGAGGTGCGTGTCAATTTAAGGTCGCTCCTCGAGTTTGGTTGCGCCCGCAATCTGCGGGCAAGGAGCACGGCCGGTTCATCCCATTAGCGGAATCGCGTCAGCCTAAGATCGGCGGCGCTACCGCAAAAGATCGAGGGTAGTGGAACGTACTATTTCCTGCGACGTTGGATCGATGACACTTCATTTTCCCAGCCGGAGCTAACTTCGATCTCGAAGAAAATCCATCATCACGACCACACGTTAGTCGTTGAGGACGAGTTTTTAGTCGGCTTCGGTTCGGACCCGACCGACAGGGCTGCGGGAAATTCGCCGCTCCCGGGGCTTTCAGTCGTCAAATGATAGGCCAAAGGATCGTCGCCGACGCTGGCGGCACAAATCTTCGCTTTGCGATCGCGACCGACACAAACGAAGGTTTGCGTGACCTTCGCTGTTACAGAAGGAGCGAATTTCGCAGCTTCCTGGCCGCACTCGAGAAGTTTGTGGACGATAGTGGCTGCCAAGAAAGCTGCAGTGGGATCGCGATCGGAGTTGCAGGCCCAGTCGACGATGGCGTCGCACAAATGACGGCCGGGAACTGGTGCATAAGCGAGGCAGAAGCTTCGGCGGCGCTCGGCGGCTGTCCAGCGCGGATCGTCAATGACGTGGAAGCAGTTGCGTTTGCTCTTCCAACGCTTCAGTCGGTGGACTATGCGCACATTGGTTCAATCGATGAGCCCTCGCAGCAGCAGCGCGTCATGCTGGCGATAAACGTAGGCACAGGATTTGGCGCAGCGGCGATCCTGCCGTCCAAATCCGGCTGGGTCAGCCTTTCTGGCGAACCCGGTCACATGAATTTTTGCAACCTGGATCAGACAGGCGGTACGCCGCCTAGCCCGTCGGTCGAGAGCATCCTTTCGGGCGCCGGTGTGGCGGCCTTGATCTCGCGCTTGGGGCACACCTCTTCCGCCACGTCGGCGGTGAAGGAATTCGGACGTGATGGGCGACTGGAAAATCCTCTCGCCCTTCACTTCTTCACCGAGGTTCTGGGAGATGTCGCGGGCAATTTGACCTTGGCGACGGGCGCCTGGGGAGGTGTGTTCTTCTGCGGCGGGGTGATCGACGCCTGGATTGAGCAAGCTGATCATGATCGCTTCAGGACGCGGTTTGAATCGAAAGGGGCTATGACCACGCGCATGCAGCGGGTATTTACCGGTGTGATCACCAAGCCGAACATCGCTCTTTTCGGGCTAGCTGGATTGTCGCTTTAGTTTCGACACGGTCATCGCGCACCCCCAGCCACGCCGGTTTCAGAGCGCTAAATTGCGCTGCGTAGCCAAAAGTCATTGTCGCTTCCGGCTACCTCCAATTGCTCCAATGATCTTAGGAAGTTCGTCCCCCAGCCCGCGCTGCTACCTCTCGACAAGTTGGCAAAGATACGGCTGTGCCGTTCGCGGCGCTCCGACAAAGGCATCTCGAGCGCGTGCTCGATGGCAGCGGCGACGGATTCCGAATCGTATGGATTGACGAGCAGCGCGTCCTCGCATTCTTCGGCGGCGCCTGCAAAGCGGGAAAGGATAAGAACTCCGGGATCCTCGGAATCCTGAGCAGCAACATATTCCTTGGCCACGAGATTCATGCCGTCGCGCAATGGCGTGACGAGCCCGGCACGAGCCGAACGATAGAGCCCGGCCAAGGCCGACCTACTATAGGCCCGGTTCACATAGCGAATGGGTGTCCACGACACTTCGCCATATTTTCCGTTGATCCGTCCCGCCGTCGCCTCGACCGCCTCTCGCAGGTCGTGATATTCGGCAATCTCCGATCGGCTCCTTGGCGAGATCTGAAGATAGGTCACCCGGTTGCGCCAATCGGGCCGATTCGAAAAGAACCGCTCGAAGGCTTCCATCCGCTGGATTAGTCCCTTGGAATAATCCAGGCGATCGACGCCGATCACCAGTTCTCGATTGCCCAGACTGGTGACAAGCTCTTGTACGAACGATGACCGAACTGCTCGGCGCGCGAGGCGCTCGAATTCCTTGGTTTCGATGCCGACGGGAAAGCTGCCAATGCGAATCTGTCTACCACTGTGGCTTAGCACTAGCTGATGGTCTGTGGCTTGGAAAACCCTGTTCCCGATCCGGCGGCTCTCGGTAATCACGTAGCGGACGAAATTCCTGACATCGCTCTCGATCTGAAATCCCACTAAATCGTATTCCAGCAATAAGGACATCAACCGTTCGTGATGGGGCAGGACCGTGATGACTTCGGGCGCCGGAAACGGAACGTGGAGAAAGAAACCCAAACGATTGGTGTGGCCGCGCTGGCGAAGCTCGGAGCCAAGCGGGATAAGGTGATAGTCGTGAATCCACACTAGATCGTCTGGACTCAGGATTTTGGAAAGTTCGTCCGCAAAATGCTGGTTGACGCGTAGATATCCGGTGAGATCGCGTCGTTTGAATTCGGCGAGATCAATTCGGTAGTGCAGAACCGGCCACAGCACCCGGTTGGCGAATCCATTGTAGTATTCCTCGTGATCTTCTTTGGAAAGGTCGGTAACGACGTAGGAGGAACCGGACCCCTCTATAGTGTGTGTTGTGACCTGGTCGCGAGGAACGACCTTGCCGCTCCAACCGAACCATACGCCTGGATTTTGCTTGAAAGTCGGAGCCAGAGCGACTTCCAGGCCGCCCGCGCGGTCAGCTCCGCCGGCGGTAGGCGTGGGGACACGGTTAGAGACGAGAATCAGCCGCGCCAATATCGATCCTCCCAGCTGCGCGATAGACGCATTGCCGTAAGTATCAATCCAGCCAACGAATAAGTTTGAGGAAAGTTGCCCCAAAGCTGACCGGTTTGGGGATGAATGTCTTCGGACAGCAAGCCATAGCGATTGCGATATCCGAGAGCGTCGATGAACAGTTCACGCGCCTCCTCGCGGCGACCGAGCCACCACCAGGCGTCGATGAGCCAGAACCGGCAGATGAGAAACGCCGATTCGGGCATCCCAAAGTCATCCTGGCTGGCGTAGCGCATCACGTGGTTACCGCGCAGGAGTTCGCGTTCTATTGCCTCGACGGTCCCCTTGAACCGAAGATCGCCAGAGTCCAAGAGACCAATCTCGGGCATTAGCAGAACGCTGGCATCGAGGTCGTCCACGCCAAAGGCGGCCGTGAACGCCCCACGCTTGTTGCTCCAGGCGTGCTCGAGCACAGTGTTCTGCATTTTTGCGGCGACATCCGACCAATGAGCGGCGCGGTCCCGCATATCCAAATGCGACGCGATCGCCGCCAGACGATTGCAGCCCGCCCAGCACATGGAAGCGGAATAGGTGTGAATTCTGGTGCGTCCGCGATATTCCCAAATACCGGCGTCCGGCGTGAACGCTGATGCGGCGGCTTTGACGCCCAGTGATTCCAGCAAACTGAATAGCCCTTCATCGCCCTGCCGCGGTAGTCGACGGTCGAAGAACATCGGCATAGCCGCGAGAATGATGCTGCCGAAGCTATCATGCTGAATTTGCTTCGCGGCCGCATTGCCAACACGGACCGGTCCATCGTTCCGGTACCCCTTGAGGTTCGCGGCAATGACCTCATCCATCGGCTCCGAAGGGACCACACTGTAAACCGGCCGGATATTTTCCTCGGAAGCGATACCAAGAATGAAAGAGATGAAGTGCTCCATAGTTTGAGTCGCGCCTAAGCGATTCAGTGCCTTGACCACGAAGTAAGCGTCCCGCAACCAGCAATGTCGGTAATCCCAAGTGCGCCCAGACCCCGGGGCTTCGGGTATCGAAGTGGTAAGCGCGGCGACGATCCCACCGGTCTCTTCAAAATTGGACAGCTTTAGAGCAATTGCCGCGCGGATAATGACTTCTTGCCAGTCATAAGCGATGGAGAGCCGTCGGACCCACGTCATCCAATAGTCTCGGGTGCGATCGGCAAACTGGCGGCACGTCGTAGCAATGTCGGCGGTCAGGGCCTCATCAGGCCCCAGCACCATGTGGATCGGTTTGGTCAGGACGAAAGGGGCCTCGCGCTCGATGAGTGAAAGGGGCCCATCCGTGGTGAGCCGGATCACCACATTGGTGCCGCGGAAACTGATGTGATTGCTGCCGAACGAGCGGTCGTTCATGGGGCAGCCGTACTCGCTCGTGGGACGCATGCGAATTGTAATGCGGGGCAAGCCGGCCACCGGCTCGATGATGCGAATGAGCTCGGGCGGCCGGAAGATGCGGCCGAATTGGCGGAAGCGTGGCGCGAAATCGGTGATCTTTACGGTCGCATTCTGATGATCCGTAAGAGTGGTGGAGACGACTGCGGTGTTGCGCTCGTAGTCCGACTCAAAGTGAACCATCCCATCGAGAACGACATCGCAGAATCCCTTTTCTTCGTCTCCGGCCAGCAAGCGGGAAAAGACCGGATCACCATCGAGGCGCGGGTAGCACCACCAGACCAAACGTGATGCCGGCTCGAGCAAAGCCGCCGTGCGGCCATTGCCAATGACGGCCAGATCGAGACCGAAGTCGTGGGTGCCCGAGCCGCCTTGGGCTTGTGCGGATTGGTCGGGCATGGGGGGCGTAAAAGCTAGTCGGCCTTAGCCGGGGCGGTGTACCAACGCTGCATGGTCCGTCCGATTCGAGGCCGGCAGACGGCGAGCGAATTGTCTCGCCGCAAATCGCTTTCAAGTAGAAGATTTGCCAATTCCGCAACTCCAGCGCTCCGAGGCGCCTTTGTGATCCAGTCGACCTTGGCCTTCAGAGCAGGAATGGCGTTCTCCACCGCTACGGCCCAGCCGCACGCCATCAAAAACGCATGATCGTTCTCCGCGTCTCCTATCCCCACTACGTTGTGAGGCGACAATCCCCACCGCGACAACGCGGCCTTCAGACCGGTCGCCTTGTTGACATTTGAGGGCAGCACCATCACTGCACCTTTGTTGAAGGCGATCTGCAGTTCGAGCCCGAGTTCGCTGATGGCGGTCAAAGCCGCGGCTTCGTTCGGTTCCCTGGTGGCGACGATCGATTGGCCAACGGCGAGGGGCACAACGCCCAAATCTTGGAGACGCTGTATAAGAGCGGCGGATGGCGGCTCGGCAAGTAATGTCTCTTCTCCCGTCGCCGGATCGAACAGAAGCGCACCGTTCTCCGCGACCACGAGGTCAAAAATCGCGATTTGGGGAAAGACATTGCGAAGTTCGGGGAGAATTCTCCCGGTCACGAGGAGCAGCTTGCGCCCTGAGGCCTTTACCGCCTCCAAAGCCTCAAGCGTCGGCTTGTCAACGCTGCCCGAGGTTGCCAGGGTCCCGTCATAGTCAGTGGCTAATGCTAAAAAATGCAAAGAAACTTCCTCGGTCGATCGTCGACGATCGGGGCTAAGGACTTGGCTACGATTCGCCAATTTTGCCGAGCGCCCACTTCCACTGCAACGTTACGCGCCCGGCGGTGCTTCCTCATCATATATGGTCGGAACGATAGCAACGCTGAGCGATATTGCAATAACCGTCTTAGGCGGCAATTTCTAGGCAACGAGCGCGAGACGAACTCCCCCCTGCACGTCGCTGATACTCACGGCGACCTTGTCCGACGCGCGGTGAAAATACAAAGTCGCGCTTCCATCGCCAACCTGAAGATCGCGTACCGTGACATGGTCGAGCCAGTTCGGTAGATGCGGCTTGGTTACTTCTATGATTTTGGCCGCTGCTTCGATCTCAATTCCGAGGCACGCCTGCAGTATGAGGAAAACGGCGCCGCTCGCCCAGGCCTGGGGCGTGCAAGCCGAGGGAAAGCAGACCGGTCCTTCACCGGCGCGGCGGGGAAAGCCGCAAAACAGCTCCGGCATGCGAAATTCGGGCAGCCCACTCGCCGCGTCGAACAGGCTCGTCAGTACGCGGCCGGCAGATTCCCGCATGCCATAACGGGCCAGTCCCGCAGCAACGATCGAGCAGTCGTGCGGCCAGACCGTGCCGTTATGATAAGACATCGGGTTATAGCGGCTTTCGCCGACGGCGACGGTCCGGACGCCCCAACCGCTGAAGAGCTCGGGGGCCATCAACCCGCGTGCGACGCGCATCGCCTTGTCCTCTGAAGCCGCCCCACAGAATAGCACATGACCGGCATTGGAGGTGCGAACCCGACATGCCCTCTTGGCTCCATCGAGGGCAAGCGCGTAGGTGCCAATCGCCTCGCACCAGAAGTGCTCGTCGAGGGCCGCCTGCAATTTAATGGCTTGCTGCTCGAGTTGTTCCGTGAAAGCAGGGTCGCCGATGGCGGCCGCAATACGGGCAGCAGCACGTTTTGCGGCGATCACGTAGGCTTGGACCTCCACCATGGCGATGGCGCCCTGGGCCAATTCACCGTTTTCGTGGAAGACAGAATCCTTCGAATCTTTCCACCCTTGATTGGTCAGGCCGCCTTCTACGCCGCGTCGATATTCGACGAAGCCGTCGCCATCGATGTCACCGAAATTGTCCATCCAATCGAGGGCTGCTCGAACCGCCGGCCACACCCGTTGAGCAAAAGCAACGTCATTCGTTCGCCTCAGGTAAGCGCCTGCGAGAATGACGAATAGCGGAGTAGTGTCGACGCCGCCATAGTAGCGGCCAAATGGCACCTCCCTTAAGGTCGCCATCTCTCCCTTCCGCATTTCATGGACTATCTTCCCGGGCTCCGAATCATGAAAGTCGGAGCTCTCGGCAGCCTGCAACGCACTCAAATAGGCGAGCACACCACGGGCCAGCGAAGGGTCGACCCACAACACTTGCAAGGCGGTGACGACCGCGTCGCGTCCGAACGGAGCACTGAACCAGGGGATTCCGGCATAGGGGTAGGGACCGGTATTGAGTTCGGTCACCAGTAAAGCGAGATCGGCCGCGGCGCGCTGAAGCAACGCCTCGAACGAGGCGTTCGAGGTGGCGATGGGCTTGAGCTCACGAATGGCTCTGCGCGCGGTACGCTTGCTGCCTTTAAGCGCGCGCAGAAAGGAGCCGCGATCGGGAGACGCCGGCGCGGCTGTACTGGACACCGTCACGATCAGGTGAAGACTCTGCCCTGGCGCGAGGTCGATCGGGATGCGGATGCGCTGGTCCGCGATCTCTACGGCTACCGAGAAACTGATCGCAGTCTGGCGAACCTGACCATCAAGACCTCGATACGACAAGGTGAGCGAATTGCTCTCGATTCGAGGCGGCAGAAGCTCGCCGCGCTTGGCGCGGGAGACTCCTCGAATCTCGAACACGTCGCGGAAGTCGGCGTCGACGTCCATATGCAGATCGGCCACGAGAGATTCAAGCGAAAAGTTTTGAACCCGAAGGGCCTCATAGAGGTTTCGGTGCCAAAGCAACCGGCGTCGATGAATCGCGATTTGGCCGGGCGGGACGAGCTTGCCCTTGTGGTCGTGAAACGCTGGGTTGGTCAAATGAGCGGTGAAGACGACATTGTCACGGCCGATTGTCCCGCCGAGGAGCTGCGGGATCGTGCCAGCAACGCGGAGGGTTAGTTTGGAGAGTATGCGTGTGTCGTCCTGGAAGAGGCCATCGGCGCCCGTGCTCGGACCGACGTGATGCAACAGGCCGTGGAAGTCGCCGGACGCATTGAACACGGCAAACAGATCGTCATGCTTGAGAACATGCAATGGTTCACTGCGGAGCAGCGCCGGCTCCGCAAGTTCAATGGCCTTTCTCGTGTCTTCGCCCATGCGTCTGGTGTCAAGCGGCGCGGCCGCGTCTGCGCAAGACCATGCTAACCCGTCACTCGTGCCGCAGGCGGAACCTTGTCCCGCGTTTCCTTAGGCGCCGAATGAACCGCGGCGCGACTCGCAGTGGACACCTGCCTTTCGCGTAGCCTGTTAACACCGTCGGCCAAACCCAGCACGCTTCGATAGGCTACCTCATAGCCTTGCGCCATGACTTCGACCGAGAAGCGGTTCTCGAAGTCCGCGCGAATGCCGGCGCGATCAAGCGTCTTGAGAGCCATAACGGCCTTGCAAGCTTCTTCGACCGTCTCGACGACGAAACCGTTTATGCCGTCTCGGATCACTTCGGGCACGGAACCGCAATTGAAAGCAATCACTGGCGTGCCGCAAGCCATGGCTTCGATCATCACGAGACCAAAAGGTTCAGGCCAAGAGATCGGGAACAGCAGGCCAAGCGCGTTGCCGAGGAATTCCGACTTCTGGGCTTCCGCGATTTCCCCGATGAACTCGATGCCAGGCGCATTCAGTAATGGGGCGATATGCACGTCACAATAGTCCCTGTCCGCCACATCGATTTTGGCCGCGATCCGCAGCGGCAGGCCAGCCTGGTGGGCAATCGCAATCGCCCGATCGACGCCTTTCTCGGGTGCAATCCGGCCTAGGAAGGCGAGGTAACCGCCCTTGGCCTCAGGTGAGAAGGCGTATTGCGATTTCGGGTAGCCATGATGGATGGTCCTGACCCACCGCAAATGGGGAAGCGGTTGTCGCTGGCTGCTGGAAATCGAGACTAGCGGATAACCCGGAAAGTGCCGATGCAGGCTACGCAAGTCGGCGATGTCTTGGCGTCCGTGAACCGTGGTGAGGGTGCGGTCGACCATGTCGGCGAATAGCGGCAGGTGGAAGCAGTCAAGATGGAAATGGAGGATGTCAAAGCTGGCAGCATGCTTCCGCACCTCTGCGAGCATTGATAGGTGTGCGGGAATATCCCAGGACAGATGCTCATCGAGTCGGAGCGCTGTCTTGCGGCAGGCGACAAGCCGCGCATCGGTCCGGCTGTCGCCGCTCGCAAACAGCACCACCTCATGTCCCCGGCGAACGAGTGCGTCGCTCAGATGCGCCACGACCCTCTCGGTGCCTCCATAGAGCTTTGGCGGGACTGATTCATAGAGGGGAGCAATCTGGGCAATCCGCATCGATGCGATCCTCGGTTTCAGGACCAACGATAGTTCACCCAGGTGGCGAGCATTCTGTCGTCAAAGAG
>AR_comb_assmDRAFT_11769543_pt1 | contig 11236 bp, 6 predicted proteins | sample ArasoioldDNA_FD_10543 | JGI IMG/M metagenome (IMG submission 10543) | reverse complement strand
CAGAGTCCAATCAGAAGCCTAAGTAAGCGTAAAAAGCAAACCTTTTTTCTTGAGTTTATTGAGAACCATCCGTGTAGAATCTGGTATCATTGACCTCTGAATACCAAATTCATTAGCATCTAACTTCTTCCATGGCATCGATTTATCCTTATTACTTCCCCGTGCTCCACTAAAATCTTCGATCATTTTTACACAAGTCAAAACAAAACAATTCCCGCTTCATTAGAATAAAAATCGCAACTTTTTTATTGAATAGAATCAGAATCTTCAAAAGAATGATAATCACCACGACTTTCTTCCTTGCGAGGTTTCACAACATTTCTAGGTGCTGCGATAGCTCCAACACAGCCGCAATGACCAATCTGAACAATACCCATTTTCGGGTCGTTGTTAGTTACGAAGGTGAAGAAGGAAATATAGAAGATGGAACTGAATCATAGAGTTTCAAAGCGGAAAAGAGCGGGAGACGAAACTGTTGACGTTCGGAGGGAGAAAGGGAGATCTCTAATGGAGCCATAGCAGGGACGGCAATAGACTAGAGCTTTTGATGAGACGCCGAAAGAACCATACGCCATTGAAGAAAGCTTATTGAACATATCACGACATTACGAGAGTCGGAGAAGAAGAAGCTAAACAGATCGGAATCTTAGAAGGAGAGATGCCTTTGGGGAAGAAGATAGTTGAAAATAATAAGATATGAGGCCTTTAAAGCCCATTAGAAGGATAACTTTTTATTGGGCCCGTCCATAACGGTCCAGTCCTGATTTCGATTTAGGTAAGTCCTGATATAGATTTACAGTTACTGCTAAAAAATTGGTATGTGTGTGTTTGGTGAAGTATTAGTTCATGTTAATTCAATATATATGTTTTTATAAATAAAATTAAAATTCGGTCATTTTTTTTTTGAAGTGTATTCGGATTTGGTTTCGTGTATAGAAAAATAATTACACATTCTATCCATATTTTAGTGTAGTTTGTATTTTCTTATAAGATTTAATTTATTCGAATTAAATTGGATCGGTTTAGTTTGTCAGGAACCAACAGTTGTAAAACAAATCCAAACACCGAGCTGTGTTCAAGTCTTTTAGATCATATCTTCTGAACAGAAAATATGACAACAAACAGAAATTAAGGGTAATAAAGTAGAATACAATTAAACTTTTGTAAGTTTAAAACATACATGAACACATATTGTTCCTAGTTTGTGTTTCCTAAACTCATTACGAACACTTGCAAAAGGTTATGAAAAGTTTATAATTTTTCAAATTTAAAAAGTTTCGATAATGTATATATTATATGTACAACCTACAAAAGATATAAATGTTCAATATATGTTGATACCTTGACGGTCTTACTTTGTTAATGGATAAGCCAAAAAGGTGTTATTTTATCAAATTAAAGGGAAAGAAGATTAGACTACTTTCACAATGACCCTAAAAATTACTTGTAATAGAAAATAGAAATATAGTAATCATGATAACATAACCAAACAAATGCAGGAAACTAAAGTAATAAGATCGTGTCTAGGGCTTATAGGTCAGTGGTCAGACCACTTGTTTGGCTCGTACGACACCACTTCCCTACAATATGAGCCATATAGTTTTAAAAACTATTGAGAAAATTGGAGGGATATATTAAATAAAAATAGATCGAAAACCCAAACAAAAAAAGAGAGGGAGATCTAATTAAAACTCGATCGAAAGTACACAATATGATGATCGAAAAATGTTAGACTTAGTGCAAAAACTATTGAAATAAAGATTTAACTAAGCAGTCCTACCATAATGCAAAATCATGACATGATCAATAGTTGATGAGTCTCGAAGCAAAGTGAAAGAGTAAGATGATGATGATTTTGGAGTCCATATGGAATCTCTTACATGCTGCATCGTCAACAACGGCGATAATTGTTGTCCTCTGCATCTTATTTCTACCTGTTTCCATCAAGCAAACCAAAATTGGAGTCAAAATCACATCATTATCCATATTATGTGCTCGTGTGTGTGACATGAGACGCTAATGGTTAGAGTAAGTGTGGTTTCGACAATTTAAATTGTTAAATGTAAATTAAGTAATTTTTGTTGTCGATAGAAATTACATCTTTTATTTTTCGGATTTTTAAAATAATTAATATATTGTTGACATGGGTCTATAAAATACAATTGGATTGAACCGTGAACTCTGATCTGGAAACTTGACCGGTTAGAGATAGCGTTGCGTGTTGGGATTTGGAAACGTTGCATGGTCTATACTATAACTAGTGGTAGTTAAACAACTTAACTTAAGTTTATGTGTTTTAACCGTTCCATTGAGGAAACTTGGGCTTGTTAGTCGTAGTAAGAATTATGTAACGTACACCTTACCCTAAAATCTCAACTTTTCCTCGACTTGACGCCAAAGATATGAAGTAAAAGTTGCACAAAGGGAAAAAAAATACGAAGTGGAAAAACAAATTTCAAAAGTTGACACTGAATAAGATCATCTCAAACTATTTGTGGGCTAATTTTGTAATATATATATATAGGATCTTGTTTTACTTTTAATATTGTGTAATCGAGTAGGAATTCTTTTTAATAAGATAGCACCTCAAAATCATGTTTCCATGCACGCCGGCAATACGCTTGCTTTTACTTCGTTCCTATATATGCGTCATTTTTGTAGATTATAGTTGAATTTTATGCGTCAATTCTCACGATGTTGTGAATTCATATGAAAACAGAATGATACACCAAATGCAAGGTTTTGCAATCATTGTTCTATACATCAAAAAGAACATGTAACTGTTTCTTTTATGTAATCAGACAAAGTTTTGTATATTTTGCTGTTGAACTGTCAAGCGTTTAGTGTTTGATTTATTAAATGAGAAATACATTATTTTGAGTTCTATTGTAGGAACGTGATTGGTTGGTGAGGAGATGATCAAGGCATTTCAAAATTCATGAAACTGCCCCACTTAGGATTATGATGCGACATTTTACACAAACCCCATATTAGATATCTATATATGCTACTATATTTAACGAGAAAACAAGATAATAGCTGAGCTTAGCAAGCATAAGCATGACGACAGGTTTACGGTAATTTTGTTTGCCTTTTACATGCATCATTATAACAATTCCACTAAGAAAATTTAACCATGGATTGGAGATTAGCTGTTCAAGGAAAATTATGTATTTTGATAGAGCGGTCGAGATTTCTTATAGTACTAATTAATAATTTTATATATATTTCAGAAATAGTTATATTTATTATGATAGGTAATTCCCTTAATTTATAGAGTATTAACAATTTTAAAACGTTTATAAAAATAAAAAAAATAAAAAAAACACACCTTTTATTATGTAGACATATGTCTGGTTCTTACCAAAATTTCTGACGGTAATTAGTTAACACTTAACACACACGAAAATTTAGATATGGCATGTCCTATTTTGAGACACTAACATAGTGATCATTACTTTACTTTTTCTATTCATCGACACACACCTTAATTTTCAAAACCTATATATAGTACTTGCCGTAAAAAATAATGTAGTGATTAAAGAGAAAATGTCTCTATAATCGATTCCTAAGCAAAAGAATCATGCACAATATTAGCATGACTTAATTCGAATTTTCCATAGATGCATTAAAATGTTTAAGCTAATTTGATTGACTTTTAAATGTATCAACTAACTGACTAGAAAAAGTATGAAACTATCCAAAGATCATTTAGGGAAACTTTTATATGCTTGTGAGTGGGAAAGGCAATATTTTTGGCTCGACGGAAAAGACAAACTTAGCCATGCATGCATCAATGCTCTCAAATCACGTTTTTCATCAAATGATTATTAGAATGAGAATTTAATATGTCACCTATATATATCTCTATGTCTATCATGCATCAGTGTAGTTAAAGTATCAATATAAAATGTTTTATACTAACAATACATTTATTAGTCGGACCAAATATCAATATATTCTTGTGACGAACATACTCACGAAAATAAACAAAAACATGAGAACTTAAGCATTGAACGAAAAACTAAAATTTCCATGGCTATCTATACTTTGTGTGACATTCAACTTCCTCGTAATTGTACTTTGTATGAAATTCAACTTCTCCATATAATTGATTTTTGTGAAATAAAATCATGTTATATTTAGGGTTACTTGATAACCAAAATATTTAGATTTTTAGGTCCAAAAGTTTCTCTGACCATGGAAAATAATTTGCTAAATTAGCTAGTCACTTTATACTATCGCTAAAACATGCTGTTTTTTTAAAGATTATATTTGTACACCAATTGAACTCAACAATTGATGGTACGTATAAAATTTCAAGAATATTCATTATCAAATTATGAATAATGAATGTGCTTAGTATAAATTAATCGCTAGTCTCGAGTCTCGACCATCAACTAACGCAACTACAGTTTTTTAAAAAGACTTAGCCATTTATCCGACGTCCAAAATGATGTTTAGATGTTAAATACAAAAACGTTATTGAATGGTCGTTTATTAGACATTATTTTTTGAAAAAATATTTATCATGTAGAATGAAATATCACGCGTTTACTAAATTAGCAAGCGTATATTATCACTTTAATAAATTAGCAAACGTATTTTACTGTACACACACACCTATACATGCAATTGATTCTTGTAGGGCACAAGAGTTCATATAATCGCATGAACATGTATTTGTGAGCCTAGCGAGAGGGACATGCAATATAGATTATAGTAATTTCTGATTAACGAGAGCATCTAAACACACATACGCATGTAAGCTTTTTAAGTTTGGATTAAGATATCCTTTCTTTTCTGGTTTCTACTATTCTCAAAGCAAGCATGCCTGCTGACTCAGACTTATTTTTTATATTTTTCTTAATAAATAATCACTACTATAAATCATTATTAATATAACAATATTATGGCATGAAACTAATGAAACGGCCAGTTATAGTTCCCCTCTCGTTTTCCAGTTTCCTATGAGAGAATTAATAACAACAACAATTATTATCATAATTATTTGATAAGGTAGTGGGTACTTCGAGAAACGATCAATCAATAACGTTTAATTTTCAAAAGCGATAAAGACTGATTTTTGGTTGATCATAATTCTGATTAGAAAGTTGCTTAGGAAAAATATTAGTTTGATGCTTCATTATAAGCCTAAAATATTCATTTTTGCTTATACTAATTAATTAATTGAACACAGAAATAATTGAATTCATAAATTCGAACCCGAGGTTATTCATGATTATTAATTAGATTTGCACCTAATTAAGGATGTCATGTAGCTCTCAAAATTCAGAATGTGGTTTTCACTCAACTGTATTACAATATATAATTTGAATATCTATAGCCTAAGACTTAAAACTGAACTATATAAGTTAGCGAAGTTACGACACTATGACATCAGACTTGTGACCTAATAAGTTGGGGATTTAGTTCCAATGTCATTTTCATCTCGCAGCCCCTAAACTTGGAAGATAAAAAACGTATATAAAAGAGTTGGAGTTTAGATATTTACCTCAGATTCGCTATCCAATTCAAGTTTCTTCATGAGGTACTTAATTAACAATCTAACAGTGATTCTCCCATCTCTTATCCATGCAAATTGAAAACAAATTTGTTAATTAGAATATAATTAACAGAAGAAACTCCCCTAAACAAAGAACTTTTATAACGCATGAGACAAAAAAATAGACTTACTTGATTCTCAAGTAGCTTTTATTTACTTGAGGCAAGAACGGTTCCCTTTCCCTGCGTTCACAAATCCAACGTTATAAAACATATACATGCACATGCGTTACATACTAAAATAAATAGAATTTAACTAAAAATGAATCTAGAAAGAAAAAAAATACTTACTGAAATTGTGAAGCTTGAAGAAGAAACCAAAGACCAGAATGTGGTCTTCTTGGAGGATCAAGAACCCTAAACTCAGAGCTTGGTCCAGCTCCTCCCTCATCCACACAACAGCTTCTTGAAAGACTATTATTATTAGTGACGTCACGGTCACTCAATGATGACGGTCTAAACGGCGCCATATATTGAGGTATCCACGGCTTTGAAGATGGAAACGAAAAGCCGCGATTTAATAACGTTTGAGGCTTCATTAATTGGTGGTTGTAAACCAACGACGGTCCACGCATCGTCAATAACTGATCATGATGATATGGCAGCTGCAACGGTTGCGTCGGTAGGTGATCTATACTACTACTAACCGCGGTTGAGGATGAAGAGAACAAGCTCAGCTCTAATGAATTCTCTCTTCCACTTCCGTTTTTGCTACAACAACGTTGGAGCTTATACGAGCCATCCGTGTTCTCCTCAGGGCCTATACCTAAGCGGAGCCAAGATTTGTCTTTATTATCGTCTACGTTAATAGAACAAACGACGTCGTTCTTTGGGGCCGTTCCGTCGTCTTTCACTGGAGAAGAAGAGATGTTATAATAATCAGTAGAACCTGGTGCTGGATCGGAGACGGAACATGTATCTCCACTAGGATCTTGATTGTTGGTAGTTGTTTCTCTCATCATCATCGAGTCCGTGAAACCGCCGTAAACACCGAAAAGCGTTGAGGATTCAAGAGGAACCATATTGGTCATATGATCTCAGCATGAGTCATATATGGAGGGGTTATTGAAAAGTGAGAAGAGGGGTTAGAGAAGGTATGGTTTTGTGGAGAAGAAATGATTCTCATGAAGAAGATAAGGGTTTTGTTTATTTATTTCCTTTTAATTATTTAATATACTACATAGTTTTTCAATAATTTTAAATGCGTAGGGTTGTGAGTGAGAGAGGACGAGGAAGAGAAATTATTCCTTTGAAAATCTTACTTTCCATTAATTCTCTTTGTTTGGAAGCTTGTGGGAATGTAAGAAAGAGAGAGGGGTGTGATGGTCTCTCTGTCTGTCAGATTTAATTCAATAGAAATATCTGAAATTATGAAAAATTTCATGTACGTAGAGATCATATATACGTAATGTAAAAGTTTATATAATTTAGGACTACACTTTTTCTTTTTCTTACTCAAAATGAATAAACAATATTAATTATTTCTGTAAAAGTTTATTTGGGTTTTATTGACTTTAAAAGGACGAAAGGTATTCCTTATATGAAAAAAGGATGAAATGGGGTGTGTGATCGATCCAGCTAATCGCTTTTTTAAGGCCATGTTCCGAGGACAAAAAATTGACAGACAAAGTTATTATTTTGTTTTTAAGGGAATTTAATTACTAATATCCTTAGAAAGTTTATTTTTAGCCCTAATTGGATGGATTTCTAATGAGATTTTTGGGATAATTTTAAGCTGTTTATTTCTTTCAAGTTGGTTTTCTCTTTTATTTTATTTTGGTAGAAGGGAAAATTTCTAAGGATGTGCTCTCAAGTCAAATTTAGTTCTTCATTGTACTGATCTTTCAGACCATAATCCATGTTAATTTGTATATTATTTCGATATTATTTTATCAAACAATTAATTTGCTATACAATAGAGTTATTCATCACATGAGTCTTTTAGAATTTTTGATATAATCTTACACAAAATACAATAAAGACCATGCATTTTTTTACTGAAAAGGAATAAAAGCACCTGTTATTGATTAACTTTTAACGCACAGAAGTTCATGTTAATTTAACTTTTAATCCGAACCATGTTCCATACATGTAAGAAGATCATATATATATGTACGTTCCATTTTTGTTGTAATGATCGTCAACTAATTTAATCTTCAATTACGATCATTGCAATCTCCTTTTTGTTTTCTATAAAAATCACTCATTTCCTAAAACATTTCAACAGTCTTACAACTTTATCTTTTCATTAAAGTCTTATGAAATAACATCATAAGTTAATCATGTGTATCAACTATCAACCCTAGCAAAAGAACTTGTGAATATCGAGGCGCTAATGTTATACTACTACAAGTTATATTTATAACTACAAATCACAGTCTGCGTAGAAGTATTTTGGTCCTAGGAGTTACAGTAAATTATATTGAAAATTTCTATATTGTAGTATTAGTTTCAGCTTGAAAAACTAAATATTGATTTAAGAAAAAACTTTCTGGTATATATTTCTATTATCTTAAATAAGTTTTATAATATTTATCAAAATGGATAATCAATTATAATAAATGCATTTTCACTGCGACGCTTATCTAGTGATTGATGGTTTTTGATGTTAATAATGTGTAAAACAAAGGTACGTGCATCTTGTTTATTTTTGTAAGATTGTTTTAAAAAAATATATGAAGGAGTACTTGAGTTGCACTTAATTACACATATGCATAAACAGAGAAAGGGTGCATGAGTGACTTGATAAGATAATAAAATATATCCTTTAGATTAGAAATGAGGCAAGTGGAATGGGCAGAGAGTGGAGAGGAATATGATGACAATATCTGTCAAAATGTCAATAATAAGATAGATTACTTGGAATTTTACATAGAATATAGTACTAATATATATACATGCATGATGGGAAGTTGAATCAAACGAAAAGGAAACCATAAAAGGGAGCGTGAAGAGAGAATGAAAGGCTAATAATAAAGAAATGATGCAAGGGAAATAAAGTAGGAGTAGAAATTGGTAAAGCATGGATTCTTTTTTTCCTTTTTAATATATGTAAGGGAAAAATGTGGGTTATATATTCGATGGTTGTAGGATGACATGAATATACAAAAGAAAACCCTAAAATGGTATAATTAAAATCAAAAAAGAAAGAGAAAAATAATGAAAAAGAGAGTTGGGCATGCATGATGGTGTTTGGTATCCCCATAGCCCGAGGACCCAAACCACAGACGACGTGGGGACTCTTCTGCTCTTTCTCTGAACTCCATGTGACCCCCACCCGATTGTTTTTACGTATATACATGGGAATATATACATATATATAACCAGACCTAGTAGCTATAGATCCAGGACCGAAACCCAAATCACATTTATAAAACCGAATATTTTTGCTATTTAAGACGTCTATCTATAGTAAGCAGTAGCAAAGGTGAGACCACAATAATTGTCGTCGATAGTGAAACTCAAATCTTTAACTTGGAATCACATATAACAAGTTTTCTATCATTTCGAACAAATTATTCAATTACACATTCATATACATAACATTTTTTTTTCTTCCTGATTATATACATATACTTTGCACTCCGAATGTTTTTAGATTTTGTTCTATCCGTACATGCATGCATCTAAGTTGTCTATAATTGTGAAGTCGTCTTTGCTGCCGCTGTCACTTTCTTACCTTCCGAAGAGCTATTATGTGCTTTTTGGATCAATATCAACTGAAATTATACCACAAATATAGTCTATAGTGGTCGACAAAAAAGGTAGACAACAGCCGAATCCTAAGGGGGAGTATTTCTACGTATCAAGTTCGCGTTTTGACAGTAAATAAAAATGAAATAACTTAATTCGATATGTTCCTGTCTTCTTGAACTTGGAACATATTATGTATCGAATGTTTGAAGCTTCTTGATAATTCAAATATAAAAAAAGAACTTTTATGATAATATACGAAAATGTCTATGTATTATAAGCTCATAGTTTATTTGATTCAAAAATAAACGATCATAATAGTTCATCCCTAATATCTGATCATAAATGTATATTTTCGCTTAGCAAACTTCCCAATGAAATAGATCGAAGTATATACTTTCCCTAAACTAGAAGATAATTACTGATAATTTATGAATGTTTAGTAAAACATAACATTTATTTTGTTTATTATGATCTTATACCAAAAACAAAAACAAAAAAAGATTTTTGTGACGGTGATAACTATTAACTGATAAACATGAGTCCAACGTACGTAGAATAAGAGTGATCTGGTGATCTACTAACTTAGCAGCTGATTAATCTTAGTGAAATATTATAAGAAACATTATTACTAAAAATCGTTGCAAAAAGTTAGCGAAATTTTGACGTAGCAACGACTGATTGACTATTTCGTTGTCATATCTCGCTAATTTAATGTAGTAATATAGAAAAAGGGTTTTAAAACAGAATAAAGATAACTGTGTAGTAAGGAACCTTTTTGAGCATGCATATTAGATGCGATCGGAATACTCATATTGGTGTAGCATTGTCTTTTTATTTGGTAAAGGCACTTTAGTCCAACCTGAAATTCGCGAGCATGTAAATTTATTTTTAACTCGGCTTGGTCAGATCCGTTTTCTCTCGGATTTGTATTTCAAAGTCCAGTCCAGCCTAGATGACTACAAGATAAACCTGAGTATTGTCAGGAACAACACAGATTTTAAACATTTACGAACCAATTATTACAAAAAAATATTAAGTTAACTTAAATACAAAAGTGAAAGAACCCTAGTATATATATATTAAATCCAAATATATATATAAGACTCACAATAAATGGTATATAAAAATAAAATAAAAAATGATATTTCTTTGTTTATAATGGTATGTTTTTCATACGAACGCTTTAAAATCATGTCTATTAATGTCAATGATGGTCAAGGTACATACAAAACAAACTCTGAAACGAAAGTTTGGAATTCTTTTCCATCTGGTTTATTACATAGGTTTGATATTCTTTCGAGGTTGAGGATCCATAGAAATGATGTTACAACTCGCTTAATGTTAGACATCATAGATAATCACTATAGTTATGGGTGAGGAGTAGAGCAACGTAACACCTAAGTCTCCCAACTTTTAAAGACACCCATCTTATCTGAAATTAAACAAACAAAACTCAAAAGGAACATTATCACATCGTTCGAAAAACCATAACATTCTTAAGAGATAAAAAAAAAAAAAAGATATGAACAGTTGGAAAAATCATAACATTCTCAAGATAAATAATACATGAAGTGGTACATAATATGAAGCCAACATGTGAGTATGTATGAAGACTCCAACACCAACCATGAAATTTTGAACCTGAGTAAGATGTTGCTTCTTGAAGAGGTTCATGTCTCTATGTGATGTGAGAAAAAGCACTAGAATCACGAGTCCATCCTATTCATTGCAGACCATATAGATTAACATAACAGCTAGAGCTTTAAGAATTTAGCCACTTTCTGAAAGTGACTCCAACATTTATAAATTACAATGATTTGAAGAGGTCGGTAGAACCTCGATTGTTTTTTGTTTCTCAAAGTTATTTTGGTTTGATATAGCCTGTAGGCCATGTTGAGGAAATCCACGACGCCCAAGAGTAAAAGAAGTTCTCACGACCTTATAACCCCTAATCCCTATCAAGTACTTCATCTGC
>AR_comb_assmDRAFT_10221561_pt1 | contig 11237 bp, 9 predicted proteins | sample ArasoioldDNA_FD_10543 | JGI IMG/M metagenome (IMG submission 10543) | reverse complement strand
TTACCGGGCATCGAAGAATTTGTTGAATATGGATTGCAACGCCGCACCAACATCGTTGTCTACAACAATTTTGATGAGATGCAACAATCCAACATCGGCCTCGGTGTTGAATGGCAAAGTACCGGTGGAATCACCAAGCTGGTTAATAATAAAATGCTGGTGTACTTTGACGGTAATCACGATAACCTAAAGCGCCAGATACGCCAGGGTATTGCAAGAGTATTAGTGGAAAACATATTGTTCGGTGATGATCTCGGCGAGTTTGCTGCTAACCAGGCATTGCTTGATCTTCCGAAATGGCTTACCGATGGTTATATTTCTTTCGCTGCAGAAAACTGGAGTCCTTCTTTGGATGATGATCTTCGGGGAACAATGCTTGCCGGTGATTACAGCAATTTCTACCAGTTTGCATTTGAAAAGCCGGACCTCGCTGGTCATTCGTTCTGGAAATATATTGCCGACAAGTATGGCAAAAGCAAAACAACGTATCTATTATATCTTTCCCGTGTTTATCGCAACCTCAATGCCGCCTCTCAAAAAGTTGCGAAGAAAAAATTCAAGGATATATTGAAGGACTTCATGATTGAAGTGCCACAAAACTATTACAAGGACATGCGTGGTCGTCGCAATACACCGAAAGGCCAGTTGTCCATCAGTGAACCCATCGGCAAAAAGGACTTTATCCGTTTCAATGCCAACCCTATCCCACGAAGCTTTACTTACGCCGTGGTTGAATTCAAGCAAGGTGTTTATTCGGTTGTATTAATGGAAAACTTTGTCAATCGCAAAGTGTTGCTGAAGTTTGGGCACAAGGCAAAAGAAGATGAAAAGAATCCTAATTATCCCATTCTCGCCTGGGATGGGAAAGGCACACGCCTCGCCTGTCTTTACAGTAAAGAAGGTAAGCTGAGATTATTTGTGTACGACATGAATACAAGGGTCAAGATGATTCAGCAGGAACTGCCGATGTTTGACCAGGTGCAGGACATGAAATATATGCTCGATGCCAACACACTTTTGTTAAGTGCCGTACGTAGCGGGCAAACGGATATCTACACGTATAAAATAGATAAGCAAACCATCGAGCAAGTCACCAATGATGTGTATGATGACCTGGATCCTTCATTTGTAGCATTCCCCAACAAAACGGGAATCATGTATGCGAGCAATCGTCCTTCAGCTAATGCGGCTACCAGTGATGATTCATTGCCTTCAAAACGTTTCAATATTTTCATGGTTGACAACTGGAACCAATCGGAGTTCAAACAGATATCGCAGTTGACAGCATTAAGATATGGCAACGCACGTTTTCCTTCACAATACAACACGTCCCATTTCACTTTTGTAAGTGATGAGAATGGCGTCAATAACCGCTATGCCGGTTTTTTCAAAACGGAAAGAGCGGGTTTAGATACACTCGTTTTCATCGGCGATGAGATACTACGCAATCCACCGGTCGATTTAGTAGACAGCGTACTGAAAGATTGGAACAAGAATGATATCGATTCCGTTGGATTTGTTTCCGTTACTCATGACTCTTCCTACGTTTTCCCGCTTACAAATTATCAAAGCAGCTTGCTTGAAACAAGAACAGCTGGCGACAACCAACAAGTAAGTGAAGTGGTAAAACTGGGAGATGTAAAACTCCTGTATCGGCTAAAAGTGGACGAGGTTACATTACATAGTTATGGAAGCCGCGTAAGGATGACGCCAACAGAGTATATGAAACAAGTGATGGATGCAGAGAAGAAGGCCCAGATGAAAAGCTTGCAGATGGAGGAAGAGAATCAGCCTGATTCTACTAAAAAGCAAAATGACTTTTTCATTAATGAATTCCAGAATGATAAAGATACAGCTAGCAAAAAGGGACAGGTGGTAGAAGCTGAACCTGTAGCCCGTCAACCTGTATTACGCAAAGCAAAGTTGTATGAATACCTGCCCCGTAAATTTTTTGCAGATTATGTGGTGACTGGTTTTACAAATTCTGTGTTTGCCGTTAATAAATTCCAGACATATGGTGGCGGCGCTGGTCCGATATATTTATCAAATGGAAGCGACTTCAACGGTATCGTTAAAATGGGTACCTCAGACCTGATGGAAGATGTGAAGTTTTCCGGTGGGGTACGCCTGGCGCCTAACCTTCGTGATAACGATGTAATGTTTGAGTTTGCTAACCTGCGCAGAAGGATCGACTGGGGATTTTTGTATTACCGTGCTTCCAACCAGATCAGTTTTGAACAGGCACCACAATTTCTCTTTAAGCAATACACTAACTATTATCTCGCCCGATTTAAACTTCCTTTTGATAAAGTAAGAAGTTTACGGGCAACCGTCGGTCCCCGTTTTGACAGGATTGTGGTCACTTCACGCGGACGTAGTTCATTGGAAGCTGAAGATGGAAAAGCAACTTATGGACAGGTCAGCCTCGAGTATGTTTATGATAACACAATTAATCCCACAACGAATATCTGGCATGGGTTACGTTACAAAGTCTTTACCGATTGGTTTACTCAACTGAACAATATCGGTTCAAGTGAAGGAAGATATCTTTTCAATGCGGGTTTTGATGCACGTCATTACCTGCCTTTGTACCGCAACCTGATCTGGGCAATGAGAGTAGCCGGTGATTTCTCATGGGGCAATCAAAAAGTAATTTACTACCTGGGTGGAGTGGACAACTGGTTCTCTCCGAAATTCAATAACGCCAACAGGCCCGACCCGGATGTAGATTATGCTTATCAAACATTAGCTGTCAATATGCGTGGATTCAGACAAAATGTGGCTAATGGTAATAATGCAGTTGTCATTAACAGTGAAATTCGACTTCCTGTATTCTCTACTTTCTTCAACAAACCGATCAACAATGCATTCCTTCGCAACTTCCAGTTGGTTCAGTTCTTTGACCTGGGTAATGCTTGGAATGGAAAGTTTGACAAGATCGAAAGACCCTCAGTGGTATATGGTAATCCACCAGTAACCGTGAAGATCAAAGCCGGTGGTATTGGTCCATTGGCTGGCGGTTATGGATTCGGCGCCCGCAGTACTTTATTAGGTTATTTCCTTCGCGTTGATGCAGCATGGCAGATGAATGGCTTCTTCCGCGGAAAACCTATTTGGTATTTCGCAATGGGACTTGACTTTTAATCCGGTCTGACGGTCCCCGTCTGACCGTTGGTTAAAAAATAATAAAGTCTCCGCAAACGCGGAGACTTTTGTTCATAGGGAATACGCAAAACCAACCAACTTAGTTCACACAGATGCTATTTTCTTTCCGGTTATTAACGGCATTTCATTTCTCCTGATCACTGCTTCAGCTTCAAAAAAGAAATGAAGTGTCGTATTGAAAAAATCTTTTGAGGTGAATCCTCCTTTTTTCAAAACTTTTGAATGGTGAAGCCAGACAACCGAAATGGTGCCAATCATTAAAATGAAATGCCAGCTGCGGGCAAAGAATTTGCCCAAAGAACTTTTCCTTTTGTAAGAAGGACATAATGTGTGGCATTGAAAAGCAATATGCTGATCTTCATCTTTGAGTATTTGTTTGCATATCTTCTTCAACAATGTTGAACCGGTGGCTTCATGCAAAGCCACATAATAGACTTTCGAAATGATCTCAGCTGTAAGCAAGACTCTTATTGTATTCTCCAATCCTCCTGATTTTCTTAACCATCGGAAAACTCCATCCACCCAATGGTTTTTAATGCGCTTGATATCATGCCTGGCCATAAATGCCCCAAGCACCCGTGCATGCGATTGTTCTTCCCGGATAAAGAGACTTATACATCTCAGGTATGCCGGGTCAGGATTTGTTTTAGCATAGGCAAACAGGTGCTTGCCTTCTGAATTCTCTCCACGTTGAAATTGCTGCAGGGAGGTATAAATGGTTGCCTTTTCATCTTCAGTCAGCTGATCGGGCATAGCAAAATCAATGTCTTTGAAATGGACCTGGTTTTGCTGGAAATAAATTTCCCATTCTGTATAATTCATAAAATTGTTTTTGATTACCACTGTATTTTTTTAGAGAAATGCATAACAACTGCAAGGGTGAGGAACAAACCGATACTTCCCAATATCAATGCATAGTCCTGCAATTGCAGAATCGTAAACACATAAGAGTACATCAGCACGAGCACCACGGATAAAACAGAAGTAAGTTTGAACGATTGCAAAATTCCTTTCACAAACCAGGCGATCAATCCAACTGTTGCAATAGACGCAATGACGTAGGCCGCATTAAAACCAGTATATTCTGAAAAGGATAAGAGTAAGGTATAAAAAAGAATCAGGGCTAAACCGATCAGCGCATAATGAAAAGGATGTACGGATTTTTTATTGACTGTTTCAATCAGGAAGAAGGCAGCAAAGGTGAGCAGGATACAAAGAATAGCATATTTAACAGAGCGCATCGTTTTCTGGTAGCCATTTACCGCAATGAAAAGATCGGCGCCAAATGAAGAATCAGAAAGATTATAGGAATTGTCTTTCCATGCCTGCGGAAAACTTCTTGTATGCGAAAAATTTTTCCAGGTAGCTACAAAGCCGCTATCAGTGATTCGATGATCAGGCAGTTGTCCACCAGTAAAACTGGGATCGGGCCAGGTTGAACTGAGTGTAGCTGTTGTTTCCCTCCCAACGGGAGTAAACTGTAGCTGCTTGCTGCCATTGATGCTAACTTCAGATGAGAAGCTGAACTCTTTACCCGGTGTTACGTTTACCGGAGTTGTAAATGCCTCACGATACAAAGCATTGTTCACGGTTGCAGGATTCAGCGTAACAGAAGAATCATTCCATTTTAGCCTGATCTCATCTTTTAATCCTTTGGGATCTGTTAGACCAATGCATACATACGCGTCCTGCCATAATACCGTTGAAGGATCTATATTCAATGATTGCAACGGAATATCATCGAACTTACCGTTGATCTTTATATCTGCAGAGTACAACATCACCTGGAAAATTCCGCGATAACGTTTTTCCGGATGTACCACCGATTCGATATTCAACTTGCCTGGTAATATGTAGGCATATTTCTTTGAACCGGGGTAGCTATCATTGTAAGGCAGCACCAGCACCGGCCCGGTGACGGTTTGCGATCCTGCCCACTTGCTGCTGATTTCGGTAAAAGCTTCTTTCTGCCTTTCTTCTCTTTCCTGGATGAGATTTTGAACATAGTATTCCGGTATTAAAAGCAATAGAATTAAAACGCCAATAAGAAAGCCCTTGACGAGTAATTTGCTTTTTTGCCAGACATTTGATGCAACTGTTTCCATTTTGATTGATTTTGGGTGATTATTTATTTGCTTGTGTTTGATTAAAGTTTTCCGCCATTTTTTTGATCGTGATATAGAGCAGCGTCATAAATACTGCGTAACAAAAGATCATTACCCATTCCATTTTATTCTGGAAAGGATGTATCATCATATGCATTAATTCTCCAAATAATGAAAATGGCTGTGCCACCACATCCCAGCTATTGTATCGAAGAAAACGGCCGATATAAATGCCATAAGCGTTCAGCCACATGACAGCAAAAATGATCAGCAGGGAAAAACTTTTACCATTTGATTGCTTCAATAAACTTTCCATCTGCCGGAGTGAAATGATACCCAGGAGCAAACCGTTCAACGCAAAAGATAACAGCAAGAGAAGATCAAACCATTTAGGCGCTGACGCTATTTCATCCAGATGAAAAAGATCGGTGAGGATGTAAAAGGAATTGGGAATAAACAACAGCCATGCAGTTATAGCTGCAGCCAGTCGCAGTTTACTTTTAATTGTTGCGATGCTAGTCGTGAGCCAGTTACTAATGAGATATGGGATAAAGGCAAGAAACAAGTTCCACACGAGGAATATGTAGGTGTCATAGCCGGTGACAATTACTCTTGCGCACAGAAGCACAATACTGAAGCTGCAGGAAATGAGGAGCCATTCTCCTAAAGTAAGTGGCGATGGAATATATTTTTTACGTGTATGATTCATTGTTTAAAATATTTTGGGAATGAAAACATAGGCGCCGGCGATAACTGAAATAAATGCTGCCACGAGTACAGCCGCTGCTGAAATATCTTTTAAGCGTTTTACTGCAGGGTGATAACCTGGAGAGATAACGTCTATTGTTCTTTCAATCGCGGTATTAAAAATTTCAGCTACCCACACCAGGCCCGTCGCCATGATGAGCAGCACCATTTCTTTGCCGCTGACGTTGAGGCACCATGCAGCGATAAAAACCGAAATAGATGCCGCCAGGTGTATCCATGCATTATGCTCCTGCGCAAAAAAAGTACAGATCCCTTCCCATGCATAGCGAAAGCTGTTGGCACGTTGCTTCAGGGAAAATTGTTTTGCCTTCATAGTTGTAGATTGTTTCATGATCAATGAAAGTTTATAGTTATTGCTCCTATATTATTTGTGAACTCCTTATTCTTTCACCTGACATGCATATGCTGATCCATCCACCGATGACAGCAACAAATGGGAAAAGAATAAATTCCCCACAGTGCCATACATTCTCTTCCACATGCAACACTTCCAGCATCTGGAAAGCGAAGGCCACCGATATGATCACGGCTATGAACAGCAGCATGACTTTGAGTCCATAATTAAAAAGATATCTATCTACCATTACGTACAGCGCTGTAAAAAGAGCCCAGGCAAACCATCCATAGAACAGCACATACACCAAAGAGATGATATACATATAAGGCACGATCAAAACCGGCAATGTTATCAAAGCATACATTCCAACTGCCTTGCAATAGATAATAAAAGCTGTTTTCATTTTTATAAAGATTTATTGTTACAAGTATGAGTTCTTTGCTTCAGCGAATGCCGAAGAATCATATTGATTTTCGAGTAGCTGCTCCTGTTTTTTTAAATGTTCCAGTTGTTCAATTTTTCTGAAGCAGATAGCCAGTGGGATCAATCCAATGATTCCAAAGGAGCAATCGATCAGTCTCCAACCAATGGGTATGCCCCGCTCCTGACCAGCAACCAAAGCGAATGGGATGATAAGAAGGCAGGCGATCATTCCAAATTCAATGACCCATTTGTTCCGCACCGGATCACGCAGAGGACCAATGAATAGAACGGCGAGAACGAAATGAGCGAAAGCCAGCCAATCATATCCATAAGCAATGAAGGGATAATCCCTGTTTGTATTGGCAACGCCGATATATACCTTCTCAATCCATTTGCCTGCAGCCGTATCGGGTGAAAAGCAACGGGACAAAAAAGCCAGCTCGGTTTCCGCAGGCATTGCTGTCAGCCCGCTGATAAAAAGCGTGATCATAAAGAAGATGATCCAGCGCCTGATGATTTTTGTTTTATTTTCCATATAGAAAGTACTTTGTGTTTCAAAGTGAAGGGGTAAAAAAAAATTATTTCATCCCTTTAATCATGTTTTCCAATGCTGTGATATGATCATTGAAAGCTTTCTCACCGATCTTGGTCACTGAATAAGTTGTATTTGTTTTTCGGCCGATAAAGCCTTTGTGCACTTTTATATATCCGTTCTCTTCCAGGCTTACCAGGTGCGTGGCTAAATTGCCGTCCGTTACCTCGAGCATCTGCTTGAGGTCGTTGAAGCTGATCTCATCATTGACGACAAGAATGCTCATCACGCCGAGACGGATGCGGTTGTCAAAAACCTTATTTAAGCCAGTTATCGGATTTTTCAACATAGATCATTTAAACCGTTAAGCTCTTTCATATCTCCACCACATTACAATACCATAGACGATATGCAATACACCAAAGCCCAATGCCCAGAAATATAAACCATAGCCGATCCATTGCATATTGATCAATCCAATGATGATCTCACAATAACCCAGGTAGCGGATATCTGTTAATGTATACTTACTTGCATTCACAAGTGCTAAACCGTAGAACACGAGGCATGCGGGCGATACGTAGCTCCAGTCATTGTATTGCAGCATACCTAAAATAAAAAAACCCCCGGCCACTAAAGGAATCAGCATATTCCACATCAAACGGCGGGAAGTATGGTTCCACAACGACACGCCCTGCTTTGTTGATTTTCTCCAGGTAAAGTAAAAAGCGGTAACAAAGGCAGCGATAAAAACAACAGCTGCCAAACCCATCAACTGAACTTTGAGATCGCGAAATTCCCTGTCCTGGAAACCTCCTCTCCTATTATAATCATTGTAATAGTTTTCAAAAATGACATACCGGGCGATTGCCGCAGCTATCAAAGCAAATATCCCGGCCGCTATACCACTTAAGCCGCTGAGAGAAATAAAACGGCTGGATCTTTCCATCATTTGCCGGATGTCCTTTACTTCCTGGAGAGTGTCTTGTGGTTGGTTGTGATCGCTCATAAAAAGCACTTTGAAATACAAAGTAAATAGGATATTTCAATAATTCCAAGCGAAATTTTCCCTTGTTCGTTAAAATCTATCAAATTGCTTACAGGAAATCTCTTATACGGACGTAGATTTGTGTACTATCCATTATGAGATTCATCCTCTTACTCAGCGTATTATGCATCTTTACTGCGCTTTCCACCCGGGCCCAGAAAAAGATCATTGCTGGTATTGTAAAAGATGAACATAGCGAGGAGGCGGTGCCTTTTGCTTCCGTTCAATTTAAAAACACCCAGTTTGGCCAAAATACCGATTCGGCCGGCCATTTCTTCTTCCGGTTTGAGAAACTGCCTTCCGATACATTACAGATTACCTGCGTTGGTTACCAGGCTTTGCTGGTTGTGGTAAACTTAAGTAAGGACTCATCTTTTATCGAAGTCATGCTGCAACGTGGCACCTTTAACGAAGGGGTGCAGGTAAAAGCCAGGGTGAATAAAGGACTATTGCTTTGGCGCAAGATCGTAGAACACAAACCACAAAACAACCGTTATCGTTTTGATAACTTTTCATACGAGCTTTACAACAAACTCGAGATCGATATCAAGAATATTAACTTCAGAAAAATTTCGAAGTTTAAACCTTTCCGGCCAGTCGCAGGGCTCATCAACCAAAACCTGGATACTACCGAAGGCGTAGAATACCTGCCCACCTATCTTACCGAAGCATTATCGGATTACTACTATCAAAAGGATCCAAAGAAAAGAAGAGAGATTATCAAGGCCGCAAACATGAACGGAGTAAAGAACGAAAGTTTTTTAAAATTCCTGGGCGGTATGGACCAGGTGCTGAATGTGTACAACAACTTTATCGCTGTATTCGACAAAGAGTTTGTTAGCCCGATCAGCGATAACGGCGACAGCTACTATAACTATAATGTCATCGACACCCAACAGATGTGGGGCAATCGCTTTTATCATTTTGTTTTTACTCCCAAACACAAAGGCACCAATACATTTGAAGGAGATTGCTGGGTACATGCCGGCACATTTGCCATTCAGAAAATGAACCTGCGCCTCGGCAAAAATGCCAATGTAAACTTTTTGGAAAAGCTCAGCCTGATCCAGGAATACCGTCTGATCAATGACAGCACCTGGTTTTTATCGAAAGACAAATTTGTGGCGGATGTATCGCCGCTGGGCCCTAACAAAGCGGGCTTTATTGGGCGCAAGACCACCACCTACCGAAATGTGCTCGTGAACGATTCGTCGATCACCCGGGAACTTTACTTCAATAAAAGCATGGAAGAAGTTATCACGCTGGCCGGAGCGAATGCAAAGACTAAAGATTATTGGGAATCGGCAAGGCATGAAGATTTATCTAAAACGGAAAGCGGGATCATCAAAATGATCGATACGCTGATGAATGCACCCGAATTCAAAAAATTTACCAACACCATGTATTTTATTGGAGCAGGTTATAAAAACGTTGGGAATTATGAAATAGGTCCATGGTACTACTGGGCGACTTATAATGGATGGGAAGGATTCAGGATGCGATTCGATCTCGGTACCAACAAATATTTCAATAAGAAGATATGGCTGCATACGTATCTCGCCTATGGTTTTGCCGATCAAAAATTCAAAGGACAAGGCGAAATTTTTTATTTACCCAAGAAAACATATCCGCGATCGTATATCCATGCTTCGTACACAGAAGATCTTGATCATGGGCAGTCTTATTACGGAGAAATATCTTCGGATAACATATTTGCATTGGCGATAAGAAAGCAAAATATTCCGATCAAATATATCAGCTCAAAAGAAGCCTTGCTTGCGGTGTTCAAAGAAGTAACACCCTGGATGTCGAACCGGATTACCTTTAAATATTTCTCTGACCTTCCTCTACAAAATCTTTTACCCATCGATTCGTTCAAAACATATGGTCACAATAACCCCATGACCAGCTTTGAAGTGTCTTTACGAATTCGTTTTTCTTATCTCGAGAAATTCGTGGATGGGCAATTCTTCCGTGTCAGCATTGGTAGCCCCTACCCGATCGGTGAAATCAATTTAACCAAAGGTTTCTCGGGCGTTGCCAAAAGCAGTTATGACTATTTCAAGTTTTCAGCCAGCATATCAGATTATATCAGCATTCCCCCTTCAGGTGGCTTTTCCTGGATGATCTATGGTGGTAGAACGTTTGGCACGTTGCCTTATACATTGCTGGATATCGCCCCAGGTAATGAACTCTACTACTACAACAAATATGCATATAACATGATGAACCGGTATGAGTACCTGCACGACCGGTATTTCGGAGTCAACTTTGAACACATCATCGGTAACGGCATATTCCGGTTGTTTCCCAAATTAAGATTGAGACAATTCTGGACAGGTAAAATGTTATGGGGAAGTTTGTCGCCTGAAAATAAGAAACTGAACTTTAAAGAGGGTAACACGTTTCAAACACTGGATGGAAAAGCCTATGCTGAAATAGGAACCGGTGTTGACAATATCTTTCGCTTATTCCGCATTGATTTTATCTGGAGAGTATTACCTACGCAAAAAATCCTGGATACGACGAAGCGGTTTGGGATCTTTGGAAGCTTCCGGTTGAGTTTTTAAAGAAGAAGGATTTTGCTATCATTGCTTGCAATCTACAAATATCTCCTGCTTGATAAAGCCACTTATGCGAATCCTCTTTACAGTTTTAATTATCCTGTTCGGTTGTCTGGCTATTAAAGACCAATTCGGCGGTTATGAAATCGGTGTCCTGACCTTTCATATCAATACAGTGATCACAATAATTCTAACGGTGATCATTATTTCATTTGATTTATCAGCTATCAGGTCTCAAAAGAAATGGTATTATTTCGTGCCAACATGGTTAGCACTCTCGTTTACCGCTCTTGTT
>AR_comb_assmDRAFT_10111187_pt1 | contig 11242 bp, 7 predicted proteins | sample ArasoioldDNA_FD_10543 | JGI IMG/M metagenome (IMG submission 10543) | reverse complement strand
GAGGCGCGCGCCGCCAGTCGACGAACCACGCCAGCCACAGCACGATGAGAACCGGAAAGAACAGCAGGTAATAACCGTTCGAGAGCGCCTGGAGCAGCCACGCGGTGCCGAAGACCACGAGCCAGCGGGTCGCACTGGTTCGCAGGTACGCGTGCAGGCCGAGGAGTGCGAGCGGCATCCACTGCGATGAGATCACCTGGATGTGCGCGACCTGGCTGGCTCGATACGGTGCGCAGGCGAACGCGATCCCGGCGCAGACGGCGCTGAAGCGCGAGCCCGTCAGCTCTCGCCCGAGCAGGTAGGCAAAGAAACCGGACAACGCGAAGGTGAGGATGAAGCAGGCGTTGTAGGCGCCAATCGGCGAGACGCCAAGCCACTGCAACGGCGTCGCAACGACGCTGAGGCCGAGCAGGTGCTCGGAGAGCGCCATCGAGCCGGCCATCGGCCACATCATCGGCGCGTTCCACCACGCCTCCGTCAGCGGCGTCGTCTGCGCATTCCACCAGAGCAGCCAGATGTTGAGGACAGGATCGCCGGGGTTGTCTGCAATCCGGGAGGAGAGCGTGGCCGCGACGGGCCACGTCCAGAAGATCGCGAGGGCGCTGAACGCGAGAAGCGCCCAGAGCGACTCGCGGAATGGAACTCTCGATTCGGGTGAGTCCGTGCTGGGTGGCACGTCACAAGACTAACCCGTTCGCGGCTGGCGGCTCGCGTCTCGCTCTTAGACAACCGGTCGGCTGAGCAAGGGCGAACCGCGAGCCGCAAGCGAGCGATCTACTCGCGCCCAGCGCCGGTTCCGCGCCCCCCGAAAGCAGGCTGCGGCGCCGGCAGCGGTTTGCGTGGCAGCAACTGATCGCGGTTCGCCGCGAAGTAGACGAAGGAAGCGACGATCACGGCATTCTTGCGCATGTCTTCTTCCTGAATCCGTTCGAACAGGTCCATGTTCGAGTGGTGCGTGCGGGTGCCGTACTCGACCGGGTCCTGGACGAACTGGAACCCGGGGAGTCCAACCGCATCGAAGGCCTGATGATCCGTGCCGCCGGTGTCGCGGATCGTCAGCGTATTCATGCCCAGATTCCCGAAGGGTTTCATCCACGTCTCGAAGATCGGCGCGACACCTTCGTTCCCCTGCAAGTAGACGCCGCGGATGGCACCGGTGCCGTTGTCGACGTTGAAGTAGCCAGATAACTTCGCGTGCGCGGGCTTGAGCGTCATCGTGGCGCGATCGGCAAACGTCTCGGTGACGTATTGTCGAGACCCGATGAGCCCTTGCTCCTCACCGCCCCAGAGTCCGATGCGCACCGTGCGACGCAGCGCCAGCCCGGACTGTTTGAGGATCCGCATGGCTTCCATCATCACCGCCGAGCCAGCGGCGTTGTCGGTCGCGCCTGTGCCCGAGTGCCAGGAATCGAAGTGCGCACCGAGCATGACGAGTTCTTCGGCTTTGTCGGTGCCAGCGATCTCACCAACGACATTGAACGATGTTGGATCGTCATAGAAGGTGTTCTTGACCTCGAGGTCGATCCGGACCGGCTGATTCTTTTGCAGCGTTCGAAGGATTCGGCCGTAATGCTCGACCGCGATGGTCACGGCGGGCACCGTCGCTGGGGCGTTGGCTTCGCGTGAGCCGCCACCGCCGACGAAAACCGTGCCGCCGGAGCCGCGGCCCGGCGAGATGACCGCGAGAACGCCTTCGTCCTTGAGAAACTGCGCCCGCGCTTGGGTGAAGCTCGCTGCCTGGCCGGCCCCGCCACGTCCCGGGCCTCCAGCTCGCCCGCCGCCCCGTCCACCGCGGCCAAGCGCATCGGTTTCGGCTTCGAGCGCCGTCAGTTGTTCCTGCGTGTAGCGTTGCGCCTGCGCCTCGAAGAGCGCAGGAACGTCAGGCATTGCCGTCGAGAGAACGAACTTTCCCTTGAGCTTTCCCTGCCACGTCGCGAGATCTTCAGGCGTGTCGAGTGTCGCGTAGATCGCGTCGCCGGACACTGGCCCATCGGTGCTCGACGTCCACGCCTGCGGATAGCCGATGACCGGCAGGCTGCCGCCGGGCGTCGTCGCCATCATCGAGAACTTGTCGTTCGCCCAACCGCGGCCGAAAGGTCCGAACGGCTGCAGCTTGACGTTGACCAGTCCCCACGACGTCATCTCTTTGACCGCCCAATCGCCCGCCTTCCGGAAGCCGGGCGAATTGGTGAGCCGCGGTCCGTAGACGTCGGTCAGCCAGCTCATGATCTCCATCACGCGCGAGCGCTGAAATCCTTCCTCTTTGATCTTGTAGATAGCGTTGAGATCGACGCGCTCGGCCTGCTGAGCGGAAATCGGTACGAATGCAACCGCGAGAGTGAGTGCTACGCCCGTCAGCAGCCCTCGCTGCCGTATGAGAAACGTCATCGAATCCTCCAGGAACGGCCGGCCTGTGCGCACCGACAAAATCGTGCCGCCGCCAGCATAAGCGTGCTCGCCATCTGTTTCCAGTTACAAAACCGAGGGTCACCCGACAGGCTCGTAACGCCGTGTGCTGCAGAATGCACACGGTACAGCCCGTCGGCTGCAGTCGATTCAACGACTTGCGGGCAATCTCAGATTTGGTGTGTGCCATGGTCCGCCGGTTGCACGGTGGGGGCGGGGACCTCCATGACAACCGTACCTCTCACGAACGAACGGCCCGAAGCACCACTGTTTTGTGACGGCCTCGGCGAGCGAGTTGTCGCCGCTGACGGCGCGACCGGCGAGCTGCTGCAGATTCTGCGCATTCGCCCGGCGCTGACGGCGGTGCCCTCCTTCGAGTTTGCGTTGCGCGAGCGCGCGGCGCGGCTGGCCAACTTCCGTCACGCCTACTACGCTCGCGTCAGGCGCATCGATCGCGTGCAGATTCCCGGGCCGGGGCTCTCGATCGTTTCCGACCACGTCGAAGGCACGCGTCTCTCCGACATCCTGCGGGTCGCGCACGAGCGCAACCTGGAGCTCGATATCAACGCTGCGCTCTGCCTGATCCGGCAATTGGTTCCCGCCGTCGCGCTGCTGCACGAGAACGCCCGCGAGGTTGCCCACGGATTGATTGCGCCCGAGCGGCTGGTCGTCACGCCGCACGCGCGCCTCGTGATCGTCGAGCACGTGATGTCCGCAGCCGTCGAGCAACTGCAGTTCAGCCGCGAGCGGTTGTGGCAGGAGTTCCGGATCTCGATGCCGCCGAGCGCCGGGATGCCGCGCTTCGATCACCGCGCCGATGTGACTGGTGTCGGCATGGTGGCGCTGGCGCTCGTCCTTGGCCGGCCGCTCCATCAGGCGGAGTTCCCGAACCATCTCCCGACGCTGTTGAACGAAGCGCGAGAGCGCACCGCGCTCGGCGAAGAGCAGCCGCTGTCGTCAGCGCTTCGCGACTGGCTGGCGCGCGCACTCCAGCTCGATACGCGCCGCGCCTTCGCCTCGGCGCCAGAAGCGTTGACCGCGCTCGAAGAGATCGTCGCCGACGATTCGATGTACGTCGCGGCACCAGTCGCGCTCGAGACGTTCTTGTCGCGCTACATCGCGGCGCTGCTCGAGCTGCCCGTCGATCCTGTTCCCGCGTCAGCGCACGCATCAGTTCCCGCGCCGCAGCCCGCCGCATTTTCGACGGCGCCGGCGACGCACCCCACGACACCCGTCACGCCGTCCGGTGCTTATCAACCGGCGGCAGCTCCGGCGGCCACGGCTGCCTTCGAGGCGCTGCTGTCTTCGGTGCGGAACACCGCGCCGTCCGCACCAGCGGCGCCGCCTCCTGCTCCTGCCGCGTACACGCCTTCAGCGGCGCCAGCGGCTTCTACCCATGAGGCACGCCCTCATGACCCGAAGGCCGGCGCCACAGTTCCGGCGGGCCCAGGGACCGCGGCACGCGATATCACCGAGCTCATCGCCGCCGCCGACTTGAAGACGAGACCCGAACCTGATCCAACGCAGTCGCTGTTCAACCCGGACGCGCCGTTCAGCCTGCAGCCCGTCGACGATGCGTTTGCGGGCGGGACCGACTCGGCATTCACCATGCCTACACCGCCAGCACAATCGGCACACGCGCCCAAGGCAAAGGCTGCCTTCAAACGCCCCGCACTGAAGATTCCGCGGAAAGCTGTTCTCGCCGCCGCGGCGATCGCCATCCTTGCGGGCGCCGGCTTCCCTGCGTGGCGCTACTACTCTGGTACCGCAGCGGCCTCACCCTCGACCGGCACGCTCGTCGTGCAGTCGAATCCCGCCGGTGTCCAGGTCTTCGTTGACGGCGTCGATCGCGGACAGACACCGGCGCGGTTGTCGGTCCCAGCCGGCGCACACATTCTCGAGCTTCGCGGACGCGGAGTGCCGCGAGTCATCCCGCTCAACGTCACGGCTGGCGCGGAAGTCTCGCAGTACCTCGAGTTCGCGAACACGCCCGAAACCGGCAGCCTGAAAGTCGAGTCGCAGCCGGCGGGCGCCAAGGTCATCGTCGACGGCACGGATCGCGGCGTCGCGCCCGTGACCATCAACGACCTCCTCCCGGGTGATCACGAGGTCATCCTGCAGACGCCGCTCGCGTCAGCTCGGCACGTGGTCAGCGTCCAGGCCGGCGGCACGGCGTCAATCGTGACCCCAGTGCTGTCGGCGGCGACGGCGGCCGGGCCGGTGTCCGGGTGGCTGACGGTCAAGGCGCCCTTCTCGCTCGAGATTCGCGAAGAAGGCCGATTGATCGGCACGACCGACGCCGATCGCGTAATGCTCGCCGCGGGACGGCATGACGTCGAGCTCGTGAACGAGACGCTCGGCTATCGCGTCACGCGCGTCGTGCAGGTGATGCCGGGCAAGGTCGCGAGCCTCGCCATCGACCTGCCCAAGGGCACGGTCAATCTCAACGCCTCGCCGTGGGCCGAAGTCTGGGTCGACGGCCAGCGCGTCGGCGAGACGCCCATCGGCAACTTGTCGCTGCCGATCGGTCCGCACGAAGTCGTGTTCAGACACCCGCAGTTCGGCGAAAAGCGTCACGCCATCTCGGTGACGGCCGCGGCGCCGACGCGGGTCAGCGTGGACATGAAGTAGGCCGTCAACTTTTTTCGGTGGTGCATTTGTGTTGATGCTCTTGATGGTGGCTACGTTCGTGATGGTGACGACACTGGCGCTGGTCCTGGTCAATGCCGAGCCGCAACAGCAGCGCTCGGTCGTGCGGCCGGCGCGCCGCGGTGTGCGTGTTCGAGTGACGAGGTAGTGGCCATGACCCCAAAATCCACGCGGCGCCCGTATTTCTCGGTCCTGCCGGTTCTCGGCCTCGCGCTCGCGCTTGCATCACCGGCTCTCGCACAGGAGGGCCCGCTCGGCGTCGCCCGCGATCTCTACGCCTCGGCACGCTACGACGAAGCGCTGGCGATGCTCAACGGGGTCCGCCAGCAAGAGAGCTCGAACCCGACCAATCTTCGCTACATCGAGCAGTACCGTTCGCTCTGTCTCTTGGCGCTCGGACGCGGCGCCGAGGCCGAAGCGGCGATCGCCGTGGTTGTGGCCTCCGACCCGATGTATCAACCGACCGAGACCGAGGCATCGCCTCGGGTGCGGACCGCGTTTTCCGAAGTGCGTCAGCGGCAGTTGCCCGACATCGCGCGCACCCGCTACGCGTCCGCCAAAGCCTTGTACGACAGGAAGGACTATTCGGCCGCCGAGCAGCAGTTCCGCGAGTTGCTCCGGCTGATCGACGACCCCGACATGGGTGGACGTCTCGGCGATCTCCGCACGTTAGTGATGGGGTTCGTCGATCTGACTGCCGCCAACGCGGCGCCGCCCGCCCCCGAGCCGAAGCCGGAGCCGCGGCGTGAAGAAGTGCCGCCCCCGGCGCCACAGGTCGCGGCGCCGGATCCACAGCGCGTGTATTCGTCCGATGACGACGGCGTGACGCCGGCGCAGCCGATTCGCCAGGAAGTGCCGCGCGTTCCCATGCAGATCGCTAATCAGACCCGCGAGCGCGGCATCCTTGACGTCACCATCGATGAGCAGGGCCGCGTGATTGCTGCGGCGATCCGCGTCGGGCTGCACCCGATTTACGACTCGCAGATTCTCTTGGCCGCCAAGGAATGGCGCTACCAGCCGGCGACGATGAATGGCCGGCCCGTGAAGTTCCGGAAGATCATCCAGATTACCGTGTCGAAGCGCTGACCGGGCCGGGTGTTCGCCCGGTTGCCAGACAGGGAGGCTAACGCTACACTGCCGGGCATCTCGAATGCACCGAGGAGCCGCCCGGATCATCGCAGCGGCCGCAAGCATCAGCGCGGCTGTCCTGGTTGGCGCCTGCCACCCCGCGGCAGATGCCCCTCCGCCCACCCGTCTTCGTGCCGACATCGTTCTTCCGCTCGAAACCGAAACCATTGAGGCGGTTGTGCCGCGCCAGGCCACACTCGAGACGCTCCTGCGCCAGCACGAGCTGCCGGCGTCGTTGGTGCAGGCCGCAATCGAATCGGCGCGTCCGGTGTTCGATCCACGCCACCTTCGAGCTGGCCGCCCGTATCGAATCGTTCTTTCTATCGATGGCTTCCTGAGAGAGCTGGAATATCAGATCGATGCCGATCGGTTTCTCCGCATCGTCAACCGCGATCGGTCGGCACCGGAGAAGCTCGAAGCCGAGGTGCTCCCGTACGAGAAGGACCGGAAGGTCGTGGCGATCCGGGGACTGATCGACCGCGAGCATCCATCGCTCATTGCCGCCGTGGATGCGACCGGCGAGCGGGTGCAGCTCGCGATCGCCATGGCCGAGCTCTTCAGCGGTCAACTGGACTTCGAGAACGACCTGCAGCCGGGCGACTCCTTCGAAGTGCTGTTCGAGACGAGCACGTATCAGGGCGAGTTCGCTGGATATGGGTCGATTCTGGCGGCGCGTTTCGTCAACGAGGGCAAAGCGCACCAGGCCTACCGTTGGGTCAATCCCGACACGAAGAAGGCCGGCTATTACGACGAAGAGGGCCGATCGCTGCGGCGCTTCGTGCTCGCGTCGCCGCTGCGCTTCACGCCGCGCGTGACATCAGGGTTCTCACGTCATCGGATGCATCCCGTGTTTCGCACTGTGCGGGCGCATCTCGGTGTCGACTACGCTGCGCCGACGGGCACGCCGGTTGTGGCAGTGGCAAATGGTGTGGTCGTGTCAGCGGGCTGGGCCGGCGGCGGCGGACGCCAGGTGCGGATCCGACATGCCAGCGGGTTCGAGAGCTACTACCTGCACCTGTCGTCGTTCGCGAAAGGCATCAGTGCCGGGGCGAGGGTGGACCAGGGCCAATTGATCGGCCGCGTCGGAGCGACTGGCACGGCCACGGGGCCGCACCTCGATTACCGCCTGCGAAAGAACGGCGTCTTCGTCGATCCTCGGCGCGAGCACGCGCGCCAGCCACCGGGCGAGCCCATCCCGGCAACGTACCTCGCCGAGTTCAGCAGCACACGCGAAGGCATGCTGCAGCAATTCTCGACCACGATGGCCAGCGCCGATGCCGCCGCCCCGCCCGACACGCCGCGCGAGAAGCACGAGTAGCCCTCAGCTCACAGCTCTCGGCTGTCAGTGTTCTTGAAAGCTGAAAGCTGAGAGCTGAGAGCTAGAATTAGATCAATGGCATCCCTTCATCCGTTCCGGGCGCTGCGCCCGGCGCCGCCGGTGGCGGCAACTGTATCCTCCGTTCCCTACGATGTCGTCAACGTCGAAGAGGCCCGCCAGCTCGCTGCCGGCAACAGGCTGAGCTTTCTTCACGTCACGCGTTCCGAGATCGACCTTCCACCGTCGACCGATCCGTACTCGAGCAGCGTCTACGAGCGTGCGCGCGAGAATCTTGCGACGCTGCGTACGACGGCGCCGCTCGTGGTCGACGAGTCGCCCTCGATCTACTTTTATCGGCTGCGCATGGGCGCGCACGAACAGACCGGCATTGCCGCGTGTTTCTCGGTCGACGAATACGAGCAGGACGTGATCAAGAAACACGAGCGGACGCGCCGCGACAAAGAAGACGATCGCACCCGGCACATCGTCGAACTTCGAGCGCAGACCGGCGTCGTGTTCCTCACGTATCGCGCCACGCCTGGTGTTGACGCTGAAGCGGCCAAGGCGACCGCGGCCGCGCCGAGCTACGACTTCACCGCGCCAGATGGCGTGCAGCACACGCTCTGGCGCGCCGACGAACAGACGGCGCGCGCGGTTGTCGCCGTGTTTGCCTCGATACCGGCGCTCTACATCGCTGATGGGCATCATCGTGCCGCGAGCGCAGCACGGGCGCGCGCAGCTTTGCAAACACAGGTCGGCGGCGCCGCCGCGGATGCGGAAACCTTCATTGCTGTCGCCTTCCCGCACGACCAGATACAGATCCTTCCGTACAACCGGACCGTCAAGGATCTTGCCGGACGCGCGCCCGAACAGTTTCTGAACGAGCTCCGCCAGGCGTTTCCCGTAGCCGAAGGGCCGGCGCTTCCTCGCCGCAAAGGTGAGGTCTCGATGTACCTCGCGGGACGCTGGTACACGATCGACCTGTCGCGTGCCGCGCCCGAGGACGACTCGCGTGCGAGCGGTCTCGACGTGGCGTTGCTGCAGCGGCACGTGCTCGAGCGGATTCTCGGGATTGGCGACATCCGCTCCGACAAGCGCATCGATTTCGTGGGCGGCGCCCGGGGCACGGACGGTCTGCAGCGCGCCGTTGATTCGGGCGCGGCGGCCGTAGCGTTTTCGCTGTACCCGGTCACGATTGACGATCTGATGGCGATTTCCGACGCCGGCGGCATCATGCCGCCAAAGTCAACGTGGTTCGAACCGAAGCTCAGGGACGGATTGCTGGTTCATTTGATATGAAAGTTCTGGTTGCTGATACGTTCGAGAAGAGCGGCCTTGCCGGCCTGACGACCGCCGGCTGTGAGGTCGTGTATGAACCCGACGCGAAGGACGACAGCTTGACGGAGGCGATTCGATCCAGCGGCGCTGACGTACTTATCGTACGCAGCACCAGCGTCTCCGCGGCGATGCTCGACGCCGGCCGGCTGTCGCTCATCGTCCGCGCTGGTGCCGGCTACAACACGATCGACGTCGCCGCGGCATCGAGTCGCGGCATCTACGTTTCGAACTGTCCGGGGAAGAACGCGATTGCGGTCGCCGAGCTGACCTTCGCCCTCATCCTCGCGCTCGATCGTCGCATTCCCGATAACGTCGCCGAGCTGCGCGCCGGCAAGTGGAACAAGAAGCAGTTCGCCAAGGCACGCGGTCTGCACGGGCAACGGCTGGGCATTCTTGGCGTCGGCAACATCGCACGGGAAGTCATCCGTCGTGCGGCCGCCTTCGGTCTGGACGTCGTGTTGTGGAGCCGCCGCTTCGACGGCCTCGATCGCCTGATGAGCGAGGAGGAAGCGCAGGCGGTCGGACTCGACGAGGCGATGCGCACGATCGAGATCCAACTGGCGCCGACACCAGCAGACGTGGCGGCCCGCGCCGACATCCTCAGCATCCATCTCGCCTCGTCGGCTGGGAGCAAGGGCCTCGTTGGCCGCGAGGTGCTCACTGCGTTGCCGGACGGCGCGATGCTCATCAACACGTCGCGTGCCGAGATCGTCGATCAAGCGGCGCTGCTTCTGGCAGTGAAGAAGAAGTTCCTCCGCGTCGGCGTTGACGTTTTCGCCAACGAACCGTCAGCTGCAAATGGCGACTTCAGCGATCCGCTCGTCGCGATGCCAGCTGTCTACGGTACGCACCATATCGGCGCGTCGACCGATCAGGCGCAGGAAGCGATCGCTGCCGAAACCGTCCGCATTGTTCGCAGCTTCAAGGAAACTGGCAAGGTTCCGAACGTCGTCAATCTGGCGCGCCGCACGCCGGCGACGCACGTCCTGGTCGTGCGCCACCGCGATCGGCCTGGCGTTCTCGCGCACGTCTTCGACCATCTCAGCAAGTCGAATCTGAACGTGCAGGAGACGGAGAACATCGTGTTCGAAGGCGCCGAAGCGGCAGTGGCCAGAATCAACTTGGACGGCGCGCCGCCGGCGGCGTTATGCGACAAGATCAAGGGCGGCAATCCTGACGTGCTCGATCTGCAGGTCGTCAAGCTCTAATACCGAAAACCCACAGGCATATTCCATGACCACGACTACCGAACGTATTTTCAATTTTTCCGCTGGTCCAGCGGTGCTCCCGGTCGAAGTACTCGCAGAGGCGCAGCGCGATCTCATGGCGCTGCCAGGCGTCGGCATGTCCATCCTCGAGATCAGCCATCGCTCGAAGCCGTTCGACGATGTGATCGAAGGGTGCGAGGCCGACCTGCGCGCGCTTGCCGGCATTCCTCCGAACTACCACGTCCTCTTTTTGCAGGGTGGCGCCAGCCTGCAGTTCTCGATGGTGCCGATGAACCTCATGCCGGCGGGCGGGTCGGCAGACTACGTCGTTACGGGATCATGGTCGGAAAAGGCCGTGAAGGAAGCGAAGCGTGTCGGCGGAGTCAAGATCGCCGCGTCGACCGCAGGCGAGAATTACGCGCGCGTGCCAAAGCAGAGCGAGCTGACGCTCGATCCGGCCGCCGCTTACATGCACTACACGACGAACAACACGATCTACGGCACCGAGTGGCACTACGTGCCCGACGTCGGGAGTGTGCCGCTCGTAGCAGACACGTCCTCCGACATGTTCAGCCGGCCGATTGACGTCGGCAAGTTTGGCCTGATTTACGCCGGCGCGCAGAAGAACCTCGGCCCCTCGGGCTTGACGCTCGTGATCATCCGCGACGATCTCGTTGCCCGCACGCCACCGTCGCTCGCGACGATGCTGCAGTACAGCGTGCATGTGGAAAACAAGTCCATGTACAACACGCCGCCGGTGTTTGGCGTGTACGTCATGGGCCTCGTGTTGAAGTGGCTGTTGAAAGAGGGTGGACTGACGGCGACTGACGCACGCAACTCACGTAAAGCCGCGAAGCTCTATGCGGAAATTGATCGGAGCGGCTACTACCGCGGTCATGCGCATGCCGACAGCCGCTCGCGCATGAACGTGACCTTCCGCCTGCCGAGCGAGGAGCTCGAGAAGAAGTTTGCGAAGGAAGCGACCACTGCCGGCCTGGACGGGCTCAAAGGACATCGCTCGGTCGGCGGGATGAGGGCGTCCATCTACAACGCGTTCCCGGAAGCCGGCGTCGACGCCCTCGTGTCCTTCATGCAGGAATTCGAGCGAGTCAACGGTTGAGCTGACAATATTTCGATTGCCCGCCTTGGAATGTGGCTCGTAAGCCTCCTGTTTATGGTGGCTTACGGGCGTACA
>AR_comb_assmDRAFT_11155695_pt1 | contig 11243 bp, 14 predicted proteins | sample ArasoioldDNA_FD_10543 | JGI IMG/M metagenome (IMG submission 10543) | reverse complement strand
CGGCCGAACAGGAACGCCAGCGAGCCGAGAAAGCGGCGCAGGAATCGGCGGCGCTGAGACAGCGCGCGGAACAGGCCGCACAGCAGGCCGCCGAGGAGCAACGCAAGGCCGAAGAGGCACGGCGTGATGCCGAGCGCTCACGCGCCGAGGCTGAAGCGGCACGGACGGAAGCCGAGACACAGGCGGCACGTGCCGACGCCCTGCGCGCGCAGGCGGAACAGGATCGCGCGACATTGCGCGCCACACTGTTGCAGCAGTTCAACGATATTCTCGAGACGCGCGATACCGCTCGTGGTCTGATCGTCAACGTCGGTGACGTGCTGTTTGAAACCGGACGATACGAACTGCGTCCATCCGCGCGTGAGAAGCTCGCGCGGTTTGCCGGCATCGTGCTCGCCCATCCGGGGCTCGACATCAAGGCCGAGGGGTTCACCGATTCGACTGGCACCGACGAAATCAACGAGCGTTTGTCGGAGCAGCGCGCCACGGCGGTCGGTGATCTTCTCATCACCCAGGGCGTGTCACAGAATCGCGTCGCGACGGAGGGATATGGTTCGCGCTTTCCGGCGGCGTCCAACGACACGCGAGAAGGCCGGCAGCAGAATCGCCGGGTTGAGCTCGTTGTCTCGGGCGAGGTAATCGGAACTCCGATCAGTGAGGCGCGCCACTAGACCCATTCAGCCTCAGCGATCGGCCTTGATCCGGCGGAATACTGATCGATATAGTCGCGGCACGATGAGGATGCGCGTGACAGTCATGAGTCAGAGCGAGCGGCTGCTCGGTCTGGTACGGGATTTCGCTGTTGGACTCGGGTTCACGAGCGAACCGGGGCCGCCGTCGCAGGTCGCGGTCAGCCTGACGCAGGGATCAGACGAGGCGCTCCTGCACCTGCTCACGCATGTCGCACTCAGTGCGACGAAATCGGGTGTCGAAAGCAGCGAGCCGGTCTGTCGCGTCACGTTTCAGGAACCAGGTGCCGCGTCCGAGGTGAAACTCGGTCTGAAGATCGCGTCATTCGATTTGCAAGCGGCGCAGGGCGCAAACTCCGTTTGATGGCTGAGCTCAGTGACCTCGCGGCGCGACAGCGTACCGCCGAATAACTACACACCGTCTGCCTCTACCGGCTAAATGACCAAGCCAGTGACGTGACCGTCTCTGGCACGTAGCTTGAGTTAGCGCCGACCACCTCGCTATGGCGCCGGAACGGATGAGGTGTGTGCGGCAGAAGACGCGCATCGCTCGATGTGCGCTGCCGATGGTCATGCTGTTGGCGTGTGCCCCGGCGGCCGCATACTCGGAGTCGCTCGACTGCCATTCAATTCGTCGTGGTGAATCAGCGGCGCAGGTCGCACGTCGCATCACCGGCGACAGCCGCGATGCGTACCAAACCTGGTTTCAGATCAGAAACGCCTCGTCCAGGTTCGTTCCCAAGTCCCAATACGGCAGCATCCGCGCCGGCTGGCAGGCCTGTCTCCTCAAGCCCATCGTCCAGCATGCGTCCGCGAAAGTAGAGGACGTCGTCACGCCGTCGGTATTGTCCGAGGCGCTTCCAACGCCGGCAGCTGTGGTCGCGCCCGCCGCGCTTGTGAGCCGGGAGCCGGACGATGGCAGCATGAGTCCGCAGTCGGTGGCGTCCGAGATTCTGCGCGCGATCGGTGGTCTCGACTTTCCCATGGTGTGGCTCGGCGCGGCGATGGTCGTGCCGTGGGTGGGTTGGCGATTCATGGACGACTACCTCGTTCGCAAGAAGACGCGAACCCTCGTCATGCAGCACTTCGCGACTCGATTTGTCCACGAGTTCGAACGGCCGCTGCTGTCGTCGGACGCCGAGCGTCCCGTTCGATCCCGGGTCCGTTACAGCGCGCGTCGCGGACAACTCGACATCCTCCTCGCGCCGGGCAAGGGCCGACGGTATCCGAACCTGTCGGATCACAAAAAGAACATGGAGTACGACGTCGCGCGGATCGTGCGCGCGCTCGCCGATCAGTCGTTCGTGAACGGTCCGCTGTACACGCAAGCCGGATGGGTCGTTGTGCCGTTTCAGTTCCTGGTCCGCCCTAAGGATGGCAAAGGGCGGTAGATCGAGACAGGTGTCACATGCATATCCTTCTTTTGAGCGCGGGCGGTGGGGGCGGCAACATTCTGCGATCGGTGAAAGCGGCGTTCCGGCGCGATCTGACCGTGACACAACGCGCCGACGCGCGGTACGCCGAGCGGCTTCGCCGCGCGGTGACGACCCGATTCCTGGACACCAACGAGTTTGCGTTGTCAGACCTTCCGAAAGAGGAGCGATTCCTCATTGGCGCTCGCACCACGGGCCGTCTGGGCGCGCGGCATGATCCCGCGGTCGCACTCGAAGCGCTGCACGAATCGCGCATCGATGTCGAGGCGCTGTTCAACCGCTACTCGATCATCATCCTCATCGGCACAGGCGGAAAAGGCACCGGTTCAGGAACGATGTTTCCGCTGGCGCAGATGGCGCGTCAGCAGAAGAAGCTCGTCATCCCCATCTTCGTACGTCCATCGTTCGAGCGGCACGAAGTGGACAAGCGTCACTACGACTATGCGGTGAAGGCGATCGAGCAGTTCGATGCGGCGGGGATCCGGCTGATTGAGATTCTCAACGATCGGGGTTATGCCGAGCATGACCCGCAGCCGCAGCCGACCGTGTGGGAGCGAATGAACCTGCCGATTGCCCGCGGTCTACGCGGACTGATCTACGTCCTGTGGGATCTCTCGCAGGTCGATCCGTCCGATCTCTCGATCCTGTTCGGGGGGCACGGCCGTCTGCGACTTGGCTTCGCCGAAATCGATCCACCCGAGGGCGGCGAGCCAGACGATCAGGTGGTGGAGCAGGCGGCCGATCGCTGTTGTGACAATCCGTACTACGCGTTTCACAAGCCCGCAGGTACGTCGCTGATCTGTATCCAGGGTGATTGGTCGAATCTTGTCGATGCAAAGATCAAAGGACGTCTCGCTGTTGCGCTGGGAGCGCAAGCGACGAGCCCATACAGCCCACTGTACGTGCGGGCGGTCGGCACGCCGAGACCGTGGGGTGTCACGGCGCTGTTCTCCGAGTACACCGGATCGCACCGGCCGCTGGAGATCGATTGGAGCCTCGAGAAAGGCGTTCGCACGATGAGTCCGATGCCGTCCGTGGCCGAGCCGGTCGCAGCGGAGCCCGTCGCCGCCGACTCCCTGGCGGTCGAATCGGCGATGCTCGACGAGGTGTCACAGTTCGCAGAGGAACCTGTTCCCGGCCGGCGCGACTCGCAGGCACCGCGCAAGGTCGCTCGTCGCGGAACAGCAGCGAGTACCGCGCGGCGTGATTTCTCCGTGATCGACTCACCGGGCCAGCGTGGGTTCACCACGTTCTGGGAGTTTGCAATTGCCGTCAATCGCTCTGATCCCGCCGCTCTCGTTCTCGCGGGCAACGGTGCCGCATCCGACATACCGATCGACGGCATCGAGCTGAGAAAACTGCTCGGCATGATGTGGTTTCGCACGGTGCTCGGCCGGCTGTCGGATCATTGGCGTCAACGCGTCCTCGACGTGTTGGTTGCGAGCGCGGAACTGCCGGACCATGCGATCAAGGTTGGTCGGCACACGATGCATCTGCGGGAGTTGAGCTACGAGCAATTGCAGGAGCTCGGCGCCAAGACGATGCTGCCGGAATGGATTCAGCCGGACCTGGATCTGTTGATCACGGTCGGCCGGTTCTGGGGACCAGAGGTGTTGAAGCGGTTCCGTTTCGTCGATCCGCCAGAGCGCCGCGAACCGTCGATGATGTCGAGTCTTCTGGACAGACTTCGAGGTGATTGAGGCCGATTCAGACTCAACCCCGAGACGAGGCGTCCGGTATCGCGCAGACGCTCGCTACTCGCGCATCCGCCTGCGGCTTCCGACCAGGCTCAAGCCTGCAGCGGCGAGCAGGATAAAGAACACGACCGCGATCACGCTCACCCAGAGGAGCGTGCCCCATCCGGCCGAGTTCACCTCACTGCTCGCATCGCTCGGCTGCTGCGGCGTTGGTTGTGCCGCTGAGAATGCGATCAGCTCCATGCGCATCAGCGATGCGTGATTGATGCCAGCGCGAGGTGAGCAATGGATTATCCTCGTCACGTGACCAAACCATCGATTCCTCACGTTTACTCACTGGGTGTCGTCGTTCTGTCGTGGCTGCTCGTCGGTGCCGTGGGCTGCAGCTCAACACCGTCAGGCGAGTCGAAAGCGGCCGCGAAAAGCTCAGGAGGTCTGCACGCGACCATCGAGACTGACAAGGGACCGATCGAGCTCGAGTTCCTGCCGATGGATGCGCCGAAGGCGGTGGAGAATTTCCGGCTGCTCGCCGAGCGCGGTTTTTACGACAATCTGACGTTTCACCGTATCGTGAAGGGCTTCATGATTCAGGGCGGCGATCCGTCAGGCGACGGCACCGGCGGCGAGAGTGCCTGGGGCGGCACATTCGAAGACGAGATTAAGCAGGACTCGCAGACCTACAAAGACGGGTATCGGCGCGGCATCGTGGCGATGGCCAACGCCGGTCCGAATACAAACGGCAGTCAGTTTTTCATCATGCATCAGGACTACCCGCTGCCGCCCGCGTATGTGATCTTCGCGCGTGTGACGAAAGGGATCGAAGTCGTTGATGCCATCGCGGAGACACCGACGACGAGGGGACCAGACGGCGGCATGAGTCAACCGCTCACGCCCCCGAAGATGAAGAAGGTCACGATTCGTCCGTGAATGACCATCGATGAGCGCGCCGACGGGACCGTGGTGGTCAGCTACGACAGCCTGGGGCTGACGCGCGTCATGCTGGCAGCGGCCGTGTTGCTCCTCGCGGTTGCTGGTTACGACGTCGTCGCTGGGGCACGTGGCACGGAGCGTCTCGTCGGGTTGCTCGGCGCCGCGGCGACGTGTCTGCTCGTCGGCATCGTTTTTCTCGAGCGCGCAAGGTTTCAGTTCGCTGCCACGCGCCTCGTCACGTGGCGTCGCCGTTGGGCGCTGCGTCAGCGTGCCGGAACAATCCCGTTCAACTCGATTCAGTCCGTGCTCGTTGAACGGCCGATAGGCGACGATGGCACGCCGAGCCGGCGAATCGTGTTGAAGACAGTCGCCGGCGAAGATATTCCCGTGACGGTCGGCTATCGTCCTGATCCTGATGGCGCGGTGCTGCACATCGCCAGCCGCATTCGCGCCCTCCTTGGCCATGACAGCGACGCCACGCATCTGCACAATGTGCGGGCGCTGATCGCAGCGGGAAAGACCATCGATGCGATTCGGGTGTTGCGCGAGGAGGAGGGGCTCAGCCTCGTCGATGCGAAACGGCGAGTCGAAGAGCTGACCCAGCCCAACGGATAGCGACTCATGAGCGATGAGCGACCAGTCGAGAGACGGCTCACCAAGGTGCTGTTTCGAGTCCCAGAGTCCGATGGGTCGGCGAACGTCGAGACGCTGTGGGCATTCGATCTCGGTGATGATCGCTACGAACTCGACAACTGTCCGTTCTATGCCTACGGCGTTTCCTGCGGAGACATCATCTTTGCGCCCCACGACGAGACAGAGGGCTTCCCGACGTTCCAATCGGTCGTCTCCAAATCGGGGAATCGAACCGTACGAGTGATCTTTGAACAGCCCGGCGCGGAAGGAAACGAATCGAATGCATTGCTCGAGGGTCTCGCGGGACTGGGATGCGACTTCGAACGTGCCACGTCGACATACATCGTCGTCAACATTCCGCCGCGCGTTGATCTGGGGATAGTGGTGAGCTACCTGATCGAACGTAAGGCCGAATGGGAGCACGCCGATCCCACCTACAACGAATTCCGCGCAACGCAGTAGTTACAGAGGCGAGTCCGATGACGATGAACCCATATCTGAGCTTCAAGGGCGACTGCGAAGCGGCCTTCAAGTATTACGAACAACATCTCGGCGGCGAGATGGGTGCCATCTTTCGCTACGGCGGAACGCCACTGTCGGGTAGCGTTCCCGAGGATTGGCCCGACAAGGTCATGCACGGCAGTATCACGATTGGTGGCCAGACACTGCAGGCGGCCGATGTCTCGGCGGCTCAGTACGAGACGCCGCAAGGGTTCTCGCTGACGTTGCAGATCAAGAGCACGGCCGACGCCGAGCGCATGTTCAAAGCCTTGGCCGACGGCGGACAGGTGCGGACGCCGTTGGAGCAGACGTTCTGGGCTGAGCGCTTTGGTGTGGTCACCGATCGCTTTGGCGTGCCGTGGATCGTCAATTGCGAGGGATAGCGCAGCGCGATCGAACAAGCGCCGCGGACGAGGGGTATGCCATCTACCCGCACGTCTTCCAACGGGTAGAGATCGAGCACGTATTGGAGACGCTGTCTGGCGACGGCATCGAGCGAACGAGAGCGGGTGCGCGCCGAATTCTCGGGATTACGGCTGTGCGCCACTTAGCCAACGACGCGCGATTACTGACGATCGCCACCGGCTTCGTCGGCCCGGCCGCGGTTCCATTCCGGGCGACGCTCTTCGATAAGTCCGCGACGGCAAACTGGCTCGTCGTCTGGCATCAGGATACGGCGCTCCCGCTGCGTGAGCGTGTCGACGATCCAGAGTGGGGACCATGGAGTGTCAAGAGCGGCGTAATTCACGCGCATGCACCGGCGTGGGCCTTGGAGCAGGTCATCGCGTTGCGTGTGAATCTAGACGACTCGACGGCGACCAACGGACCGCTGCGCGTGCTGCCTGGCTCGCACCGGCACGGCGTTTTCAGCGATGAGCAGGTCGCGCAACTCGCTTCGTTAACCACGCCAGTCGATTGCACCGTGACGTCAGGCGGCGTCATCGCGATGCGCCCACTCACCGTGCACGCCTCGTCGAAGTCCACTGACGATCGGCCGCGACGAGTGCTGCACATCGAATATGCATCGACATTGAGGCTCGCGAGCCATGTCGAGCTGTCGGTCGGATAGATCAAATCCACACGACATCCGGTTCGTGGCAGGCATATCCTAAGGCGGTATGAGGACTGCAACCGCGACACTGCTCGTCATTCTGATGGCGGTCTCCGCGTCGGCAGCGGACGTATCCGGCCGGTGGGAGCTGACCGCCCGGCTGTTAAACGACGTGAACCACGCGCGCGTGACCTTCACGGTTAGCGGCGAGAAGCTCACGGGAACACTCAACGAGCTCAAGCTCGAAGGCACCATCAAGGGCGACGAGGTCGCGTTCGTCGCCACGCGACCCAGCGGCGAGCGATTTGGTGCATTCAAGGGGCGCGTGAACGGCAACGAAATCGCGGGGACTGCGTCGTGGCCGGGATTCAGCGACGAGATCAGCTGGGTTGCCCGCCGCGCCAAGGATCGGCCAGGCAAACCACAGGTGCACCAATTCGAGCCGAAAGAATTCCATCGCGTGTTCTCGGACGCGATCGCGCCAGTCCTGCACATCTTCCCTGGCGATACCGTGAGTACGTGGACGGTCGATGCTGCTGGTGTCGATAGCAAGGGCGCTCGCCGTTCGCTTGGAGGCAATCCTCAAACCGGTCCCTTCTATGTAGAGAGCGCGTTTCCCGGCGATACGCTGGTCGTGAAGTTGAATAAGGTTCGGCTGAATCGCGACTCGGCGATCAGTAGCGGTCGCATCGCTTCGACAGCGTTGAATCCGGCGTACGTCGAGCGCACCAAATATCAGCCGGACTTCGACAGCAACTGGGTGCTCGATCGAGAGAAAGGCGTGGCTCGATTGAAGAATCCGAGCGAGCACCTGAAGAACTACACCGTGAAGCTGCAGCCGATGGTCGGGTGTCTTGCCGTTGCGCCGCCGGCGCATCAGGCATTTCGAACGGGATATCCCGGAACGTTCGGCGGCAACATGGATTACAACCAGATCCGAGAAGGGACGACGGTGTATCTGCCAGTGTCGGTACCCGGAGCGCTGTTGTTTATCGGCGACGGCCACGCCGCTCAAGGCGATGGCGAGTTGACTGGCAACGCACTCGAGACGTCGCTGGATGTTGAGTTCACCGTCGATGTCATCAGCGGACGCGCATCCAACGGACCGCGCGCGGAGAACAGCGAATATCTGATGTCGTCCGGGATCGGCAACTCGCTGAGCGATGCGCTGCAGCTGGCGACGACGCAGCTGGTGAACTGGCTGCAGGACGACTATAAGCTGACGCCCAACGAAGCAGCCGTGGTGCTGGGCACGGCCATGCAGTACGACATTGCCGAAGTCGTCGATCCGCTCGTGCACGTCGTGGCCAAAATTCGCAAGGACGTGCTCGCGCCATTGAAATGACGCGGGCCTACAATATCGAGTCAGTCCTGATGGACGACGTCCACGAGCGGTTTGTCAGACAGGCCATCGAGTTGGCTCGCCAGGCGAGAGCGGCAGGCAACCATCCCTTTGGTGCGCTGCTCGTGCTCGATGGGGAGGTCGTGGCGTCGGCGCAGAACACGGTGTTCACGGATCGCGATCCGACGGCACATGCCGAGACGAATCTCGTCGCGTTCGCGATACGAGAGCTGTCACCAGAGCGGATCCGCCGCAGCGTGCTCTACACGAGTTGCGAGCCGTGCGCGATGTGTGTGGGCAAGATGTATTGGGCCGGAATTCGCTCGGTGGTGTACGCGCTCTCAGCCCAGGAGCTCGCGACGCTGGCCGGCGGAAGCTTCTTGATCCCATGCAGGGAATTGTTTGATCGGGCCGCCGACCCGGTTACGGTGATCGGTCCTATGCTCTTGGACGATGCGCGCGATGTGCATCTGGGATACTGGCTGCAGTTTGCGAAATAACTTCACCCGTTCGATCGTGCTGTTGGTGGTCTGCCTGCTCCTGCAGGCCCAGGCACGTCCACAACCTGTCGTCGTCATGACGTCGGGTACGTTCACCGCGGCACACCTCGAGATCGCTCCTGAGTTCGAGCGCTCCACGATGACGAAGGTCTCCACGGCGACGACCTCGATGGGAGTCGGGGCGGACTCTATTCCGAGTCGATTGAAGCGCGGCGATACCGCAGACGTCGTGATCGTGAACGCCGATTCACTCGACGATTTGATCAAGGAGGGGCTCATCGTTGCGAACAGCCGTGTCGATCTGGCGCGCTCGCGGATCGGGATGGCCGTGCGCGCCGGCGCTCGGAAACCTGATATCAGCTCGCTGGATGCATTGAAGCGCGCCTTGCTGGAGGCGAAATCGGTGGCGCTTTCGTCGAGTGTGAGCGGCGACTACTTCACCAAGGATCTGTTCCCGCGGCTTGGGATTGCCGAACAGATGGCGGCCAAGACACGCAGGAGCGGCAACGAGCGTGTCGGCGCGCTGATCGCCCGCGGTGATGCGGAAATCGGCTTTCAGCAGATGAGCGAGTTGCTGCCGATCAAAGAGATCGAGGTCGTGGGTCCACTGCCACCGGAGGTTCAACGCGTGACGATCTTCGCGGCCGGTGTGGCAGCGAACTCGAAACAACCCGACGCGGCCCGTGCCTACATTCGCTATCTCGCCTCCGCTGCGGCTTCGGCGGCCGTCGCCAAGACTGGTCTGGAGCGATAGATTCGCGGGAGGGAGCGTCATGCTGGGCGGAAGGTCCTGGGACCACTGGGTCGCGCAGTACTCACAGAGCCATCAGCATCCTGTCAATCGTCTCTGTCACACGCTCGGCATCCCGCTGATCGTCATCTCGTTACCGCTGTTCCTGGTCGCGGTGCTGACGAGCGGTTTCTGGCCGGTGCCGCTTGCCCTGTTCGTGATAGGGTGGATCTTTCAGTTCGTCGGGCACGCATTCGAAGGCAAGCCGCCGGAGTTCTTCCACGACTGGCGCTTCCTCTTCGTCGGCCTGCGGTGGTGGATCGCCAAAGTTCGCGGGCGAGCCTAAACGAAAGGTCCGGCTAAAGCCGGACACTACACGAGTCCGGCTAAAGCCGGACGCTACATGAGTCCGGCTGAAGCCGGACACCACACGTTCAACATGCGCATCGCTATCGTCGGAAACTCCGGTTCCGGCAAGTCCACGCTTGCCGGTCAGATCGCGGCGGCACAGAACGCGGCGGCTCATTCGATCGCGTCGCTCGACCTCGATACCGTCGCGTGGGAGCCGGGAAAGATTGCCGTCGGCAGATCGCCGGAGGCCACCGCTGCCGATGTGGCTGCGTTCTGTTCGACGCACGACCGCTGGGTCGTCGAAGGATGCTATGGAACGCTGGTCGGGCATGCCGTTGCGTACTCGTCCATCCTGCTGTTCATCGATCCTGGTGTCGAAGCCTGTCTCGCCAACTGCCGGAACAGGCCATGGGAGCCGCACAAGTACGCATCGAAGACTGAGCAGGACGAGAAGCTCGAATTCCTGCTGTCGTGGGTGCGCGGCTACTACACGCGCGTCGATGACCTGTCGTTGCGCGCCCATCAGGCGTTGTTCGAGAGCTACCGCGGTCTCAAGCTACGACTCGCACATCATCAGACGACGTGGCTCGACGATCTCGCCGCGCGGTTTCAGGCGTGTGCGGTGCCGGCCAAAGAATGGACGCACGCCGCGCATCTCGTCGTCGGACTTTGGCACGTGCATCGATACGGGGCGGCTGAGGCCCTGGATCGGCTTCGCAATGGCATTCGCCGGTTGAATGAGAGTCACGGTGGAGTGAACACCACCACCAACGGCTATCACGAGACGATTACGGCGATGTACGTGCAACTGCTCGCGCAGTATCTCGACCGCTGCCGCACTGACATGGCAATCGACATGCGGGCCCTCGATCTCCTGGCTGGGCCGCTCGCGGCTCGGGATGTCTTGTTTGCATTCTGTTCACGCGATCGTTTGATGTCCACGGCAGCAAGGCTCGAGTGGCTCGAGCCCGATCTCGCGCCGATCGATCTGGAGGCCACGACATATCGTGGCGTTTCTTTAGGGTGATTCCCGATTGTTTCGATCGTGGTCAGCAGGTAGGCTCGGGCCGTGACCCGAACTCTGCTGACTGTCGTGGCAATCGTCGCGATTTCGGCGGCTGTTCCCGCGCAGGCGCCTGAGCCTCCGATTAACGAGACGCGCCTCACTGTTCATACGCTGTTGCGTGAGGACGTCTTCGCCGGCTTTCTTCAGGGCGACATGGCCAGGATGGCGCGCGCCGAGAAAAACGCCGATCTCCTTCTGGCCAGCCGTCCGATGGATCGTCCCGGGATTCTGGCGTGGCAGGGGGGGCTGGCCCTGACCCGTGCGGTCATGGCCAATGAAGCGAAGCAGCCAGACCAGTTCCAGCAGCACTACCGTCGCGC
>AR_comb_assmDRAFT_10579091_pt1 | contig 11243 bp, 7 predicted proteins | sample ArasoioldDNA_FD_10543 | JGI IMG/M metagenome (IMG submission 10543) | reverse complement strand
GCAAGCGAAGTGTCGAGAGTATCATTACCATGTAAATAATAATGGCCAAAAAATTTCGCGTCCTGTTTATTACCAATGCCGTTATCAATCAGGATGAGCCTGTTATCCTCCTCAATCAACAGGCAGCGCATTGCCCATGTACAAAGATTATTTTCATCAGCAGGATTTAATTTGTTCCAGATGCTTTTAGGAACCACGCCAAACATGGCGCCACCGTCAAGCTTAAAGAGCTCCGTATCTATAGTATATATTTTCATAGTGCAAAGGATGATCTCTCGGATTGTTTTTGTTTTTGTAAAGTGAGGAACAGGCCAGTTAATCCTAATACAAAAAAAAGAATCAGACCAATTATGGAATTGCGCATATTGCCGGTTATATCCTGTATAAATCCAAAGCTAAACATGCCAATTACAATAGCAATTTTTTCCGTAACATCATAAAAGCTAAAGAAAGAAGCAGTATCATGTGTTTCCGGCATTATCTTGGAATAAGTAGATCTGCTCAGCGATTGAATACCACCCATTACCAACCCGACCAGCACTGCAACAAAATAAAACTGGACATCAGTTGTAATAAAATAAGCAATAATGCAAATGCCAATCCATAGGAATACAACAAAGATCAGAACTCGTATGTTTCCAAAACGCTGGGATAATTTTGCCATTATATATGCCCCGGCTATAGCAATTATTTGAATCAGTAAAATGCAAATGATCAGTTTACTCGTAGGCAAACCTAAAACCTGGCTTCCAAATAAAGTGGCCGCAAGCATTACAGTTTGCACACCCATGCTGTAAAAGAAAAATGAATACAAAAATCTTTTTAACACAGGCAAAAGTTTTACCTGTTGCCATACTTTATGTAATTCATTAAACCCATTGGTTAAAATATTCCTGTTTTCATTTTGAGCTGCAGGACTACCTTTTGGTAAGCGGGCGAACGTAATTTGTGCAAAGCCTAACCACCAAATGCCAACCAGCAAAAAAGACAAGCGGGGTGCAAAACTTTCATCTTTTATTCCAAACAGTTCAGGTTTTAGAACGAACAAAAAGCAAATGAGCTGGAGTATAACACTTCCAACATACCCATAGGCAAACCCCTTCGCGCTTACCCTGTCACGATCGGCTTCTTCAGCAACTTCGGGCAAATAAGAGTTATAAAATACAAGGCTTCCGCAGTAACCGATAGCAGCAAGGATGGCACACGCAATTCCTATCCCAAGTGTTTCTTTTCTAAACCAAAATAAAATACAACAGGAAATGCTTCCCAGGTAGCAAAAAAATTGCATAAATGATTTTTTGTTGCCTTTATAGTCAGCAATAGAAGACAGAATTGGAGAAAGAAGCGCAATTACCAGGTAGGCAAAGGCAATGGAATAATTATATAAGGACGCACTTTCAAATTCTATCCCTAAAAATTGCGCTTTATGACTAAGAATATCGCCTGCGGCATCCCTTACTGTCGTGATCGCATCATAGTATGCAGGAAAAATAGTTGAGGTGATTACCAGGTTATACGCACTGTTCGCCCAATCGTACATTGCCCAACCATTGATAACTTTTTTGGAAGCAGTTTGCATGGTTGCGTTTTAAAATAAATCTGCCCCGCTGTTTTAGCGAGGCAGGAAAATTAAGCATTTAATTTATTTTTCTGAGAACAGAATTTTTCTTCTTTTAGCTCCAGTACACTTGATATTTTATTTAACCCTGGATTACCTTATTTGGTTCAACTTTATCATTAAAAAGAAAGCTATAGCTATAATTATTCTGTACCAGCCAAAAAATCTGAATCCATGCTTTTTAATAAAATCCACAAAGAATTTCATCGTAAAGAAGGCTACCACAAAAGCGACAATATTCCCTATTATAAGCACCTTCATGTTGGCAGCACTATGCAGAATTGAAGGATCAGCCTTCAAGGTCTGCAATAATTTATAACCGGTAGCAGCAATCATTGTTGGTACAGCAAGAAAGAAAGAAAATTCCGTAGCAAGACTACGCGTTAATTTTTGCTGCAAACCACCAATGATTGTAGCAGCGCTGCGGCTTACACCTGGGATTAATGCAACGCATTGAAATATCCCTATCATCAGGCTATTGCCAAAAGTAATTTCCTTTTCTTCCTTTACTCGTGGATGACGAAAAATATTATCAACAAATAACAGGAAAAAACCTCCTGCCAACAGAGTCATTGCTGTGTATGATGGACTTATTAATAAAATATCTATTTGAGCTGCAAACTTGTAACCTGCTACTAGGACAGGTATTACTGCAACCATTAGCTTAAAATAAAATTTCCAGCTTTTGAAACTGAAGAATTTTTTCCAGTACAAGACAATTACAGCAAGAATAGCCCCCATTTGAACAGCTATTTCAAAAAATTGTGTGAAATCATCTTTGCCGATGCCCATTAGTGAGCTTATCATAATAAGATGACCGGTAGATGAAACGGGAACAAACTCTGTAAGACCTTCTATGATTGCTAATACCACAGCTTGAATAGTAGACATGGTTTCAGTTGTTGGTTGGTTTAATCAGTTGAGTTGGTGAAGGAACGTGCACAGAGTTAAGCTGTATTATAATTTATGCAGATTGTTTTGATCTCTTGAAAATAGCATAAATTTCTATAAGCAAACCTGCAACTATAAGTATTGGTGCTATAGTAATTCTTCTTGTGCTATATACAACAGAATAATCAAACGTATTTGGGTCCTGATTTTTACCGCCGGACATCAGTATCATTCCAAGCCCAACAATGACCGCCCCAATGATCATCCATCGGTAATTCTCTTTTGTAAACAAAGTCGGTAAGGGTTTTTGCTTAATATCTGGTTTTTGCTTAATGTCTGATTTTTGCGTTATAACAGCCATTGGTATTTTTTTAAGTGCTGCAAGATAATATATTAAAATCTAAAAATCCCACAAGCCAATCTAAGAGGCAGGCGGAGCTTGTAAGGCGCTCAAAGATGTGAAAATAACCGAAACCTGTTTAATACAGATCATCCAGTTTCATCTTTAAATATTTAATAACACTCCTGTGTGTACTAAGAACGGAAATGATCATACCCAATAATATCATGCCCCCAAACAAAACGAGGTTTAATTGCATATCACGTATTATTTTTAACTGTGGTACCAGGCTCTCCAGCCATGTAATTAACCCGAGTAAAAGTGCTATGGCTATAACTGCGCTTATTAGCCCGTTTATTACAGCACGAATATCCATTGGTTTTGCAATAAAAGTTCGTGTGGCTCCAACCATCTGCATGGTTTTTATAAGAAAGCGGTTGCTGAACATTGCGAGCCTGATGGTATTATCAATACTGAAAATTACGATCAGGCAAAGAACAACCGACACAATAATAAATGCCAACCCAAAAATTTTTGTGTTTTCACTCAGGCTGCTTACCAGTACACGTGGGTATTGAAGATCAGTGATCTGGTCACCATATACGCTTAATAATGAAGATGAAATTTTGGTAAGACTGTCCGTATTTACATATTCTGAACGAGCATAAAAATCAATGCTCTCGGGTAAAGGATTATAATCAAGAATTTTGCTCCAGTCCTCGTTGTTATCCTTATTCCAGATCCTTTTAGCCGATTCTTTATTAATATACTCAACATCCTTTGCATAGGGCTGGGCTGCAATAAATTGTTGTATACCGGTAATTGTATCTTGATTCTGTGTGCGCAGGTAAGCACTTATACGAATATCTTCTTTAAAGGTATTGCCAACCCTGCTAAAGTTTAACAGTATCCATCCCATTACACCCATTATCAGCAGCACAAGTGCCACTCCAATAATGCTATACATGTAATTAGGCTTACTACGACGTAGAGATGATTTGCTGGTTTCAGTCATATTATTGAATTTAAAGGGTCTACTCTGGCGGGCAAATTTAGTGGATTCACTTACTTTTGCACTCATTCTTAACGATAGTTTTACAGGCTTATTATATATGTTATAAATTTTATGAGACAAGCTGAAGTTCTTTGGTCATCGCCTGTTGCGTCGCACTACGTTCATCTTTTTAGTTTTCAATTTAACTTGCGACGCAGTCTGTACCAGTGAATATCGGCATCACTCTCTTCAAGGTTCTGGAACTTATTTAAAAAGCCAGCTCAACACTTATTTAAATCCAGAATCGCAAAATCATTAATTAAACGATGGAATATAATTTTAGCAATATTGAAAAAAAATGGCAACAATGGTGGAAGGAAAATAAGGTATACCAGGTATCTAATGAATCTTTAAAACCAAAATACTATGTGCTGGACATGTTTCCGTATCCAAGCGGCGCGGGTTTGCACGTAGGGCATCCGCTGGGATATATCGCCAGCGATATTTTTGCACGCTTTAAAAGGCTGAAAGGTTATAACATTTTACATCCAATGGGCTATGATGCGTTTGGTTTGCCCGCAGAGCAATATGCGATTGAGCATGGTGTGCATCCGGCAGTAAGTACAAAACAAAATATTGAGAACTTTCGCAGGCAGTTGGATAAGATCGGCTTTTCTTTTGACTGGGACAGGGAAGTAAAAACTTCTGATCCCAAATATTATAAATGGACTCAGTGGATCTTTTTACAACTATTCAAAAGTTTTTATAACCGCAATACCAATAAGGCCGAATACATTGATGTATTAATTAGCGCTTTTGAAAGACAGGGAAATAAAAATCATCCTGTTCCAAATTCTCAATTTCAAATTCCTGGTAACACACTCACCACTCACCACTCACCACTCACTTTCAAAGCAGATGAATGGAAATCGTTTGATGGGTTCACCCGGCAAAGCATATTGATGGAGTATCGTTTGGCTTACTGTGGATATGGCGAAGTAAACTGGTGTGAGGCATTGGGTACGGTGCTTGCCAATGATGAAGTAGTGAACGGCGTGAGTGAACGTGGTGGTTACCCAGTTGTAAAAAAGAAATTACGTCAATGGTATTTAAGAATAACCGAGTATGCTGATCGCTTACTGGAAGGATTGAAGCACGTTTGTTTTAGCGAATCAATGAAAGAAATGCAGAGCAACTGGATCGGTAAAAGTTATGGCGCTGAAATTGACTTTGGAATACTCGATCATGAAGAAAAATTAAAAGTATATACGACAAGACCCGACACGATTTTTGGAGTTGATTTTATGGTGCTTGCTCCTGAGCATGAATTGGTGGAAAAAATTACTACACAAAAACACAGGAAAGAAGTTGAAGAATATCTTGATCATGTAAAGAGCCGTAATGAGAGAGAGAGAATGGCAGAGAAAAATATCAGTGGTGTGTTTACAGGAGCTTATGCAATAAATCCTTTGAACTTCAGGGAAGTTCCCATTTATGTAAGTGAATATGTTCTCGCGGGATATGGCACAGGGGCTATCATGGCAGTACCCTGCGGTGACGAAAGGGATTTTCGTTTTGCCAAACATTTCAATATTCCCATTACAAATATTATTGGTGATAAATTTGATGGCGAAGAAGCTAATCCAACCTGGGATGCCGAATTGCATGAAAGTGACTTCTTAACTGGCATGCTGATGCGTGATGCGGCGGAAGTTGTGATCACTGATCTGGAAGGCTGGGGCAAGGGAAAAAGAAAAGTGAACTACAAAATGCATGATGCAGCATTTAGCCGCCAGCGTTACTGGGGTGAGCCCATTCCCATAAAATGGGAAAATGGAATTGCATATCCGCTTGATGAAAACGAATTGCCTTTGGAGTTACCGCATGTTGAAAGTTATAAACCCGGCCCGGAGGGGGAAGGACCACTTGCAAATATTCCTGAATGGACTGCCCGTAATCTTGAAACGAATACTATGCCCGGTTATGCTGGAAGTAGCTGGTATTTTTTGCGCTATATGGACCCTCACAACGACAAAGAATTTTGTAGTAGAAAAGCAAGCGATTACTGGGGACAGGTTGATCTTTATATCGGCGGTACAGAACATGCAGTAGGGCATTTGTTGTATAGCCGCATGTGGACAAAAGTGTTGTATGATTTAGGATATACCGGTCATGATGAGCCATATAAGAAGTTGGTGAACCAGGGGATGATACAGGGGAGCTCAAGAATTTTATACTTAATGAATTTTAGAGGATACGCACACGAAAATGAAAATGAAATATTTGAGACGGGGCTCATTGCAATTTCATATGATTTAATTGAAGACTATGTAGGTGGTGGCCCGGCATCGGTTTCCGAAGTCTTTGAACGATTGAGCAGATATGATGATTTCTTAAAAAACCAAAAATCTAAATATAATTTTACCGGTGCATCAACTGTTAAGCGACACATAGAAGTGAGTTTTGTTGATGGCCTTATTCTATCAGTACATCGATTTAAAGAGACAAAAAAAGAATTTGAAAACGTAACCTTCATTTTTGATAGTTCAAAAGGATTTATATGTGAGGCCGAGGTAGAAAAAATGTCAAAGTCAAAGCTTAATGTTGTTAATCCCGATGATCTTGTTGAAAAATATGGTGCAGATACTTTCCGCATGTATGAAATGTTTTTAGGCCCGGTTGAGCAAAGCAAACCCTGGGATGCAAAGGGTATTGAAGGTGTGTACCGTTTTTTGCGTAAGCTCTGGCGTTTATTTTTTGATGAACAGAAAGGTAAGATCTGGAATGAAGAAAAAGCAACACACGCTGAATTAAAAGTGTTGCATAAAGCGATCAAAAAAATAGAAGAAGATACAGAACGTTTTTCCTTTAACACATCAGTAAGCGCATTCATGGTTTGTGTAAATGAATTAACTGACTTGAAATGCAGCAAGAAAGAAGTTCTTGAGCCGTTAGTAATAATGCTTGCTCCTTATGCACCGCATATATGTGAAGAATTGTGGCATGAGCTAGGAAATACAACAAGTGTTTTAAATGCTGCTTATCCTGCTTATGAACAGCGGTACACAATTGAGTCCGTGAAAGAATACCCTGTAAGCATCAATGGCAAATTGAGAACGACAATAGTAATTGATCTTAACGCTTCACAAGATGAAGTGGAACAAATAGTATTGAAGAATGATGTTGTAAAGAAGTGGGTAGATGCCAAATCAATAAAGAAATTCATTTTTGTGAAAGGAAAGATGGTAAATGTGGTTATATAATCAGGCAGTGTTATTCATTCCTACTCGACCAAATTAAGGACAACCGGATACTTTATTAAATTTGCTCTTATTTTTGAAAATTTATGATTCACTATAACAGGTTTGTTTTAGACAACGGTTTACGCGTATTGGTACATGAAGATACTTCAACGCCAATGGCAGTGGTTGACGTGATGTATGATGTCGGTGCAAGAGATGAAAATCCAAACAAAACAGGGTTTGCACATTTGTTCGAGCATCTTATGTTTGGAGGCAGCATTCATATTCCTGATTATGATGATCCTTTACAAAGAGCCGGTGGTGAAAACAATGCGTATACAACAAATGATCTTACCAATTATTATTGCCAGCTGCCTGCTCAAAATATTGAAACAGCTTTCTGGCTCGAAAGCGACCGAATGTTAAGTCTTGCCTTTAGTGAAAAAAGTCTCGATGTTCAACGCAAAGTAGTGTGCGAAGAATTTAAAGAACATTATATTAACCAGCCCTATGGAGATGTGTGGCATAAAATGCGTGAACTGGCGTATACGGTTCATCCTTATCGCTGGATGACAATTGGCAAGGAGCTAAGTCACATTGAAAATGCACAGCTTGATGATGTAAAACAATTTTTCTTTAAACATTACAGGCCTGTTAATGCTATTCTTGTTGTAGCCGGAAACGTAAAGACAGAAGATATAAAACGGCTTTCTGATAAATGGTTTGGCAGTATTCCAATTGGCGAAAAATACAACAGGCAACTGCCGCAGGAGCCGATTCAATCTGCGGCGCGCAAATTAGAAGTAACCGCAGATGTACCATTCGACGCATTCTACAAAACATGGCACATGCCATCAAGATTAGAAAAAGGATATTATGTGGCCGAATTAATCACAGAAATCCTTGGCGGAGGAGGATCATCAAGGTTATATCAAACACTTGTGAAGGAAAAGCAATTATTCAGCAATATAGAATGCTATCAATTTGGAAGTGTTGATACCGGTCTCATCACTATTGAAGGTAAGCTAATAAAAGGAGTAAAGCCTGGTGATGCGGAAAAAGCAATCGAGGAAGAATTAAGTAATTTAAAGGCTAAGGCCGTCAGCGAAGCCGAGCTTCAAAAAGTAAAGAACAAAACGGAAAGCGCCATCGCCTTTGAAGATATGAGTGTAATGAACAGGGCTAACAGTCTTGCTTTTTATGAACTGCTGGGCAATGCTGATCTTATGAACCAGGAGATGGCCAAATACGATGAAATAACAATCGACGATATTTTATTATACAGCAACCAGATATTTAGCGCAAACAATAGCAATACTCTCTATTATTTTAGCAAGAATTAAAGATTAAATACCTCTTGTCCCGGTTCATTTGCTAACTTTATTTTCCTGCATATTGCAAGAAAAGTAATTATGAAATACGCTCCTGTTCAGAATTATATCAACGGTCAATTTGTTGAAGCAATTTCAGATAAAACATTAAATGTAACCTCACCAATTGATGGAACATATTTATCAACCGTACCGTTATCATCCGCAGAAGATTTAAATAAAGCTGTTGCTGCAGCAAAAGCAGCATTATCAAAATGGTCAAAGACCCCGATCAAAGAAAGAGTACAGGTTTTTTTTCGTTATAAATTTTTACTGGAAAAAAATTTGCATGAATTGTCCACATTAATCAGCGAAGAAAATGGAAAAACAATAAGTGAGGCCACTGCTGAAATTGAAAAATGTATTGAGCTAACAGAATTTGCTTGTTCCTTGCCACAGCTTGTCACAGGTGAAGTACTTGAAGTAAGCAAAGGAGTGGAGTGTAGAACAGAAAGAATTCCTTTGGGTGTTGTTGCATCTGTTGTCCCGTTTAATTTCCCTGCAATGGTTCCTCACTGGACCACTCCAAATGCAATTGCCTTAGGTAATTGCATGATCATAAAGCCATCAGAAAAAGTTCCTCTTACGCTAACACGAATTGCAGCGTTATTAAAAGAAGCCGGCTTACCCGATGGCGTATTCAATATTGTAAACGGTGACAGTGAAATAGTTCAGGCAATTTGTGCTCACCCACAAATTGCGGCTGTAACCTTTGTTGGTTCAACCAGGGTGGCTAAGGTTGTTTATCAAAGGGCAACTTCTACTTTTAAACAATGCCTTGCGTTGGGCGGTGCAAAAAATCATCTCATTGTTTTACCCGATGCAAAACCCGAAATGACCGCACAAAACATTGCAGCATCCATGAGTGGTTGTGCCGGTCAGCGTTGTATGGCAGCATCAGCAATGGTTGCTGTAGGCGAGGTGGATCACATTGTTGAAAAGATTTGCGATGAAGCAAGAAAGGTTGTTCCGGGAAAAAACCTGGGCGCAGTTATCAGCAAAGAAGCAAAAGAAAGAATTGAAAAATACATTACAGAGGCAGAGCAGCAAGGAGCAAAAATTTTAGTGGATGGGCGACATGCAAAAGTTAATGGCAAAGAAAACGGAACATATGTTGGGCCTACAGTTATTGATTTTGTAAAGCCAGATATGGCTGTGGCAAGAGAAGAAATATTTGGTCCGGTTATTAGTATTATGCGTACCAATAATTTGGAAGATGCAATTGTAATTGAGAATAATAATCCTTATGGAAATGCGGCAAGTGTGTTCACGCAAAATGGAAATTATGCAAGGTACGTGATAGAAAAAGCAAGTGCAGGTATGATCGGCGTGAATGTTGGCGTGCCTGTACCACGTGAACCATTTTCATTTGGTGGGTGGAATGAAAGCAAATTCGGCAACGGCGATATTACCGGAAAAAGTTCGATCGAATTTTTTACGAAGCTGAAGAAAAGTACAATAAAATGGAATCCAGAAGCCGGAGTGAACTGGATGAGTTAGAGAACCTCACCAATATTTTATTTCGAAGAGATATTGGCGAATAAAGTTTGAACGTACAAGAGTGCGACGCAACGAAAGCTTAGCAGAGATACAAAAGTCAAGCTCATAAAAAATATTCAACATTATTCAAAAACATTTTATGCAAGATCCGATCACTATTTCAGAAACGCAGGAAGTTGTACAAGACAACCTTGAGTATACTTTGTTTTCGTGGAGCAAGCAGAAAGGTATTACGCCGATAGCGGTGCAGCATGCTAAAGGCGTGTACCTGTACGATTTTAACGGCAAGCGGTACATTGATTTTTCGTCGGGGCTGATGAATGTAAACATTGGGCATGGCGATCAGCGTGTTACAGATGCAGTAGTGAACCAAATGCAGGAAGTGAGTTACATCACACCCGGTTGTGTTACGCGAGTGCGCGGTGAGTTGGGGAAAAAACTTGCAGAGATTTCACCAGGCAACCTTACTAAAACTTTATTTACTGTATGCGGTGCTTCAGCAATCGAGAATGCAATTAAGCTCGCGAGATTATACACGGGCAAACACAAGATCATTGCACGTTATCGAGCATTTCATGGCGCATCTTATGGCGCAATGACTGCCGGGGGCGATCCCCGTAAACTTGCAAGCGATGCACAACAAGCTCCGAATATTATTCACGTGGAGGATCCTTATTGTTATCGCTGCCCATGGGGAAGAGAGATCACGACGTGTTCGCGTGAATGTGTGAGTCACATTGAGCGCGTAATTCAATTTGAGGGACCAGAAAATATTGCTGCTATATTGATGGAGGGAGAGAGCGGCTCATCAGGTTGCATAAAATACCCGCCTGATTATTTGCAAAAGATAAGAGCGTTGTGTGACAAGTATAATATTCTACTGATAGCTGATGAAGTGATGAGCGGCTTTGGCAGAACGGGCAACTGGTTTGGTGTTGACACGCATGGCGTAGTGCCGGATATGATCGCAACTGCAAAAGGAATTACTTCAGGTTATCTTCCTTTTGGGGCATTGATCGTGAGTGATACCATCGCAAAATATTTTGATGATAAAGTGTTATGGCTTGGTCTCACGTATTCTGCACATCCTGTTTGTTGTGCGGCGTCATTGGAAGTATTGAATATTTATGAAGAAGATCATCTTATTGAAAATGCTGCAGCCATGGGAAAATATATTGAAGAGGAAGTTGAGAAATTGAAACAACAACATCCATGTATTGGAGACTTCAGAAATACAGGCTTGCTTGGGTGTATTGAATTGGTGAAAAATAAAATTACAAAAGAACCC
>AR_comb_assmDRAFT_10302708_pt1 | contig 11245 bp, 9 predicted proteins | sample ArasoioldDNA_FD_10543 | JGI IMG/M metagenome (IMG submission 10543) | reverse complement strand
GCCAACCCCAACCCGTACCTCGAGAAGACCGGCGAGCTGGCGATGGCCGCGGCCGAGGTGGGACTCGACTACGCGCAGCTGGTCTCGAAGATCCTCGAGTCCGCGGCCGTCCGGTACCACCTCCACGTGCGCGAGGCGCCGGGGAAGCGAGCCCGGGCAGCTCAGTCTTGAGGAGGAGTCGCGTCAGGGCGGCGCGGGCCGCTCGGGGCTCTCCCAGACCTCGTTGCGGACGCTGATCAACCGGCCCAGGGCCTGCTTCCCGGGGTAGCGCGGATCGGGACAGGTCGCGCCCTGCGTTCCGACGAACCCGGCGACCTGGCGCCCCTCGAGGGAAAAGAGAACCGTGGCGCAGTCCGACTCGAGCGGGATCCCGGCCTGCTCCGAGCCCGGCGTGTAGTTGTCGATCCAGTGGCCGCCGAGCCCGAGCTGCGCGGCGAGGTACAGCGGGATCTCGAGCTCCGAGCGGATCGGCTGGCCGTCCTCGGTGACGAACGTCCAGATCCGGCCTCCCGGGTACGAGGGCAGGTACATCAGGCCATCCGGCCGGTGATCGATGGTGACCCAGCCCGAAGGACGGATGAGCGACGGTGTCGGGCCGAAGCCGCCGACCTTCCGCAGGTCGTCGCCGACGCGTTCGTAGCGGTCGCCGTCCATGCCCGCCCAGCTCCCGTCCTCCGAGAGCGTGTAGACGATGCCCGGCGCACTCACGCTCCGCGCATCGAAGCGTGCTGGCCCGGTGCGGACCGCCCTTCCCTGTTGATCGTAGTGAGCACAGCCTGCCGCGACGAACGCCAGCACCGCCCCGAACACGTGCGTCCGCTGCATGGGAACCTCCAGCCCGCGTCCCGGATCCCCTCGCCCGGAGCGTGCGCGCCTGGACGGCGCGGCGCGCACTCTAGTCGACCGGGGGAGCGCCTGCCGCCAGCGGCTGCCCGGAGGTGTACCGGTGAACGTCCCGGCTGGCGGACAGGTCAACCGGGATGGTCGGAACGCAGCTCCCGTCTGCCAGATCTCGTGCCCCGATTGCACCGGGCGCGCCGGCGCACCTTCCGGAGAGTACGGGCCGGGGCAGCGGGCTCCCTCGTTCATCGCTCAGTCGCCCGGTACGGGCTCTCCCAGACCTCGTTGCGGTCCGCGACGGGGCGCGCGAGCGCGTCCCGACCCGGGTAGCGCGGCTCGGGACAGACCGCGCCCTTGCGAGCGGCCCAGCCGGATACCCGTGTGCCGACGCAGCTCGGGGCGCTCACGGCGCCTGCGTGATGCGCGGTCCGGCAGGCTTCGCGAGCGCCGGCCCCTCGAGCGTCGGCCGGAGGTACTCGACCAGCGCCTCGACATCGGGCGGCCCTCCCACCCGGTCCGTGCCGTCGGCGAAGACGCCGAACCCGTCCCCGCCGGCCGCCAGGAAGCTGTTCACCGTCACCCGCACCCGTGCATCGGGAGCGAGCGTGTGTCCGTCGATCTTCACCGAGCCCGGGACGACCCGCGAGCCAGGAGCGGCACCCGCCGACCACGCGTAGGTCACGTTCGCCGAGGGCTGGAGGATCTTCGGCCGGTTCCCCAGCCACTGCTGCTCGAGCGCTCGCGCCAGCTGGGCACCGGTCAGGGTGAAGGTCACCAGGGTGTTGCCGAAGGGCTGCGCCGCGAACGCCTGGGCATAGGTGATCTCCCCGGCGGGAAGATCCGCGCGAAGCCCGCCCGGATTGGTGAAGGCGATGGCCGCCCCGCTCTTCCGCGTCGAGGCGAGGTGCGCGTCGGCCACGACGTCACCGAGCGCGGACTCGCCGGCCTCGCTCGCCTTCCGGGAGAGGCTCGCCCCCAGCCGTCCCACCCGACGGCCGGCGAGCGGCGCGGCATGCGCCACCGCCTGATCGACCACCGCCTGCGCGCGTGGGTCGGCCGGGATGTCGTGCGTCACGGGCACCTGGGTCGCCTTGCGCGAGAGCACGCGGTGCTGCACCGGATCCAGCTCCAGCTCGATCCGGGTGATGAACCTGCCGTAGGCGCCCGCGCTCGTCGCGAGGATGCCTCCGAGGTCGGGACAGACGTAGGCCTGGTGGGTGTGCCCGCTCACGATGACGTCTACGCCTCGGAATCGCTGGGCCAGATCGACCAGCGGACCGGTGAAGCCCCGGCACGCGTCGGGGGGAGAGCCCGGCGCCTGCGCCCCGCCCTGGTGAATGAGCACCACGATCGCGTCTGCGCCCTGCTCTCGCAGCTTCGGAGCCGCGGCGTTCACCGCGTCGGCCTCGTCGCCAAAGGACAGGTCGACGATGCCGCTCGGGGTGACGACCGAGGGCGTCTCCTTCAGGACCACGCCGACGAAGCCGATGGTCGCCCCACCCACCTTCTTCATGAGCGATCCGGGGAAGAACGTCTTGCCGCTCCGGTCGACGACATTCGCCGCGAGGTAGGTGAAGCGCGCTCCGGGGAACCCCGGTGGCTTGCACCCGGGGTCGTCGGAGCGGCACCCGCCCCGCTGCAACCGAAGGAGCTCGTCCCCGCCCTCGTCGAACTCGTGGTTCCCGACGCTTGAGACGTCGAGCCCGAGCACGTTCATGAGGGCGATGCTCGGCTCGTCGTGCGTCAGGGCGGAGGCGAGGGGGCTCGCCCCGACGAGGTCGCCGGCGCCGACCACCAGGGTGTCGGGGTCCTCGGCCCGGAGGCGGGCCACCTGCGCCGCCAGCCACCCGCCTCCGCCGGCCGGGACGGTTCCGTCGGAAAGCCGGACGGTGCCGCTTGGCGGCTCCAGGTTGCCGTGGAAGTCATTGAGCGCCAGGAGCTGCACGTGGACCGGGGCGCTGGCGGAGTGCGGGGCCGGAGTACTTCCGGCGCAGGCGACCAGGGCCAGGAGAGGGAACGCTCGGTGCATGGACGCTCCAGCATGCACCGATCCGGCCAGAATCCAGCGCCTCACAGGCGGAGCCACACCCCCAGGCCCGCATTGACCGCCTGGCTGCTGAAGAAGCTCACCCCGCTGCCGGCGAGCGGAAAATCGGCGGTCACCTCGAAGTAGAGGCGGAGGAAGGCCATGTCGAGGATCTTCAGCCCGCCACCGGCCCGCAGGAAGGCGACCACGGCGCTCTCGACCTGGATCGGGAAGGCCACTCGCCCGTAGAGAGGAAAGGTCGGGTCGTCGAAGGTGATGCCGGGGCCGAGCGAGGTGCGCTGGCGCGAGTAGCCGGTCCCGGTGGCGGCGATCCCCGTGCGCAGCTCGAGGTCCAGCGCCACCGTCCAGGTGACGAAGTAGCTGCCGATGAGGTCGACGGCGGGCTGGAAGCTGTCGTTGATGCCGTAGGAGCTGCTCTCTCCGTTGCTGGAGGTGTGGACGTAGAGCGGGGCCTCGAGCGCGAGCCGGACGGACCACTGCGCCTCGGCCCGCGACGGGGCGAGCAGCAGCCCGATGGCGGTCAGCCCGAGGAGGAGCGAGTGCCTCATCGAGCGCCGAGGCTACCCGAGGATCACCCGGTCGCCGCACGGACAACCGTCCACGGGCGCCGTCGCCGGGACCACGCGTTCGTCGCCAGGGCCGGCGAGGAACGATCGATCAGGGTGGTCACGGCTATTCGTGTCCCGGGACGCGCTTCTCGCCGGCGTCGACCCGGAGGGCGAGCCGGTTCCCCTTCGGAGGCAGCGGACAGGTCGCGAAGGCGCTGAAGGCGCAGGGGGGGTTGTAGGCCCGGTTGAAGTCCAGCACCACCGTGCCGTCCTTGGCCGGATCGGCGTAGAGGAAGCGCCCCGCTCCGTAGGTCTCGGTCCGGTTGGTCTCGTCGCCGAAGACGAAGAACAGATCGGGGCTCCCCTCCTCCAGCACCGGAGTGAGCCGGTACTCCTTGCCGTCGACGGTGAAGACGGCGGTGCCGGGCGAGGGCGAGCGCTCGATCTCACCCAGCACGTTGGGAACGGCGATCTCCGCCGGGGGATTCTTCGGCTCCCACCGCGCGACGATCCGCCAGCGGGCCGACGGCGGATAGGTCGGGATGCCCTTGAACTCCTTCCGGGCGCGGGCCTCCGGGTCCTTGATGCGCACGCCGATGCGAGTGCCCCGGTCGATGAGCTGGAAGCAGAAGCGCCCCACCTGGAGGACGTCGGGCTTCGCGCGCCCCTCCTCGTCGCTCTGGATCGGGCCTCCCGCGAAGGGCTGCCCGCCGCGGGTTACCGACACGCCGGCTGCCGGCTGGAAGGAGACCCTGGAGCCGGTGCGGGTGAAGGTCCCGACCTGCTTCGGCGCGCCCTCGGGGAACACCACCTCCGCCTTCCCGTCGGCCCCCGCGCCGTTCGCGCCCTCCTTCAGCCAGCCCAGGCCGACCAGGCTGAGCCAGCCGTCCTCGGCCTGGAGCCGCTTCAGCCGGCCCTCCTCCCAGGCCCGGGTGGCGGCGACGATGTCATCGGACGCCGGGGCGGCCGAGAGGGAGAGCGCGACGAGGGTGGCGAGGAGCATCTCGGTGGTTCTCTAACCCGCCCTCCCCGCTCCGTCCCGGACTGCAGCCGGCCGTCGCCGGGCGCCCGTCGACTGCCGTTCTCGGTCTGGCTCGGCGCGCCCGCGCCTCGACTCCGGGTTGCGCCGCCGATGGCATGTGCATATACACCTAATTGATGAAGTCTCTCCCTTTTCCCGACCTCGAGCAGCGGATGCGGGTCCGGACCGAGTGCACCGGCGCGAACCTCCGGCGGGCCACCCGGGCCGTCAGTCGCATCTACGACGAGACGCTCGCGCCCGCGGGCCTGCGAGGAAGCCAGTTCAGCCTCCTGGTCGCGCTCTCGTTCTTCAAGGAGGGCGCACCCCTGCTCCGGGTCGCCGAGGAGCTCGGCCTCGACCGGACGACCCTCACCCGGAATCTCCAGCCGCTCGAGCGCGAGGGCCTGGTCGCGAGCAGCCCCGGGAAGGACCAGCGGGTCCGCCTCCTCCGGCTGACCGAGGCCGGGCAGCGCGCCCTCCAGCGCGCCTACCCGCTCTGGGAGGAGGCGCAGGCGACCGTGGTGAAGGCCCTGGGACAGCGCCGGTGGACGACGCTCCTCGAGGGGCTCGGCGCGACCCGACAGCTCCTGGCGAAGGAGTGAGGCGTTTCGTCTGTCGCAATAGGTGTAGGTACACTCAAAAGGACGTGCATCATGAAGCCTCGAAGGACGTCGTTGCTGGTTCCCCTCGCCCTGCTCTCGCTGGTCGCGGTCGGGTGCTCGCACTCCCCTGCCCCGCCGAGCCTCACCCGGAACCTGACGCTCGCCGAGCTCGAGCAGGCCGTCCGGTTCAAGAATCCCTCGACGGTGACGATCGTCGCCCTGGCGAACCAGTACCTCGCGTCCGGGCGCGACGCCGACGGGCACGCCTACTTCTGTGAGCGGTCCGCGCAGGTTCCCGATCGCGCGCCGTTCCAGGCCCTGTGCGGGACGTTCCAGGTCAAGATGTCCTCCACCGTTCCGCTCCTGAGGCGCACCGCGTGGGTGAAGGACGGGATGGCGAAGCTGGACCAGGCCGCGGCGTCGGATGGCCTCTCGCGCTACCTGCGGGGCGTGGTCGCGGCCGAGCTGCCGGCGAGCTTCGGGCGGGCGCAGCAGGCGACCGAGGACCTGGGCTGGGTGCTCGCCCAGCAGAAGGCGTTCCCACCGGGGATCCGCCGCGCGACCTACCTGGGGCTTGCGCACGCGTACCGGACCCTCGGCAGGAGCGAGGAGTCGAGCAAGGCCCTCGCCCAGGCCGGTCCGGGATCGCCTCCGCTGGTGACCGACTTCTCGGTGAACGCCCGGGACGGGTTCCGCTTCGGCTCCCCGACGCTGGTCGAGGTCGCGCCGGGGATTCACGTGGCGCGCGGCTTCGACTTCGCGGACATCGGCTTCGTCGTCACCGGGGATCAGGTGGTGGCCATCGACGCCGGAACGAGCGAGGCCAATGCGCGGGCGGCGCTGGAGGCGCTGCGAAAGGTCACCGACAAGCCGCTCCGTACGGTCATCGTCACCCACTCGCACTGGGATCACATCGGCGGGCTGAAGGCGTACGTCGGGCCGGAGACGCAGGTCATCGCCCAGGCGGGCTACGCGCAGGAGATCGAGATCGCGAACCGGGGAGGCGCGCAGTTCCGCTGGTTCTTCGGCGACAACACGCCGGGACCGCTCGAGCTCCACCCCACCCGGCTGATCGATCATCCGGAGTCACTGACCCTCGGAGGGACGCGGTTCCGTCTCTACCCGGCGCACGGCGGAGAGACCGCGGATGCGCTGCTCATCGAGCTGCCCGACAGCGGAGTGGTCTTCGTCGGCGATGCATTCATGCCCTACTTCGGCGCTCCGTTCGATGCGGAGGGCTCCGTGGCGGGCCTGCTCGACGCGATCACGCTGCTCCGCTCGCTGCATCCGAAGCTGCTGATCCACGGCCACACACCGCTCACCGAGAACTTCACCGTCCGCGCGCTGGAGCCACTGGAGATCGGGCTACGGGCCGTCTACCGCGACACGCTGAGCTCGCTCCACGACGGGCTGCCGCTGAGCGAGGCGCTGGGGAGAGACCTGGTCCCGGCCGAGCTCGAGCCCTACCCGGACGTCATCCCGGCGTTCCTGCTGATGCGGGAGAACGCGATCAAGCGGCTGTACCACCAGCTCACCGGTTACTGGGAAACGGACCGGGAGGGCATGGAGGTGTTCACGCAGCAGGACGAGGCGGCGGCGCTGGACCTGGTGGCGGACGGAGATCCGGAGCGGCTGGCGCGGGCGGGGACGAGCCTGAACGCGCGCGGCGACTTCGCGATGGCACTCCGGATCGCGGATCTGGGCCTCGCGGCGCATCCGTCGACGCCGTCGCTGGTCGCGGTGCGGACCCGGGCGCTCGACGGGCTGCGGGCGAAGTATCAGCTCAACCCGTTCAAGCTCATCGTCTACTCCGAGGCCGCGCGGACCGAGCTCGCTCCTCCGCCCTGAGCCTCGGCGACATCGTCGAACACCGGAGAGGCGACCGCGAACGACGCCACGAAGAGCAGGTCGGGGAAGGTCGTCGTCACGCTCGACGTGGGCTGTACCCGAAAGTACACCGGCCCGCGAGGTGGCCCGCCGCGTCTCTCCTCTGGTCCGGTGTCCGAAAAATTGATGAGGGCGTGAGTGAAGGCACCCTCGAAAATTGCAGCTGTCAGACACGCTCCGACAGCCGCATCTCCGCTCCGACCAGTTCGCGCGGATCGGCTGGCCAGATCCGGCGGAACGTGCTGTGAAGCTCGTTGCATGGGAGCTCGTTCCTGGATCGGGCTGTCGCTCGCACTGGTTGCATGCGATGGCTCGATCATCGGCGGCAAATCCCCGGGCGGAACGCCGGGGGGACCGCCGCCCCCACCCACGCAGACGGACACGGGCCGCTACGTCTGCAATGACCGGACTCATCCGGCGGCGACCCAGGCGCGGCGCCTCACCCCGGTCGAGTACGAGAACGCCATCTCCGTTCTCTTCGACGGTCGGACGACTCCGAGCTCGCGCTACCCGGGTCCGGTCGGGAAATCGATCACCGGTTACTCCACCGAGGCGATCCTCAACGACATCGGGTCCAGCGGCGCCGAGCAGCTGATGTTCGCCGCGGAGGACGTGGCCCTTCAGATTCCCGGAGTGCTCGCGCAGCTCGTTCCCTGCGCAACCTCGTCCCCGAACGAGGCCTGCGTGAACACCTTCCTCGACCGGTACGGCACCCGCGCCTACCGGCGGCCGCTCTCCACGGCGGAGCGCAACGATCTCCTCGACGAGTACCGGGCCGGTGTCGCCTCGGGCGCCAGCTTCTCCGAATCCATGGCGATGCTGGTCGGTCATCTGCTGCAGATGCCTCAGTTCCTCTACCTGGCCGAGCGGGCCGCTGGAGCCGACCGCGCGGTCGATGGCTACGAGCTCGCCAGCCGGCTGTCGTTCATGCTCACCGACTCGATCCCCGACGACGCGCTGCTGGCGGCCGCCCCCAACCTCACCGATCCCGCCGCCCTCGCCGCCCAGGCCACCCGGCTCCTCGCCTCGCCGAGCGCCAACACCGCGATCGCGCGCTTCTTCCGGGAGTGGACCGGAACGACCCGGCTGACTCCGGCCGACAAGGACCCGTCGGTGTTCCCGTCCTTCGGGACGGCACAGGCGCAGTCGATGAACGAGTCGTTCGATCGGTTCGTTCTCGATCAGATCCGGAACCAGGGGACGCTCCGGACGCTGCTCCGGAGTACCGACGCGTTCGTCGACGCGAACATGGCCTCCTTCCTCGGCGTGACCGCCCCGCCCGCGGGACAGTGGGCGAAGGTGTCCCTCGACGGCAGCCGGTACTCGGGGGTGGTGACTCAGCCGGCGATGCTGGCCTCTCTCGCCCACACCACCGAGTCCTCCTTCGTCTTCCGCGGCAAGTTCCTCCGCAAGCAGCTGCTCTGCGAGGAGCTCGGGATGCCGCCGCCCAACGCGCAGGCCACCTTCAACACCTTGCCCCTGCCGCCGAATCCCACCGGCAAGGAGGTCTCGGCGGTGGTGATCGCCCGCGCCGAGTGCTCGGGCTGTCATGCGCTCATGAACCCGGGCGGCCTGGCCCTCGAGCAGTTCGATGCCCTGGGCCAGTGGCGCACCACGTACCGCAGCGGCAGGGCCATCGACCCCTCGGGCGTGCTCCCCAACGTCGGCGGCAGGCCCGGCGTGGCCGGTCACGACATCACCTTCGCGGATCACATCTCGATGCTGGAACAGCTGTCGACCGAGCCCCGGATCGCGACCTGCCTCGGGACCCAGATGTTCCGGTTCACCTTCTCGCGGAAGGACACCGACAGCGACGTCTGCGCGATCCAGGACGTCGCGGACGCGCTCACCGCCTCGAACGGCACGCTGGGCCAGGGGCTCATGGCGATGCTCCGGACCGACGCCTTCACCCACCGGAGCGATCCGTGACCCAGCGCATCGATCGTCGCCGGTTCCTGATCGGCTCGGGGGGTTCGCTGCTGGCCCTGCCGATGCTCGAGGCGTTCGCGCCCCGGACCGCCTTCGCCCAGACCGCCGCGCCTCCCAAGCGCCTCGTCGTCGTCTTCCACCCTCACGGGCGCGTGGTGCAGCCGATCAACGACACCTGGGCGCCCCGGACGACGACCGGGCCACTGCCTCCGGTGGGAACCGCCCCGAGCCCGTTGCTGGCCGGCCTCGCACCGATCAGCAACGAGATCGTCACCCTCGGAAACATCGACAACATCGTCCGCCACACCTCCGGCGATGCCGACGGCCACGCCAGCGCGAGCTCAACCTGCACCACCTGCGTGGTGCCCAACGTCGGCAATGCCCGCGGCCCGTCGATCGACTACGTCGCCGGCCTGCGCCTCCGCTCGAGCGCGTCGCAGAAGCTGGCCATCGTCATCCCCGGCCAGGCGGCGCCCTTCGACAACTCGGTCACCGAGAACAACGTGTTCCTGGGACCCAACGGCTCGCCCGGGAACTACCAGGACATCGATCCGTCGCAGCTGATCCGCGATCTCTTCGCCTCGGTGCAGGTTGGCCCGCCCCCGCCCCCGCCCCCGACGCCCACGCTCCAGGATCGGCTCTCGGCCCGGCGGGGCAGCATCCTCGATGCCGTCGCCAAGGGCTTCACCAGCTTCCGCTCGGGTCTGAGCTCTGCCGATCAGGCTCGCCTCGACCAGCACGCCCAGTTCATCCGCGACACCGAGCTGCGTTACTCGACCCCGCCGCCGCCACCACCCTCGGTCGCGGCATGCTCGCCTCCGTCGGCCAGCTCGGTTCCAGACCTCGACTACTGGCAGCCGTTCCGGAAGGGCGAGCACGACGACGTCTTCGCCACGACCCAGATCGAGACCCTGGTGCAGGCCCTCGCCTGCGACGTCACCCGCACCGCCAGCCTCTACTTCTGGGCCGCGGGCGACCCCGGGTTCGTGACCGAGTTCGCGCCGGGGACCAGCCCGTACATCGCCGGGAACTGGCACGCGAGCATCCACGGCGACGGCAGCCCCAACGACCCAACCCCGGCGAGCCTCGGCAAGGGCTTCGGCTTCTACACGAAGTACTTCACGAAGCTGATCCAGCGCCTGGCCGCGGTGACCGACAGCGACGGGAGCCGGATCCTGGACAACACCCTGGTCGTGTGGGTGAGCGACCTGGGCTACGGCTCGGGGCACTACACCTACAACTACCCGGTGGTGCTCGCGGGCATGAAGGCCGCCTTCCCGAAGGGCCAGGGGCGGCACGTGGTGGGCACCGTCAACTCGCTGGGCGACGTCTACGCCCACGTGCTCCGGCTACTGGGCGGCACCGATACGACCTTCGGGTCGACGGGCACGCTGAGCAGCGCCGCCGGCTCGACGAGCATCAACTTCTATCCGCTCCTGGGGCGGCCCGGGCTGATCAACAAGGACACGCCGCTGCACTTCGGCCCGCTGGACCTGTAGCGCGCTCTCGCGGGAGACCACTCACCGGGCCATGGACTCTTGAGCCGACACCCGGATTTGAACCGGGGACCTACTGATTACGAAGGTGCCCGAGGGGCGGCGCAGGGTGTCTCAGGGGGTGTCTTGGTTCCCTCTGGGCTCCCCTCTGATGTTGCAGTGGCCGTCACCGAGCCCTCCAGGTTGCACAGGTTTTGGTCCACCTGAGGTCCAAGGTAGAGCGCTTCCCAGGTTGCTGACCTTCCAGGACGTCGCCGAGCTGCTCGCCGTGGACGAGCAGGTGGTGCGACGGCTGGCCGAGGAGAAGCGACTCCGCGCCGTCCGGATCGGCACCGAGCTCCGAGTCCACCCCGACGCGCTCCGGGCCTTCATCGACGCGAGCGAGGAGTAGGCCGGTGCGTTCGCCCCGAAGTGGCGGCTGAAGCTCAAGACGCACTCCCTGGCCGACGTCGCGGACGCTGTGGCCTGGCCGGTCGAGCGCGAAGCGAAGCGCCTGGGGCTCGCGCCGACCGCGACGTTGGCCGAAGTCGTCGAGGCGTGGGCACGGGCGCCGTTCGACGTAGGGCCGGCGCCGAGTGTGGGCGCCCAGCCGGTGCGTGTCGGGCCCACCGACTGCAACAGGAACGAGGCCGGCCGCTGACCGCGATCCGCCCCAAGCAACAGGAGACGCGGATCGGCTCGCTCCGGCTGCCCACGTCGGCCGTTCGGCGCCTCCGTCGAGAGGCCGGGCGAGAGGGCGTGCCGCTCACCGAGGGTGTCCGGCGTGCGCTCGAGGTCGCCCTACGCGATCCGGCCCGACTCGCCCGCGTCACCGTGCGCGCGGGACCCACCGTCCGGCTCGGGGCGCTTCCGATGCCGGCTGAACCCGCGGCTCG
>AR_comb_assmDRAFT_10061922_pt1 | contig 11245 bp, 12 predicted proteins | sample ArasoioldDNA_FD_10543 | JGI IMG/M metagenome (IMG submission 10543) | reverse complement strand
ATACTGACGAGCGTGACCACATCGCGCACGATTCTTGCTGGACGTCATCGACGTCGCAACGAAGGTGCTTTGATGTGCAACGGTTCGAAACTGATCGGTGTCAGGATTCTGGTCGCGATGGCGATCGTATTGGCGTTGGCGCCTGCCCCGGCCTCCGCCGATACGGTTTCGTTGAGCATCGTGCTGTCCGGAAGCGGGCCGGCCGCCTTCTCTTCAGGCTTCGAATCAGTGTCTATTAGCTCTCCGGACTTCTCGGTCGGTTTTGATGGCTTCAACGCGTTTCAACCGCCGGCCTTCTGCTTCGACGGATGCGGAACGGGTACCAGCGTACCGTTCACGCAGACAATCCAGTTCGACGGGCGCAACCAAAACCATTTTCCTCCCGACATCAGCGGCAATCTGACGTTCACCGGCCCGACTGAAACGCTTGTCATCAATCCACCGTTCGGCACAACGAGCTTCTCCGAGCCGGTGCAGTTTTCGGGAACGCTCCATGTCGGGCAGCCCAACCAATTCGACGAGAGGATAAGCGGGTCGGGGACGGGGTCTGTAGCGTACGTCGTCGACCCATTGACCGGCGTAGCGCAACTCTTACTATTTCAGTACCAGGTTACCGGCACCGCCGTGACGCCTGAGCCGGCGTCGCTCATCCTTCTTGGCACCTCCGTCGCTTGGTTGGTGGCGAGGCGGCGGCGGGCCGCGTTATCTGCAACAGGCGAAACGCATCCCACACACTGACATCCGTAGCCTGTTGGCGACTGAGCGTTGTTTTCCGTAACACCGATCGGTTGTTTAGAAGGGGATGTCGTCGTCCGTAAGCGGTTCGGAGGGCGCCTCGGGTCCGTGGGTGCCCATGTCGTCGCCGCCGCCCGCGCCCGCCGAGCGGGAGCCGGCTCCTGCACCACGGCCTCCGCCGCCGCCGCCGAGAAGCACGATGCGATCGCCGCGGATTTCAGTGGTGTAGCGCTTGTTCCCGTCCTTGTCGTCCCATTGGCGCGTCTGCAGACGGCCTTCGACGTAAATTTGCTTGCCTTTGGTCAGGTATTCAGCAAGCGATTCTGCCGACTTTCCCCACAGCACGACGCGGTGCCACTCCGTTTTTTCCTGACGCTGGCCTGACTTGTCGTTCCAGACTTCAGTCGTCGCCATATTGATGGTTGCGACGGCGGCGCCGCCAGGTGTGTAGCGCAGTTCAGCGTCACGACCGAGGTTGCCGACGAGAATGACTTTGTTGACAGATCCCATGGGCCTTCGCGAAGTAAGAAGTTAGAAGTCTGAAGTCGGAAGTGAAGGTTCGACGTCAGCGAGCTCAACGAGCGCGCGTATTGTACATCGTCCTCGCGAACGCGGTGGGGGCTACGGTCGCTTGACGCGTTCGAGTCCCTGGCGCGCGAGACCCGCCTCGGGGCTGTCCGGATAGGTTTTCACGACGGTTTCCCACGCCTCACGTGCGCCCGCGAGGTTCTTGAGGTTGCTGAGCGCGAGGCCTTTCCGGTAGTACGCCGCGGGGATCGCGTTGCCATTCGGGTAGCTGCGGATGGCGAGGTCGCACGCGTCGACGGCCTGCTGATCTTTATGGTCCTGCAGGTACGCGTTGCAGATGGCCACCTGCGCATCATCGGCGAGCTCGGATCGCGGGAACGCCTTGATGAATTCCTGGAAGCCGATGATCGAGAGTTCGTACTGACCGGCCATGTAGTCAGAGTTCGCGGAGTCGTACATCTTCGTTGGCGACTGGCCGACGGGTGGAGCGCTCGGCGCAGGCGCGGCATTGGCCGACGCGCCTGACGGATCCGCGTCGTTCGTCGTCGCCGACGGCCGGGCAGCCTGCTGAAGTCCCTGGCGCAGCGCCTCGACTTCCTGCGTGAGCGACCCCACGCGTACGTTGTTGTCGTCGAGCTTTTCGCGAATGACTTTCACATCGTTCGACAGGTTGTCGACGATGAGCTTCTGGTCGGCGAAGGCCTTCCGATTGGCTTCCGTCTGCTGATCCAGGCGCGTGCTCACGGCCTTGAGCGATTCATTGAGCGCCGCCAGGAGATTCTGCAGCTGCTGCGACTGTTCCTGCAGCATGCGGATGTCCGCCATCAGCTGCTGGTGCTCTTTGTTGGCGGCCGCCGCGGGCGCGGCCGCGCTCGCGGCCAGGATCGTCCCAAAGGTGGCGGCAAACAGTATCTGTTTCATGGTCTCACTTCGCGGTAATGACGAAGTGCGCACGCCGGTTCTTCGCGAACGCCGCTTCGTCGTGTCCCGGATCGAACGGGAATTCCTTGCCGTAACTGACCATGCGCAACCGCTCCGCGGGGATGCCCAGCGACACGAGATACGCGCGCGCGGCGGAGGCTCGACGTTCGCCCAACGCCAGATTGTACTCGGCCGTGCCGCGATCGTCGCAGTGCCCTTCGATCGTGACGCTCCAGTTGGAGTACCGCTTCAGCAGGCCGGCGTTGTCGTCGAGCACCTTCTTGCCTTCGGCCGTGATGTCGCTGCTGTCGAGCTCGAAGAACACCGGCTTGAGCGGCGAGTTGCGATTCAAGTCGTCGAGCGACGCCGATGCGATGGCGTCGCTGCCGACCGGTTCGGGCGGTACCGGAATCGGCTCTTCGGCCGGACGGGGCGGAGAAGGCGTCGAACCGCCCGCTGCTCCGGCAGTTCCTCCAGGCGGCGGTGGCATCGGGCGGGCGACCGGCGGCACGTTCTTGTGGCAGGCCAACAGCGCCGCCGTGCACGCGACGGCAACGGCCATCAGCGTCCGGTTCATGATCGTCTCTCCTCTCAACGGCTCAACTCCCGATGGCTAACAACCAATAACCAATGGCCAACACCAACAACTAATAACTAATAACTAATAACCAACAACCAACGACCAACAACCAACAACCAATACTCACTATCTCGCCCAATCCGGCTGCTCGTTGTTCCCGGTCTTCGTCAGCTGCCGGACATCGCGTCCATCGCGTGTGATGGTGAAGATCTGCTTTTTCCCCGATCGCGTCGACGTGAACGCGATATGCCGCCCGTTCGGCGAGAACACCGGGCTCTCGTTAGTGCCTTCTCCGAAGGTGAGCTGCCGCACCGTCCGTGTCGCCATGTCCACGATCTTGATGTCGTTGCCTGGCCCCGTTCGCGCCGTGTACGCGATCTCGTTGTAGGGCAGGGACGACCACGTCGGCTTGTCCGCGTAGCCTTCCGATGTCGTGATGCGCTGCGCCTGCCCGACGCCGTCGGAGCTGATGACGTAAATCTGCGGCGCCCCCGTCCGGTCGGACACGAAGGCGATCTGAGTACCCGAGGGCGACCACGTCGGAGACGTGTTGATGCTGGGGTTGTCGGTCAGCTTCAGGAGCCCGGAGCCGTCGCGGTTGACGAGATAGAGGTTGGTGTAGCCCTTGCCTTCACGTGGCGACGCAAAGCAGAACTTCGTCCCGTCCGGCGACCACGCCGGCAGCCAGTTCTCCGCGGTGCCCTTCGTGACTTCCTCGAGCGTCGCCTCGTAGATGTTCGAGACGAAGATGTTCGGTGTGCCTCGCCGGTACGACGTATACGCAATCGATCGACCGTTCGGCGACCAGCGCGGGAAGACGTTGAGCGTCCGGCCGACGGTGACGCGTTGCTGCCGCTCGCCGTCGTAGTCCGAGATGTAGACCTCCTTGACGTCACGCCGTTCGACGGTGCCGCCGATGGCCTCGCCGTCGCGGTCCGAGACGAACGTCAGCTTGGTCTGCGAAACGCCCTTGAGCGCACGCTGCGTCTGGTAGATCTCATCGGCCGCCATGTGCGCGTACGACCGCGGGTTGGCCGGCGATCCTGAGTAGACCTTTCCGAACACCGATTGGCGGCCGCGCACGTTGAAGAGCCGCACTTCGACACGCAACAGGTTTCCCGTTTTCTGGACCGTTCCGGTCACGAGACCATCGGCGTTCAGCTCGCGCCACCGGTCGAAGGGAATTTCGGCAAGCGACGAAGCTTTCGGGATCGTGGCGTAGACATCGCGCGGGATGAACAAGAACTCGCGCTCGTAGTTGAGGTCATCCCACAACACCTGACCGATGATCTTGGCGATCGCGATCGTTTCCGCGTCGGTGCTGAGGGCGATGAAGTCGGGGACAGCCAGTCTCGGCGGCTGCGTGCCTTCGCTCGTAATCGCCGTCGCCACCTCGGTCGGCTGCTGCGGCTGTTGCGGAGGCGGCGTTTGCTGCTGCGAGACGAAAACGGCCAGCATCGTGGCAAGGATGGTCTTGGTCATCTGTATTCAAACGTCAGGTGGACGCCCAGCGTCGGGTTCGGAAATGCCGCCGGCAGAGGGTTCAAGGTTCTGGTTCCAATCACGGCGCGAAGCGCCGCCAGATCGAGCGTCGACAGGCCGCTCGATTTTTCGACTGTCGCGTCGGTGATTTGCCCCGTTCGTTGAATCGTGAACTTGATGATGCACATCCCCGTGGCGCCCTGGTTGTTCTGCCACCCGCTGCGGACCCGATCGATCATTGTCGCCAGGTAGTCGGGGCAGCAGAAGTCCGCCACGTCGAGCGTCGAGCCTGATCCCGGGCCGCCGCCCGTCGACAGTCCGCCGAAGCCTTGACCGCGCGCACCAGTAAACGCCGTCGCCTGTCCTTTGCTCGCCTCGGCTCCGCGGGTTGGCGTCCGGCCCTTCGCATCGTCGGGCGCGTTCTTCACGACAGGCGGAGGCGTCTTCGCCGGCTTTGCTGTGGCGTTGGTCGGCATTACCATTTCGGGAGTCTTCGCCGCCGGCGGTCGCGGCGGCTCCCGTTTCGACGCATCCTCGGGCGGCGTCTGGACCTGCACCGGCTGTGCGGCGGCTGCCGTGAACCCACCGTTTCGCGGTCCTTCACCCGCGCCGCTAAGCGAGATCGTCATCACGTTGCGGGGTTCGGCCGCACGGCGGCCGACGAGCGCCCCGGGCATCGCCAGCAGCGCGACGACGAACACGATGTGCACGCCGAAGGAGATCAACAGCATCCGTTGCAAGCCGTCGGGCGGCTGCGCACGATCGCGAAGGACGTCCGTCACATCCATCTATCGCTCGTTCTCCAGGCGAGTCACGAGTCCGACGTTGACGACGCCGGCGGCCTTGAGCCGATCGAAGACTTCCATCAGCTCCTGATAGGTCACGGTGGCGTCGCCGCGCAGATACACCTGCTTGTCGCTCACGTTCTCGACCTTCTGCCGCACGCGCTCCTGCAGGACGTCGAGCCGCAGCGCCTCAGAGCCGAGGAACACGAGATGGTTCTGGCGGTACGATGCAGGAATCGACACGTAGACGCGTTCACCCTGGATCTGCTGCGCCGCGCGCCGGGCGACCGGCAGCTTCACGTCGACACCGCGCTGAATCATCGGCGCCGTGACCATGAAAATAATCAGCAGCACCAGCATCACGTCGACAAGTGGAACCACGTTGATTTCGGCCAGGGACGTCGACACCCGACGCCCGCGTCCGCCGCGCGTCGGCCCGGCATCGCCGCCCGATTGCACCTTGGGCATTACGTGAAATTCCTCTCGCTGATGTTGAGGAACTCCATCGAGAAATCATCCATGTCGGACGCGAAGACCTTTACGCGCTGCGTGAGCAGGTTGTAGAACCATACGGCGGGAATCGCGGCCGCGAGGCCGGCCGCCGTCGCCACGAGGGCCTCCGCGATCCCTGGCGCCACGACGCCGAGATTCGTGGATCCGGTCTGGCCGATTCCTTCGAACGAGGTCATGATTCCCCAGACGGTGCCGAACAACCCGATGAAGGGAGACACGCTGGCGGCCGTCGCCAGGAACGAGATGTGTTTTTCCAGCTTGTTGACCTCCATCACCGAGGCGCGCAGCAACGCCCGGTCGACGGCCGGGAGGCTCTTCAAGGTTGGACGATTGCCAGGCGGCTTCGGATTGGGGCCGTTGGCCACCTCGGGATTCGACTGTCTCAGCTGCGCGGTCAGCTCTGCATAGCCCGACTGGAACAGTCCCACGAGCGGGCTCGCTGAGAGCGAACGGCAGACGGCCTGGACTTCCGAGAACTTGTTGCTGCGTCTGAAGACGTCGAGAAACTGCGTGGTCTGTTTTCGCGAACGGCTGAACGACCACAGCTTGTAGAGAATGATCCCCCACGAGACGATTGAGATCATGCCCAGGATGAACAGCACACCCAAGGTCAGCGGCGACCGGGTGATCAGGTTCAGGATGGAGGTGGCAGAACCTTCGGACGCAACTCCAGCTGGCGCCTGCAGCAGCAGGGCGGCTAGCGGGCTTCCAAGCGTGCGCAAACGATCCTCCGCGATCGAGCAGATGCGCCGCTGGGAACAGCGCCGCCGGGGTTTGCTCCCCGGCCTGAGATGCAAAACTGTATCATGCCGTAAAATTGCTGTCAAACCTATGTTACCATTGGAGTTCTCGCTCTCGCGATGCTCAGGTTTCTGAAGATCAGGCATCTGGCGGTCATCGAGGCCGTCGAGGTGGAGTTCGATCCGGGCCTGAACGTCCTCACAGGCGAAACCGGGGCAGGCAAGTCCATCCTTGTCGAAGCCGTCAGCCTGCTGCTCGGCGGACGCGCCTCGGGCGACCTCGTGCGGACCGGCGAAGAGTCCGCGACCGTCGAAGCCATCTTCGAAAGTGGCGGCAACGAACTTCTCGTTCGACGCGAGATCACCGCCCAGGGTCGAAGTCGTGCGTTCATCAATGGTGAGCTGGCGACGGCCGCCGCGCTCAAAGACCTCGCCTCCCGTCTTATCGAACTTCATGGACAGAACGAACACCAGACGTTGCTCGATGCGGATGTCCATCTGGAGATTCTTGACGCGTTCGGGGATTTGACCGTAAGCCGGCAAGCGGTGGCCGACGCCTTCGTTCAGCTCGGCGAGGCGCGCGCCAGCCTCGAGCGCCTGAAGTCTGCGCGCCACGAGCGCGAAGCGCGGTTGGAGCTTATTACCTTTCAGCTCGGAGAACTCGATCGCGCCAACCTCAAGCCCGGCGAGGCCGAAGACGTGGAGCTCGCCGCGCTCAAGAAAGTGCTCGGCAACGCCGAGCGGGTGGAGCGCCTCTGCACGGAGGGATACGCCGCACTGTACGAGAGCGACGGAGCAGCGCTCGAGGCTCTCGGGGGCGTGTGGAAGCGCGTCAGCGAACTCGCGTCCATCGACGCGCAGTTCCAGCCGTACGTCGACGCGCGCGACGGCATCAAGTCCCAGCTCGAAGATCTCGCGACGTTCCTGCGGAGGTATGCGGACGGCATCGAAGCGTCGCCGGCGAGGCTCCAGCAGGTCGAGGATCGCCTGGCACTTCTGGAACGGATGAAGCGGCGCCACGGTCCGACGCTGGGCGACGTGATCCAGAAACGCGAGGCACTGCGGCGTGAGGCCTCCGATCTGGAGCGGGCGGACGAGCGAATCGAGGAGCTGGAACTCGAGCACGCGACCGCGCGAGCCCGCTACCTGGCCGCGGCTGGCACGTTGTCAAAGGATCGCCGCCACAGCGCGGACGCGTTCGCAAAGGCGATCGAACGAGCACTCTCGGAGCTCGCGATGGACCGGACGCGCTTCGAGGTTCGCTTTGAAGGCACGCTGGCGGAGGCCTCCTGGACGGCTCGAGGGATCGACGCCGCAGAATTCTACGTGTCTCCGAATCCCGGCGAGGATCTGCGTCCGCTCGCTCGTGTTGTCTCCGGCGGCGAACTGTCGCGCATCATGCTCGCGATCAAGGCGCTCATGGCGACGCTGCGGCACGGCTTCAGCGACGACACCAGGCGGCCTCCGAGCGCGGCCGCCCCGGGGTTGATCTTCGATGAAGTGGACGCGGGTATTGGCGGCCGTGTCGCCGATGCGGTTGGTCGCAAGCTCCGGGCGCTAGGTTCAGCGTTCCAGGTGCTCTGCATCACACATCTCCCGCAGATCGCGGCTTACGCTGACACGCACTTTCAGATCGACAAGCACGTTGGTCGCGGACGGACGACCACGTCGGTCCGTCGTCTCGACGTCGACGAGCGTGTGGAGGAGCTGGGGCGCATGCTCGGCGGAGAGGCGATCACCGATGGCATCCGGCGCTCGGCCCGTGAGATGCTGGAGGAGCGATCGGGCGCCGGTCCGAGGCGCGGCAGTCGCAAGGGCGAAAGCGAAAGGGCGAAAGCGAAAGGCAGGCCGAAAGGGTAGTGGCGCGCAAGTATTTGATCGAGACGTTCGGTTGTCAGATGAACGTCCACGATTCCGAGCGCATGGCCGGACTTCTCGAGCAGGCGGGCTTCGAAAGCACCGAGGACGCCGCCGATGCGGACGTTGTGGTCGTGAACACGTGCAGCGTCCGAGAGCGCGCTGAGGGACAACTCTACACGCGCCTCGGCGAACTGCGCGAACTCGCTGCCGCCCTGGGCACGGAGCAGACCGTTGTCGTTGCGGGCTGTGTGGCGCAGCAGGAAGGTGAGGCCATTTTCAAGCGCTCGCCCGGTATCGTCGACGTGGTCGTCGGGACGCAGGCGATTCGCCGTCTGCCCATGCTCGTCGAGGAATCACGCGCCGGTTCGGTCATCGATCTCAATCCCTACGACGATGTGAGCTGGCCGCTCGGGGTCACGCGACGGAGCGATCCCGTCAAGGCGTACGTCACGATCATCGAAGGCTGCAACGAATTTTGCAGCTTCTGCGTGGTCCCGTACACGCGGGGCAACGAGCGTATGCGGTCGAAGGCCGACATCGTGGCGGAGGTCCGGGAGGCCGCGGCAACCGGCCGGAAGGAAGTTCAGTTGCTCGGCCAGATCGTCAATCACTACGCGGCTCCTGACGACCCGGGCTGCGGCTTCGCAGGGTTGCTCGAGGCCGTGCACGAGGTCGAGGGGATCGAGCGGATCCGGTTCGCGAGCCCGCATCCACGTCATGTTGACGAGCGATTCCTCGAAACCGTCGCCCGCTTGCCGAAAGTGTGCCGGCACCTGCACCTGCCCGTGCAATCGGGGTCGACACGTGTGCTGGCGGCGATGCGGCGTCGCTATACGCGCGACGAGTACCTGGGCCTCGTCGACCGGATTCGTCGCGACCTGCCGGAGTTCGCTCTGTCGACCGATATGATCGTCGGCTTTCCCGGTGAGACTGACGCGGACTTCGAAGAGACGCTCTCGCTGACGCGGGCGGCCCGGTATCACAGCATGTTTTCGTTCAAGTACTCAGCACGTCCGAACACGCTCGCCGACAAACGCCTGGCCGACGATGTGGCCGACGAGGTCAAGACAGAACGGATCGTGGCGTTGCAGGCGCTGCAGCGCGGGGTCCAGAGCGAACTGAACGAGCGGATGGTCGGGAGGGTCTTCGACGTGCTCGTTGACGCAGCCAGCCGGCGGCGCGAGACCGAGCTGTCGGGCCGCACGAGCGGCAACGTGGTCGTCAACCTTCCAGGGCCTGGCGCGTGGATCGGGCGCACGGTGCCGGTTCGGATCGAGCGGGCGGGACCACACAGCGTCTGGGGCCGTGTCGAGGCGGATATCGTCGGCCATACGTGGTCGTCAAAGACGTCGTCGACCTCGATGACATCATTGGCATCGTTGACAGGGGCGCCTTCCGCGCCTAGCTTGTAGGACCTATGCAGATTGAAATGACCATCAAGGGCCTGATGGTCGACCCCATCACGAACATGCCGATCGTGATCCTGCGCGACAAGGACGGGCAGAAGGTGTTGCCGATCTGGGTGGGCATTTTCGAAGCGAATGCCATCGCACTCCAGATCGAGAACATCGCCACCCCTCGGCCGATGACGCACGACCTGCTGCGAAACGTCATCCAGGACCTCAACGCATCCGTCCAGAAGATCGTGGTCTGTGACCTGCAGGAGAACACGTTCTACGCGCTCATCTATCTGTCGCTCAACGGCGGTCTCGTTGCGATTGACGCCCGCCCGAGCGACGCCATTGCCCTCGCGCTGCGCACCCGCGCCCCGATCTATGTCGAGGACACGGTCATCGACAACGCCAAGACGTTCGACCCGGTGCCGGAGAAGGGCGATTCCGACCGGCTCCACAAGTGGTTGGAGAGTCTGGACCCGGACGACCTCGGAAAATACAAGATGTAGTGGGTCCGGACGGGACAGGCAGTGATACAATTCCGTCCCGTCTCCGATGATCGTCGCTATCGCGAACCAGAAGGGTGGGGTTGGTAAGACCACCACCGCGATCAACCTGGCCGCGGCCCTCGCCCTGCGCGGCAAGCGGACGCTGCTCATCGATCTCGATCCCCAGGCCAACAGCACGATGTCGTTCCTCGACATGCAGAACGTGTCGAAGAGCGTCTACGACGCGATTTCCGATCCGGCCGTGGCGCTCGAGGACGTCATCCTGCAGTCGCCGACCGATCATTTATGGATCGCGCCTTCGCGTATCGCGCTCGCCAAGCTCGAAGCGAAGCTGGTTGGGGAGATGGACGCGCACTTTCGCCTGAAAGACAAGCTCGAGCCCATTCGCAAGCAGTATCCGCAGATTGTGATCGACTGTCCGCCGACGCTCGGCCTGCTCACGGTCAACGCCTTGGTCGCCGCCACGCATCTCCTGATTCCGATTCAGTCGTCGTACTTCGCTCTTGAAGGCACCGACGACTTGCTCGAGACGATCGAGAAGGTGAGGGCGCGACCGAATCCGGCGCTGCGGATCCTCGGCGTCGTGATCACGATGCACGACAAGCGGACGGCGCTGGCCAAGGACATTCGGACGCAGATCCAGAAGGTGTTCGGGGGCAAGGTCTTCAAGACGGTCATCACGAAGAGCGTGCGCCTCGAGGAGAGTCCCGCCTACAAGGAATCGATTTTTACGTTCGCACCCGATTCAACTGGCGCGAGCGAGTACTACAGTCTGTGTGAGGAGGTCATCGACCGTGCCTAGACGAGGTTTGCCCGACACGATTGCGATGCGGCACGACGAGCATTACGTCGAGGCCCTGGCCGCCTCGGCGGGTGCGCCCATCGGTCGGCTGGTCGCGATCGATCTCATCGATCCCAATCCGAATCAGCCGCGGCAGGTCATGGGCGACCTCTCGGAGCTCATCGCGTCCGTGGCGGAGAAGGGCATTCTCGAGCCGCTCGTCGTGCGCCAGCGTGGCGACCGGTATCAAATCGTGGCCGGAGAACGCCGGTATCAGGCGGCCGTGCAGGTTGGCCTCCGGGACCTGCCGGTCGTCATCCGCGACGTCGACGAGACGGAGATGCTCGAGCTCGCGCTCATCGAGAACCTGCAGCGCAAGGACTTGACGCCGTTCGAAGAATCCGAAGCCCTGCAGGG
>AR_comb_assmDRAFT_10302977_pt1 | contig 11246 bp, 9 predicted proteins | sample ArasoioldDNA_FD_10543 | JGI IMG/M metagenome (IMG submission 10543) | reverse complement strand
GATGTCCTATGGTTGAACCAGCAAAGCTTAACCTCGCTTTCATACGAAGAGCGGCGGTCAATCCTGCAGTCGTTGCCTCTTTCGCCTCCGCTAGAGTTGGTCACCCAGCTAACCGATGCTGAACCATGGGAACGAGCGCTTGCCGAAGGCTGGGAAGGCGTCATCGCGAAGCGGCGCGACTCTCAATATGAGCATCGTCGCTCGAAATCCTGGTTAAAGATGAAGTGTGAGTTGGCCCAGGAGTTCGTTGTCGGAGGATTTACGGATCCACAGGGCAAGCGTGTCGGTCTCGGTGCATTGCTGGTCGGGTACTACGAGAACGACCACTTTGTATTCGCGGGAAAGATCGGAACAGGCTTTGACACCAAATTGCTGCTTGAACTCAGAACAAGGCTCAATGTTTTGGAAATTGAAAAACCTCCGTTCACTCGTGCGGTGGGCCTTCCGAGGCTCCGAGCACATTGGGTAAGACCTGAAATAGTAGTCCAGGTAGGTTTTATCGAATGGACCACAAACGATAAGTTGCGTCACCCTCGTCTGCTCGGCGTGAGAACAGACAAGGCGCCACGAAAAGTCGTAAAGGAGACAGTTTGATCACGCACCCTGAAAAAGTTCTCTTTCCTGCCGACTGCATAACCAAGGCGGAGCTCGCAAATTATTATGAGTTTATCGCTCCGATCATGCTGCCTCACATTCGAAACCGGCCGGTCACGATGGAGCGATACCACAGAGGAATTGCTGAAGCGGGCTTCTTTCAAAAAGACGTATCAAAGGGGTTTCCACCGTGGTTGAAAAGAGTTGAAGTGCCGAAACATGGTGGGACGGTCCATCATCCACTCGTCACTGACACTCGTTCTCTCATCTGGATGGCCAACCAAAATAGTATTACTCCTCATGTATGGTCTTCCAGAGTTCCACATCTCTTCCAACCTGATCTTTGCGTTTTTGATCTCGATCCAGCCAATGACACCGAAGTTCCACGAGTGTGCGCAGCATCTTTGAAACTTCGAGACTTACTGGCAGAGATCGGCCTGCCGAGTTGGATTAAAACGTCAGGCTCAAAAGGCTTTCACATCGTCGTTCCGTTGGACAAGAAAGCTGACTTCGGGACTGTTTTCCAATTTGCAAACCGAGTGGGAAAGATCTTGGTGAGCAGGGATCCAGCCAACCTCACCCGGGAGTTCAGCAAGGCCGATCGCGGTGGCCGTATCCTCGTCGATACCGGAAGAAATGGTTATAGCGCAACTTTCGCTTGTGCGTACGCTGTGAGAGCAAAACCGGGCGCACCTGTTTCCGCTCCCTGCACCTGGGAAGAAGTGGAAAGTATGAAGGTCGGTCCGCGCACCTTTACTCTCCGAAACATGCCTGACCGGATCGCGCAAGCCGGCGATTTATGGTCCGACATGCTGCGAAAGCGCCGCTCGCTCACCAAGGCTATTTTGGAGTGCGGCAGCCTGGCGCCCCTTTGATAATCAGCCTTCCTTCCATCTCGTAGCCTCTCAATTCACCAGAATTAGCCCGTTTGCCCCAACAATTTAAGAGCCCCGTTTAACTCCCGTTAACCATCGTCAATGGCACTGAACTTGTAACCAGTTAAGGCTATCTGGTGTCTATTACATCGGAAGGGAACAAGGAGGTTTTTCGAAAAACAATGAAAGGACAATATTTCAAAGGAATAGGTAGTCTCCTCATCGCGGCGCTAGTGATCGCTGGAGCATTTTTTGTTTCCCCGGCTACAGCTGAAGCACAACGTCGCCGAGTCGTGATTGTGCGACCATATCACCGTTTTTATCGCCCATTCGGCCCGTGGGGATGGGGATATAATCCGTGGGGTCCGTACGGTAATTACTACAGCCAGTACGTCTTCGATAACGATCGTGAGGCGTCGGATCAGGGTTACAAGGATGGATTCAAAACGGGTAAGGACGATGGTAAGAAAGACAAGAGCTTCGATCCCCAGCGTTCACATTATTACAAGGAGTCGGGATTCGGTAATTTTGCCGAAGCATACCGGCAAGCTTTCTCGGGTGGTTACCAGGACGGATACAGGACCGGCAGTAACCAGCGAGCTGGCTAAGCTCCACTTCTAAAATCAATATTCTTTCTGGGTGGTCTGACGTAGACCACCCAATTTTTTTGCAGTGTAAAGTCCCGAAACAGATGTGGTGTTCTGTTGCCTTAAAATTATGCGCGGCAGAATTTTCACCAGTGTACGGCATATGTCAAAATGAAATCCCACCTCCGAAATTGGTTAAAGAATCGGCCAAAGGTCTATTTCCCCAAGGATGGCCCATCTCTTGCCAGAAGGGAATATGAGGAGACCTTGGGACACTGCTTGGCTACTGGTTACTAAAATTGTCGGTGTAACCAATCAGGGGTTTCATGGTGTCTAGCTTGATAGGCCGTCTCTCTCCCAGGTAAGTGGAAAGAGCGGCCAATTTTGTTTGAAGTATGGGGAGGATGTGATGAAACGACTATTGGGACTTACACTTGCTTTGGCCTCGCTTGGTGTTTTTGGAATTGCTTCCGAGGCCAGCGCGGCTGAGTTGTCGCAAAACAGCGCTACTGTAGCAGCAAACTCGAGTCCGCAGTGGCAATGGCAACGTGACCGCTATGGCAGACGTGTCTACAACCGATATCGAGTACGTACTGTGACGAGATCTCGGGTAGTGAGATACGGAAGACGTCTCTATAGAGAAACATATCTTGTGAGAGTACTGCCAGACGGCCGGGCCGACACAAGGCTGATTAGTCGAGTGGAAATCAGCTAACTCTCTCCCTTTGTTCCTATAACGGAATAAGGCCTGACTACACTGTGGTCAGGCCTTTTTTTATACGTGCAAAGTCCCTGGTTGACGCACTGATCCAATAGCCGTAAAAGTTATTTGAATTGAATCCTGGCCGGAAAGGTCGTTATGGCAACTCGTCGAGAACTACTTAGCGGCATCCTCGGGCTCACCGTTTCCTATCAATTTTCCAAGCTCGCCCTGGCATCGAGATTCGTAGACCAAGAGGCCAGAAAACCAACCCGCATAATTTTGCTGGGAACGAAAGGAGGTCCTCGCGTCGGTGAAGCCGGAAGAAGTAATCCGGCAACCGTACTTATCATCAACGGCGAGCCCTACCTCGTCGACTGTGGCTATGGAGTCTCGCGACAATTGCTGCAAGCAAGCGTACCGCTTAACAAACTTCGCTACATCTTTATTACGCACCACCATGCCGACCACAATCTCGAGTATGGCCCCCTCATCTACAACGCCTGGATTACGGGTTTACCAGTCAACATCGACTCGTATGGACCAAAAGGCCTGGAGAAAATGACTCGAGATTTCTTTGAGTATTCGAAGTTTGACATTGAAGTCAGAATTCGGGATGAAGGACGGCCAGATCCTCGACTCATGGTCCATGCTCACGACTTCGAGCTGCCCGGCACAATACTTAAAAACAACGACGTGACCGTCAGTGCGTGTCGAGTTTTGCATCCACCGATTCGAGACTCATATGCCTATCGCTTTGATGCTTTTGATCGGTCAGTAGTGATCTCCGGAGACACCGCCTATTCAACTGAACTCGCACGATTCGCCAGAGGCGCCGATGTCCTCGTTCACGAAATAATGTATCTACCAGGCGTCGAAGCCCTGGTGAAACGTCTACCGAATGCAGGTCGTCTACGACAGCATCTGCTCGCTGCCCATACGCTGCCTGAAGACGTGGGCAAAGTAGCCAACGAGGCTGGAGTAAAGACACTTGTACTGACGCATTTTGTACCCGGAGACGATTCTTCCATCACCGACGAGCAGTGGACCGAAGGCGTTCGCCAATACTACAAGGGCCGGATAATCGTGGGCCGTGACTTGTTGGAAATTTGATCTTAGACCACCAACAGATAAGTTCAAATCAGAAGCTTTATTTGCCTGTCGCGTCACAGAAGCGTGACACTCGCGGATTAGCCTGTATCAAATCGATTCTGGGAGGATCCAATGAAGCTGACGGAATTTTTGTTAAGTGAGATGAATCGGGAAGTTGAACGATCGCGACGAGCTCTCGAGCAGGTGCCTGACGGAAAGTATGACTGGAAGCCGCATGATAAATCGATGATCTTTGGTTACCTTGCCGACATGGTGGCGAGCATACCGACGTGGATAACAATGGAGATCAAGCAAGATGAGTTGGATATCGCACCGGCAAAGAGTTCGAGAGAGGGCCAACCTAAAAAGGAGACCAGCAGCGAGCTATTGAAAGCATTGGACCAGGCTGCGGCTGATGCAAAAGCTGCACTCGAGGGAACTACCGACGAATACTTGATGACCAATTGGCGGCTGCTGGCGCACGGCCAGGTTGTAGTCGAGCAACCCCGTCATGTCATGATTCAAGATACGATAAATCACTGGGCGCACCATCGAGGCCAGATGACAGTGTACTTGCGACTGATGGGAGCTAAGGTACCCGCACTTTATGGCCCGTCTGCAGACGATCAGAGATTTTCATAAATGATATGGAAAAGCGCGACGCCTTCACAGTCGCGCCAATTTCCTAATATTCAGCGAAAGCATCGTCAGGAAAACAGAAGAGCCAGCGCTCTCCGGGTTCGCCCGATGCGATAACCGGGTGTTTCGTGGCGCGCGCATGTTTTGAAGCGTGCCGGTTTGGAGAGCTGTCGCAGCAAAGAGTTACCCCGCACTCCTGGCAGGTCCGCAAGTGCAGCCACTGAGCACCAATTTTGATGCATTCCTCGCAAACCCTCCGCTTAGGAAGTTTTACGTCGGTAATAATGTCGATATGAGAGCAAACGCCGGTTGGCATTATTTCTTCCCTTCTATTCGTTCAGCACCTGATGGACAAAAGCGACTGCGATTGCCCCTTCTCCAACTGCAGAAGCTACTCGCTTGAGGTTACCACCTCGTACGTCACCAACTGCAAACACGCCCGGCAGACTTGTTTCGAGCAAATGAGGGTTTCGCGCGAGCGGCCAGTTTGCCTGCTTTAAATCGTTCGGTGAAAGATTTGGACCAGTCTTTATGAACCCTTTTTCATCAAGCTGCAAACAGTTATCGAGCCAGGAGGTACAGGGTATCGCTCCGGTCATCATGAACACATGACGAATTTCGCGATCCATCACCTCGCCTGTCTTGTTATTACGCCACGAAACTCTTTCGAGATGCCCTTTTCCCTGGACAGCAACAATCTCTGTTTCGGGAAACAGGTCGATGTTGGGGTTGTCCTCCAACCTACGAATCAAGTAACGCGACATACTATGGGCCAGATCGGATGATCGCACCAGCACGTTAACTTTCCTGCAAGTGGCAGCGAGAAAAACGGCGGCCTGTCCCGCGGCGTTTCCGCCACCGACAATAACGACTTCCTGACCTTTTGCTAGTTGAGCCTCCATCGGCGTGGCGCCGTAGTAGATGCCCACTCCTTCAAACTGCGCGAGATTTTCAATCGGCAGTCGTCGATAAGCTGCGCCCGTGGCAATAATAATCGTCCGTGCCGAGACAGGTTGGCCCACCTCTACCTCGACCTTGTAGGGTTTGCGTTCGCATGTAAGGCTACTGGCTTTATCAATCAGTACCTGGGCGCCGAATTTCTGTGCTTGAGCATAGGCGGCGGCCGCGAGTTCCTGTCCGGAAATCCCAGTTGGAAATCCCAGGTAGTTCTCAATTTTGGAACTCGACCCGGCTTGTCCGCCCGGGGCATTGGACTCCAGCACCAGGACATCCAAACCCTCTGAAGATCCATAAACAGCAGCTGCGAGCCCCGATGGACCAGCACCAATGATCACCAGGTCACGAAGCTGCGCCTGGTCGATTGTTTCGTTGAAGCCAATTACATCAGCTATCTCTTGATTAGTTGGATTACGCAGGACAATTGTTCCGCGACAGATCAACACCGGAATGTCTTCTTGCTTGATATGGAAGCGATCGAGTATTTCCTGTGTGCTCGAATCCTGATCGAGATCGACAAACGAATAAGGGTGATTATTCCGCGTCAGGAACTCTTTAATGCGTAGAGTAGCTGCGCAAAACAACGAGCCAACCAAGACTACGTCTCCGAAACCATGTGCGATCAGTTCAAGCCGTCGCAATAAGAATGCGCGCATCAAGATGTCGCTGAGTTCGCTATCCGTTTGGACCAGGCTAAGCAAAGCTTGCCTTTCTAACTCAATAACTTCCCCGTCTGTGCGAGCTTGTATTGTCACAAACCCACGACGTCCTGAAAGCATGTTTACTTCGCCGGTAAATTTGCCGCGGGTATAAATAGCAATGAGTTCTGGACCACTTTCAGAGGGTCTGATCAGTTGCACTTCGCCGGCAGTAACGACGAATAGGCGACTAGCGAGGTCGCCGGCGTTCACGAGAATCTCGCCTGCGGCAATCTTCCGATAGCGACCGTGATCGGCAATCCGACTGAGCTGAGCTTCTGTCAATACTGGCCAGAGATCTGCTTCGCGTCCACTAAGAGATGGCGTAACGTCCTTGAATTCTTCAGTCATTTTTATCCCGATGTGGCGGCTATTACCCTATCCCTTTTATGTGATTGCCGGATTGCCACTTTCTTCCTTACTACGACCTACCGATTTATGAATCAATTCATTTTATTAAATATCGAGCTATTTATTTAACGTAATCCGCGACCCTTGTTTTTCTTTTACTCTTGCGCATAGTGCAGTCAACTTTGTACCTTGTGCATTGGACCTAACGGGACCTGCAAGATCTATCAAAACTTTAAGACCCATCACAGAAACAACACTGTACAGCTTCAGCCTATGCTTAAAAAATTCCTATTAGCTGCGATATTGTGTGCCGGAACCGCTCAACTCGCAAAGCCACAACGGGTAGTACAGATTAACGAGCCTGACGCGCTGAACCCGGCAGAAGTTACCATCGCCATCAACCCCAAAAATCCCAATAACATTATCGCAGCGTCCTTTCAAACCGGACGTCCGCCAAAACCTCGAGCCGGCAGCTACAACTATGTCTCAATGGACGGCGGCAAAACGTGGAAGACCGTACCGACGGCGGACCCAAAAAATCTTTTTCAGGGTGATGATGTCGTGGCTTTTAGTAAAGACGGTATTGCCTATCACGCACATCTCTCGTTCGATGGCATCAGACAGTCGCGACCAGTCCGTGCTGAGAATGGCATGATTGTAAATGTTTCGCAGGACGGTGGACTGACCTGGACCGACGGAACTCCGGTTGTAAATCATATAAATACTGTCATACCTTTCGAAGACAAACCGGGTTTGGTAATCGACAACGCTTCTACTTCTCATTTCGCTGGAAACGTTTACATGGCCTGGACCAGGTTCGATGTTTACGGCAGCTCGAATCCCGATCACAAGTCCCAGATTTACTTCTCGAGATCAACTGACAAAGGCAATACTTTTTCAATGCCAATCCGGATTTCGGATGTTGGTGGAGATTGTGTCGACAGTGATAACACCGTAGAAGGTGCGGTTCCAGCAGTAGGACCAAAAGGCGAGGTGTATGTTGTTTGGGCCGGTCCCCTCGGTCTCGTATTTGATAAATCGACCGACGGCGGACTTACCTTTGGCAAGGACAAAGTGATCAGCGACTTTCCGGGAGGCTGGGACTTTTCAATAGATGGACTAGATCGCGCCAACGGTATGCCGGTCACCGGCGTCGATCTTAGTGATGGTCCAAATAAGGGCACGCTTTACGTAAATTGGATCGACTCTCGAAACGGCGACCAGGATGTATTCGTGATGTCTTCGAAGGATGGAGGTGATACATGGACTACGCCGGCTCGGGTCAATGACGATCCGCTCAAGAATGGGAAGACGCAATTCTTCACGTGGATGTCGATAGATCCTGTCGATGGCTCCTTAAACTTGGTTTTTTATGACCGGCGAGATACAAAGGGCGCAAAGACTGAACTCTTTATGGCTCGCAGTGTCGACGGCGGCCGCACGTTCGTGAATCGAAAAATTGATCTGCCCGGTTTTGAAGCCAATTCCCAAGTGTTCTTTGGCGATTACACCAGCATCTCGGCTTATAACGGTCGCGTCGTACCGGTGTTTATGCATTTTTTGAATAAGAGCAGGCTGGCCGTTTCAGTCGCTCTCTTTCAATTCAAACCTGGCACCCAGGACCTCATCCAGTAGTCGAGACACTCAGATTGAACCTTCAACACCTCAACTGCCATCAGGAGGTCCTTTCGTACGCTGACGTATCTATATAGAACACGATAGAAGTAATTATTAGAGGGACTTTCAACAGCTCGCCGCTCTTAGTCGCAACCAAATTGCAAAAATTGGGTCGAGTTTCTTATCCCAGTCCGAATGGCCTAGGTATTGCTTCATCAATTGCCGCACGCTGGAAAAATCTTTTCAAGGAGGGTTTTATGAAAGATGAACAAGTGCGGGAGCTCTTGTATCAGGCATTGGAGACTGAGTTAGGTGGAGTGCAGGTTTACACAACCGCAATTCGCTGCGCAGAAAACGATGACTTGAAGGAAGAGTGGCAAGAGTATTTGGAGCAAACAAAGAAGCACGTTCAAATCGTTCAGGATGTGTTAACTAAACTTGGCCTCAATCCAAACGAACAGACTCCGGGTCGGAAGGTCGTGAAGACCATTGGCGAGAGCTTAGTCGAATCGATGGAGATGGCGCTTAGTGAGGGCGAACCGGGTGCGGCCCAATTAGTCGCGTGTGAGGCAGTTGTGTTGGCCGAAACAAAGGATCATCAGAATTGGCATCTAATCGGCGAAGTTGTAAAGCATGCCAAAGGTGAGCTTTCCAAAGTTTTGAAACAGGCACATGACGAAGTAGAAGACGAGGAAGATGAACACCTTTATCACACAAAGGGTTGGTGTCGTGAACTTTGGATAGAATCGCTGGGCATGAAGGCGGTCTTGCCTCCTCCCGAAGAGGTCAAGAAAGTCGAGACGGCCATCGGTGCGGCTCGTGCTGAACAGGCTCGGTCTCAGATGGTTTAATTCGATTTAATAGGACCTATATGTCTATAGGTCCTATTTTATTTTTGTCGACGGTTCGCCAAAACTGACATGCCAATGCAGATGCTTTGAATCCTGGTATTGGCCCAGGTTGCTCAGTACTCGACAGGCGCCATTTTCTCTCACCACCTCATTTGCAACTTCTTTAATGACTCTAAACAGTTCAATTAAAAGTTGATTGTCTTCTTCCCGAAGAGCCAGCAAAGACGAGACGTGCCGCTTGGGAATAACTACAACATGGATGGGCCAATAAGGCTTTGTGTGGTGATAAGCGAGAACATTGTCAGTCTCGAGCACTACTTTTACGAGTGTTCGACCACTTAAAACCTCGTCGCAGTAAAAGTCTTCAGTCATGTATGAAGTATAAGCCTCGAGCGCGTTACTGTCAGAACTAACCCCCGTAACAGAACCACGAGCGTAGCGAGTGTCGGGTACTACCCTCATGTCGTTCATTCTAAAAATCCGACTCGCCGAGAGAAACAAACAATCGCTTCGCTCCTGGTCTGGATTACGATCAAGACCATTTCACGATGTCACTGAACGAATTCGGAAAATTCAAAGCCATGCTTCAGGAAGCCAAGGCACGCATCGACGAGTTTGGCTAAGACATCGTCAGTCTGTCACTTTTATTTGTACCTCTGTGCCGTTAGTGCGGATTTCCGGAACATACATAGCATGGCCCAGCACTGGCAGCGCATGGAAAACACCAGGTGACTCTGCTCGCAGTTCATAACTCAGCTGCCAGACGCCCTGAGGCAAATGATCGACAAACATCGCGACTTTCCGATCGCGAAGCTCTTGATAAACCCAACGACTGCGATCGGTGAAATCGCCATCCTGTCTAAAATCAGTCGTCGCAAGCTTATTTCCTGCGAGCGCCCCGGACTTCAGTTCTCGAATATAGAGGTTGCCCCCACTATTGATCTGAACTGCTTCGAGACCAGCGGGCTTGAGATCTTCAAAAAGAAGATAGTCGTAATTATTTTTTGCCTCGACGGTCATCACCATCTCGATGCGATCACCGCTCTTAACCGACACTCCATCCTTAAGCGGTACTCGTTCAGAAACGTATCCCTTTAGGAGCGTTGGATGGTTCACCAACTTGAAGTACTGACGTTTCACAAAGATCCCATTTCCAGCCGCAGTCAATGGCTCTTCCTGGCTAAAAAATTCTGCCTGGGCGGAAAAATAGAGTGGCCCATTTCCACTCTTTTTCAAGATGTGTATTTCGTTCGGACCGTCTTTCAATAGCTCGCGGGAAATTTCAAACTTGCTTGGCGCGCTGAGAAGCTCGTCGACCGCTATCTGTTTTGTAGCGACCTTTGCACCGTTCACCAGAACGTCATAACTGACTGCTGTCTTCGCTTCGCCACTAACGCGTAGAAAGTCATTCAGTGTCAAAACAACGATTGCAGTATCGCGCGTATTACTCCATTGCGCGCCACGTCTATTTTTGACCAGCCAGTTAGTCACCGGCTCTATCAGCTTGTTTGTGGGATCAATCGCCAGCAGCGCTCGTAAGGCGAACGACGTTGCCTCAATTCCACCATCGGACCAGCGCCAGTAGATGCCGTCTTCTCCCCAATGTGCCGTGGCGATAACAGAAGCGTCCGCACCTTGGGAATCCCGTTGCAATATCGAGGTATCTGGCCGGCTATCAACCTTAACGCCATTCTCCAGGTTCTCTACCAGCGTCTTCGCCTTATCATTAAAGCCGTAATTATGCGCAGCGAGCGCCAGTAATGCGCGGGTGTAAGCATTCAATCTATCGCGGTTATTCCAGATGTTACTAAAAGCCGTAGTTTGAAATTTTGTGACTTCCCGCTGTTGATTCACTGCATGAAAGCTGGACAGCGCATGAAGCACCCACGACTGCGCATCGTAGTTTGCTTCCTCTTCAACGAGTTCTTTATCAAGAAAATCGGCAGCGCGTTCCATCACATCTGATTTCACTTCAACACCACCCTGGCGGGCTATGGTCATTCCCCAAAGGACATAAGCGGTCATGAAATGGTCACTGTCGCCGTCCTTCCACCAACCCCAGCCGCCATCACTATGCTGGAAATCATATAAACGCTCGAGGCCCTCACTTGTCATTTTCTGTAGCTCTTTTAGATCATGCTTGCCCTTAGGGTGAGTCGCGTCCGCGGTCGATTGTTCAATACCGCCGAAGATCTTATTCATTGCCGTTTCCGGTTTTAGCCCGAGTTCCCTGAGTGTCTTTACTGTGATCACGGCAGGAAGGAAGCGACTCATCGTCTGCTCGG
>AR_comb_assmDRAFT_10692339_pt1 | contig 11248 bp, 10 predicted proteins | sample ArasoioldDNA_FD_10543 | JGI IMG/M metagenome (IMG submission 10543) | reverse complement strand
GCATGGCTTTCGTGCGCAGGAGCTTGTCCAACTGAAGTGCCTTCGCGAGCCGCTGTCCGTCGGAGAGGACGTACAGGGACTCCCCTGCACCTGCAGTGACGATCGGGACGATGGGCACGCCCGCGTCGACTGCGAGGCGGGCGAACCCGGTGCGACCATCGAAGACGATGCGGTCGCGGTCCTCGAAGGCCTTGAACGCGTCGACGTCACCACCGGGCAGAACCAGCACGTGGTCCCCACGTGCGAATGCCTCCATGGCGGCGTCACGAGACGCCGGCCGGGCTCCGAACGGCTCCAGGAGCTTCCCGACCTGCAGGGTCCAGGCGATCTGGTGGGTCAGCATTGTGACCGGTCGGTCGAGCTCGAGGTCCTCGAACGCAGCGAGGATGGAGAACACATTCAGGTCGAAGATGCCGCCGAACCCATGGTTCGCGACGAAGAGGACCGGGCCGTCCGGAACGCCGACGGCGCTGTCGATTTCCAGACGGTGGTAGCGACGGACGAAGTCGATGCCCAGTTTCCGAAGAGTCGCGATTGCTGTGAGAACTCCATCGGGGATGCCTGTCGCGCTCTCCAGCTCAGCGTCTTCTTCGACTGCGGCGAGTAGAGCCTCGGAGAGCGCCTCAACATCCTGCTGTGCCCCAGTGGCGGCCATGATCAGCCAGTGTGTGCTGGTTGCTTGGTCGCGTCCAGGGCGATGTCGACGAGCATGTCCTCCTGGCCGCCGATGAGGCGGCGGCGACCGACCTCGGCCAGAAGTGTGCGGACGTCGACGCCGTACTGGTTCGAGGTGGCCTCCGCGTGACGCAGGAAGCTGGAGTAGACGCCGGCGTAGCCGAGGGTGAGTGTCTCGCGGTCGACCTGGACGGGACGGTCCATGAGCGGGCGGACGAGGTCATCAGCTGCGTCCTCGAGGGAGTCGAGGTCTGCGGCGATGCCCCACCCCTGGAGCTTGGCCACGGCGACGAAGGGCTCGATGGGGCAGTTGCCTGCCCCCGCACCCAGACCCGCCAAAGATGCATCGACCCGGTACACGCCTTCCTCGACCGCAACGACGCTGTTAGCCACAGCGAGAGAGAGGTTCTGGTGGGCGTGGATACCGATTTCCGTGGCAGGGTCGAGAATGCTCCTATAGGCGCGGACACGATCCCGAACGCCGTCCATGGTGAGACGGCCGCCGGAGTCGGTCACGTAGACGCAATGGGCGCCATAGGACTCCATCAGTCTGGCCTGCTCGGCGAGCTTCTCCGGTTCCGCGAGGTGGCTCATCATCAGGAAGCCCGAGACGTCCATGCCGAGGTCACGGGCGGTGGCGATGTGCTGGGCCGAGACATCGGCCTCCGTGCAGTGCGTCGCCACCCGGACCGACCGGACGCCCAGCTCGTAGGCCCGACGCAGGTCCGCGGCAGTGCCGATGCCGGGGAGGATTAGGGTGGTCAGGCGCGCGTTGGCGCAGTTCGCGGCCGCTGCCTCGATCCACTCCCAGTCGGTGTGGCTGCCTGGACCGTAGTTCAGCGAGCCACCGCCGAGCCCGTCCCCGTGCGACACCTCGAGCGCATCCACGCCGGCCGCGTCGAGGGCGCGAACGATGGCGCCGACGTCTTGCAGACTGATCTGGTGTCGCAGCGCGTGCATTCCGTCACGCAGCGTGACGTCTTGGAGGAAGATCTTGGTGTTCATGCTGAGACCGCCTTCGGCGCGAGCGTCTGGGCCATCTTCTCGGCGACCTGGAGCGCGGCTGAGGTCATGATGTCGAGGTTGCCGGCGTACGCCGGCAGGTAGTGGGCAGCGCCTTCGACCTCGAGGAAGACCGAGACCTTGTGGCTGACCTCGGCGTCGCCGGCGAGGGTGTGCCAGGGGTCCTTAGGGTTGAGCGGCGTGAACTGGACCTCCTGCTTGAGGCGATAGCCCGGGACGTAGGCGGCGACTTTCTCGACCATGCGGTGAACGGAGTCGGCGATCTCCTGCTGGTGGACCTCGTCCGGGTCGTTGATCAGCGCCAGGACGGTGTCGCGCATGATCAGTGGCGGTTCGGCCGGGTTGAGGATGATGATCGCTTTGCCACGTTTGGCACCTCCGACGGCCTCGATGGCGTGCGAGGTGGTCTCCGTGAACTCGTCGATGTTGGCGCGTGTCCCGGGCCCGGCGGACTTCGACGCGATCGAGGCGACGATCTCGGCGTACGGCACGTCGAGCATGTAGGAGATGGCGGCCACTATCGGAATCGTCGCCTGTCCCCCGCAGGTGACCATGTTGACGTTCCTCGCGTCGATGTGGGTCGCGAGGTTGACCGCTGGCACGACGAAGGGCCCGATAGCGGCCGGGGTCAGGTCGATCAGGCGCTTGCCGAGCGGCTCCAGGAGAGCAGCGTTCGCGCGGTGGGCGCCCGCGGAGGTGGCGTCGAAGACGATGTCGATGTCATCAAAGCCTGGCATGGCGATGAGTCCCTGAATGCCTTGGTGCGTCGTGGGAACCCCCAGGCGCTCGGCGCGAGCGAGTCCGTCGGAGTCTGGGTCGATGCCAACCATCGCGCCCATTTCCAGAACCTCGGACAGGCGGAGAACCTTGATCATCAGGTCGGTGCCGATGTTGCCGGACCCGATGACGGCGACCTTCGTCTTCATGGCGTTCCTTTCGAGCTGACGTGGGCGGTGAGGTCGGTCAGGCGTTTGCCGGCGTGCGTGAGGGTCACCCGGATCTCGGAGCCGGGCTTGAGGTCGACCATGGGGCCGAGCGCACCGGAGAGGATGACTTGTCCGGGCCGCAGGGGGTCCCCCAGCGTCGCTGATGTGTCGGCGAGCCACTCGACCGCGTTGAGCGGGTCGCCCAGGCAGGCAGCGCCATTGCCCGTGGAGGCCGCGACGCCATCGACCCACATCGTCATCTCGACGTCACGTGGGTTGAACTCACGTAGGTCGAGCAGCTCGCGGCCCAGTACGAATAGGCCTGAGGAGGCGTTGTCTGCCACCGTGTCGGTGAATGTGATGTCCCAGTTTGCGATACGGCTGTCGACGATCTCCAGTGCCGCCATGGCGTAGGCCGGCTTGCCGTCGACACCGAGGACGAAGGCGAGCTCGGCCTCGGCCTTGGGTTGCAGGAGCCGGCCGTACGGGATGGCGTTCTCGTAGGAGACGTCCATGTCGTCGAGTAGCACGCCGAAGTCGGGCTGGTCGACACCCAGCTGCGCCTGAACTGCTGGGGAGGTGAGGCCGATCTTTCGGCCGACCACGGTGGCGCCGGCGGCGACCCGCGCCTCGATGTTGTGACGCTGCACCTCGTAGGCGGTCATGAGGTCCGTCGGGTCGAGAAGGTCGCGTACGGGCTCGCAAGGGGTCCCGGTCTCCGATGCGGCGGCCAGTCTTCCGGCGGCCGCGAGTACGTCGATGCTCATGCGCTGAGCCTCGCTTTCAGCTTGGGGAACTGTGCGAGGGCATTGGTACGGAGCACCTTCGGCAGCTCGGTCGAGTTGAAAGAGCTTGGAAGCTGCGGCGCGGGGTCGCCTGGGATCGTGAAGATCTCGGCCGAGAAGGGCCAGTCGGTGGCGAACATGATGTGCTCGATTGAGGTGACCTCTCGCACGGACTTCATCGCCGACGGGGCCGGCGACAGGGCGGTGTCGTAGAAGAGGCGACCCCAGTCGAAGTTCTGGGTGTCCAGGACGCCGAGCCCGGTGTTCTGCATGATCGGAGCGACGTACTCCAGCAGAGAGGTGCGGTAGGCGAGGAAGGGCAGCGCACCCCCGGCGTGCGCCAGCAGCCACCGGATGCATGGGTAGAGCGTGAAGGTGTTGTTGTAGGAGAGGTTAACCGCGGCGCGCGTCGTGTCGAACGGAAACTCGAACAGGAAGGCTGGCAGCCCGAGGTCGGGTGCAACAGGCGTGACGGGGTGGATGAACACCACGGCGCCGAGTTGATTCAGGGTGTTCATCAGAGGCTTGAGGCGCGGGTCGCCCAGGTAGATGCCTTGGTAGTGGCTGAACAGCCCGACACCGTCGAATCCGAGTACTTTGACGGCGCGGATGGCTTCTGCCTGGGCGTTGGCGATGTCTTGGGGATCATCGAGGTCTCCGAGTGGGAGTACGGCGAATCCGCCGAACCGCTTGGCGATCGAGCCGGAGCCGTTGAGGAGCGTCTCGTGGGTGTAGTCGTTGATCTTGCGCGCCATGGCGTTTCGTTCGGCCGCGGACGGGAGGTAAGCCACTCCGGGCTCGGAGATGGAGACAACTTGGGCTTGGATTCCGAAGTCGTTCATGAATGTCACGGCGCGGGTTGGGCTCCAGGCGGGGAGGTTCTTGCCTCCTGCCTGGAAGATGCCGTGCTCGTTGAGTGAGCTCACGTAGAAGTCGGGCAGGTGGTGGCAGTGAACGTCAATGCGGGTGGGCGGCCCAGGGAGGAGGGGCAGCGCTGAGGCGGACTCGGCGACGGTGCCGCTCAGTGCTGTTGCGACGGCGCCTGCGGCGACCCCTCCGAGGAGGTTGCGGCGAGAGATGTCGGTCATGGGTTCTCCGTAGTGAGTGCGGGGTACTGGCGGGGTGATCGGGAGGGGCTATGCCGTGAGCCGCGGGAAGAGCGCTTCTGCGTTCAGGTGGTCGATCTGGCTGCGCAGCCGCGGGTCGATGTTCTGTTCCTCGTAGACGGTGTTGAGGAACCCGATGGCGCGGGCCGGAGCGAACGGGTAGTCGCTTCCGTACAGCACTCGCGTGGGGTCGGCCACGGCGAGGAGAGCGGGGAACGCGGCGGGTGAGGAGGACAGCGCGGTGTCGAACCAGAAGCGGCTCAACAGGTCCATGCGCTTGGGGACCTCGGTCTCTCGGAAGAGCATTGCCTTTGCCTGTGCCATGCGGCCTTCCTGACGCAGCATCGCTAGGAGGACGCGGTAGGAGATGTAGGGAAGGAACCCGCCGGCGTGAGCCAGGATCCAGCGGATGCGACTGAACTCCTCCAGTGCGCCGGTCAGCAGGAGTCCGGCGGCAGCGCGGGTGGTGTCGAGCAGGAAGTCGGCGGCGAAAGTCGGGATGGGGTCGACCGGGGGTGCAGGAAGTTCACCCGGGTGTACGAAGACGGCCGCGTCCTGGGCGTTGAGGTACTGCAGGAGGGGCCGGAACGCCGGGTCGTGCAGGTATCTGCCCTCGGTGTTGGCGATGAGAACGACGCCATCGGCGTTGAGCTCGTTGAACGCGTATTCCGCCTCGGCGATCGCGCCGTCCACGTCGGGCAGCGTGAGGGTCGCGAAGAAGCCGAACCGCGTCGGGTCGTCGGCGACCACGCCCGCCGTGTACTCGTTCAGGTCCCGAGCCAGCCCCCGGACCAGGGTTTGGTCTCCCACCCAGGCACCGGGCGTGGAGACGGACAGGACCGAGGCGCGGATGCCGAGTCGGTCCATGTTCCGCAGTGACTTCGCGGAGGTCCACTTGGGCAACGGGATACCGCCGGGCTCGATACCGCGCGCATTGAGGAGCTCTGCGTACGCCGGCGGCACCAAGTGGTGGTGGGTGTCGATGCGGTGCGGCTTGGCCATTAGACGGTTTCCGGTTGCTTCAGGCCGAGCTGAGTGACGAGCTCACGAGTCAGGAGGTCGGTGTCGCCGGTGACACCGAAGACGAACTTGTCCGGCCGGAGTGCAAGAACGTCGCCTGGCTTCGCGCCGGCCTTGCGGAGCCAGGTCGTGAAGGTTCCGGTGGTGTCCTCGATGTCGACCAAGCCGGCGCGGCGTCTGCCGTCGCCAGGCCGTCCCATCGGGCGGGTGCCAGCGCTGAAGATCGTCGTGTACGACGCGTCGACCTGGTCCCAGGTGTCCTTGTGGCCCGCCAGCGCTTCACGCGGGTCGATCTCATAGCCGATGACGGCCCACCCGTAGCCGAGCGCGTCGTCCAGACGTTGGAGGCGCCCGTCGTAGGTGCGAACCTCGGGCTGCGGGGGCAGGGTGCCCTCGACTCCGCGCAACCCGCGAGGCAGGCCCAGATAGGCACCTTTCTGGAACCGTGGTCGCGGCTTCATGCCCATGCGCTGGACCCAGGCACCGAGGACAGGCGTGAGCAACGCAGTCCGCATCATGAGGTCGCGACCCATCGCCTTGGCCGGGTGCTTGACCGAGACCAGGGACTTGTTGAAGACCGAGAGGTCGATCATGGCCTTTGCGTGCGGGCGTCGCTCCGCCTCGTAAGTGTCCAAGATCTTCTGGTCGGCGCCATGCTTAATGACAGCCTCGAGCTTCCACGACAGGTTGTCAGAGTCGCGGATGCCGGCGTTCATTCCCTGGCCTATGAACTGCGGAGTCATGTGGGCCGCGTCCCCTGCCAGGATCACGCGGCCGTTGCGCCATTGGTCGGCGACGACAGCGTTGAAGGTGTACACCAGTTGGCGGATGACGACGACCTCGTCGGGATTGATGTACCTACTCATCAGCCGTCGGACCGTCTCGTCTGACTCGAACTCCTCCTTGGAGTCCCCGTCCTTGAGTGCGAACTCGAACCGATGATGTCCGCCTGGCTGCGGGCAGGAGACGGTCGGCATGTCGGGGTCGCAGACGAAGTCGAAGTACGGAAGGTGCCGGAAGGCGTCGACCCCCTCCCTGGCTTCGAGGTCGACGACGAGCCATCGCTCGGGGTAGCTCTTGCCAGTCATCTCGATGCCCTGGGAGAGCCGCACGACGGAGCGGCCGCCGTCGGCACCAACGAGGTACTGGGCGCAAACGGTCTCGACGCTGGATTCGTCGGTGAGCGCTTCGCGCTTGCCGTAACCGGAGCCCGTGGAGGCCGCGTGCGTGACGGTCACGCCGCCGCTGTCTTGCTCGAAGGCGAGCACTTCGCGACCCCGCCGGAGCTCGACGTTCGGGTACACCTTGAGGAGCTCTTCGAGCTTGTTCTCCAAGTAGGGCTGGTAGAGGAAGTTGGTCACCGGCCACCACAAGGGGCGCCGGTCCTCGCGGAACTGGATCAGGACGCTGCCGTCGGCCTTGACCCACTGCACTGCCGAGTCGATGTTCATGTCGGCGTGCAGCTCGTCAGCGACACCTGCGGTCTGGAAGACGCGAAGAGCTTCGTCGTCGGTGTACACGGCTCGGGCCATGCCGTAGAACTCGGGTTCGCGTTCGAGGACCAGAACGGTCAGGCCGCGTCGGCCCAACAGGGTCGCCAGGGTGAGCCCGGTCGGCCCGAGCCCGACCACCACGACGTCGTACGTAGTGTCGTTCATCGCGGCGTTCACCTCTGGGCTCCACTCAGCTCGGGGATGACAACTTCGGGTGAACGGCTGTTCCTTAGGGCGTTCTTGAACTGGGCGAGCTTGTCGACCACGGTCTGACCGACCGGAGTGTGCCCCCAGATGCTGATGCCCTGGTAGGTAGTCGGCTCCCAGGTCGCCTCGAGTTCCGGGGTGACGACGATCGGGTTCCAGCCGACCTCCCACTCGAATCCGGACGGCGTCTCGGCGTAGTAGGAGAGTTCGCGGTCGTTGGTGTGCTGTCCAACAGACAGGGCCATGTTGAAACCGTTGGCCTTCACCCGCTCATATGAGCTGACCATGTCCTCGAGCGTCGCCACCTGGATGTTGAGGTGCTGCACGTTGGTACGGATGGGGTCGACCTTGATGCCCCGCGTGTTCGCCACCGCGATCGTGTGGTGGCGCTCGTTGAGCCGCAAGAACCTGATCTTGAGCTTGACACCGGAGATGGTCTCGTCGATGAAGTCAGACAGCCGGGCGTTGAAGAGGGTTCCGTAGTAGGCGTGCAGTGCCTCCGGGGCACGGGAGGTGATGGCCACGTGACCCATGCCTGCATCGCCGGTGACGAAGCCACTGGCAAGCGTGCTCAAGGGTGCGGCGGTTGTGCTCGCACGGGTGAAGATCTCCTGGCCGATGCCCTTGGGGCCGGGAAGGCGCCACAGTTGCTCCACTCCACGGCGTTGCGCGTCCTCGACCGACCCTTCGACCATCGGCACCCGGCGCTCGTTGGCGCGGCGCAGGACTTCATCGAAGTTCGCGTGGTCCGAGATCTCCCACCCGGTGGCGACGACGTCCTCGGCTGGGCCGTAGGTCACCAGGAAGCGGGTCTCGCGATCATCGAGGCGGAAGCGCATCGTGCGGGTATCGATGTCGTCGACGTGCAGACCGATGGCGTCGGCTCCGAATCGGCGCCAGTCGTCGAACTTCTGCGTTTCGATGACGACGTAGCCGAGGTGAACGCTTCCGAAAACATCGTCAGGACGCTCGAATTGGGCCTTGGTGGAGAGCTCGGTGATCATCGGACAGCCCCCAGGAAGTCCAGGGCCGTTGCGTTGAACAGGTCGGCCTGCTCCCACTGAACCCAGTGGCCGGTCTTGGCGACCAGTCGGGCATCGCAGTTCGGCATGGTCTCGGCGAGCATGAGAGCTCCGGAGGGGCGGTTGACCTTGTCGCGTGCACCCCAGATGACGAGAGTCTGGGTCTGGACCTCGGCCAGCCGGCTGTCGCGACTGAAGTCCATTCGCCACAGCGTGCGCAGCGCAGTCGGGCCGGAGGGCCGTCGGAGCGGCGGGTTCGCGACGACCTCGGGGTCGATGCTCGCCTGATAACGGAGTTCGATGAGTTCGTCGGGCACGTCTGTTGGGTCATAGACGAGGTAGTCCCGGATGAAGGCAGTGATCTTCTCCTTCGACGGCCCCTTGCCGCCGTAGTACGCCAGCAGCGAGTTCAGGCCGGCAGTCGGCAGCGCGCGAGTGGTGCCGATACCGCCGGGCCCCATCAGGATGAGCCGATCTACGAGCTCCGGTCGCTCAATGGTCAGACGCAGCGCTGCTGCCCCGCCGTACGAGTTCCCGACCAGGTGCGCCTTCTTCAGACCGAGGGCATCGATGAAGCCGCCCAGGAACGCGGCGAGGTCACCGAACGGGTCGCTGTGGTCGATGTACTTGGTCGACCGTCCGTAGCCCGGCATGTCGGGAACGATGACTCGGAAGTGTTCCGCGAGCGCGTCGATGTTCCGCGCGTAGTTGGACGCTCCGGTGGCACCGGCTCCGCCGCCGTGCAGGAGGACGACCGCCGGACCGGTTCCGGCCTCGGTGAAGAAGATCTCCCGGTCGTCGACCGAGATGGTCTGCTCGGTCCGCGATGCCTGCTGAACGCCCACTGTGACGCCTCCTTGGTGAGTAACTGATGAAATCATCAGTTACTATTTGGGGCCTGTCAAGACTTTCTGATGAAAACATCAGGACTCAAGGAGGAGGTGCCGTGACTGAACGGATCGACGGAGTGACGCTCGTCAGCGGCGCTCTGCTGCTCCCGGGATGCGCTGCGGCGTACGCGGAGGCGCATCACGCAGGGGTCGCGGCGGCCAGACGGCTGGGAGGCCTGGTGAACGCGGACCTGGTGCCGGCCATCCGCGGCGTCCAGGACGACACGGTCGCCCTGATGACCTTCGAGAGCCGCGAAGATCTGGATCGCTGGCTCGCGAGCCCCGCACGGGAGGCGACGATGCGAGCGATGAGCGAGTTCACCAGCGGCGATCGGCGCATCAACGTCGTCTCCGGGTTCCCAGGTTGGTTCCCTGACGCCTCCCCCGCAGCGCCAGCGAAATGGCGACAGGCCCTGCTGGTGGTTGCTGGCCTCATCCCGGTCGCCCTCATCGTGACGCTCGCGCGTGACGCCTTGCTCCCCCGATTGCCGGTCGTCGCGGCAGTCGCGCTGACATCGACCCTGAACGTCGTCGCCCTGACCTGGATGGTGATGCCTCGCATGAACACCTGGTTCAGCACGTGGCTGTACCGACGAGGTCGTTGAAGCCTCCGATCAGTGATCAGTGATCGCGGCGCGCAATGCGTCGATGTCGGGGAGCGCCCGGCTGCACACATCGCCGGCTTCCTCCGCTGACAGCCCGAACATCCGAATAAGGTCGCGGACGACCAGGTCAGTTGCTTCGCCTTCGTCGCGGCCGGGTTCCGAGTGCAAGAGGTGGCCGAGCGCGAGGATTGCTCCGCCAGCGATGACCAGCGCGAGCTCGGGATCTGCGATCGTGAACCTCCCGGTCTCGTTGCCGCGCCGCAGGTCGCGCAATGCGCGGGGCGCCAGACCGTGGTCGGAGGTGATCAAACTCGGACCTCGGGCCAGGAGGACCTTGCTCAGCTCGGGCGAGAGCCGGTGCAAGCGTCCGGTCATCCGGAAGCTCTGGGCGAAGACCTGGGCCGGATCGTCGAGGTCTCGGGTCAGCTCGTCCATGAGCGCCCCGTGTGCCTCGAGGGCGTCCACGACAGCCGCCTCGAAGAGCTGCTCCTTGCTTTCGAAGTGGTTGTAGAAGGAGCCCATCCCGACATCGGCGAGTTGAGTGATCTCGAGGACAGCAACCGCGGTCCGGTGTTCAGCGATGAGCTGCTGCGCTGCCTTCACGAGCGCCGCGCGCGTGCGCTCGCGCCGCCGGCCCCCGCGCGACTGCGCGGATTCAACGGCGGGAGCTGACTCGGCCATAAGCCGATGATAGTCGAAATCACCAGTTCTGATGTTTTCCTCAGAATCTCTGGACTCTCACACTCTGCTACTTGATGATTTCGTCAGTTGCTGAGGAGGGGCATAGTCCTGAAGTGGAAGGCATTCTTCAAGGCGCAGGCCAAGAATGCGAAGTACCTGGCCGATGGTGACGTGGTAGAGCTAGAGGTCCGTCGCGCCGACGGGGCGCTGAACTTGGGTCGCCAGCGGAACACGGTTCGCCACAAAAGGCTGACGTCCTTCGCAGCCCAGCAAACCGTCAGGCGATCGCTTGGGACCTGGAGAGGATCTGTCGCCGGGCGCGCTCACGCGCTCCGAGCATGGCGACCGTCAGCGTGGATGGGTTGCGTTCGAGTCTGCTCGGCACCGGGTCGTGGGCGCCGGGTGCGATCACCAGGGTCGTGACGTCGCGCCAATGACCGTCGAAAGCGGATGTCATGAGCTCCCGGTAGCGGACCGGCCTCTCGTCGTACGCCTGTGCCAGGAGGGGGTTGAGGCGTCGCAGGTACGCCAAGATGGCTCGATCGGCGGGCGAGGTCGACGGGGTGGTGCCACGCGGGCGAGTGCCGACTACGAGGGCGTGAGTGGCTCCAAGAGCGGCCGCGCTGGGGAGCGGCACAGCCTCGGTGATTCCGCCGTCGAGCCATCGACGGTCCCGGTGAACTACCGGCGCACCTCCGATGAGCGGGATCAGCGCTGAACCGTTCACACTCGCGGCGAGATCGTCCTTGTCGGCGAAGTGGGTCAGCGCCTCGGGCCGTCCGGTCGCCACGTCTGTCGCCACGACCGCGAGCCGG
>AR_comb_assmDRAFT_10360465_pt1 | contig 11250 bp, 4 predicted proteins | sample ArasoioldDNA_FD_10543 | JGI IMG/M metagenome (IMG submission 10543) | reverse complement strand
TACAACCTCCATGCTTCAGCCCTGTGGTTCGCAGACAGGCAGCACGGCGGTGTAATGGCCGTTGATTGAGGAGCGATGACGGTGGGCTTGGCCCTTCGCGCGAACCCGCTGGCGCCCTTTTCAGCGCACGACATGACAGTAATCCGGGCAATGACGCCTGTCAATCTGACGGCGTTTCGCGACCGACGCGGGCGACACTCAGCTTCGGAAGGGCCTTTCTTTGATTTGCAGAATGGTGCGACGATTGCGTTTCAGGGTCGGTGGTGACATTACAGCCGACAACGGAATCCGAGCGCCGCCGCCGCGCTCTCAGACGGCAGCTCGTTCGTACGGTCGCGATATGTGGTGGCGGCCTGTGCCTGCTCGTGGTTCTGCTGCTTGCACTGCAATCCGGCCCGGCGCGCAGGTTTGCCCTTAAGCGGCTGACCACCTTTCTCGCCGAGCAGCATATCGGCCTGCAAACGGATGAGGTCCGATACAACCTATTCACCCTCACCATCGATGCGCACAACCTCCGACTCCGATCGTCAGAGGTGTCGGACCTGCCGCCATTCGCGACGATCGGACGTGCGCAGCTCGACCTGAGCCTGCTCGATCTCCTGCGCGGCCGCTACGTGGTCGATTCCGGAGTCCTCGAAAACGTCGGCATCGAGTACGTCGTCGATGTTGACGGGCGCGACAATCTTCCTCGGCTGCCAGCCAATCCCGACAAAACAGGGCCACCGCTCGACTACCTAATCAGGAACCTGTCGGTGCCGAATGCGCGAGTCCGCTACGCGAACCGGGCGCAGCAGCTAGACGTTGGACTCTCGCTCGCGCCAGTACAGATGACCGGCAATGCGATCACGGGACGCCACCAAATCGATTTCGAGAGTGCCAGCGGCCAGATGCGGAGTGAGAACCACGTCGAGCACATCGATCGCCTGTCGGGAGTGGTCGATCTAGGACGCGACGACCTGCGCATCGGTCACCTCCGGCTCGAAGCCGTGGGATCTCGAGCGGAGCTTACCGGAGACGTCCGCGACTTCGAGACGCCGCACCTGGCGCTCGAGCTGCAGGCGACGATCGATGCGGCGCGATCGTCAATGCTGATGGGCCTGCGCGAGCCACTCGCTGGAGCATTCGTCGTCGCCGCGAACGCGAACGGGCCGCTCTCTGGTCCGGCAATCGGCGCACGCGTGTCGGCATCGGCGCTCCAGTTTCGATCGCTCAGCACCGGGCACGTGGACGCCCGTGCAACCTACGACGGCGCTACACGTCGGGTTGACGTGGCGTCTGCGCTCATCCAGGCGCCCTGGGGACGTCTGAGCGCAAGCGGAATCCTTGCGCTCGGGCACGGGCGCAGTTCACGACTGCACGCCGAGTTCACCGGCGTCAATACCGCCACCGTGATGCGCGGCCTCAGCCTTCCCTACGTCGCCGACAGCAGGGCCGACGGGAAACTCGACGCCGAGTGGCCGGGGCTCGAGTACCTGAAGGCATCTGGTGCAGGCATCGTGACGCTGGCCCCGGGACACGCGACGATTGCACGAAGAACGATTCCTGTCGGCGGCCGACTATCCATGCGCAGCAACGCCGGGAAGGTCGTCGCGGACCTCCAGCAGATCGCCGTAGCAGGTACACAGTCGGTCGGACAGGTCGAGATCGTCGATGGACATCTTCAAGGCCAGGTGTACGCCAGCGTGCTCGACCTGGAGCCAACGGCAGCGGCAGTTGAAACCTTCCTCGGCCAACCAAAGCGCTCACTGCTGCCGGTCGCCGTGAAGGGAGCGGCGAACATCGACGCGCGGCTGAGTGGAACCGTCAACCAGCCAACCGCGCATGTCAACGTGAGTGCGCCCTCACTCTCGGTGGAAGAGAGAAGTGGCGTTGCCATCGGCGGCGAGCTGACGTTTACACCTGCAGCGATCAGCGTCACCCGCGGGGACGCCAGATGGGAAGGTGCGCACGCCGGCATCACCGGAACGGTCGGGTTGTCGGGCGATCGCAAGGTCGATCTCGTCATCGATGCTGATGCAGCGAACCTGCAGCCGCTGGTTCGAGGAATCAGCGGATGGGAATCGCCGCTATCAGGCCGCTTCAGCGCCGGTGGCACGATCCGCGGTACGACGGCCAGACCGCTTGCCAGCTTCACCGTCCACGGTGCCGACATCACGGCATATGACGAATCGTTCGGATCGCTCGAGGCGGACGTCGCACTCACCGGCCGCGAGATCACGCTCTCTCGGTTGCTCATCGACAAGCCGCAGCCCGAGTCTCGCGGACAGATCAGCGCGACTGGATCGTATGACCTGGATCGAAAGAGCTACACGCTCGATCTCCAGTCGGACAACATTCGACTCCTGAGTCTGAGGCTGCCCACGGGGCAGCACATTCGAGGAGAGGTTCACCTGAACAGTCATGGTGCGGGCAGCGTGAGTTCGCCCGCTGGCACCATGAACCTGGCCATCGATTCGCTCGAGATCGACGGCCTCGGCGACGCGTCCGCCCCTCGAGCATCGCCGCTCGGTCAGGTGACGATCACCGCGTCCGCGGTGAACCATCAAGCAACGATCGCGGTGTCGGCGCCACAGTTCAATCTCGACGGCAACGCGACGGTCGGCCTCACGCGTCCGTGGCCCACGACGGTGACGGTGAGCGCCAACGATCTCGATCTCGAAAAGCTGCCACTCCGGTTACAGAGTCCGCTTACCGGACAGCTACGCTCAACCATGACTGCGACCGGCAATCTGTCCGAGCCGGCGAACGGCGTCGCGACGGCGACAATCGTGGCGCTCGCCGGTGCGTGGAATGGACAGCCGTTCAGCCTGGCGGCCCCGGGCGGCCTTGGTTACGCGAATAAGCGGCTCGACATCAAGCACCTGCAGATCACCGCACCTGACTCGTCGCTTACCGTCAAGGGCACGCTGCCGATCGCGCCAGACGCGGAGTCAGGTGACCTCACCATCGAAGCACACGCCAATCTCGCAACGCTGGCGCGACTTCTGCCAGAGTCCATGAAGGTCACCGGCGACGGTGTGGTCTCGCTGACCGGATCGATCCGCGGTAGGTTGAAGTCGATCGTCCCGGATCTCACGGCCACGATCGAGAATGGCGTGCTTTCTTACCCCGAACTTGGGCCCGAAGCATCGAACATTCAATTGCGCGCCCGTCTGGCCGACGGCGCCGTTGCGATCGAGAAGCTGACCGGTCGATGGGGCACCGCAACCATCGAGGCATCCGGCACAGTACCGCTCGAGGCGTTTCCGCCGCTGCCCGTGGAGATCCCTCGAAAGGGCGGCCCTGCCACCGTCAAAGCATCCATCATCGATCTCGATCCAGCGATCCTTACGCGCGCACCGGCTGGACTCACGGGGCGCGTCAGTGTCGATATCGACGCCTCGGCGACCAGGCCTGACATCACGGCGCTTGCCGGCACGATCGACATTCCACGGCTCGACCTGACGTTCAATCGTCTGACGCTCAACCAGGAAACGCCGGCGCGGATCACGATTGGGTCCGGGCGGGTCACGGTCGATCGGCTGACGCTCGCGGGCACGGCCGGGGCTGTGGTTGCGAGTGGCAACGTCGGGCTCGCGGGCCCGCGGCCCCTCGATGTGAAGGTTGACGGCACGTTGAAAATCGCCGCGTTGGCCTCCCTGGCGAAGAACCTCCGCACCGATGGCACCGCGACCTGGACGATGGCTGCGCACGGGACGATGGCTGATCCGAGGCTGGATGGCACGCTCGATCTGGCTGACGCGACGATGGCCAGCGACGCTCTGAACATTGCCGCCGTCAACGTCGCCGCTCACGTCAACCTCGCGGGCACCCGTCTGGAACTGACGACGCTCACCGGCGAGGTCAACGGGGGCGCCCTCAACGGCTCGGGCTTCGTAACGCTCGCGAATGGAACCCTCAACGATATCGACTTGCAGGTGTCAGCAGTAGATTTCGCCTACGACGCGCCGTTCGATTTGCGCAGCCTGTCCGACGCGGCGATCCGCGTGAGCCGTCGCGGCGACACGTTTCTGATTGGCGGTCAGGCCACCGTCAAGGAAGCGGGGCTCACTACGGACATCAACTTCGACGAGGGGCTGTTTGGCAAGATCAACGCGCCGCGAACGCTGGACCTGACGCGCGCCCGAAACCCGCTGCTCGAGCGGGTGCGGTTCAACCTCGAGGTCAATACTGCGGCGCCGGCCATCATCGACAACAACCTGGCGCGTGCCGAAATCGACGCCAATCTTCGCATCGGCGGCACTCCATACGAGCCCGGGCTCACCGGGCGCCTGACGATTGCGAGGGGCGGCCACGTCACGCTAAACGCGCGACGCTACGAAGTCGAACGCGGCGTGATCGCGTTCATTGACGATCGGCGCATCGTCCCATCCGTCGACCTTGTGCTGAACACGAGGGCGAGCAACTACGACGTTCGGATTGCGGTGGCCGGCACCGCAGGGAAGACCGAGACGACGTGGACGTCGGAGCCGCCTCTTCCCGAGCCGGACATCATGGCGCTGGTCGTGACCGGGCGTACGGTGGACGAGATGCGAGGGGAGGAATCCGAAGTCGCTCGCGTGCAGGCGCTCTCCTATCTCACCGGCCGGCTCGGCTCGAAGTTCGGAAGCAAAGTCGAGCGCGCCACCGGCATCAGTGAAGTGCGCATCGAACCAGTCCTGATCGCGAACGAAACCGACCCCACCGCCCGCCTGACCATTGGCCAGGACCTCACCGATCAACTGAGACTGATCTATTCGACGAACCTTGCCGACAGCAGCGATCAGATCTGGGTCGCCCAGTACGACGTGACCCGCCGATTCCAGCTGCGAGGAGTGCGCGAACGAGACGATGACAGCTATCGTGCTGACTTCCGGCACGACGTGCGGTTCGGAGGTGATCCTGCGCCAAGGCGCCAGGACCGGGTTCGCCCGACCATCCGCAGCCTGTCGGTCGTTGCCGGGGCGGGGGATGACGAGGCCCGGCTGCGCAAGCTTTTCAAGTTGAAGGAAGGGGACGCCTACGAGTTTTTTGCCGCGCGTGCTGGTATCGAACGCATCGAAAAGCTGTTCCTCCAATCGGGATATCTGCAGTCACGTGTACGCCTGGATCGCGACATCAACAACGACCAGGCAAATCTGACGCTCCGCGTGGTCACCGGCCCCGTCGTCGATCTCGAGTTCGAGGGGGCGACGCCGCCGGCGAAGATCGAGGAAAGGGTTCGCATCGCGTGGAACCACGGCGTCTTCGACGGGCAACGTGGCAACGACAGCGTTCGGGTCATTCGGGAATGGCTGATGCTCGACAAATACCTCCAGCCGAGTGTCGCGTACGACGTCCGCGACAGCGGCGGCGGCCGCCGCGTGGTCTATCGCATTCAACCGGGGATTCGGTACGACCGTATCGTGCTCGCGTTCGAAGGGGTTTCAGGGATGGAGGCCGGCCGACTCGAGAAGATCATCGAGCAGCAACGCATGGAGCAGCAACTGTTCACCGATCCCACCGCGGTGACCGGACTGCTCGAGCGTTACTACCGGGAGCAGGGATATCTGTCGGCGGCGATCGATGCGCCGCGTTACGACTTCACCGGAACCCTCGCTCGCGTCGTACTACCCGTTCGCGAAGGGCCGCTCTTCAAGGCCAGGCAGGTCACCGCGGCGGGCAACACCGTCTACACGTCGACGGAGATCGTCGCCCAGCTGCCGGTCGTCTCGGGCGAACCGTTTGTTTCAGCCGCGGCGGAGCATTCGCTCGAGCGAATCCGCGACCTCTATTGGCGAAAGGGTTACAACGACATGCGGTCGGAGTACGCCCTCGTGGTCGATCGAGATGCGGCCAGCGTCAACGTGACGTTCACGATCGTCGAGGGTCCGCAGAGCGTGGTATCGGAGATTTCAGTCGAGGGGAACCGTAAGACCAGCGAGCGTCTCGTCCGCGGCCAGATCGAGCTGTCGCCGCTGCAACCACTCGATCTCACGATCCTCGCACGCTCGCGGCGGAACCTGTACAACAGCGGAGCCTTCTCGATCGCCGACATCATCCGGGAAGGCGACAGTGTCAACCCCGCCGCATCCGGCGACGCGGCCGCAAACGTTCAGAGTCCGGCAAGTGACAACAACCAGAAGCCGGTCCGACTCACCGTCTCGGTACGAGAGGTTCAGCCAATCCAGCTGCAGTATGGCGTGTCGTACGACACCGAAGGGGGGCTTGGAGGCATCCTCGACTTCTCCGTCCACAACATGCTCGGCAATGCCCGTGTCTTCGGCGTCCAGGGCCGGTACGACAGTGAGATCCACGAAGCGCGTATTTATGCGAGCCAGCCCTCACTGCGGTCATGGCCGCGCAAGACTACCGCGAGCGTCTATTTCCGCGAAGACCTCAATCCGCCAACAGAACAAACCGATCCGTTCGACATCAGCCGTCAGGGCGGGTCGATTCAGCAGGAGGTGCAATTCCGCAAGGTCTACGTCTGGAGCTACGGATATCGCTATGAACTGGCGACGACGCTCGAGCCGTCGCTCGGCGTCGGTGTGACTGAGACCGTGAGGGTCACGCCGCTGAGCACCACCCTCACACGCCAAACGCGCGACGAAGTGCTGGACGCATCAAAGGGAACGTTTCTGTCACAGGCATTTGCGTACTCGTCGAGCGCGCTCGGCTCCGATCGTCCGTACATGAAGTACTACGGACAATACTTTCATTACTTTCCTCTGCGCCCGGAGAAACCGAAGCCGTTCACCACTGAAGTGCTGCGGGCCCGGCTGGTGTTTGCCACCGGGGCGCGAATCGGGCTGGCTCGCGGCCTCGGCGGGGACGTGCCAACGAGCGAACGCTTCTATGCCGGCGGCAGCACGACCATGCGCGGCTTCGAGCAGAATGCGGTCGGCCCGGTTGGCGTGAACAACGTGCCCGCGGGCGGTAACGCCGTTCTCGTGCTGAACAACGAGCTGCGTGCGCCGCTGGTGCGCATCATCGACGGAGTGGTGTTCCTCGACGTCGGCAACGTCTATCCCACGATCAAGGATTTCACGCTTAGCGACCTTCGGGAGTCGGCGGGAGTTGGCATCCGCCTGCGGACGCCGTGGCTGCTTCTTCGAACCGACTACGGGTTTGTGCTCGATCCGCGACCAGGCGAGAAGCGCAATCGTTTCTATTTCAGCATCGGCCAGGCGTTCTGAAGGCCGTGATGCTCCATGACCCCTTCGCGTTCGGACGACATCAATGGGCGTGCGTCACGTGCGAGTAAACGCCACCCTCTGTCCATCGATGACGATCGTCAGCCGCTTTCCTTCGAAAAAAGCTTCAACTGGCTCCATTGTGCCCGACGCGTCGGTCAGCAGCCTTCCGTTCGCATCAACCGACCAGTGCCCATCCTGGCGGGGCGCGCCAAAGGCAGGGGTCATCGTCGCGATACCGTTTTTCCTGAACGTGACTGTCACCATCGGGTTGGTCCAGGTGCCGTACAGGTCGTCGGATCGGAGATGAGAGGATGACGCGCGATCGCTTCCGTCCGATGACGGCGGCGGCGGCGGTCCTTCGAAGGCGTGCTTCAGAGCCGCGACATGGGCGCTCGCTTCGGCGATCGCAATCCGATCGCGGCTGAGCACAGCCTGCGCAAAGTCTTGAAAGATTTCCTGCGCGGCGCCTGAGCCGGTTGGAATCGCCGGATCGGCCAACTGCTCCAGGTTGACGACGCGGCCGCTGCGCGGGAGGAAGTAGACGCGAACGTAGCCGGCATCTGGGGCGGCGTCGAAGGCCACGCGGCTGGCCCGCAGCCGCCGGCCGCCGACATCCAAATAATAGAACTGGCTGCCACCGCTCGGTCCTCTCGATTGCCTGAGGCGCTTCGCGATCGCGCCTTCGACCGATTCGACGCGGCCTTCGCGCACATCGGCGTTGACGGGCTCGAGGTTCGCACCAACCAGCAGGATTGCGGTGCCAGCCAGGAAAGCGATTCCGCCCTTGGTTCTGGCCGCGGCATTGGCTGCCGGACCGGGGAAAAAGAGCAGCAAGGCACTCATGGCAGCGAAAACGTAGGCCACGCCACGGACACTTTGTCGACGCCCTTTTGCGATGCGCGCCCACCGCTGGGACTGTTCGTCGGTCAGGCGTCCGCTTTGATTGGTTGACAGGGCGCTCTGGGAGAACGGACTCTCCTTTTCAGCCATGATCGGTCCTCGATTCCGTCCACTCCCCGGTCTTCGATTCGTCATCCTAACGACAAATCGAAACCAGCGATAGACCGCATGACCAAATCACTGGACTCGGGTATAGCTCCTGCTCCATCGACGACGACCACGGCAACGCGGGCCCGATCAGGCGCGAAGATCACGCGCCGACGAGTTGCTGCACGAGAAAGTCGACGACGCGATCGAATGGATCGAAGCCCCATGCCGCGGCCACCGACGGCCTGAGGTTCGAGTTGGCGTTGATGTCGTAGAACACGCGGCGCCCGTCGTCGGTCTCGAGATACTCGATGCCGCCGACGTCGAGCCGGGCCGCGCGCACGATGCGCTTTCCAATCTCCACGGCCTCGCGTGGCACCTCGAGGTAGGGATGGAACTCGACCGGCGGTGCCGCAACAGGCGGCGCCTCGGGGAGCTCGCACGTGCCTTCGCCGCTTTCAGGATTGCAGACCGGCGACGGGCAGAGATTGAAACGCCCGTGTGTCTTCACCCGCATCGCGTAGAGAAGCTCGCCGCCAAGAAACTCCATGCGCACGATCCCCCGGTCCGGGTCATGCGGAAGCAATTCCTGCAGCAGAAAGAGATTGTCCGGAAGCCAGACGTCCGGATCGTTGGTGAAGACAGCTTCGATCTCCTCCCACGAGGAGACGACCTGGATCCGCGCACCGCTGCCACCCTGATCGGGCTTCAAGAGTGCCGGCCACATCATGTTCGCCGGTGCATACCGGCGCAGGGCACTGACGTCGTTGAACGTAATCGAATAGGGAGTATCGATGCCAAGTGTCCGCAGCAGCGTCGCCTGAGCGCTCTTACTGAGCTCGAGCGCGAATACGTCAGCGCCGTTGAGCACGCGCGCCCCCTGACGCTCCAGCGATCGCATGAAGGCGAGCGCAAGCGGCACGGCCCGAGTCTGTCCGCGGATGTATGCGCTGGGGCTCGCCTGGTTGAAGTAGAGCGGTGCAGCCGGCGCCTCGAGGTTGCTGAACGCCGCGCTGGCGACATTAAAACGTGTGTATGCCACGCCGCGGCGTTCGAGCGCAGCAAACAGTGGTTTCTGCCAGTCGGGATGTTCGTAGAGAACGACGAGATCCGGTGTCTGGGTCGTCATGGCGTCCTGAGATTAATAGTGCCACAAGGCGCGCATCACCCCAGCGGCAATTCACCAAGTCGTTTCCGCGTTCCGACTCACTCGCGCGGCACGCCTGATGTCGATGTGGTCGTCCTTGAAGTCGATCACGCTTCACCCGTTTCGCCACTGACCGGCCGAGTGCGCGGCGTCCGCGGAAGAAAGCGTTGACGTCGAAATGGTGATGCACATCTCGACGCCGCGACATGTCGTGACTGCGGTCAGCTTTGATCCAGACAAATTGACATGGCTGTGGAAGCGTCATAGATTGCCGGCTGCACAATCCGCCAACCTTGAAACGCCGGCACCATCTGGGTGTCATGTGCGCTGCATTCGCCTTTCGTTGGGCGGGAAATGTCAACACCTCACGGGGTAAGGAGGTAGTTATGAGCTTCCGAATCAGACGTACTGGGATATCGGTTCGCGCGATTCTCCGGGTGTCGGTGGTGATGTTGTTCGCTGGCCTGCTCCAGGTCCCGGCCAAGGCGGCGGACGATTTGGTCCTGAAGTGGAACGACATCGCGTCGCGAACCGTACTCGCGACCAATCCGTTCAACCAGGCCCGCATCATGGCCATCACGCAGCTCGCCGTATTCGAGGCGGTGAACGCGGTCACCGGAGACTATGAGCCGTATCTCGCCACGCCGACTCCGGCATCTCCCGGCGCGTCTGCGGACGCGGCGGTGATCGTTGCGGCTCACAGGGTGCTGACAAACTATTTCTCAGCTGCCGCCACGTCACTCGACGCCGCTCGTGACAGCGACCTCGCCGCCATTCCTGACGGTCCTGCCAAAACCGCCGGCAAGGCGGTGGGCCTCGCCGCCGCCAATGCCATGATCGCGCTTCGCCAAAATTCGTCGGGCCAGGCCACCGACGGGTCGTCAACGCCGCCGTTGACCAACACCCCCTCGTCGACGGTACCGGGCGATTATCAGTTGACGACTGGATGTGCCGCGAGCCTGTTTTTCAACTGGCCGGGAGTCACTCCGTTCGCCATCCGGAGCCCGGCAGACTTCCTCCTGTCGCCCCCGCCCGCACGCGACAGTCAGCGTTACACGAAGGACTACTACGAAGTGCACACGGTCGGCGCGAAAGACAGCGCGGATCGGCCGGCCGATCGAACCGAGGTCGCGAGGCTCTATGCGGCGACGTCGCCGAATTTCGCGTTGAGCATGGCCACTCGTCAGATCGCGGCTGCCAAAGGCTTGTCGCTCTCGGAGAACGCGCGCGCGCTCGCGTTGATCATGATGGGGATCAACGACAGCCTCATCGCATCTTTCTACAACAAGTATCACTACAACTTGTGGCGGCCGGAGACAGGAATTCGCAACGGCGAGTCGGATGGCAACGGCAAGACCGATGGTGACACTGGCTTCACGACATTCATCTCGACGCCGTGTTTTCCCAGCTATCCGTCAAATCACGCCAGCGGCACCAACGGCGGACTCGAGGTGATGAGGCGTCTGTTCGGCGCGGCGGGACACGACATCACCATCACCAACACCAGCGTGCCCGCTCTCGGCACACTCCCTGCGACCACGATCACCAAGCACTACACACAGCTCCAGAAGATCGCCGACGATGTGGATGACGCGCGCGTCTACGGCGGGATTCACTGGCGTTTCGACCAGGTCGGCGGCAACGATCTCGGGCGGGCGGTTGGAACCGAGGTTGCGAAAAACTACCTGCGCCCCGTACACCCGTAGGGTTGGACCCTCGCGCGATCAGTGAGCGGGTTGAAGCCATGGCCAGCCGAAAGCCTGGCCATGGCTCTCGTTTATTCTTCGCGAAGCGTCCGCGTCGGATCGAGGCGTGCTGCGCGCGCGGCCGGAATCAACGCGGCTGCCAGGCAGGCCGCCATGATGACGAGCAGACTCGTGCTGTAGGCAACCGGGTCGGCGACGTGAACGAGCTGGCCGATGCTGGCCGCGGCCGGTGTCGCCAGCAGCACGGCCGACA
>AR_comb_assmDRAFT_10094214_pt1 | contig 11250 bp, 7 predicted proteins | sample ArasoioldDNA_FD_10543 | JGI IMG/M metagenome (IMG submission 10543) | reverse complement strand
AATTGCGCCAGAAACTCAGCCCGATTCTAATACGGTGCAACAGCCAGCATTATCAGTTCCATCTACTGGAATCGCTAACACCGATGACGGGTTTGAATCAGCTGAAGCACTTAACAGTGGTATTTTTACATTCACTCAACCGCAATCAAGTGGGGATCAAATGGTGCAGGAGAAACCTGGTGTAGATGCATCAGCATTTTTTGATTATTTGGCAGATGCGCAGGATCCCAAACCTCCAGAACCATCAGAAAATTCGGTAAATGTGACCGGAGCAATCACAACTGAAAACTCCAATCCAATAGATGAAAAAGTTAACGATGCCATGCAATTCGGTGAAGATGCATCCAATACCGTGCTGGATGAAGGATTGAAATTATTTTCTGCGACTGCTGATTTCTTCACTGATGTCGGAGATGTTGCTGAAGATGCGATGAAAGAAATTGCGAAACCGGTCGGAGATGTAATGTACGGAAACACTGTTAATGACGTTGTTGATTTTGTTTCCACAGAAATTGTTGACCGAGGACTTAATGGAATGCGTGATATCGGTCTTGAAAGCGAGGCCGATTGGATTCAGAACAGCGGTGGCGATGCTATAAGATTTGCAGGCAAAACGGTGAAAGGCGCTGGCGAATTAGCGGAAGATGCAATCGATGGTATCGGCGAAGCAGGAAGTGATGTTGGAGATTTTACAGTAGATGTGATCGACACAGTTGCTGAACCAGTTTCTTATGTTCTTTCTGGTGAGGCAATTGATGATGTGATCAACGCCGGCGAAGATGCAATTGATGCAATTGGAGATGCTGCCGGCGATGCTACCGATGCGGCAGGCGATGCAATTGATGACATTGGTGACGCGGCGGGAGATGGACTCGATGCGATTGGTGATGCTGCCGGAGACGTGGGCGACTGGTTAGATGATCTCGATTGGTGAGCACAATCCGTAGGCGTAATTCCTAATGGGCAGGGTGCGTAACCAAATGGTTACCTATTTCCCTGGATCAGCTTTCGGATAGTTGTTGGGCTTGAGCCAGATCTTTTCCGTATTCTTTTCGAAGCGAAAGTTTTGTTTTGAATGCTTGATTGAAAGATTCGACTGCAGCTTGGGCATCTTGTTTACGTGATTCGCCGGAAGAGGATTGAGCACGGATCAAAAATAATTTCGCACGGCGTACCATCGCGAGCGCGTTATCTGCATTTGACTTTAAGGCATGATCGGCATGTTTTAAACCGATTGAAATTTCCTGTTCCGGCGATTTGCCCAGGGAAAAAAGATATTCAGCACGCAGTGAATGTATCGCAGCCAGAGATCCAAGACAATCATCTGCATCGGGATTAATTTTCAGACACGCCTGCACAGTCTGTTCTGATTCATTGAAGAACGGTTCAGGTGATTTCTTGCGAGATATCGCATCACGTGCCCCAATTAGCTCCGCATCAGCAGCATACGAATAAATACTGACTACTGAAGTTTCCAGTTGTATCGCTTTCTTAAACGCTTCACGTGACATCTTCAGTTCAGATGTAGGATCTTTTCCTGCTTCCTGCAAAACCAGACCTTTCCTGGAGAGAGCAATGCCAGCACCGGAATGTGCCCAAAAATTGTCAGGATCGATTGTCAAAGATTCTCTGAATATTTTTATTGCTTCATCCAAAACTTGATTCGGATCTTGTTCAACACTGATGTAATAGTCCGCCAAGGCCATGTAAGAGTTTCCGCACCATATATAAGAAAACAGATACATCCGATTAATAGAAATGCTTCGTTTAAAAAATTGGACAGATTTGTTCAACGATTCTCGCGGATCTAAACCAATGTCGTACTCATATTGCCCTTTCACATGATATGCATGGCCAAGCGTTGCGAAAAACCTGAACTTTTGCGTGGTAAGCCGTGTTGCGTGCTCGGTGTTTTCGATTGCTTTTTCCAGTGCAGGACGCGGATCTTTTCCAGTATTGATATAATGCATCGCTCGCTTCATCGACTGATGAGCTAGAAGAGACAAAAGTGCATAATCTTCCGGAATTTTTTGAATTGCTTTTGTATAGCTAGCTTCTGCCAGATCCAGGTATGGAATTGGATCACGCCCTCGAATTAATTCCCAATCTGATCGCGTGGCGTAAGCTTCGCCTAGTGCAATATGACCAAGGGCATTTTCGGGATCTATTTTTAAAGCTGCCTTTGCAAAATTCATAGCTTTTTCAGCAGCAATGGATGGATCGTTTCCATGATCAGATTGATAAAACGCCCAATTTTTATAAATTCTTGATGCGGTTACATTGGCGTTTATGTTTCTTGAATCTAACTGCAATACGTTTCCACAATAGCCAGCGGCCTTTTCAATGTCTTCTTCCGATAATTTTGTTCTTTGATCAATTTGCAGTTCCTGAATCCGGGTCTGAAGATAACATAATGCTTCATAGATCTGCGGATCACTTTCACCTTTCTTTGCTGCTTCAAGATAGGTGAGTTTTGCCTTGTCATAGAGCTCAAAAGCTTTTGTAATTTTTCCAAGTTCACTCTGCTCATTTCCCATGGCCGTAAAAATATCACCTTGAAGTTTTTTCGATTCGTAATTCCAGGGAACGTCCTGTTCAGCAGCGGTTGCTCGATTCAGGGCTTGTGGATATTGCTTTTGTAGAAATTGCAGAAGTGCCTGAACATACTGCGGAGATTCGGAAACATTTTCTCCTTTTTTTATGTATTGAACCGCAGGGAAAAGGTAAAGTTTTTCAAATTCTGATTTTCGCTGCTTCAATTGTTCTTTGCTATATAACTGTTCTGCTTCAAGAATTTTTTCTTGATAAAGCATTGCTAATGCTAAACCCAATGCGTTTGCAGCTGCCGGCTCCTGATATTGATATTTTTGCCAGGCAAGTATCAAGTTGTTGTAAGCATCTTGATATCGATGAAGTGAAAGAAAGCCTCTACCCAGCGAATAGTAACCGGCTCCATAAGAAATAGTCCCCATTGCATCCATTTTTTTCTTGATGTAATCCAGACGGTCCGTCACACGTTTTTTGTCGCGTTCAATATTGTGCTGCGGAAGAAGGTACGCATAACGCATGAATGATTCGATCCTGGTAACTTCCTGCCCAAATTCCTGAAACAATTTCGCTTGCTTATTGGCTCTCCATTGCATGATTGCTGCAAACACCGCGAGTGTTACAAGCGCAGCCACAACAATCGCAACAGCAATTCTGTTTCGTAAAATAAATCTTGATGCACGATAGGCAATCGTATCTTTGTGTGCTGCAATCGGAAGCCCTTGTAGATGCCTGCGGATATCTTCCGAAAGTTGATCAACGGATTGATATCGCCGCGGTGGTTCTTTGCGAAGCGTCATCAAAACAATGTTGTCTAAATCACCTCGCAGCCTACGGCGCTGTTTTGAATCATCAATGATTGCGCTTGGTAATTGTGGTTGCGTCTCGGTAATCGTTCGTAAAATTTCCAGTGCGCTTCGGTTCTTAAAAGGATATGGAAATTGTCCGGTTAAAAGCTCATACAATAAAACGCCTAACGAATAAACATCAGTCAACGTTGTTACCTGATGTCCCTGGGCTTGTTCAGGACTTGCATATTCAGGAGTCATGAACTGGATTCCAGTTGCAGTCGATTTTTCTCCCGATTCGGTAAGCAGAATTTTTGCAATCCCAAAATCCAAAAGTTTTGGAACTCCATCCGATGTCACCAGAATATTGCTCGGCTTAATATCACGATGAACGACAAGATTACGATGTGCGTATGAAATTGCGCCGCATGCCTGCTCAAACATCTTCAAACGTTCGCTGATGGTAAGCGACTGGTGATTGCAATATTGATCGATCGGTTCACCTTCTACATATTCCATGATGAAATATGGAAGCCCACTTTCTGTGCTGCCTGCATCAATTAACCGTGCAATGTTTGGATGATCCAGATTTCCCAGTATTTGCTGCTCAGTTCGGAAATGTCTGAGCACCTCATCGGTATCCATTCCACGTTTGATAATTTTGATCGCTACAGATTTTTGAAATCGATCATCTGCACGAACTCCAAGGTAAACGGCACCCATGCCGCCGCGGCCAATTTCCCGAACAATTTTGTAAGCTCCAATACGAGCGCCGATCTCCAGTCTAATTTCCTGATGATGCAGAAAATCGTGTGCATTCTTTATGGCAGGTGTCTGAATGAAATCCTCAGAATCAGAATAAGCAGCTAAGAGCGATTCCACTTCTTCTTGTAATGAAGAATCAGAACCACACGATTCTTTCAGGAAGGTATTTCTTTCTTCCGGTGGACGATCCAGTGCTGCATAAAACAGCTCATTAATCCGATCCCATTTTTCGGAAGACATTTTAAAAAGTATTAGATGTGCTGGAAATATTTTAACCGACGGACATTTCCTCTTAAAGTAACGCACACTTCCTCCCAAAACTCCCTAATGGGGAATTTTTGTGAAAGCCGTGCGTTACTCAATAGGAGGAAGATATGAACATTAATAAAATCACAAACGCTGGAATTGGAGCGATTAGGCAGAATGAAGAACCAGAATTACCGCCGCAACAAACATCGAATCCTGGCGTTGGTGGCATACCAGATGGATTTGAAGCCGTGATCCCGGCCGATAGTATCTTTAACGTTTCTCAACCATTGCCACAACCACCGCAACGTGAAGTTGAAAAAGATCAAACAATCGATTTTTCTGAAATATTTGGTCAGCTTGGCATTAACTCGCCTTCATCGCAGATTTCGCAACCATCTGTGCCAGGCAATGGGTCGGTAAAGCCTAACGAACCAGAAAATCTAAACTCAGTTTTGAATGATCCGAATATGTCTTTTGAAGAAAAACTAGCACTCTTTCTATTTGATTTCCTGGAAAAGGCAGAAAAAGATCTGTTGTCAAAAATGGAGCAACTGGAAAAATCACGGAACACACAAAAGAGTAATGCAGCAGTCAATCAATCAGCGGATATTCCAGACGCTACGAATGGACAGAGTACTGATAGCGAGCAAGCTGCAATGGAGAAGTTGAAAATTGCTCACGATAAGATGATGCAAATTTTTTCCACCGTGGACAATCTATTGACCAGCTCTAACAAATCAATCAAAGAAGGTCCGATCGCTTCTCTGCGATAGTAATTTTTGCTGCCAAATATAGGAGACACAAATGACATTTATTAAGGGCCTATCCAACTCAGTTTCTATCTTTGTTAATCCCGAACCACAAACAGAACAAACATCGCAGTCACAGCCGCAGACAAATTTAGGGATTGCAAACAACGTGGATGGTTTTGAAGCTTCAACTGCGAACAATTTCAACTTGCTACAACCACCACAAGAAAATCCTGCTGTATCCCAACAGTCTTTAACTGCGGACCAAGCAGTTGATGCTTCTTCACTTTTTAGTTATGTAGCACAGGCTGAACCGCAACCGGACGCAAGGTTAAATGAGCTGCGGGAGCGTTTGAAATCTACCCGTGAAAGGCAAAAGGAAATTCGAACAGAACAGGCGGCTTCTAAACAGAAGGCACTTGAGCTGCAGCAATTGGCACAGGAAATACGAGGCTCAGCAGATAATGATCAAGCACTTTCAAATGCAACCCTGGCAACCTTGGGTGGCTTAGGTGCTTTGGGGCTTGTTGCTGGCATCCCTGTTCCGATCATTGGCGGACTTTTTGGCGGATTGGGAATTTTCGGAGGACTCTCCGCGGCTGACAAAGACAAAATGTATAAAGCTGCCGCCGAGTTGGAGAAGCAAGCAGGAGAGTTAGAGATGGAAGCCGATCAATCAAATCGAGAACTTTGCGATTGTGATAACAAAGAGTTAGCACTCAAGCAGCAGATCGCAGAGGAAGAGCAAAAATTACAGTTAGGACTTGATGAACAAAACTTTAAGCCAAGCTTGATGACTGTAGAAGGAGCTTTCCAGGAATTTCAACCTGATGGAATATTCAATCAGGATGAAGCTTCATCTGCACTTCAATTCAGCCCGGACATCCAAAAACTGACGAACGAAGAATAATTTTTCCTGATTAACCCACTTTCGCCGTTTTCTTTTCTTGCTGCTTGATATAACTCAAAAGTTCGTGAATGCCGCGCGGTTTTACGAAAATCTGATTTATATCCAGCTTTCGTAACTGATCTTTTAAATGATCGTTACAAACGACTCCAGTTAAAACTACAATATTCATTGCAGGATAAATTTTTCGGATTTTTGAAATAATAACCAGTCCATTCATCAAAGGAAGCGCTAAATCCATCACCACTAGATCATATTTCTTCCTTCTAATAAATCGGAGTGCTTCTTTGCCCGAAGATGCTCCTTGAACGTTGTGATTATGACAAATCTCCAAAATTTCTCCCATTGTATCGAGAATATCTTTCTTATCATCAACCAGAAGTATGTTCATAAACCTCTGTCCCCCGTTGAACACCCCTTTACCGACCCTAATCGTATCGAACTGGAAGGAGAGGTGACGACTGTTATGTTGGTTGAATTCACCACAAAGCCACGAAGTACACAAAGTTTTGAAAAATAATTTTCTTCTTGTTTGTGTACTTTGTGACTTTGTGGTGAGTAATGAGCGGAGAGAGAGGGATTCGAACCCTCGATCCGCGTTACCACGGATACACGCTTTCCAAGCGTGCTCCTTCAGCCACTCGGACATCTCTCCAATCTTTCCTTTTCATGTGCGGAATGAAATACCAGCACATGAATTCAGCACTAACCCACAAGCTTTAGAGCCGGATGCCGCACTGTTACAGCCTCCGGCATTATTAGTTTCAGAAAAATTCTGAAGCTACTACTTTTTCTTAAAATTAATTTCTACGACTTTACTGACTTCTTTACCTGGTGACGCGCCTTCTATGACAAAAGATAATCTTCCATCCGGCATGATTTTAAACGTACGGCGAGAAATGTAACCTTGTTGTGCAGTAGCAGAATTGAATACGAGTTCGGTATCCGATTTTAATTCCCCAACGTATAACGCGATCGTATTCTTATTATCATACACAGTACCAATAATTTTTTTCGTCGTTCCGTCATATCCCACAATCATCAGTTCTTTTAAACCACCGGTTAACCCTTCTTTTGTCGTTGATTCACGATGAAGTAGAACTGCTGTTGCATCAAGTTCAGGAATCGCAGACAACTTTCCAATAAACTGATTTTCTGAACGAGATGTTCCTTCACCTTCCCATTCACCGATCATCCAACCCAGAAGTTCGGGCAAAGTCTTTCCTGATGTAGTCGGTGCAGGACCAGGCGCAGCTGCCGTCGGCGGGGCAGGTGGTGCAGGCGGTGTTTGCGCGTGAACTACTGAAGCCAGGAACATCAGGACGATCAAATAGATGCTCTTTTTCATTGACACTCCCTCTCTCAACATGATGATAGAAATGGAAGGGTTTAAAGACGAATGCAGTATATAAAGATTCGATTTTAGTGTCAACGATATTTCCAAACAAAACCCTATAATGGATCTCGATGATAAATATCATTCAAGATATTTATGAAAGTTTAAGAAAACCGAACATAAAAGAAGTTTATTTTCGAAGTATTTCTCTGAATAGAAATCTGCTGTTATGGTATGCCAACCGTATCGTAAAAAAAGATAGCAAGATTGATTCAACTGCACATCTGAAAGAAATCGATGACCTACGGCGAAATGGTCAACCTCTAACATTTATTTCCAACCATCTTACTTACGCTGACAGTCACGTCATAGAAATAATGCTGATTCGATTCGGCTTTGAAGATATGGCAAATCACATGATTCACATTGCCGGACAAAAAACTTTTGAGATCTGGCGTTATTCTTTTACTCGATCGTTAAATACAATTCGAGTGTATCAACCAAAAGCGAATATCGACAGAATGCTTAAGAAGAAAATGAATTCGCGCGCATTGCAATGGGCCGCACGTCAAAAACGGAAAGGATATTCGTTATTAGTATTTCCAGAAGGTACAAGATCGCGAATGGCGAAACGATTTAATTTAAAAGGTGGTAATCCACGTACAACAATTTACTTCCGAAATTCGATCGTCGTTCCATTAGCTCTGATGGGCTCCGAAGAAATGATGCCTGTGGGAACTGTTTTGCCGCGATCAGCAACAATCAATCTTCGCGTTGGAAAACCAATTAATCATTCAGATCTGGAAAAGGAATTGCGCCTCAAAAATCCTGAACAATCTGAAAAAGAGATGCAACAAACTGCACTTCAATACTATATGAATGAGATTAATAATCTATTGAAGCCTGAATATGCGTTTAAGGAAACGGCTCAAGTTCCAGGCAAGTAGGAATGGATAATGCGTGAGCAATCGACACAATAAATTTGCATCCACGGACCAAACTCTCGCAGATCTACATCATGCCATCGAAGGATCTTACAACGAAAGCGGATCCAGAGTTTCTTGAGGAATGACTTCTCATTCACATTCCTTATTATATAATTCTCGCGTTCTTTCGTAGCCCTGAACTGCACGTATCGGAGAGGTACCGAAGTGGTTGTAACGGGCCTGACTCGAAATCAGGTTACCGCCTTTGGCGGTACGTGGGTTCGAATCCCACCCTCTCCGCCATTCCATTTTAGACTTCAGATTACAGATTTCAGGTTGAAATGTTAAGATTGGAAGTCTGAAATGCTTGGCGAAACCGTCTCACACTACCGCATCCTGACTAAGCTAGGTGGCGGAGGAATGGGTGTGGTGTATGAGGCGGAGGATCTAAGTCTCAAACGCCACGTCGCGCTGAAGTTTCTTCCAGATGATTTGATTGCAACTCCCGAAACCCTGGAGCGATTCCGGCGGGAAGCTCAATCAGCCTCTGCGTTAAACCATCCAAATATTTGCACGATCCACGAAATCGGCGAACACGAAGGACGTCCTTTCATTGCGATGGAATTAATGGAAGGCAAAACGCTGAAACACATCATCAGCGGAAGGCTGATGGAAATCGATCACGTACTGGAGACTGGGATGCAGCTTGCGGATGCATTGGATGCAGCACATGCAAAACACATCCTTCATCGCGACATCAAACCGGCAAATATTTTTGTGACTGCACGCGATAAGGCAAAGCTGCTTGATTTTGGATTGGCAAAACAAAGCGGCATGGAATCTACAGACACGAAAATGCCAACTTCCAGCACGCCGCAGCAACTAACCAAAACCGGATCGACCATGGGAACTTTTGCTTACATGTCGCCCGAACAAGCGCGCGGTAAGGAGCTCGATGAGCGCACGGACCTGTTTTCATTTGGAGTGGTGCTTTATGAAATGGCAACCGGACAGTTGCCATTTGGTGGACAAACTACGGGCGAAATGCTGGAAGCCATCTTCACAAAAGTACCTGTTGCGCCGGTACGATTGAATTCCAATGTGCCTGCGGAGCTGGAACGCATCATATATAAAGCCTTGGAAAAGGACCGCAACCTGCGGTATCAGAGCGCAGCGGAGATGCGCACGGATTTGCAGCGCTTGCGACGCGATACCATCCAAGGTTCCGTCGCGCGGGTCACCGCGCCTGTAGTGGCAAGCAGGGACGCCCGCCCCAAGGCATTGAAGTTTTCTCTTGCTGCTATCCTTGTAATACTACTAGCAGCAACAATTTTCTACTTCATGCGCAAAACAAACGCGCCTGCTTCGGCAAGCGGCGGCAAGACTTCGCTCGTCGTTCTGCCTTTTACGAGTGCAGATAAAGAGCAGGAATATTTTTCCGATGGATTGGCCGAAGAGCTGATCGATACTCTGTCGAAGAATCCGAAATTGCGAGTGATCTCGCGCAGCTCCGCATTCTCATTTAAAGGAAAAGAAACAGATGTCAAAACCATCGCGCAGAAGTTGAACGTAACGCATGTGCTGGAAGGGAGCGTACGGAAATCCGGAAACCAATTGAGGATCAGCGCGCAGCTGGTGGAAGCAGCAACCGATTCCAACATCTGGTCGCAAACGTATGACCGTCAGATAGAAAACATCTTTGCGGTTCAAGACGAGATCACTTCATCGGTGGCAGATGCATTGCGAGCCACACTGCAAGGAGAGCAGACTCCCAAAGTGAAGGAGACGAATCCCGAAGCTTACAACGCGTACCTGCAGGGCCGCTACTTCTACGATCGGCGGAGTAAGAAAGATCTGGAGAAGGCGATCGGCTATTTTGAGCAGGCACTGCGGATCGATCCGAATTTTGCCCGCGCCTGGGTGGGTTTGTCCGACACCCACAGTCGTCAGGCGGACAGAGGCTACATTCCGGTAAATGAAAGCTACGCAAATGCGCGTCAGGAAGCAGATAAGGCTTTGGAACTGGATTCAACGCTGGCTGAAGCTCACTCAGCAATCGGATGGATCAAGACGTTCCACGATTGGGACTGGACAGGCGCGGATGCAGCCTACAAGAAGGCGCTGGAGCTGGAGCCGGCAAACGCGGATATCGTAAGACGTTCAGCAGTGCTGGCGGGAACACTCGGTCGTTTCGATGAGGCGATTACACTGGACCGCCGGGCCATTGAACTCGATCCGCTCGGAGTGACAACACATTTCAATCTGGCTATATATGCTTTTTATGCGGGACGATGGCAAGAGGCGGAAGCAGCGATCAGGAAGGCTCTGGAACTGAACCCACAGTATCCTGGTGCGCACTTTGAGTTAGGCCTCATCTATCTTGTGCAGTCAAAAACAGAAAAGGCGCTTGCCGAAATGCAAGAGGAACCCGCTGAAGACTACCGAGCGTACGGCGTTGCCCTTGCGTATCATGCGTTAGGAAAAAGGAAGGAGGCAGATGCTGCGCTGGAAGATTGCATCAAAGAATTTCAGAATAGCGGAGCCTTCCAGATAGCTGAGATTTTTGCTTTTCGGGGGGAGACAGACAAAGCCTTCGAGTGGATCGAACGCGCCTACAAACAGCGCGATAGCGTGCTTGCCGTAATCAAAGGCGATCCGATGTTGCGCAATCTGGAGCATGATCCGCGCTACCGCGCCTTCCTGCAAAAAATGAAACTGCCGGTCGATTAAAACAGAAATCGCAAAATCTCTTTAAAACTGTTCGTGCCAAATTTGTGCCATCAACCTGCCGCAAATACTTGCTAAATGCCGCAACCAAATACAAACATCGTACAAACAGATACAAAATTCTCCTCGAGCCCGTTAATCATTTTGTTTCTTCGACTTCCATGACTTTCGTGTCTTCGAATCCGACCCTCTCCGCTTTTCTAACATCCGATCGTTCACTTTCCCATCCGACACGTCTTACTTATTAAGGTGACAT
>AR_comb_assmDRAFT_11113694_pt1 | contig 11251 bp, 11 predicted proteins | sample ArasoioldDNA_FD_10543 | JGI IMG/M metagenome (IMG submission 10543) | reverse complement strand
TCCGCTGCCCGAAGAGGTCATCGGCATGTTCACCGAGACGCTGCCGACCGTCGAGACCGTGGAGCCGAGCTACAACGCGGCCACCGACACCATCACCTTCCCCGACGTCACCGGAGTGATCTACTCGGTGGGCGGCGTGGACAAGGCGCCTGGTTCGACCATGGTCATCACCGAGGACACCGTTGTCGAGGCACGTCCGGCTGCCGGTTTCCGGTTCACCGAGACCTCGGACAACGACTGGACGATCGAATACAGCTGATCGTCTGCGAACTAGAAAGGAGACCGGGGGATGCTTCGGATTTCACTACCGCGGACAGAGTTTGTCAGCGAGCTCGAGTTGGAGCTGGAGCATTCCCTGGTCTCTCTTTCAAAATGGGAGTCAATGTACGAAAAGCCTTTCTACGGCAAAGAGGACAAGACACCCGAAGAGACCAAGACTTACATTCGCCAGATGATTCTAACTCCAGATGTGCCTGACAACGTCGTGGAGCGCTTCAAGACCGAACACTACAATCAGGTTACTGAGTACATCAACTCCAAGCAGACCGCTACATGGTTTTCGGAGATGCAGGAGCCTAAGCGTGGACAGCCGGAGGCCATTACGGCCGAGCTGATCTACTACTGGATGATCTCATTCCAGATTCCGTTCGATCCTTGCGAGCACTGGCACCTCAATCGTTTGATGACCTTGATCCGAATCGCTGGTATCAAGCAGGCCCCGCCTAAGAAGATGGGCAAGGCGGAGTGGGCTGCCAAACAGCGTGCGCTGAACGAGCAACGACGTCAGCAGATGGGATCCTCCGGCTAACCAGAAAGGGGTAACCGTGACTCGTTTGAACTGGAACAATCCAGAGGCTCGAATCTTCGAAGTGGGCCTAGACCGCGGTGTCCTCTACCCCAAGAGCGCTCCGGCAGTGGCTTGGAACGGGCTGACCGGCGTGGACGAAAACGGCGCTGAAAGCTCCAAGGTGTACTACCTGGACGGAAGGCCGTACCTGATCGTCCCTACGCCCAAGGAATACCAGGCCACTCTCAAGGCATTCACCTACCCCGATGCTTTCTCGGAGATCATGGGACTGGTGGAAGCCACCGACGGCATGTACGTAGACTCCCAACAGGGAGACGCCTTCGACTTGTCGTACCGAACTCTGATCGGCGATGCGAATCAAGGGTTGGAGGCGGGCTACAAGATCCATCTTGTCTACAACGCAATCGCGGCCCCTCAGGGCAACAGCTACAGCACTATGGGTAGTTCAGTGGATCCCTCGGAGTTCTCCTGGGACATCCAGGCGTATCCCATGCCTCTGGTTGGCTACCGCTCGACCGCGCACGTCGTGATCGACACCCGTCATATGGACCAGTACAAGCTTGGAGAGATCGAGGAACTCCTTTACGGCACTGACGCCGCTGAAGCATCCATTCCCGAACCTCAGGTCGTCTTCGACACCCTGAACCACGGTGACGCGATCATCATCACCGACAACGGTGACGGTACCTGGGAGGCTTCTGGTTCCTACAAGAACGTGCACCTCATCGGAGACGGCATCTTCGAGATCGAGAACGTCAACGGCACCGACAACGGCGATGGTACCTTCACCATCAGTACTACGCTATGAGTCGGGGTTCAAACACTGGCGTCGGCCTCACATTCAGTGGGAGCACCAAACGGACGCAGAAGTTCCTAGACGATCTTGCCTCTGGACGTACGGTGTTGGACGGCATCGAGGCACTTGCTCAACAGGGCGTGAACGCTCTGTCGTCCGCCACCCCCGTAGCCTCCGGTCAAACTGCTGCATCTTGGTCGTATGAGATCGAGCGCGGCAAGGGAGCTATTCGCATATCTTGGATCAACACGCATGTCGTGAACGGCGTCAACATCGCCGTGATTCTACAGTACGGCCATGGAACTGGAACAGGAGGTTACGTCGCCGGAAGAGACTACATCAACCCTGCCATTAAGCCGATCATGGACAAGATCGCAGACGAAGTGTGGAAGAAGGTGACCAGCTCGTGAGCAGCGTAGACGACCGCATTGTCAACATGCAGTTCAACAACAAGCAATTCGAGTCTGGTGCCACCCAGTCCCGAAAGACCCTCATGGGCCTCGAAGGCGCGATCGCTAAGACCGGTCAGTCCAAGGGTATCTCCAATCTCGGCGCTGCGGCGACGGGTGTTGGTAAGAAGTTCTCTGTCATGCAGGTGGCTGGCGTCACTGCGGTGGCTACGATCGCCAACAAGGCGGTCAACGCCGGCCTCAGTCTCGTCAAGAGCCTGACGATCGACCCGATCCTCCAGGGTTGGGATGAGTACAACACCAACCTGAAGTCGATCCAGACTGTTATGGCGAACACCGGCAAGGGCATCAAGCCCGTCCAGGGCGCGCTTAAGCAGCTGAACAACTTCTCTGACCAGACCATCTACAACTTCTCTGAAATGGCCAAGAACGTCGGTACCTTCACGGCCGCCGGCGTCGGTCTGAAGCAGTCGGTCTCAGCGATCAAGGGTATCGCCAACATGGCGGCGCTGTCGGGCTCGAGCTCACAGCAGGCCTCTGGCGCGATGTATCAGCTCTCTCAGGCAATTGCTGCTGGGCGAGTGAACCTCCAGGACTGGAACTCTGTGGTCAACGCTGGTATGGGTGGTAAGAACCTCCAGAAGGCGCTGATCCAGACCGGTACTGCGATGGGCACGATCGATGCTAAGACGGTCAAGTGGGGCAAGAACATCAAGATCGCTGGTCAGTCCTTCCGAGAGTCGATCTCGGCCAAGGGAGGCGCTGCGCCATGGCTTACTTCTGATGTTCTGACCAAGACCCTGGCTCTCATGGACGGTCGTCTCTCGAAGACGGCTATCACGGCCAACATCATGGCCAAGGGCCAGCACACCATGGCCGAAGCCACGAAGATGGCGGATGAGCAGATCAAGGCGCAGCAGAAGACTCTTGCGAAGCAGGGGTACAACAGGGAGCAGATCAAGTCCCTGACTTCTATGGCAGATCGGGCTTATCAGTCAGCGACCGTGGTCAAGACTCTGCCGCAGCTTATGGGCGTGGTGAAGGAATCGATCGGTTCGGTGTGGGCGAACGCCTTCTCTGCGATCGTCGGTAACTTCAACCAGTCCAAGAAGATGTGGACGGCTGCTGCAAACTCCATCTCGAACGTGATCAAGGGCTTCAGCATGAGGCTCAACAACGCGATCGTCATGTGGAAGAGAGGCATCGACGGGATCGGCGGAAGGTTCGCCGTCATCGAGGGCTTCAAGGCTGTATTCAAGACAATCGGCTCGATCCTTGGTGTGGTGGGCAAGGCCTTCCGCGATGCGTTCCCGCCTGGCGGCGAAAGCACTCTTGCCAAGATCTCGATCGGGTTCATGCACCTTGCTCAGGCACTCGTGCCTAGTGAGGCGACCTTGAAGAGCCTGCGAAGCATCTTTGGCGGCATCTTTGCTGTCCTGCACATCGGCGTCTCACTGGTCACTGGCATTGCTGCCGGATTCAAGGCGCTCTTCGGCGCTATGTTCGAAGGATCCGGACAGGCTGGCGGCGGAGTTCTCGCTCTACTGGGCAGCGTCGGCGAGCTTCTGCTCAAGATCAATGAGATGCTCACCGGTGGCGGCAAGATGAAGGACTTCTTCGTCACTCTCGGCACCGCAATCGGCACGTCTCTGCATCCGGTGGTAGCCATCGTCAGCAGCGTTGTGGGAGCCATTGGCGCCCTTGGCGGTGTTGGTGGCGGACCTACAGCGTTCTTCGAGTCGATCCAGTCCTCCCTAGGTGGGCTTGCCGGCGTCGGAGACAAGGTCACCGCGGTGTTCACTTCCATCAGCGCATCGTTCAAGTCACTCGATCCAAGCAAGGTACAGGCTGCATTCGGCACGATCGGCAACATGGTCGGTCAGTTCGCCGGCGAAGGCGCCAAGATCGCTACCGGTCTCATCACTGGGCTGGTACAGGGTCTGGCTGGAGCAGCTCCTGCTATATTTGCCGCTATCGGCTCGCTTGGTTCATCGATCATCGAGGGCATCAAGAGCGCGCTTGGCGTGCATTCGCCCTCCTACAAGATGATCCCCGTCGGTGCTGGTCTGATTGCAGGACTGATCATTGGTATCTCTGGAGGCATCGGCGAGGCGCTCAGCGCTATGGGCACCATTGCCAAGAAGATGTTCCAGGGGTTCATCAACATGTTCAAGCAGCTCTTCAGCGGCATGAACTCGCTCGACATCGCGTCGATGTTCAACGCACTTCTTACCGGTGGTCTTCTGCTCAGCATGAAGAAGGTCTCAGACACCGTTCTGGACTTCAAGAAGATCATCAACGACGTGGTCGGCGGCTTGACCAACTCGCTCAAGGCGATGCAGCAGGGCGTCAAGGCTTATGCCATCAAGCAGATCGCAATCGGTGTCGCGCTCCTTGCGGCATCTGTTATCGCGCTGTCGTTCATCGACCCCAAGAAGATCGCTATCTCCATCGGTGCCATCGGTGCTATGGTGGGCATTCTGGTTGGGGCTATTGCCGCGCTCGGCAAGCTCGCCAAGGGCGAAGTGAATCTCGCTCTGATTGGTGCAAGCATGACGATGATTGCTGCGGCAGTCTTGACTCTTGCCGGCGCAATCGCAATCCTGGGCAACCTGGACATGATGACGCTGGTCAAGGGCATTGGCTCTCTGGCGTTCATCATGGGCATTCTGACTGCGTCTTTGGCTTTGCTGTCGAAGGCGGGAAAGACGTCTCTGGGTGTTGGTCCGGCCGTTCTCGCAATGGCCGTGGCAATCAACATCATGGCGGTAGCAGTTGCTGCTCTGGGCATGATGGACATGAGTACTCTAGCCAAGGGGCTTGGCGCAATGGCCATCGGTCTGGGACTTATGGTCGGCGCGCTGATGATCCTTTCATCGGGAACATTGATGAAGCAGCTTGTAGCATCTGGTACAGCTCTGGTCCTTGTCGCTACATCGTTGACTATTCTTGCTGGCGTTATTGCTCTGTTCGGTAACATGGACATGGGCACGTTGGTCAAGGGCTTTGCTGCTATGGCCATCGGTCTGACTCTTATGACCGCATCGTTGATGCTCTTGGGCAATACTGGCCCGTTCGTGATTCTAGCGGCGGCTGGTATGGTCATGATGGCTAAGGCAATGCTGCTCATGGTCCCAGTCATTGGCATTCTCGGCAGCATGGACTGGGGAACTCTAGCCAAGGGCCTTGGTGCTGTCGCTATCGTGATGGCCATATTTGTCGCTGGCGTTGCAGCTCTTGGGGCTGTGGCTATGGTCGTCGGGCCTGGTCTAATCATGCTCGGCACCGCGCTATTGCTCGCAGGCGCGGGCATGCTTGCGTTCGGCACGGGCTTCGCGCTCATGGCGGCCGCTGGTACTGCTGGCGTGGCCGTGCTTACCGCAGCATTCGTGGCGTTTATGGGTCTTCTGCCTGCACTGGCACAGCAGCTGGCTTCGGCCATTGTTGCGACTTTGGAGACGTTCGCTAAGGCGGCTCCACGCTGGCGTGCTGCGATGTCGACCATCATTAAGAACATGATCGGCGTGCTGAGGGACAACATCCCGCAATTCGGCAAGCTGCTCAAGACCATGATCGCTACTGGTCTGTCCGTTCTTAAGTCGGCCGTGCCTCGGTTCATCGAGACAGGGTTCACGATCATCGACAAGTTCCTGGCGAGCGTTGCGGCCCACGTGCCCAACATTGTCAAGTCGGCGGTCAAGATCGCTGTCAGCTTCATGCAGACAATCGGTAATCAGGCAGGCAAGCTGGCTGATGCTGGCGCCAAGATGATCATCAAGTTCATCACGGCAACGGCCAAGGCTATCGACAACAACAGCAAGCAACTTGGAACGGCCGCAGGCAAGCTGGGCGTCGCCATCGTCAAGGGCATCGTCAAGGGCATCGGGGGCATCGCTCACGAGGTCATGGACGCGGCCGGCGAGCTGGCACAGAAGGCTATCAACAAGATCAAGGACAAGCTCAGTATCTTCTCGCCTTCGAAGGTGACCGAAGAGCTGGGTATGTACTTCGGCATGGGCTTTGCGCAGGGTATCGCTGGCCATCAGAAGCCGGTAAGCGATGCTTCGGGCTCTCTTGCTGATGCGTCCATCAACGCCATCGAATCGGCTCTGCTGATTCAGTCCCCATCCAAGAAGGCTCAGTGGTGGGGCGAGATGATCGGTGCAGGACTGGCAGCTGGCTTGAAGAAGGCTAACATGCCTGCAGTTAAGTCTATGCTGGACTTCATTAACTCGATTACAGCCGCGGGCGATAGTACCGTGCTGTCTAGGTCGAGGGCTGCGGAGAAGGCAGAGGCCACCGCGGCAAAGTCAGCAGTTCGAGCAGACATCGCCAAGAAGCGTGCAGCAGCAGTCCCGGCGAAGAACAAGAAGGCCAAGAAGGCGGCAAACGCAGCAGCTACCAAGGCCGCTAATCAGGCCAAGAAGGATGCTGCAGCTGCAGCTACTGCTAATAAGTCTGTGGAGAATGCGATCGCTATGCGCGACGCGGACGCCAAGGGCCGAGGCGACATCTATCAGAGTTACGCCACGTCGAATGCTGACAAGGCAACGAAGCTGTTGGCGAAGGCTGCGCAAGAGTCGGCTTCGGCCAAGGCACTTGCTAGAACCAATGCCAGGCTGGCAGCTCAGCTTCGCGCACAGGCGGTTAAGGATGCCAAGGCAGCCAAGACCGCGGCAGACAATGCTAAGAAGTACCAGCAGACGGCGCTGAATTACTACGCTGTCGAGGTTAACGATCGCATCAAGGCCATGAGGGATGCTCAAGACGCGGAGGCGAAGGCAAAGGCCGATCAGGCTGAGCTGGACGCCGCGACAGATCCTCAGGCTAAGGCGGACATCCTCAACAAGAGGGCGGCTGCCAACGACGTGCTCGCAGCGCAGTACAAGGCCGACATGGAGACCTTGATTGCTCAGGCGCAAGCCGAGGCAGGAAAGAACGCCACGAAGGCCCTTGCTTTGCTTGATCAGGCGGATGCAGCTGCTGCGGCGGCTAAGGACGCTGCGGATCAGGCGGAACAGCAGCGCAAGGATGCAGAAGCAGCACTGGGAACTGACACTACTAGCTCGGGCTCTGGTCCGGGCACCATCACGCCATCCGACGACGTGCTCGCACAGGCTGCGAAGATCGTCGACAACTACACGGCGTCGATGCAGCAGGCCGAACAGGCCGCTTTGGCTGACCAGCCTATCCAGCAGTTCGTCCAGAACAACTACTCTCCGGAAGCCTTGAGCGTTTCGGAGGTTTATCGACAGACCAACAACCTTATGTCGCTCGCCCAGCTCAAAATGGGAGGAATCAAGCGACCTGGAGACTCGTAAGAGAGGAGACTACCTTGCTAACGCGAATTGACGTCGACAGCGAGAACGCATTCTACATCCCGATTGCCGGCGCTACGCCGAAGGATAGTCTCATCGTCCAGAAGATTGAGGGTCTGAACCCACCGGATGTCACTCTGTTCATGGGTGATTACGCAAGAGACGGCGGGAACTACCAGGGGCGCAGGGTTGGGAACAGGAACGTGGTCATCACCTTCGACCTTAATCCCAACCCTGCGCTCGGGGAGACCGTAGATGGCCTTCGTGAGCTCCTTTACAAGGCCTTTCTGGATCCTCAGCCCGACGCCGACTACATCAAGCTGAACTTCCTCGATGACGCAGGACGTACAAGGTACGTGGTCGGCTACACGGAAAAGATCGAGACTTCACCCTTCGACATTGACACCTCTGCGCAGGTGTCAATCATCTGTCCGGACCCCTACATCCGAGACGACATCAAGACGGTCAAGGCAGACCCTAGTGGATGGATCAACGTTCCATTCAGCTACAAGGGCACGGCGGAGACGGGCTTTGAGGCGGAGATCTACATCACTGCGCCGACCGATACTCTCACGCTGGAGAACAACGGTCGCACTATGGTCTTTAACCGCTCGTTCTTTGCGGGCGACGTTATCAAGATCAACACCAATGCAGGTTCTCGTAGCATTACAGTTGCTCACGCCGGCGAACCCGTTAAGTCGATCGTTGCGAGCATGAGCGCTCTGTCCCCGTGGCTGCAGCTTCACTCCCAGAACAACAACATGAAGGTCTATGGAGAGCAGACGACCGATCTGGTCGCCGCAGTTCGCTCTTTGGGGTACACCCAGTCCTATTGGGGGATTTAATGGAGTTCCAGACACTCAACGAGGACTTCCAGGCAGAGCATGTCGTAGAGAACTACGAGACTCTCATCTGGACCGAACGTTACTCAACCAACGGCGAGTTCCAAGCCACCTTCAACAACATTCCTGCCGGCCTAGCGCAGCTTCCGGAAGGCTCGTACGTCACTCTTCGTGAGTCGACGGTGCCCATGAAGGTCGAAACTCACAAAATCGAAAAGAAGAAGAACGCTGTCCCAGTATTGACTGTTACCGGTCGAACCTGTGAGGCCTGCTGGCTTGAGCAGCGCCAAAGCGTTAAGGATCTGCCTAGCGCTGCGGGTCGCCCTGCGTGGACCATTACGGCAGACAAGCAATCAGATGCTGCCTACAAGGCCATTCGCACCGTCATTGGAGATGAAGAGCGCTTCAAGGATGGCGTTTCGGTATTGGCCGCTATTGCTCCCTCGATCTCAGCTAAGCGAGCTATTCCACAGGCGAGTCTCATCTTGCCTCAGGATTACAGCACGTTGACAACGAATACTTACGAGATCAAGGCCGGCAATCTCTACACGGTAATCATGGAGCTGATCACGGCGAATTTCCACGGCATTAAGTCGGTTCGCCCAAACACAAGCGACACTCGTGTAGACATCGAGATCTACAACGGCTCTGATCGAACTGATGAGCTCGTCTTCGACGCACGATTCGATCAGATCGACGACGCCACATATTTGTTGAGTAAGCAAGGATCTTGCGACATTGCTCTTGTCTACGGTCCCAACGGTAGCCAGCAAGTCTTGAAGAATGCTACCGAAGAGCCGGAAGGTCTTGAGCGACGCGAGCTCCTGGTCGACGACTCAGGCTCTACGTCCGAAATCCGAACGAACCACGGTCTTGTCGAGCTATACAAGTACAACGCTACGGCGCTGTTCGACGGACAGATCGCTGAGCAGGTAGCTTCGGGCTACAACAAGGACTACTTCCTTGGCGATTTGCTTAAGCTGACGGGACAGTACGGTCTTTCGCAGATCGTGCGGGTTGCTGAGTTCATTCGGTCTTCTGACAACACCGGAACAAAGGCATACCCCACGTTCGAGGCAATCACCACCTCATAGAAAGGGGGGTCGTCGAGTGAGTCATAGGCAGGAGGGGCCAAAACTTCCCCGTAAGCTCGACCCTCATACCGTTCAGCTCATTGTGAAGATTTTTCGAGACATGGCGATCTTCATTCTCGGCGCATATGGGTTCGTCCACGAATTATCACGAACCGGCGCTGAGCGTCCACAAATCCTGATCTTGTGCGGCATGATGATGGGTCTGCCGCTGATCATCCGGGGGGACGAGAAGAAACAAGAGGAGGTGAAACCAGATGACAGCAGCAAGGCCGCTTCCTAGGCGTGCGCTTGAGTGCGTCCATCGGGTTCACCGGAAGTATTACAACACTACCAACTACATCGCGATCATGGTCACGATTCTCGTGATCCTGCAGATCTGGTGGATGTATGGAGGAGGGCATAGATGAATCATCGTGCTAAGCAGCATTGGCTGAAAGAGTTCTTGAACAAGTACCCACAGGCCATTGCATACTTAGGCCTTGGTTTGATCTTGGTTCTGATCTTCACTCTCCAGACCATTAGCAACCACAATACGTTCAAGAGTCTGTGCGTTTCCGGCATCGATTCTCGAAACGTAGATCGGGATCAGACGCAGCGAATTTACAACCTCGCTGTCAGCACGCTTCCGAAGAACAACGAGGGTCTTACTAAGGACCAGATCAAGCGACTCAATGCTTACGTGAAGCAGGTTCAAAAGTTTCGCGATGAGTCTTTCGCTACGATCAAGCCGTCGGAAGCGTGTAAGCCTTTCGTCGATGACGATGTGGTCACGCCGGAGCAGTGGGCGAAAGAACACCCGCCCAAGCCGCTCAACGAATCCTAGGAGCATACATGGCAAACCCCGAGCCGGTTAACGGCGCACACAAGGCTGAAGAGGTCGGAAACCCTCTATTCAGCGGGCCTGTCTACGACAAGCTCAAGTTCATCGCCCAGGTAGTCCTGCCTGCGGTTGCTACCTTCTACATCACGGTGGGCAATCTGTGGCATTGGCCAGAGCCTGAGAAGGTGTCAGGCACGATCATGGCCTTCGACTTCCTGCTGGGTGTGATCCTGGGGATTTCATCCAACCAGTTCAAGGCAATCGACCGCGCTCAAAAGGTCATCGAGCAGAATACCACTGCTGCCACGATCATCACCGACAGCGTGGATCCGGACACTGGGATCCCCAACATCGGGCTGAAGATCACCCAGCCTTTGGAAGAGGTGTTGAAGTCCAACACCATCCGGGTGAAGGTCGACAACCAGCTACCTCCAGAGCATCAGTTACCAGGCTGAAAACTTCAAAATGGGAGTGACGACTAAGTGCATGTAGAAGACATTCTCCGAATCATCAATCTCGTTCTCGCGATTCTCACGATTGTGTGGCTGGTAATCCGCCGGTTGCGAAATCGTGGAGATTACGGAAGAGGCTCTCTTCGACGCGACATCTGGACGTCATCGTTTTTGTGGTTCTTAGCCGCCATCGTCGGTACCTACGAGCAGCTGTTCGATACGGGCACCTACTTCCGTGTCGTCTTTACTCTGGGAGCGATTCTGACAACGATCAGCATTCTCGCCAGACCGAACAAAGAGTGGGTTGATGGTACCCAGGGATGATCTGTCCGCCTTCGCGCTAGAAACAAGTACTTAAATGAGAACTATCCTCTAGCGAAAGGCACAGCCTATGGACCCCGACCGCTTTGAAGCGATCCAGAACGGATTCCTCGACCAGATCGACCAGGAGCCGCTCGAAGCCGACAAGACCGCCACCATGATCAAGAACCTCGAAGCGTTCTCGAAGCTCCAGCCTCGCGTACCCGCGCCTGAGCCCGCAACCACTCCTCCCCTTCCGGAGACCAAGTGGGACCGGTTCAAGTGCGGCGTCGCGAAGGTCTGGGACAACGAGACGACCCGAGTCGCGATCAAGGCAGGCGCGTCTGTCGGCGGAGTGATCTTCGTCGGCTGGCAGACGATCCACAAGGACCGCGTCATCGAACGTCAGGC
>AR_comb_assmDRAFT_10273552_pt1 | contig 11251 bp, 11 predicted proteins | sample ArasoioldDNA_FD_10543 | JGI IMG/M metagenome (IMG submission 10543) | reverse complement strand
CGCCATCAACGCCATCGTAGTATCGAGCATCCGATTCGAAAATCCCCATTCATTGTCATACCAGCTCGATACCTTTACCAGGCGGCCTGACACTTTGGTCAGCGTTGCGTCGAAAGTCGACGATGCCGGGTCGTGGTTGAAATCGACCGAGACCAGCGGTGCGGCGTTGTAGTTGAGGACCTCCGCGAGCGGACCGGTTTCGGCGGCGGCCTTCATGATGGCGTTCACTTCCTCGACAGTGGTGTCGCGGGCGGCGATGAACGAGAGATCGACCACCGAGACGTTGATCGTAGGGACGCGGATTGCATAGCCGTCGAGCTTGCCGTTGAGCTCGGGAAGCACCAGTCCAACCGCCGCGGCGGCGCCGGTCTTGGTGGGAATCATGCTCATGGTCGCCGAGCGCGCGCGCCGCAGGTCCTCGTGATAGACGTCGGTGAGGACCTGATCATTGGTGTAGGCATGGACCGTGGTCATGAGCCCCGAAACGACGCCGATCTTGTCGTGCAGCGGCTTCACCAGCGGAGCGAGACAGTTCGTCGTGCACGAGGCGTTCGAGATGACCGTGTGCGAGGCCTTGAGTGTGTGGTGGTTGACGCCGTAAACGATGGTCGCGTCGACGTCCTTGCCGCCCGGTGCGGAGATGATCACTTTCTTGGCGCCGCCCTTCAAGTGCGCTGAGGCTTTTTCCTTGGTTGTGAAAAGCCCCGTGCATTCGAGCACCACGTCGACCCCGAGTGCCGCCCAGGGCAGCTCGGCCGGATTGCGCTGCGCAAGGACCATGATGCGGTCGCCATTGACGACCATCGCATCGACATCGACGTCGATCTTGCCGGGAAACTTGCCATGTACCGTGTCATATCGCGTCAGATGCGCGTTGGTTTCGGGGCTGCCCAGATCGTTGATTGCGACGATGGCCAGTTCGTGCTTTTTTCCGCTTTCGTAGTGTCCGCGCAGGATGTTGCGTCCGATGCGGCCGTAACCATTGATGGCGACTTTGATGGTCATGCATTGTCTCCGGGATGGACGCGACGCGACTCGCCGCGAGCGTGAAAGTATGGAATGAACGGCATCTCGCGCAGCCTCACAGGACCGAATTCACCGCAGAGACTACGTGCTCGACGGTGAAATCGAAATGCTTGAACAGGACCCCGGCCGGAGCCGACTCGCCGAAGCGATCGATGCCGACGACCGCTCCCTGGCGATCGTCGACCGCGCCCACGTACTTGCGCCAGAAATCGGTGACGCCGGCTTCGACGGCAACGCGTGGGACCCCCGCCGGAAGAACGCTCGCGCGCCACGCGGCGTCCTGGCGGTCGAAGGCACTGGTGCACGGCATCGAGACGACACGCGTGGCGATGCCGACGTCGGCGAGCGCCTTTTGCGCCCCCATCGCCAGCGCGACCTCCGACCCTGTCGCGATGATCACGCACTTCGCGCCCGGTACATCGGAAAGCACGTAGCCGCCGCGCCGTATCGTTGCCACCTGCTCGGCGCTGCGCGCGTTGAAAGGAACGTTCTGTCGCGTGAACAGCAGGCACGTGGGCCCGTCGTGGCGTGTGACCGCGGCGATCCACGCAGCGGCTGTCTCGACGCTGTCGCAAGGCCGCCAGACGTCCATGTGCGGAATCAGGCGCAGCGCCGACGCGTGCTCGACCGACTGGTGCGTCGGTCCGTCCTCGCCCAGCCCGATCGAGTCATGCGTGTACACCGAGATCGAACGCAGCTTCATCAGCGCCGCCATGCGCAGCGCGTTGCGGGCATAGTCGGAGAAGGTCAGGAAGGTTCCGACGTACGGAATGAATCCGCCGTGCAGCGCCAGGCCATTGGCGATCGCGCTCATCGCGAATTCCCGGACCCCGAAGTTGACGTAGTTTCCCGGCGTGTGTGGGCTTACCGCTTTGCTGCCCGACCAGTTGGTGAACACCGAGCCGGTCAGGTCGGCCGATCCGCCGATGAGCTCGGGCAAGGCGGGAGCGAGCGACTCGATCGCCTGCTGCGACGCCTTGCGCGTGGCGATGCTCTCGGCCTTCGCGCTCTGTTGCGCCAGCAGCCCTTCTGCGCGTGCGGCGAACGAGCCAGGCAGGTCGCCTCGCATGCGTCGCTCGAATTCGCCAGCGAGCTCCGGGTGCGTCGCGCGATACGCCGCGAAACGCGCGTTCCATGCACGCTCGATCGCGGCACCAGATGCGAGCGCGCTCCAGCCCGCATACGCTGCCCCGGGAATTTCGAACGCGGGCTTGGTCCATCCTAGCACTTCGCGCGTGAGCGCGACTTCCTTCTCGCCGAGCGCCTGGCCGTGGGCGAGGTCGCTGCCCGCGCGGTTGGGCGATCCTTTGCCGATGACAGTCTTGCAACAGATCAGCGTTGGCCGTCCGTCGCTGTCGTGGGCGCACTGGATCGCGGCATCGACTGCGTCGACGTCATGACCATCGACGTCGGCGATGACTTGCCAGCCGTACGACTGGAAGCGTTGCGGAGTGTCATCCGTGAACCAGCCCTTGACCTCGCCGTCGATGGAAATGCCGTTGTCGTCGTAGAACGCGACCAGCTTGGAAAGACCGAGCGTGCCGGCCAGCGAGCACGCTTCGTGCGAGATGCCCTCCATCAGGCAACCGTCGCCGACGAAGACGTAGGTGTGGTGGTCGACGATTTCATGACCCGGCCGATTGAACTGCGCAGCCAGCAGCTTCTCCGCCAGCGCCATGCCCACGGCGTTGGCGAGGCCTTGTCCGAGCGGGCCGGTGGTTGTTTCCACGCCGGGCGTCACGCCTACCTCGGGATGGCCCGGAGTGATCGAGCCCAGCTGCCGGAAGCGCTTGATCTCCTCGATCGAAACCGCGTAACCCGTCAGGTGAAGCAAAGCGTATTGCAGCATCGAACCGTGACCATTCGACAACACGAAGCGATCGCGGTCGGGCCAATGCGGATGCGCGGGATTGTGACGGAGGTGGCGCGTCCACAGCGCCACTGCAATCTCGGCCATGCCCATCGGCATGCCCGGATGTCCGGAATTGGCCGCCTGCACCGCATCCATCGCGAGCGCCCGGATCGCGTTGGCGAGCAGCGTCGTGTCGCCTGTTGACGGCGCGGGCGAAGCCACGGCCTGTGACGCAGCAAACGGTGCGGTCATGGTTGGAATCGTGGTTGGACCGAGAAGAGCGCGCCAAAGCGCGTTGAACGCCGCGGCACGATGCAAACGACTGCGGCAAAGCGGTAAAATTATCGCCCAGGCACCGGATTTGGGCAATAATAGCGAGTTTAGCCGGTAACTATATAAAACTGATTCCCGGCGTTTGGAATTGGTGCTGGGAGACCTCGATTATGGACGGCATTCATCTCCTCGGAGAATGGTACGGCTGCACGGGTGACATGGCCGAGATGACGCACGCCGACGCATTGCGCACGCTTTGCATTCGTCTGGCGAACGATTCCGGCATGACCGTGGTCGGCGAAAGCTTTCACCAGTTCACGCCTGCCGGCGTCACCGGCACGGTGCTGCTTGCCGAGTCGCATCTGGCGATCCACACGTGGCCCGAGCATGGCTTCGTGACCGTGGACGTCTACGTGTGCAACTACACGACCGACAACACCGCCAAGGCGGAGCGGCTGTTTAGCTCGATGGAAAAGGCGCTGCACCCGCAGCACGCGAAATTCCAGGCGATCCACCGCGGGGGCCGCGATGCCTGAAGAACGCGGCGGCGACCTGCTGCAGGGCGTTCTCACCGAATACCTCGCCGACGACAACGGCATCTTCGTGCGCTCGCAACGCGAATACGAGCGCTTTCGCTCGCCGTTCCAACAGGTCGAAGTCCACGAAACGAACTCGTTCGGCAAGCTTTTCCGTCTCGACGGGCACTTCATGACGTCGGAAAAGGACGAGTTCTATTACCACGAGAATCTGGTGCATGTCGCGGCGATTGCGCATCCGGCACCCGAATCGGCGCTGATCATCGGCGGCGGCGACGGCGGGTCGGCGGAGGAGCTGTTCAAGCATCCGACCATGAAATCGGTGACGCTGGTCGAGATCGATCTTGCGGTCATCGACATTGCCCGCAAGTATTTCGGCGAAGTCCACCGCGGCGCGCTCGCCGACCCGAGGCTCAAGATGATCGTCGAGGACGGACAGGCGTTCGTTCGCGCGACCACCGACACCTACGATCTCGTCGTCCTCGATCTGACGGACCCCGGCGGTCCGTCCGAGCCGTTGTACGGCGCGGATTTCTATCGCGCATGCTCGGCGCGGTTGAATCCGAGCGGTGCGATGACGCTGCACCTGGCGTCGCCAGTCGCTCAGCCCGAGCGCATCCGCACGGGTGTGGCAAACCTGCGTGCCGCATTCCCCGTTGTCATCCCCTATCTGACATCGATTCCGCTCTATGGGGGGATGTGGATGATGGCAAGCGTGTCATCGACGCTCAATCCGTCTTATCTCACCTCGCTCGAAGCCGACCGGCGTATCGCCAACCGCAGAATCCGCGACCTCCAGTATTACAACGGCGAGGTTCACCGCGCCGCGTTCGCGCTGCCCAATTTCGTTCGCGCGCTGGTCGCCTGACCACGCCGCGGGGTTGAACTGCGGGCCACCGCCCCGATCTAAGCATCAGGAGGCCCAACGCCGGGCCGATGTTCGGATCGAATATCGACTTCATGAAATCGATCGTTACAAGTCTTGCCGACGCGATGCAGGGCGCGGACTTCGTCCAGCTCAATGGGATCGTGTTCGAAACGGACTATTTGCGAGTGCCCGACGACACGACCGTCGCCGATGATGTGGTGATGGAACTCCGTCACGGCGATACCGAGCTTGCGTTCACCCTCCAGGAGCTCGACGGTGCGCGCTACGTCGGGGAAGGCGCCTACATGCTGAAGTCCGGCGTTCTGCTGCGCTTCCTGACCACCGCCACGCTGCACTGACTTGTCGGCAGCATCGCGCTGTCCGCGCTTCGGCGTTTGACAGCGCGCTGTCGTGCGCCTATCTTCAGCCGCCGCTCTGCCATGACGGAGGTTGCCGCAATGGCATGGAGCGAGGCGGGAGACATCTTGACGCGGAAGACGCCAGCCACGCCTGCCGAACCCTGCAGGGCCTTAAATCGCTCGAACGCTCGCCGTCGTTTTCTGCGCGATACGGTGGCGTTGGGAGGACTCGCTGCCGGTGCGCGCGCACCGGCGCTGGCGCAGGATCTTTCGCGCAACCTCCCGCCCAATGTGCCGCAATGGGAAACGACGCTTGGCGCGCCGATTCTCGATCACCCCTACGGTGTGCCGTCGACATACGAGGCCAACGTCCGGCGCCGCGAGAGTCCCGGTCTCACACGCACAGCACAGTCGTCGGTCGCGTTCACGCCGCTGCAGAATCTGTTCGGGATCATCACGCCGTCGGGCTTGCACTTCGAGCGCCACCATGCGGGCATCCCGGCGATCGATCCGCATCAGCACCGCTTGATGCTGCATGGCCTGGTTTCCAATCCGCGCCTGTTCACAATGGACGACGTCACCCGCTTCCCGTCGGTTTCACGCATTCATTTCATCGAGTGCGGCGCCAACACCGGAATGGAATGGGGCAACGTCGCCGTGCCGACGGTGCAGTACACGCACGGCATGCTGAGCTGCTCGGAATGGACGGGCGTGCCGCTGTCGGTGCTGCTCGACGAGTGCGGGATCGACCAGCGGAACGCAAAATTCCTTCTGGCCGAAGGCGCGGACGGCGCCTCGCTCACGCGCACGATTCCGATCGAGATGGCGGCCGACATCCTTGTCGCGTACGGTCAGAACGGTGAGGCGCTTCGCCCCGAGCAGGGCTACCCGCTGCGGCTCGTCGTTCCGGGCGTGCAGGGCGTGTCGCACGTGAAGTGGTTGCGCCGCATCAAGGTGGGCGACGTCCCCTGGAACACGCGCGAGGAGGCGCTGCACTACATCGACCTCCTTCCCGGCGGACTTCACCGACAGTACACGTGGGTGCAGGAAGCAAAGAGCGTGATCACGTCGCCGTCGGGCGGCCAGGTAATTCTCGACCGCGGATACCACGAGATCACCGGTCTCGCCTGGTCCGGTCGCGGCCGCGTGCGCCGCGTGGACGTGTCCACCGACGGCGGGCGCAACTGGCGCACCGCCGCGCTGCAGGATCCGGTGCTGCCCAAAGCGCTCACGCGCTTCCGATTGGACTGGACGTGGAACGGCGCCGCAGCGCTGCTGCAATCGCGCGTGATCGACGACACCGGTTACGTGCAACCGACGTACTCGCAACTGCGCGCGGCACGCGGCACGCGATCGATCTATCACAACAATGCGATCCAGACGTGGGCGATCGCCTCCAGCGGCGAAGTGAGCAATGTCCAGCTCGCGGGCTAGGTGCATGGGCGTGTTGGCGACGCTGGTCATGGCCGCTGCCTCTGCCGTGCACGCTGTGGACGCTGTCGTGCAGAAATACGGCTTCGGCAAGCCCGCGACGCCAGTCGAGATCGCCGGCTGGGACATCGACGTGCGTCCCGATGGACGTGGGCTCCCGCCGGGTCGCGGCTCGGTGGAGCAGGGGCAAGCGATCTACGACGAGAAGTGCGCGAGCTGCCACGGCACCTTCGGTGAATCCAACAGCTATCTGCAGCTTGCCGGGGGCGTCGGATCACTCGGCTCCGATCAGCCGGTGCGCAGCACCGCGAGCAAGCTTAACCATGCGACGACACTCTGGGATTACATCCGTCGCGCCATGCCGTTCGCCGCGCCGCAGACGCTTACGCCTGACGAGGTCTACGCGCTGACGGCGTATGTGCTCAGCCTCGACGACATCGTGCCCGCCGGCACGGTGCTCGATCAGGATTCGCTGCCCAAGGTGCAAATGCCCAACCGCAATGGCCTCACCACCGCGCACGGGCTCATGCGCGTCGACGGCAAGCCGGATACCGCCAATGCAGCCTGCATGCGCGACTGCGTCGCGACGCCTCGCCCTGCATCGGAGATTCCTGCGTACGCGCGAAGTGCGCATGGCGACTTGTCGCAGCAGCGTCGCGAGATGGGCGCGATCGCCGGTACCCCGACACCGTTGGCAACGGCGGCGAGCGCCAATGCGACGACTGCCCCCGCAGCGAGCGGCGTCGCGCTCGCGCGCAGGCTGGGTTGCACCGCGTGCCACAGCGTCGATTCGGCGCTGATTGGACCGCCTTTTCGCGCGGTCGCCGCGCGTTACGCGGCGCCAGGCACCGCGTCGGCGGCAGATATCCAGGAGGTGCTCGTGGCGAAGCTTCGCACCGGCGGAAGTGGTGTCTGGGGAACCGTGACGATGCCGCCGCAGTCGCAAGTCAGTGAATCGGATGCGCGCAAGGTTGTCGAATGGATACTTGGCGGCGCACAATAGCGCCCCAGCGATATCGCACCCCTAACGTGGCGCGTGACCCAGGAGAATCGTCGATGAATCGGCTTCGCAGGACCGTTTTGAAACAGGGCGGCGGAACTACGCTGCTCGCGTTGGTGGCCGCCGCGGGTTGGCTGCGCCCGGGCACGTCGCTCGCGCAGGCGGCCGCGCCATGGAACAAGGCGGCCTTCGACACGCACAGCATGGCGGAGACCATGCAGGCGTTGGGCGGTGGCGAGCCTGTGCAAAGCAAGGACATCGTCTTTTTCCAGACGCCGGATATCGCCGAGAATGGCGCGGTGGTGCCGGTTGGCATCACCAGCAACGTCCCCAAGACCGAATCGATCGCCATCCTGATCGAGAAGAACCCGAACATGCTGGCGGCGGTTTTCGACATTCCGGCGGGCACTGATCCCACGGTCACGACGCGGGTAAAAATGGGCCAGAGCTCGAACATCTTCGCGCTGGTGAAGGCGGACGGGAAATATTACGTCGCCGCGAAGGACGTCAAGGTGACGCTCGGCGGATGCGGGGGCTGACATGGCAGATCCGATGAAGATTCGCGCCAATGTCGTCGGCGATTCGACCGAGGTCAAGGTGCTCATGAGTCACGAGATGGAAACGGGTCAGCGCAAGGATGCGCAAGGCAAGGTCATCCCGGCGTGGTTCATCCAGACCGTCACCGCGACGTGGAATGGCAAGACGGTGCTATCGGCCCAGTGGGGTCCCGCAGTGTCCAAGAATCCGTTCCTGTCGTTCAAGTTCAAAGGGGGCGCCAAGGGGGACAAGGTGCAGATCGCCTGGGTCGATAATCGCGGCGACAAGCGTACCGACGAAGTGACCATCGCATGATGGGTGCCGTCGCGCGCAAGGCATGCATCGGGTCGCACCCTCGGTATGCCGCCGCGCTGCTGGCGTTCTATGCAGTGGTCGTTGCACCACTGCTGCTGGCGCAGGGATCCACCGTCGACGAGATCGCGAAGTACCGCGCGGCGCTGCAGGAAGGCAATCCCGCGGAGTTGTGGGAGGTGCGCGGCGAAGACATCTGGAAGCAGAAACGCGGCCCCAAGCAGGTCTCGCTCGAGCAATGCGACCTCGGGATGGGCCCCGGCGTGGTCAAGGGCGCCTATGCGAGGCTTCCCAAGTATTTCGCCGACGCCGACCGCGTGATGGATCTGGAGTCGCGCATCCTGTGGTGCATGACGCGCCTGCAAGGCATCAGTGACGCCGACGCGCGCAAGCAGCTCTTCGGCAACGGGAACGACCGCAAGTCCGACATGGAAGCGATAGTGGCGTACGTGACGTCGGAGTCGCGCGGATTGCCGATGAACGTGTCGATCAGCGATCCGCACGAAGCCGAGATGTACCGCCTCGGCGAGAACATGTTCTATTTCCGCGGTGGTTCGCACGACTTCGGCTGCGTCACCTGCCACGGCGACAGCGGCAAACGCATCCGCCTGCAGGATCTCCCGAACCTCACTACGAAGGAGGGTGCGCAAAGGGCGTACACGACTTGGCCAGCCTACCGCGTGTCGCAGGGTGAGGTGCGCTCCTTCCAGTGGCGGCTTTACGACTGCTTCCGTCAGCAGCGCTTTCCCGAACTCATCTATGGCTCGGACGCCTCGATTGCGTTGACGATGTTCCTGGCGCGCAACGCGAACGGCGCCGCGTTCGACGCGCCTGCGATAAAGCGCTGAGTAGAGCGATGGCAACTCGATCCATGGTGCTGGCGGTGCTTGTCGCGGCCGTGATCGCAGGCTGCGCGACGACGCCATCGAGCGAGGACACCGCGGCCAAGGCGGCTGCAATGCTCAAGACCTCGTTCAAGGCCAATGGCCAGGCGGGGCTCGACCGCCTCGACCAGGACGAGACTGAGCGCGCGTGCAGCGCACTGGCAAACAAGGCGCCGCCCAAGGACGTCGCCGAGCGCATCGAAAAATCGAATCTCGCGACGATCAAGTACCCGCCCGACGGCAAGTACCTCGGGGACTGGAAAAACGGGGAGAAGATCGCGCAGGAAGGACGCGGCAAGCAGTTTTCCGACGATCCTGCCGGTCCGGTCGGCGGCAACTGCTATGCGTGCCACCAGCTCGCCCCGCAGGAGGTGTCGTACGGCACCATCGGTCCCACCCTCTATCAGTTCGGCAAGCTGCGTGGATACGGCACCGACGTCCAGCGCTACGCGTACGGGAAAATCTACAACCCCGATGCCTTCGCTGCGTGCTCGAACATGCCGCGCTTCGGACACAACGGTATCCTCAACGAGCAGCAGATCAAGGATGTGACCGCGCTGCTGATGGATCCGGCATCGCCGGTCAACAAATAGCCGGATCGTTATCGCATCGCTCGCGTCGAGGTCTCTCGATCGCCGCGCACGTTACGTTTGGTAACGAATCCATGTCTGCGCGGCGCGCGCGCTGGCGTTGATTGCTCTGACACCGTTGGTTTGCGATTGAGTGGCATTGCCGTTCGTGCTTAACGCTGATGCGGGTTCCATTCATGCGCTGCGACGGACCCGATGACGATTGATACTACGATGGAGATGAAACATGAACCAACGCATCCGACAAGGCGCATTGCTGGCCGTATTCGCGCTGGGCAGCGCTGTCGCGCTGGCGCAGACTGCGGCTGCCCCCGCCGCACCCGCGCCTGATGCACAGGACGTACGCGCCAGAATCGGCGAGCGCTTCAGCGCCGCCGACGCCGACCACAACGGCAAACTGACACGCGAAGAAGCTGCCGCGAAAATGCCGATGGTGGCGCGCAATTTCGACCAGATCGACAAGTCGCACAAAGGCTTCGTGACACTCGACGACGTGCAGACGTTTGCGCGCGAACGCGCTGCGGCAAGAAAAGCCGCGAAAGTTACACCAGCGACCTGATCGCACGACGAAGTCAGAAGGAAGGCGGTTCACCGCATGCTATATTCTCGCAGTGAACCGCCGTGAGTTCCTGCAGGTCGTGTCCGCCGCGGCTGCCGGCGGCATGGTCCTCAGCACGCAGCCGGCGAGCGCTCAGCGTGCGGCGTCCCGCTTCTATTCGGTTCCACCTTTTGGCAATGTTCATTTCCTGCATCTGACTGACTGCCACGCGCAGCTGTTGCCGACTTATTTTCGCGAGCCTTCGGTCAACATCGGAGTCGGTGGTGCGACCGGACAGCCTCCGCACCTAGTCGGCGAAGCGCTGCTGCGTCGCTTCGGCATTCCCGCACATTCGCGCGATGCGCACGCGTTCACTTACCTCGATTTCACGGCAGCGGCACGCACCTATGGCAAGGTCGGTGGCTTCGCGCACCTGGCGACGCTGATTCGCTCGCTGAAAGCGAGCCGGCCGCAGGCGCTGCTGCTCGACGGGGGAGACACCTGGCAGGGCTCCGCCACATCGCTGTGGACGCGCGGACAGGACATGATCGATGCCGCCAAGCTGCTTGGCGTCGATGTGATGACGGGTCATTGGGAATTCACCTACGGAGCCGAGCGCGTCAAGCACGTGGTCGACAACGACCTCAAGGGCTCGATCGAATTCATCGCGCAGAATGTCGTCACCGCCGATTTCGGCGACCCTGTCTTCCCGGGGTACACGATGCGCGAACAGAACGGGGTGCGCATCGCCATCGTCGGCCAGGCGTTTCCGTACACGCCGATCGCCAATCCGCGCTACTTTGTGCCCGACTGGACGTTCGGCATCCGCGAGCAGGAAATGCAGAAGGTCGTCGACGAGGCGAGGTCGAAAGGAGCGCAGGCAGTTGTCCTGCTGTCGCACAACGGCATGGACGTCGACCTCAAGCTCGCAGCGCGCGTGACGGGAATCGATGCCATCCTCGGCGGCCACACCCACGACGGCGTGCCGCTGCCGACGCTGGTCGACAACGCCAAGGGCCGCACGCTTGTCACCAACGCGGGATGC
>AR_comb_assmDRAFT_10507226_pt1 | contig 11252 bp, 10 predicted proteins | sample ArasoioldDNA_FD_10543 | JGI IMG/M metagenome (IMG submission 10543) | reverse complement strand
GCTTTCGCCTACTCCGGAGACGCGCTGGGAACGGACCCGTTCTGCCCGTTCGAGCCTAGCTCTGCACCCCACTCCGAAGTGTAAGAAGACAGGACGCTACCCCCAGAACATTTCAGGATTCCGCGTCGGTCCATCGCAATGGCCGGATAAGCGTTTCTCCAGGCCTTCGCGAGAAGTTCCCAGTTGCCGACGCAGCCGCTCTTTCTCCTGATCATTGAGTGGTAAGAACGCGCGGGCGGTTTCGACGTTGTGCGCGAGCATTTCCGGTTTCGGCATTCCTACCACCGCTGTCGTTACTGGCAGGCTCATGGAATAGCGGAGCAGCGAGTTCATGTCGGCCTTCCCTGCTCCCTCGCCGACGAGAAACTCTTGCCCCGTCACTTTCATCGCGATCACGCCTAAATTCTTGGCATTCGCTGCGGGCAGCGCGAATTCCTCAAAATGGCCGTTGCGAGAGGCGTTGAGGGCCATTTGCACGCAGTCCAGGTCGTGTCGCTCGATCGCCTTAGCCATCACTTCCCCGCTCGTATGGCTGGTCATGCCGGCGAAGCGGGCCATCTTCTGTTCACGGGCTTCCATCAATCCCTTCAGCGCACCATCTTTTGCCTCGATCTTCTCGAGATCTTCGGCCTGGCCAAGGCTGTGGATGTGGACAAGATCTACATGATCGGTCTGCAGGCGTTTCAGGCTGCCCTCGAGTCGGCGCAGGAATTCGTCGCGGGTGCGATCGGGAATCTTTGTAGCCAGCCAGACGTCTTTGCGGCGCGTGGCCATCACACGGCCGACGCGGGTTTCGCTCTCCCCATCGCCGTAGGCGTAGGCAGTATCGAGATAAGTGATGCCGAGATCGATCGCGCGATTGAGGATCGCGGTGGCGTTGTCTTCGTCTTTGTACATCAGGAAGCGACTGCCGCAACCGAAGGCAAGGATCGAGACTTTCGCACCCGTCCGACCGAGCGTGCGCGAGGGAAGAACATTCTTATCTGGTAGCGCGCTGGCGACCTCTTTCAGCAGCAAGAGGCTGGTGCCCGCTGCTGCTCCTACTCCGACGTTTTCGAGAAATTCACGGCGAGAGATCTCCTTGCTCATGGTGGCCTCCTTTAGTCGTTAGGCAGCATATTACCGCTTCCTGGGCGCCACGAAATCAAGAATCCGCGCAATGCGATCTGACGCGCGAGCTCGCCGATACAAGTTAAGGCTCCTCGCAAACCTCAATCACATTGCCTTCCGGATCTCGGATTTCGAAATAGGCTGTGCCTTGCGCATCCCGTTCGATCGGGGCCGACTGCGGCCCCACGCGAACTTACGTAATCCCGGGCTTTGTTAATGTTCTTCGTGAAGAGGATAGGTCTGAGTTCTTCGGTTGGCTTGCCTGTTGGCCCGAGTGCGACGATATATTCATCGTTAGAGAAGCCGAGCGCAACGCAGCCTTCTGACTCATCCATTTCGACGTCGATCTCGCGTAAACCCAGCTTTTCCTTGTACCAAGACACCGAGCTTGGCAGATCGCGGACGCCGACGTAATTTGTCCCGCCCGAAGACAATGGTCGCGTTATTGGTTCGCCCTCCGGCCCGTGAGGATCTTAGTTGAATCGATAGAGCTACGAATACAGCTTAATGGGTTGCACGACGCGCGTAATCGCTCCCGAAGGACTCGGCTGGTCCGGTTTCAGTCCGCAGCGGAGGGACGCGAACAGGCCGAGAAGTTGTCCCAACATCACGTCAAGCGCGGGACGATAGTAGTCAGGAAGATCCATCGGGTAGTTCAGCAGCAAGCGGTGGTCGGCGAGCTCCGAGACATCTGCGCCATCTCCTGCGGTGACAACCAACCTCACACGGCTGAGGCGTTTGCGATCGATCTCGCGCAGCAAGTCGAGTTCGTAGCCGCGCCGGCGTGCGTCGCTGGAAAGAAATGCGACGAAGAGCGTTTGCCCGTCAACGCTCGACATCGGACCGTGACGCAGGCCCAGTGGAGTTTCGGCCAGGGTTGTAATCTTGCCAGCGCTTAACTCGACGACCTTCAGCCCGCATTCGTCGGCCACGCCGCGAAGCGCTCCCGATCCCACGAAGCAGGCGCGCGTACATCCCAGCGATGTGACTTCGGCTGCCGTTTCAGCCGCGACGGGCAGGAATTGGCGACCACACGCAGACAGGCCAGCAACCACTGCGCCAAATTCTTGGAGATCATCTAGATGCGCAATGCATTGGCCCGCGAGCAGCATGTTACTGAAGGAGCTGGTCATCGCCAGACCGCGGTCGTTGACCGAGTCGTCGAGGACGAGTGCCAGCGCGCGCTTCGAATGGCGCGCACAAAGTTCCGCCATCCTTCCCTTCTGGTTGCAAGTGATCACCAGATGGTGAATCGCGCCGTTTCGTTCCAGCGCCCGCTCAAGAAGGGCCACACCTTCGGGACTATCTCCCGAACGAGAAAATGAAATCCAGAGATATTCTTTTCCGGCAGAATGAAACTCGTCGAAATCGGTAAGGAGAGTAGTGCTGGGCACGGCCCACGCATCGCACCCCCAGCGTCGACGCAACAGGGGCGAAAGAGCTCGGCCGGTATAGTCGGATGTGCCTGCGCCGACGAGGTAGACGGTCGGCGAAGCCGTGCCGCGGCCGATTCCCGCGCGCCGCAGCAAATCATCGAGCTGAATTTTTCGCGTCGAGCAAATGCCGTATGTCGTGGCCCAGGTATCAGGCTGCTGCCAGATCTCGCGCGGCGTATGCTCCAAGCCGCGGTCGGCTCGCTCGTGCTTCGGCAGATCCAGCAGCGTGCGCAACGGGTCTCCCACTCCCCTATCCTCCGCAACAGACACAGTAGTCTATTACAATGCAAGTCAATTGAAAATATTTCGAAACAAAAAGAAATGCGGTTCGCAAGTAAACGCAGGTACACGGGCAGAGGTTTCGACGGGGCGAATGGCATCCTGAAACCGGGCGCGGCACGAATTCCATGAATCCGCAGTTGCGTCATCAAGCAACTAATCCATGTCAGAAGTGTTTCTGTAATCAAGGAGAGAAAGAAACCATGAGCCTGGGTTGGCACTCGTTCCGGTCTCTGCTGCTGGCAGGCGCGCTGGCTTCGTCGTTGGCGGGAATCGCCTGTGAACATCATTATTACCGGGTGTACGACCCGTATTACACCGACTATCACGTTTGGAACAATGACGAGACGGTCTACTATCGTCGCTGGGCCAACGAGACGCATCACGACCGCGATCGCGACTTCCGCAGACTACCTCCCGAGGAGCAAAAGGAGTACTGGACCTGGCGTCATAACCATGGGGACCACGATCGCGACGATCGGGACCACGGGCATCACTAGCACCGAGACGTCGCGATTCCTCTCAGCGGCTAAAGCCGCACTGATTTTGCGCACGACTTACAGCGCGGCTGAAGCCGCGCCCTTTCAAAGCTCATCCGTTCCAGAGCCTTTCAAGACTCGTCCGTACCACAGTCTTTCAAAGCTTAGACCCGGCGAAAGCTATTGGAAAACTCGATTCAAATCGGAGTGCTTCACCCACCTGCCCGGAGATGGACCGGGCTGTCATCGTGCAGCGCGGCGAGAGCTTGATCGGTGGTCGTTAGTCTTGCCCCGAGGCGGACAAATTCCGCAACGGCCTTTTCGCCTTCTTCTTTCTTTAAGGTCTCAACTGCATCCGTGACTACCGCGACGCGGCGACCGCGTTCGAGCAAGCCCTTAACGGCAAAGCTCACACAGTATTCCGTAACCACGCCGAAGACGACGAACTCCGCCTGAGTACCGAGTTTTTTCACTAGCTCGTCGGCATGGCGGCTGTCGAAAATGCTGAGCGTCTGCTTTTCCAGCAGGATTTGCTGATACCGGGTCAGATCATCGGGCAACTTCGCATCAGGTTGGTTGGGAACGCGTGCGACTTTTTCCGTAACAGCTTCGGGGACCAACTCGGAGCCAGGCGTTCCCTTCACGCAGTGCGGCGGGAAAATCTTGAATTCGGGATCGTTGGGAGTATGGAAATCTCCGTGAGACACCAGAAACACTTTGCCCTGCCGAGCTGCATCGGTGAGGCGACGAATGTTTGGCAGCACCTTCTCGGCTGCGGGCACGTATAATTTTCCGCCGGGAAGTACAAAATCCCGCTGCACATCCACTTCCCAGAAAATGAAGTCGCGAGAAACCATGATTTACCTCGACGGCTGAGCGTACCATCCTCAGGAGCTACAATCGCTCCCAAATTAGCTGCTACATAGTTGGATACGCTAAGCTATCGCCACGATTCACCATGCAAAAGTACACGGCTTGTCTTGCGACCTTCCTGGTGGCGCTGCCGATTGCAGGGCAAACCGCGATCCCGGAGTGGTGCCGCCCCTTGCCACGGCCGGAATACAAAAAGCTCGAGCGCGTGAAAGTCAGCGATCCCTGGTTTGAGGTCTACAAGCCTGTGCCGGGCGTGTTCGCGATTTACGAACCGCACCAAGCGGAAGAGGTCATCAGCTATCTGATCGTCGGCGAGAAACGTGCCCTGCTGTTTGATACGGGCATGGGCATCAGCGATATCAAGAAAGTGACTTCGGAGCTGACAGGGCTACCGATCATCGTGCTGAATTCGCACACGCATGATGATCACGTCGGAGGCAACTGGGAGTTCGCCGATGTCTATGGCATGGATACGGACTTCACGCGCAAGAACGCCATGGGATCGCAGGAAGATGCCCAGGCCGAAGTCACGCCGGATCAGATCTGTGGTGCGCTACCTGCCGGATTTGATCCCAAGACCTATGCCACCCGCCCCTGGAAAATCACGGCCGTTATTCTTGACGGTGACAGATTGGATCTGGGAGGCCGAAAGCTCGAGGTCGTGGCGACGCCGGGGCACACTCCCGACGCAATTGCGCTGATTGATCGCGGCAATGGACTGCTGTTCACGGGGGACACGTACTACCCCGCGCCCATTTGGCTCTTCCGCCCAGAAACGAACCTCGTTGCCTATGCGGCATCGATTCGCCGGCTTGCCGCTCTGGCGCCACAAGTCAAGCTGGTGCTGGGAGCGCACAACATTCCCGTAGCATCGCCCGCTGTGCTCGAGCAGCTGGTTTCAGCGTTCGATAGGGTGCAGTCCGGAAAGACTTCGCCCGTACCAGACTCGCCGGGCAAAGTCCTCTATAAGGTAGATGGGATTTCCTTCTTGATGCGCGCAGAAAATCGCTGATTTGGCGGTTTGGACGGATCTCTTGAAGCATACGGCACGTAAGAGGGATTGACTTCAGCGGTAAACTCTGTCAAAACAGATCGATCTATGTTGCGGTGGAAGGTCAAAGCGCCGACGCTCGTCATCCTCAGCTGCCTGGTGTCCATCATGCTGCTGATCGTGGTGCTGCCCGACGTTGACCTACCAGACACTGCGTTTCACCAAGGGACTGCCCCGTTAGTCGTCCACGCCCGGGCCACAACGGTGCCTCCTGTAGTAGCGGTAGCTGCATTGTTCCAGTTTCCCAAGATTATTCAGTTCTGGCGCCCTGACCACGAGTCCGTCGTCGTCTCCCCGCATCTGGATCCCAACTTCCGGCCCATTCTGTTTCGTTCCATCCGGCGCTAAACCTGGCGGCTGGCTGCACTCAAGCTTGCTTCGTGTGTGCGAAGCAGGAAGGGGGGCAGTCTGGCGAGTGCTCTGGGCTCCCGGGGGGGATTTCCCGTGTTCTCGCCCTGCCCCGCTTTATCACCGATAACCAACAGTTTTTAGGAGCACGCAATGAACTTTTACCGCAGCCAGGCGACCGATTACAGCGACCTTCTTCAGGAAGCCGCGGCCAGAACTGGATTCAGCGCCTCTGAGATGCAGGAGTTGCTGGAGAGTGAACTAAATGTCGATCACCTGCTCAGCTACATCACGGCCGTAGTCTCGAACCGGATGAATTGAGCTGTCCCATCAGCCGGGAGTCAACCTGCAGCACTCGACTCCCGGCTTTCTTCTCTTTCCTCCCGCCAAATTGCGCACTCGGAAACTTGCCGTGTTTGTGTTCTAATCTCGGGCGATCTATTCCAGACAACCTATGAGAAAACATCAGATGCTCCGCGCATTCTTCCAGTTCATTTTCACCGCCTACCTAGGTCTCGGAATCTCGATGTGGGCGCAAACTACCGCAGGGACAAACGCGCCGCCGGCGGATCTCGACGCATTTGTCGCGAATTCGATGAAGACATTCGACGTACCCGGAATAGCGATCGCGATTGTGAAAGATGGAAAGGTTGCCGTTGCGAAGGGCTATGGCGTCCGCAAGCTCGGGGAACCCACTCCGGTCGACGAATTCACCATGTTCGCCATCGGGTCAAACACCAAAGCGTTTACTACTGCGGCGCTGGCGGCCCTTGTCGACCAGGGCAAGATTTCGTGGGACGACCACGTCTACGAGCGCCTTCCGGGCTTTGCCATGTACGATCCCTATGTCTCGCACGAGATGACGATCCGCGATCTGCTCACGCATCGCAGCGGGATGGGCATGGGCGAAGGGGATCTGCTGTTCTGGCCGCATTCCACCTACAGTCGCAACGAGATTATCTCCAAGCTGCGGTTCATGAAACCGCAATCCAGCTTCCGGAGCCGCTACGCTTACGACAACCTTCTCTATATGACAGCGGGGCAAATCATTCCCGCGGTAACCGGAACGTCGTGGGACGAATACGTGCGCCAGCACATATTTGAGCCACTGGGTATGAAACATTCCACCGTCAGCAGCAAAGATTTCAAGCCCGGGGACGACTATGCGTCTCCCCATTCGCGTGTCGATGGGAAGCTGCAGGTGATTCCACTGGAAGATCTGGACAATGTAGGGCCGGCGGGTTCCATCAATTCGTGCGCGGCAGACATGGCCAGGTGGGTGCAGTTGCAGTTAAATCGTGGGAAATTCAGCGATCGAGATGGACGCTTGTTTGGGGAACAGCGCTCGCGGGAAATGTGGGCGCCGCAGACGATCCTTCCCACCAGTGATCCCCCACCGGCATTTGCCGGGCTGAAGACGAACTTCGCGGCTTATGCGCTGGGATGGGGGCTCCGCGAATATCACGGGCGCAAGCTCGTCGGGCACACGGGCGGAGTCGCGGGATTCGTTTCCCGTGTGATGCTGGTGCCGGAGGAGAGTCTTGGAGTCGTGATCCTCACCAATGCCGAAGAGGGTGGCGCTTTCGATGCGATTCTCTATCACATTCTCGATCACTACATGCAGTTGCCGGCAACGGACTGGATCATGGCATTCAAAGCAGAGAAGGACAAGGACGAAAAAGATGCCGCCAAAACCATGAAAAAAGCGGAAGACACGCGTGCGGCCAACTCCAAACCTTCCTTGCCTACGGAGAGATACGCCGGCACTTACAACGATGCATGGTATGGGCCGATTACGATACGGTTCGAGAACGGCGGGCTGGTGATCAGCTTCGATCACACGCCCGGCATGGTCGGAGACCTGCAACACTGGCAATACGACACCTTCAAGGCGCACTGGCGGCTGCGCACGATTGAAGATGCATTCGTGACATTCTCGCTGAATTCCGATGGCTCGATTGACAGTGCCAAGATGGCCGCAGTCTCGCCGCTGGCTGATTTCAGCTTCGACTATCAGGATCTGCTGTTGAAGCCCGCTGTGGCGGCAGTCGAGAAGAAATGATTGGTAGTCAAAGTCCCCGCCATGTCTCCGCAAGGTACACGGAGATGGGGCACCGTCTTCGCCTGGATCGTGCCTATCGCTGACAATCCGTCGCTATTCAAGGCTGAGGCCGAAGTACAGGGCCACACTTCCGCTCTGCGCAAGGAACTCGGGCTCTGGGACATCGTCCTAGCGCAACTGCTGATCATCATCGTCGCCGACTACATGGGCACGGCGGTGAAAGCAGGCGCGTCTCACGTTGTGTTCTGGATTCTGGCTATTGCGACATTCTTTGTACCCCAAGCCCTCGTCGTCATGCACCTGAACCGTCGGTTGCCAATCGAAGGAGGACTTTACGAGTGGGCGCGGGTTGCATTCGGTGACCAGGTTGGCTTTATGGTGGCCTGGAACTTGTGGTTGTACGCGATTATCTACGTCGGTATTGGCGGACTGCTGACGGTTTCGTTTCTACCGTATGTGAGCCCGTCCGCCGCGTGGATCACCGCAAGCAAAGTCGCGACCATTGCCGCTTGCGTGCTGATGATTGCGGTCACCATGGCGGTGGCCGGGCTTGGTCTTGGGATCGGCAAATGGATCAACAATCTGGGCGCCGCAGTTTTTCTGATCACCATCGCCGCACTTATCGTGATTCCATTTATACGTGTGTGGCGCGGTACTTTGGGTGAGTATCATCCTTTGCGGCTGGTTGCTCCGCCGCTCACGCTCTTCAGTTTGAGCGTCTTTACCAAGATGATGTTCGGAGCTCTGACCGGCTTCGAATACGTTGCGGTTTTCGCTGGGGAATGCCGCCACCCGGAGCGCCACTTGCCGCGGTCGGTCTGGCTGACCGCACCTATTGTTGCGATTGTATACATTCTTGCTACAAGCGCGGTCCTCGCGTTCGTTCCGCCTGCGGCAGAGGACGTAGTTGCCCCAATACCGCAGGCCCTGAGCCGCGGGTTCGAAGCATTCGGCGTGAATGGGATTGTGATGCCAACCGCGGTGCTGTTTCTGTTGATCTACTACCTCGCGACCTTCTGTGCGTTCTTCACCGCGAGCACGCGGCTTCCCATGGTGGCCGGGTGGGATCATCTGCTGCCTGAATGGTTCTCGCGCCTGCATCGGCGATACAAGACGCCGGTGAACTCGGTGCTGTTTCTGGGAGCGGCGACGATGGTGGTTGCGATCGCTGCGCTCATTGGAGTGGGGCACGAGGAATCGTTCGAACTGCTTCTCACGTGGAGTTTCACGTTCTATGGGATCGCTTACCTGGCGTTGTTTGCGATCCCCGTGGTGGCGCGCAAGGAGACTGGACTGCGGGCTGGCGTGTGGGTGAGAGTGGCGGGCATCTCCGGGTTTCTCGCGACGCTTCTGTTCGTGGTGCTCTCAGTGTTTCCGATTATTGCTGTGGGGAGTTCCTGGCGTTATTCGGTGAAGATTGCAGGAGTGGTGTTGGGAGCAAACATGCTCGGCTACATCATTTACCGCACGAACCCAAGGGAAAGGGTGTGAGAACCGAGCTTCGCTGGGCGGACAGCCGAAGGCGGCTGTCCCTACATCCTGGATTGTTCCGATTTGCTTATTCCGACTTAGCGCAGAAAGGCGTGCAACGCGTCTGCTACCTTCACGGTCGACTTCCGCCTTGCACCCGTCCCTACGTTGTATGCGACCAGTAGACGATTTTCGATGATCAGCAATTCTTTGTCATTGATCCATCCCACCAGCATCGCGTGCGGAACGAACGCCAGCCTGCGCGGAGCGTCCTCCAAACTCTTCACCTCGACGGCGGGCAATTCGAGCAACACTTTACGAATGCGCTGCGACTCTTCGGGATTTGCCTGTCCCTGCTCCGACAATTGAATCGGCTTGTTGCTCTGCGCGGTGGAGACAATGGTCATCGCGAGTCGTGTCGTGTCGGGAGACAAGCGCGCATTCGACGTGGAGAAACTCACGTCATAGTCGGCGTTCTTGTAAGTCGCCTGCTCATCGAAAACGGTGCGAGTCTTCCCGTCCGCCAGCACAAGGGTCAGATCGTTGCTCTGGTTCGACCATCCGCAGCAGCCGGTGTCGGGGATCGCTTGCACAATAACGCTTCCACTCGGGCTCGCATCGAGCACACGCTGCAGCGGATCGGGAAGTGGGTTTGCAGTCCACTTACCGCCTTCGAGCTGATATCGGGCGCTCTCCTTGTACGTGACTGTGGTCTGCCCAGCCACGAACTGCGTAGCCAGAAAGGAATTTTGGACGCCGCCCTCAGGCGCCCATGCGGCGAATGACGGGCAGCTCTCTTCGCAGGTTCCCGTCGTACAGCGGCAATCTGGCAACTTCGTGGAGACCACTTCTTCTCGGGCCTTGCCCTCGAGATCGGTTTGCCATACTTGAAAAGTGATGATGGTGGAAAGGTCGATCTCTTCACGCTGCAGGCGTCGCGTCTGATTGGCGAACCAGAACAGATGAGTTCCGTCAGCCGAAAGATAGGAGGCCGGCGCCGATTCCGTCACAGCCTGATTCGATCCATGGTCTTCGACCTTGTGTTCGACAGGTTGCTCGATCGAGACCGCGGCGCGACCGTTCCAGATCCAGATTTTGTGCAGGTTAGCGGTGTCGGCTTCAGACAAGGGCAGAGAAATAGTGGGCGCAAATAGAATCTGGCCCAGGCGGTTGATGGCAAGGCTCGCGGGCGAATTCGCGGCCTCTGCGGGAAGCTTAACGCGTTGCTTCGGAGCGAACGTCGTGGGGTCGTATTCGACTATTTCGCCGGAGGATTGAAGGACCCAGAGACGTTTGGTCTGACAGAAAACAGGTGTAACGAACAGCAAAACGAGCGCGATTGAGAATCTCTTCGGCATGCGGAATGACGGTATAGCTTGGTTCCGGTTTCTAGCGCTGAGTGCCGTCTGCTGAAGCGGACTCGCGTCTTCCTAACTCGCCTTCCCGGCACTTCCCTGCCGGGCTTTCACATTCCGCCGCTACGCGGCTCGGCTCGCGGTGCACGTCGTCCAACCAAAGCTCACGAAGGGCTTCGCTCAAAGAACGATGTTGCGGCCCTGTCACAGACTCCCCGACATCATTTCATGTCCGCAACCGGCAATTCGATGAAGCTGGACTGCTCGGGCGAATGGAATACGCGCTGTACGGCTTTCTTATAGTCTCTGGGCTTGGCCCAGAAGATGTTTGGCACGAACGTCTGCGGATTCCGGTCATAGAGCGGGAACCAGCTTGATTGCACCTGCACCATGATGCGGTGTCCGGGAAGAAAGACGTGATTCGCAGTCGGCAAGGTCCAGCGATAGAGCAGCGGCTTGTCTGCTGCGATCGGCTTTGGAGTCTCCAGGCTCTCGCGATAGCGGCCGCGGAAAATGTCGGCGGAGATCATTAGTTCGTATCCACCCATTTCTTCCTGGTCGGGTACTTCATCGGGGTACACATCGATCAACTTCACCACCCAATCCGAATCCGTCCCGCTGGTTGAGGCCATGAGATTCACCACTGGCTGACCGCTGATCTTCACCGGCTCTTTTAATACGTCAGATGTAAAGGCGACGACATCGGGACGCCCCGATGCCTCGCGCTGATCGTCGACCAGCCACTGCGGCCAGGTGAGACGGCCGCTGTATCCGACAGGCTGGCTCGGG
>AR_comb_assmDRAFT_10251087_pt1 | contig 11255 bp, 9 predicted proteins | sample ArasoioldDNA_FD_10543 | JGI IMG/M metagenome (IMG submission 10543) | reverse complement strand
AGACAACTGCGGTTTACGGAAGCCAGCCGGGCAACGCGGCTGCCTGCTTTATCCATTTCGCCATCTGGGATTCGTCCAACTTGTCGCCTTCAAGGATGTCAATCCAGCGCGCAGCTCGCTGGGTGCCACCGGGCGGAACGGGTCTTAGCGAAGTGCCACTAAAGAAAGTTACCTTCACATACCGCGTGAAGACGTGGAACGACACGAACCACCCCAGTCCTTCGATGCCATAGAACGGTGAGTTCCATTTCACCGCCTTTCGCACGCCCGGGACATTCCGCACAATAAGCGCGTCGAGACGCTTTCCAAGATCCCGCTTCCAGCCCAGCATCGCCGCGATGTAGGCCTGCACGGGCGCGTCGCCCTCGCCCTTGGCGATTTGTGGATTGCCGCCAGAGAGAAGTTTCACTGGCTTGGTGTTAGTCGCGCGCGACCGGGCCTGCCTGCCCTTCGCACCGACCTGTAATGAGCGTTTAGATTTACTTCGCAACTCTTGTGAAGGTCAAACCGCCCCAATTCAACGAGCCCGGCTTCCCGTCAGCATCGTTGGTAAAGCCGATAATCTCACCGTTTCCGCCAGGCAGCATCACAATTCGAATAGTGTCCTTATCCGTGTAGGGCGTGGCGACTGCGCTCATCCTGCCCATGCGAACCGCCAGCGCTTTTTCCATCGCGACGATGTCGATTGTGCCCGCCAGATCGTTCGCATATTTCCCCGCATAGTCAGCAAACGGTCTTGTGAGCTGCCACTCTCGCTTTGCACGCTGTGCAGCCTCAGCGGCGATGCCTTGCTTTCTGCTTTCGAAAGACTTAACCGTCTCTTGCACCTGCTGCGCGTAATCGGCCTCGAAATCTTTCGTTTGCAGCCACCAGTCGTAAGCATACGCCGCGAGCATGTCCGCCAGGCGTCCACCGAGCGCGTCATTATTGACGAGCACGCCGACCGCGACTTTTTGGTCAGGCATGAATGACACATGGCTGCGATACCCCGGATAGCCGCCGTGATGATAGATCACTTTTTCGTTGCGGTACTTGCCGATCTGCCAACCAAGCCCGTACTCGCCATCGCCGGAAAATGGCGGCTCGTTCCGCGTGCTCTTTGTGTAACCCGTGTGGGCATTGCGAATAAGATCCGCCGGGAATACTTGTTTCCCGCCAAGCTTACCGCTATTCATGTTGACGTTAAGCCACCTGCCCAAGTCGGAAACGCTCATGAAGATTCCGCCCGCCGACTGCATGTTGTCGTCGGTCTTTTCCAGTTGGCTGCGGACCATCTTGCCTGCATTCGCCGCATCGGTGTCGATGACATAAGGGGCCGCTATCTTAAACTTCTTTGCGCGCGCCTTTGAAACATAGGCCGTCGTGTGGGCTAAACCGGCGGGAGTGAAGACGCGCTCTTGCAGCAAGTCCTGCCAGTTTTTGTGCAGATGGTAATGCAACGCGAGCCCATAAATGTTGTAGCCGAGGTTCGTGTAGGCGTATTTGCCAAAGTTCGCTTCATTAAAAGTTGTGCCGGCGGCAAAGACATGATCAATTTCTCGCTGGTCGATTTGACCGGTAAAGGCGAGCCGGTTCATGAGCGGCGTGTTCCTCAGTCCGCTGGTGTGCGTCAAGAGATCTCGGATCGTAATCTTGTCGGGTATCTGATTCTTGAACTGAATGCCCGGAGTGTATTTCGTCACCGGATCCGCAAACTTAATCTGGCCTTCTTTATCCAGCATCGCGGCCGTGAGAGCGGTAAACGACTTGGTCGAGGACGCGATGTAATAAAGCGTATCGTCATCAGCTTTGATGCCGGCTTCCTTATCCGCCATGCCGTACGCGCGCACAAAGATTGGCCGATCATCCTTGATTACGACAATCGCGATGCCCGGAAGGTCGGGAAATGTCGCGAGGGTCTTGCGCACTTGAGCATCGTAAGCCGCAATGAAATCTCTTTCCCTCGCACGTGACTCAGTCTGTGCGAAACAAAGAACGCCGGCAGCATTCAGTAGCAGGGCAACGAGCGAAATCGCGATCGCTTTTTTCATAAGTTCTCCTGTGAAAAGTTTCTGAGGCGGTAACTAAACTGCGACTCGCGGAGAACTACGACGTGCGAAGTGAGGAAGTTCCCGGGAATGCTGGAAAGGTGGCAAAAAGCGCCAAGGACGCGGAACGCAAAAGCGCAAAAATCAACCGCTTAGTTTAGATACTCTGCTTACGTCGCGCACGAACTGCCAACCAAATCTTCCGCGCGATGAAGAGGGCGACCTGACTCAGAATAGCCGCCCCAACGCCAGATAGACGAATTGCGCCGAGCCATACCGCAACGCCAATCACGGCGAAGATGACGCCCGCATACATGCAGTATCCGGCAAACATGATTACCGGAACGAACGCAAACCGAGTAATTGACGCGTACTGTGGAATCTCTTCGAACGGACTGTAAATGTAACCGAGGATCGGAATCGCCAGGACGAGGTGAATCCAGCGAAGAATCGAACGTGTGGTGGCGCGACTAATCATTCAATCCTCTTCCATCGAGAATTTGCGGAACAGACTTTTCGACTCTGGCCTGACGGGTTTTTGATTGCTTTGGTTGAGAGAAATAAAGGAGATACCCTCTTTGCCGTCCTGGAGTTAACGCCTTAAAAGCTTTTTTCAAGGCCGGCACTTCATCCAACTTGGTCTTGAATTCTTCGGGCATCGCGAATTCGGAAGTCTTTTTGAGTGTCACTTTCGAACCGGATTTCTCCGCGGCAATCGCTTCACGAATGTAGGCCTTTAAGGTGCTCTTCAGCTTGATGATTTCACGGGTACTCGTGAACCGAACCTGGCGGGCCGACTGCACATTCTCAGTCTGTTGAATCAGAATGCCTTTTGGATCCTTGAGCAACGCGCCTTTGAAAAACAGCAGCGCGCAGTACTCTTTGAATCCGTGTATCAGAACGATGTTTCTTTTCTCAAACGTGTAACAAGGACAACCCCACTTCAACTCCTCCGTCAGGTCACACTCAAGCACGATCTTTCGCAACTTCTCATATTCTTGCTGCCACTGGCCGGGCTTCTTGAAAAACCAATCAACCTTAGGATTCGTCCGGTTCATTTGATGGTCCTCTTCAACAAGAACTTACCCACACTTTCAGCCCTGAATTGAGGCGATGGCACGAAACATCCCTTGCCGCCGCGCCGCTGCATCTTACGCTAAGGAGTTCCCACTTGGTAATAGCAACTATGACTCTAAGCTGGGCTTTTCAAAAAGAAAGAGCCGAGCGGATTGCTGATCCGCTCGGCTCAAATGTTGCGCGTATGACTTTGTACGCGTCTCTTTAGAACTCTCGATCCATTGCGCCACCTGTGCGCTTGATCGCGATCGAGCCGTTTACATTGTTCAATCGCACTCGCGTCCCGCCGGATCCGATTTGGCCGCTCAAGTTGTGACCTACATATTGACCATCTTCGACAGTCAATCCGAAGTCATTGGTAATCGCCCCATGAAGAGTACTGGCCTTGACGTCGGCGCTCGCGCCCGACGGAACGACCAGCACGATCGACCCATTCACCGAATTCAGATTGACGGTCTTCGCGCCGTCCAACGTGGCTACATTGGCCTCAATGCCCCCGTTGACCGTCGAGAGTTTTACCTCTCCGCCGAGTCCTGCCGCTCTCACCGTGCCGTTAACGAGTGACGCCTGCACGTCACCCTGGATTCCGTCGACGTCCAACGATCCATTTACCAGTTCAGCGCCCTCCAGGTTGGCCCGACGCGGCACCGTTAGCGTGTATTCGACGCTCGCCGCATTATCTTCGCGGTTCCGACCGCCGTAGTTTTGGTTGTCAGGATACTTCGTTTTGATCTTTACGCTGTCAGGGGTGTTGACCACATCGATGGTGACTTCGCTCAGCCGTTGCTGACTGTAAGCGCGTTTGACCGCATCGACCTTGACAGAGTTCTGGTCCCAAACGTCGATATGCACGTCGCCGTTAATGTTTGCGACACTAACGCGGCCCGTCGCTGACAAGGGATAAACCTGATGAAATTCTTCAGTCAGCTCGTCGCCCTTCGGTTTCTGAAAGGTATCGACGGAACATGGTTCGCCAACGACAGCCGTATGGGCGTGTCCAACTCTTAATTCGTCAGCGCCTAACGTAAATCCGATAAGTGTCAGGATAGCGATCAATAACGCCGCTTTCTTCATATGTTTTTCCTTTCGCAAAAAAACGTTTCCATTGGCTTCAATCGATATAACACCGGGACAGATGCTTTTGTGGCAAGTTTTTTTCCCAAGTGAAAATGAAACGACAGAGAACTCGGCGCCTAATCGAAATCTTCCAACCATCGCCATGGTGAACTCGAATGCGGGCTGTGAGTTCCTATTCCGGCTCGCGCGCATTTGCGACTTGATTCATCAGATCGACTTTGCTTTGATAGGCGGCGAGCATAGACTGCGCAGCCTGCAGATCTTTAGGGTTTTTGCGTGCCACGTCACGACTGCTCTGGATGACATTGTCGACTCGTGCCAGATTGTATTGATATTCAACCTCAAGCGACGGCCGCAGCGGTGGCTGAATTTTTATCGCATCGTTCAGCTTGGCAATCGCATAATCGTACTGCCGCTCTTGCCAGGATAATGAAGTGGCGTCTGATTCATTTACCTGGTTTCGATTCGTTCGTTTGGGGCCGTGCACCGTTTTCGAATTTCGTGAGAGAGACGCAGTAGGCTTGGGCGGTTGTTCAGTAAGCTGCTGAGGAATTCTCGCGACTGGAGCAGGAGAATCATTCTGGCTCTTGACAGGTACCACCCGGTCTTTCCTCAAGTAAACGAAACCTGCAAATCCCGCGAGCAGAACTGCCGCCACAACTGCAGCATAGGCAAGCGGTCGAAATGAAGCGAAGAATTCTCGTGCTGCAGGCCACCGCGACTGTCTAATCGTTGGCACCCTCGCATCGCCAGTTTCAGCGATGGCCGTCTCGACTCGTTGTCTCAATCGGTCAGTTGGAACCGCGGCAGCGAACTCAATCGTCAAACCCTTCGCTGCGATCAGGTTTTCAGCTTCGACCTGGCGCGCCACTTCGGCACACTGAGCACAGACGTTCAAATGCGCGGCTACGTTCGCAGCTTGATCCGCAGGTAGTTCGTCATCAAACCATGCCTGGAGAGTCTGTTCGTAAATGCAGTTTCTCATCGGGTCACTCCGATCTTGCTGTACGTGCGCGCGAATTCCTTACGGGCGCGCGCGATCAAGCTCCCTACGTAGCTCTCTTTCAGCGAGAGCGTCTGGGCAATCTCGCGATACGAAAGTCCCTCGTGTCGCAGAAGCAAGCAACTCCTCATCGGTTCTTTGATTTTGTCGAGCGCGCGTCTCACGGCATCCAGTTCGCGACTATCACTGCCGGTTTGCATAGCCACATCTGGATTGTGGTTTCTTTGATAGTTCGTATCGCGCGCCAGCGCTCGGTTGCGACTGCGAATTGCGTTGCGCGCTTCATTCAACGTGATGCGTAATAACCACGGACGCAGTAAGTCGGCGCCAGGGGCAGAATCCAGGTGGCTATACAGCTTGAGAAATACTTCCTGGGTAACTTCTTCGGCTAAAGCTGAGTCACGCACGACGGCGCGCGCCATCGCAAAGACCACGCGATGATGAAGCGTAAACGCCTCGTCAAAACTTAGGGAGGCGTCTGGACGCGTAGCTTGGGCTGGGACGGAATCGATCGCGGCTTGGACTCCAACGCGCATTATTTCCATGTTGGGAACACCGCCAAAAGGTGATTTGTGTCAGATTCTTTTAAGACCTATCGCCAATTACACCACTCGCGTTCCGAGATCGCCCACCAATCAGTCCCAATCGGCTGACCGTCCGGCGGATCGTTGGGCTTGGTGAGGTTCATCTTCTTCGGATCATCCTGAAAACGCTTAATCTGATTTGCTGTGTAAAGCAGAAACGCGCGCTGGTTGCGATCACGTGTGGCGTTCGCGTTACCGGCGGCCCAGTCTTTAAGTTCATCCAGCTTAAGTTCGGCAATCGCCCGCACCTCGTTTGACGCGCGCTCGTTAGCGGCGAGCGCCATCAACTCGTTCAGCACAACCGCGTTGACCGTGCGCTGGATTTCGCCGTCATAGCCGCTCTGCGCAGACGCGCGAAAAGTCTCAGTCAGAATTTTGTCGAGAACCCCGTCGAGCGTCGGGTACTCTGCTCCGTTGCGCGCGTTGAATTCGACTAAGCGCGCGGCGCGCTCAGGGTTGAACAGAAAATCGCAGACGTGATTCGCATATGCTTCGGCCGGCGCCAGCGCGTCGAACGCCGGGGCAGTCCGAATACGAAAATCTTCTCGCGTGCGCTGGTAACCCGGCGGACGTGGCGGAATAATGCGCAAGAGTGCTTCAGGCAGACGCAAATTGTGCGGCTTCAAAGTCTCGAGCACCGCATACAACGCGCGCTTCTGCTCCTGCGGCGAAACAATCTCGGGGTTCTTGTCACCCTTGCCGCGGACACTGAAGGTGTAGTCTTCGCCACCAATCAACTTTGCGACGGCTTCAACCTGGTAGCGATGATGCATGTACAGCGGCACCAGCACGTCTTCGAGCGTGGCCATCGGCGCGCCTTCGCGAATGTTATTCTCGCTGAATCGCGCGATCGCAGCGTCGCGAACTTTCATCAAGTTCTCAAGTCCGTCGATCACATTTGTGCCGTTGTCCCACAGATGCGCAAAAGAACTCGAGGCGCTCGGTGGCCGCGCGTCCTGATCGGTCAGATAACGCAGCCCGCGCGCGAATGCATCGCCGAGAATTTTGTCGAGCGCAGCCTTGTCATTCGTGCCCGATGGATAATCCTGATAGCCGTACGCGATCGCTACCTTGTCCCATTCGCCGATGCCTCTAGCATAAGCGTCGGACAAATCTGCTAAACCATCCGGCCCGAGCTTTACCATGGGCGCCGGATAGTCCATCACCGACGCTCGTCCCGTCGTGCTCGCCGCAAAGTTATGTTGCAGACCTAACGTATGACCGACTTCGTGCGCGGCCAGTTGCCGCAAGCGCGCGATCACCACTTGCTGCATGAGCTTATCGACGACGGTTTTGTCTTTACCATACGGGGCCAGCAAACCTGAGGCGATGAGAAAGTCCTGCCGATCACGTAACGAGCCTAGCGATACACGGCCTTGAATGATTTCGCCAGTGCGGGGATCTGTGAGGGACGACCCATATGACCACCCGCGCGTCGAACGATGCACCCACTGAATCACGTTGTAGCGGACGTCCATCGGATCAACGTCCGGCGGCATTACTTCGACGCGAAACGCGTTGCGATAACCGGCCGCTTCGAACGCCTGGTTCCACCAGCTTGCGCCTTCGATCAAAGCTGAACGCACCGGCTCAGGCGCGCCGCGATCGACGTAGTAAACGATGGGCTGAACAGGATCGCTGATTGCCGCCGCAGGATCTTTCTTCTGCAAACGATGACGGCTGAGGTAGTGCTTCCAGATCGGCTCGCTAATCGACGTCGCGAAATCCATGTACTGAATGCCGAAGTAGCCCGCGCGGGGATCATTTTCGCGCGGTGTGTATCCAGGCGGCGGTAACTCAACAAACGAAACGTGTTCGCGCACTGTGACGGCCTGCGCGTTCGGCGTCACCGAGCGCACGAGCGGGCCTGAGTCGCCTTCAGTTGTGAACGTGAGCATCGTCTCGACTTCGGTGTTTTTTGGAAAGTTCTTTGTGTTGGGCAGATAAAAAGCCGAGCGCGAAGCGTCGAGACGAAACTGGCCCTGCTGACTCCTTTGCAAACTGCTGGGAATGCCGTGCACGTCGCGCAGATAAAAGTTCGTCGCATCAACCAGCGCGCGATTCCCCTCCTCGGCCCCGACCTCAAATCCCCACAAGGTGGATTCCGCAAACGCATCCTTTACTGCGCGACGTTCATCGGCGTTGTTGCTGTCGGCGCGGTATCCCTGATTCGAAGCGATCATCAGGACTTTCGGTCCGATGCGCTCGAATCGCACCACGTAACTCTGTCCCAACTCGCCGCGATCCAATCCGAGGTCATTCGAGCCGACGCCGGCGCTGAGCGATTCGACATACAAAAACTCAGAATTCCACTTGTCGATCTCGAGCCAAACCTTGCCTGCTTTTGCGTCCCAGTAAAACGGAAAGTAGCCGGCGAACTTCTGCATGCCGGCAGTTTTTTCGGAAATGGTGGAAGGTCGTGATTCTGACGCGCCGCGCGGCTGTGCAAAAACAAATGCACAAAGAATGAGAACCAGGGAGCAAATGGCGACAAGACGTTTCATGAAAACTCCTCCGATGAGCTGGCCGGACATAATACTCGAAGACTGGCGCGAAAACGGAAGCGCGCGAGGATCTTCGTGAGAAACTACCTCAGGCGGTTACGACCCCGAGACTGATTCGAAAACGCCGCTAAACGCCGACCGCGTACGCATCGTAATCGAAAATCCCGCGTAGGAACCGTGTAGTCAGTTGCTTCGGGACCAGCGAAAGCAACAGATCGCGTGTTCGTGACGCGAATCCATTCTCTAACTGGCCAATGATTCCATAGCTGCGCGAGAAACGAGCAACCCAAGCCGTGCGCGAGTGCCGCAAGCTTTCATATCGCCGCAGCCCGCGCACTGCCTCGTTTGCGTCTCCGTTCAGCGAGTACTTTTCAAAACAGCGGGCCAAGACCGCGGCATCTTCAATCGCCAGGCATCCGCCCTGTCCCAGGTTCGGAGTAAGCGGATGTATCGCGTCACCAATCAAGGTCACGCAATCTTCACCCCATTTTTTGGCTGGCTGTCGATCGAAAACAGAGTTTCTGATCAACCCGGCAGGCGCGGTGGCTCGAATTAAATCTGGGACCGGTTCGCACCAATCATGAAACAGCCCCAGCAGTTCTTCACGGATTGACTCGTGGTCTGCGACCCCCGGTGACGTGCGACCACCATCGCGCAGCAGATTCTTATTCGCACTGGCCCACCAGCCAACTTTGCCCGCGCCGAGTGGTCCGATGCCGAATCGCTGGCCTCGTCCATAGATTTCTGTTGCCGTCGCCAGCGCTATGGCTTCGGACACGTAGGGCACTATGCCGCGCCAGGCGACATACCCGCGGTCAGCGGCCGCACCATCGTTGAGCAGTTGGTCTCGCGCTCGAGAATGAACGCCGTCAGCGCCAATCAACACCTCACACTCAAACTGTGATCCGTCGGAAAATCGCGCGACGATTCGATCCGGCAGCTGCTCGTAGTTCTGGAAGACATGATTGAGATGGATGGAATCCTGAGGCAGAGCGTGAACCAACGCCTTTTGCAATTCGGCGCGGTGAACCGCAACCGCGGGAACTTCGGACTTCGGAAAAGAAAAGTGATTCAGGAGCTTTCCGTCGCGCCTGAGCCAGCGCGACTTCTCTAAGACACTACCCTGCTCGCGAATCGTGTCGGACAACCCAAGTCGCCTCAGCACGCGCATGGCATTAGGCCACATGAGAATGGCCGCTCCCACTTCGAGTAAATCCGGCGCCTGTTCGAAGACTTGGGGTTCGAATCCGAATTGCCTGAGCGCCAACGCTGCCGTCGAGCCGCCAATGCCACCGCCGATAATCGCGATTCGCATTAGTTCCGATCAGCGACGGGATCACTTCGCGTCCAGTTTTCTTCCCGCGTTCAGATTGTCGAAATTAACGAGCACGTTCCAGACGAGAGAATAACTTCCCGCCGTCTGGCCGCGCCAAAAAGGATTATTCGAAAAGAGAATCACGTGACCACGCTCGAGTGGCGAATCAATCACCGCGGCGTGTTGGGCGATCTCGTCTCCGCCATCAAGCAAACCAGACACCAACAATTCGGAAGCATTTCCCCAACGCAGAATCACGCGCGGACGCTGGTCGGGCGGTATCAAACCGACCAGGTTGCGGCGCTGCTCTTCAGTTACCGGCGCGGCTTCCCAAGTTTCAACCTGGGGCGGTGGTTCGGGAATCTCGGCGGGTGGACGACCCTGTACGACGTCAGGATCATCGACTGTTCCGCGACCAGTTGTGCGCTGGCCCGCGCCTCCTCGACGGCCGCCGCCACCCCCGGCGACATTGCTGATGTTGAAGATTGGTCCGTTGAAGCAATAGACGGAGAGCGTGTCGCCGTAGCCATAAGCAACTGGACTCGTCGCATCAACCATACGCGTTTTCAAAATGTCGCCAATTGCCTTCAAACGTGAGGCGCTTTGAATCGAGACGCCGGGCGTGAATCCTGTTTGAACGGCGAAACTGGCTGAATCGTCAGCACCGATGAAGACGCCGCCGCGCCTCACAAAATTCTGGAGGTTCATGAGGCCTGCCCAGCCCAGTCCCGGACGAATGTCGTCAGTCGAATCGATCTTACCAATGTTCGGCGTCAGCGGCGTTGTCTTCCACGGAATCGGATTCCCGTACATCGGCCGACCCTGAATCACCGCAGACGCGTTGCCGTTGCCGGAACCAAACACGATCACATCGTATTTCTTGTTGAGGTCAGGATCTTTCGCCACATCTTGCGTACTGATGTAGTCGAAAGGCACACCCATCTGATCGAAGGCCAGACGCCACCAGCCTTCGTCCTGCGTATTCAGCCAGGTGTGCATGATCGCGATGCGAGGTATCTTGAGCGCGTGAGTTTTCACCGTCGGCGGCTGCGCGACTGCGAGCGCCTTGATGCCTAGTTCGGAAGTCGCTTTCGTCAATTCATCGGCTGAGACGTTGCGGACGATGAACGAACCACGATTGAATTTCTGGCCCCCAGCTTCGAATGGTTCTTCCGCCGCCTCGACCGACGCGCGACGCAAACGAAAGCGAAGCGACACCAAATTATTGTCGGCGTTCTGATTGACGATAAAAACATCGCCGCTGCCGGTAAACCCGCTGGCTGAACGCACCTCTCCGTTCACGCGTTCCATCGGCGCGTCGAGCGCCTTCACATCGGTGACGCGCACCACCTGCACGTTGCTCACTTCACCGAACGTCCAGCCGGTGTCGTCATAAACGCTCGTCTGCGGATCGCGCGGGCTCCAGTACTGATAATCGAGCAGCGCGTCCGCGATACGGCTGTAAGGCTGGTCCATGCGCACGAGATAGGTCCCGGCAGGAAACGTGCGCGACTCAGTGTCGTCCTTTTTCGCCGGTGATGCGGCAGGAGAGGGTGTCGGAGATGCTGCTCCGCGCGCCCGCGGTGTCGGTTTCTTCTTCATCGTCACGGTGAAAGGAGCGGTCGCGCGATGGACCTCGCAGCCTTGCGCCTGCATCAGGCGCAAGAG